>SWCD01012796.1_pt2 | contig 10690 bp, 13 predicted proteins | sample 4693011 | NCBI WGS metagenome assembly SWCD01 (sample SAMN10267278, study PRJNA491770) | bioreactor metagenome | isolation source: DHS bioreactor inoculated with marine | place: Japan: Omine Ridge, Nankai Trough | reverse complement strand
TTTCCGCACAGTTTGCGGCGACGACTTCAGCGTCGATTGTCAGTAGCCCCCGGGGCAAGGCCGCCGAGATCGTATAAACCGCATCGCCCTGCCAGATGCCAGCCTCTTCCGAGACACTTGTGCGCAGGTGACGCGCAAATCCGTAACCCCGGATCAGCGCATATTGCGCAGCGGCACATTCGGCATAGCGCTCTACGTCGCCAGCATCACGCGCGCCACGCATGCTGACGTGGAAATTCACCAGATCCCCATCCAGAAGCCGCGTCTCGATCCCGCGATACTCGGGCGCAAAGGGCACGGGTGCCGTGCTGTCCGCACAGCCCGCCAGCCCAAGCACCAGAGGCGATATGACGGCCATGACCATCCTCACTCTGCCGCCATCGGCTGCGCACCGCGCGCCTTGGCATTGGCGCTCAGTTCCGCCATCAGCTCGCTGGCGCGGGCAATCGGATTGGTCAGGTAGAAATCCGCGATGGCCAACCGGAAATCGGCCTTGCCAAGCGCGTCCTTTTCCAACGGCTGCCAGTCATTTTCCGGGACCTGATCCACCTTCTTCAGATGCGGCACCGCCTTGACCAGCGCCTGACGCAACTGGGCGATGCTGTCATAAGGCAACACAGCGCCCATTTCCCCAGAGAGAGCACGCAGGATCGCCCAGTTTTCCTTGGCCTCACCCGGGGCAAACCCCGCGCGCAGCGCAAGTTGCGGGCGGCCTTCGGTATTGACGAACAGGCCCTGCTCCTCGGTATAGGCTGCCCCCGGCAGGATCACATCGGCCCGGTGCGCACCACGATCCCCATGGCTACCCTGATAGATCACGAAGGGTCCCGCCGCGATCTCGACCTCGTCCGCACCGAGGTTGTAGATAACATCCGCACCCTCAATCGCGGCATCTAGCCCGCCTTCGGTCACGGCGCCCACATCCATCGCGCCCACACGGCCCGCCGCCGTATGCAACACCAGCATTCGCCCGGACAGCGCCATCGCAGCAGCCAGAACCGCCGCGCCATCGGCCTCGCGCAGCGCGCCCATACCGACGATGACAATCGTATCCTCGGGCACACTCAGCCCCGCAAGGGCGGCACGATCCGTGCCCGCGTGGGTATAATCATAGGTCAGATCGACCTTTGGGCCGACCAGCGTGATGTTGGCCCCCTTGATCCAAGCCTTACGCAAACGCGCATTGAGCACCGGCGCCTCAACTCGTGGATCGGTGCCGATCAGCACCACATTCCTGGCCGTGTCCAGCTCTTCGATAGCGACATTGCCGACATAGCCACTGCGGTTGCCCGCAGGCAACCGCGCCTTGTCGGTGCGGCATTCCACTTGCCCGCCCTGCGCCTCGATCAACCCCTTGAAGGCAAAGGCCGCCTCGACCGGCACCAGATCGCCCACAAGGCCCGCCAGCTTCTTGGCCCCCTTGATGGCCTCCGCCACCTTGGCCAGGGCTTCGGGCCAAGTGGCCACGCGCAGCTTGCCATTCTCACGGATATAGGGCCGGTCCAGACGCTGACGCCGCAACCCGTCCCAGACAAAGCGCGTCTTGTCCGAAATCCATTCCTCGTTCACGCCGTCATGGTTACGCGGCAGGATGCGCATGACTTCGCGCCCCTTGCAATCCACGCGAATGGATGACCCGAGCGCATCCATCACGTCGATGGTTTCCGTCTTGGTCAATTCCCAAGGGCGCGCGGTAAAGGCATAGGGTTTGCTCACAAGCGCGCCCACCGGGCACAGGTCAATGATATTGCCCTGCAAATTGCTGTCGAGCGTCTGACCCAGATAGCTGGTGATCTCGGCGTCCTCGCCGCGCCCGGTCTGGCCCATCTGCATGATCCCAGCCACCTCGGAGGTGAAGCGCACACAGCGCGTGCAAGAGATGCAGCGCGTCATATGTGTCTCGACCAGGGGGCCAAGATCCAGATCCTCGCTCGCCCGCTTGGGCTCGCGGTAGCGGCTGAAATCCACACCATAGGCCATGGCCTGATCCTGCAAGTCGCACTCGCCGCCCTGATCGCAGATCGGGCAATCGAGCGGATGATTGATGAGCAGGAATTCCATCACACCCTCACGGGCCTTCTTGACCATCGGACTGTTGGTCTTGACCACCGGCGGCGTGCCGTCCGGACCGGGCCGCAGGTCCTTGACCTGCATCGCACAGCTTGCCGCAGGCTTGGGCGGGCCGCCGACGACCTCAACAAGACACATCCGGCAATTCCCGGCAATCGACAACCGCTCGTGGTAGCAGAACCGTGGCACCTCGACCCCGGCCTGCTCGCAGGCCTGGATCAGGGTCATCGCGCCCTCGACCTCGATCTCGTGATCGTCGATGATGATCTTGCGTAGGTCAGACATGGTATCTCACTTTGCTTTCAGAAACTTGCCGATCGGGCTCTGCTTTGCGATTTCGGCGCGACCTAGATCGCACAGGCTCGGCTCGTCGTTGGGCATGGCACCCTGCGACCGGATATAGTCGTCACTGCGCCCGCGAATCTTGCGCTTTTCGTCCTTGTCCGAGATGTAAGCCTCGATCTCGTCTTCGGTGTAGCCGCGCGACTGCGCCTCATCCTTCAGCGCGCGCATATAGGCAAGGGCGGTAAAGACACGCGGCGAGATGTCGCCGCAGCGTTTGCGGATTTCATCCGCGACAGCCATATAGAACAGGCCCTGGTTGATATCGGCCTCTTGTGCCAGCGACCCGGCGCTGGCCGAGGCCACGCCACCCGAGGCCCCCAAACCAAGGCTCAGAACAAAAGACAGGATCACACGCATCGGATCATTCCTTTCATATCAGTGCGGGGGCAGGCCATCGTGGCTCGCCCATCTGCATCGCAGATGGGTTCCACGCCGCCTGCTATGCAATAGCAGGCGGGCCAAGCCCCTGATATGAAACGGTTTATGACCATATGATGCAGCGTCCCGTTACCGATACCGTATCCCCGGACCGCGCATAGACCGGCCCTTTGTCCCCCTCGGGCACACCCACCCAAGCAATTTCGGAGGTGCCGAAATTGTCCAGGCAATAGCGTGTCGCCTCATAGAGCGCCGCCTGCTGTGCCCCCTCGATGCCCCGCCCGGCCCGCCGCACAGAAGCCGTGAAATTACGCCGATCCTGCTTTTCCGCTCGCGCCTTGCCGGGATAGTAATTGCCGTTGAACAGCACCCGCTCTTCGCGCTCGGCACAACCAGCCAGCACAGTCAACGCGATCAGCACCAGCCCCGCGCGGCGATATGATGCAAACGCCCTCATTCCGCCGCCACAGCGCTCACGCGGCCAGTGCGCTTGGCCTTGATCCGGTCCTCGATCTCGTCGCGGAAATTGCGGATGAGGCCCTGAATGGGCCAGGCCGCCGCATCGCCAAGCGCACAGATCGTGTGGCCCTCGACTTGCTTGGTCACGTCGAGCAACATGTCGATTTCCTCGACTTCGGCCTCGCCGCGCACCAGACGATCCATCACCCGCATCATCCAGCCGGTGCCCTCGCGACAGGGCGTGCACTGACCGCAGCTCTCATGCTTGTAGAATTTCGACAGACGCCAGATCGCCTTGATCATGTCAGTCGACTTGTCCATCACGATCACCGCCGCCGTGCCAAGACCCGACCGCTGCTCGCGCAGGTAATCGAAATCCATGATCGCCTCGCGCATGAATTCACCGCGAATACAGGGCACGGACGACCCCCCGGGAATGACGGCCTTGAGGTTATCCCAACCGCCGCGAATACCGCCACAGTGTTTCTCGATCAACTCTTCAAAGGTGATCGACATCGCCTCTTCGACGACGCAGGGGTTGTTCACATGGCCTGAAATCGCAAAGAGCTTGGTGCCCGAATTGTTGGGTCGGCCAAAGCCTGCAAACCACTCGGGCCCGCGCCGCAGGATGGTCGGCACCACGGCAATCGATTCCACGTTGTTCACCGTCGTGGGACAGCCATAGAGCCCCGCACCCGCCGGAAACGGCGGCTTCATCCGGGGCATGCCCTTCTTGCCCTCAAGGCTTTCAAGCAGCGCGGTTTCCTCGCCGCAGATATAGGCGCCCGCCCCGTGATGCAGGTAAATATCGAAATCCCAGCCGGATTTGCAGGCATTCTTGCCTACCAGACCCGCGGCATAAGCCTCGTCAATCGCGGTCTGAAGCGCCTCTTTCTCGCGGATATATTCCCCGCGAATGTAAATATAACACGCATGCGCGTTCATCGCGAAGCTGGCGATCAGGCAACCCTCGATCAGTGTATGCGGATCATGGCGCATGATCTCGCGGTCCTTGCAGGTACCGGGTTCGGATTCATCGGCATTGACCACCAGATAGCTGGGCCGCCCGTCGCTTTCCTTGGGCATGAACGACCACTTGAGCCCGGTGGGAAAGCCCGCACCGCCGCGACCGCGCAGGCCGCTCGCCTTCATCTGGTTCACGATCCAATCGCGACCATTCTGCAATATCTTGGCCGTGCCATCCCAATGCCCACGCGCCAAGGCACCTTTGAGGCTGCGATCATGCATCCCGTAGAGATTGGTAAAGATACGGTCCTGGTCCTTGAGCATTCCGCTACCCCTGATTGTCCCGGCGCATGCGCCAGATTTGATAAGTCACCACCAACGCCCAGAAAAAGGCGGCAATGGCGGCCAGATCGAACAGAAAGACGAACCGGATCGGCCATCCCATCTGAGCGCCCAGCCATTGCGCAGCCATCCAGATCAGCATGGTCGCCGCAATCACCACACCCACGGTGCGGCCCTTGCGTGCCATTAGCCGATCTTTGTCCTGACTGCGCATCGCTTGCATCATTCCTCGTAAACGCCGCCCGATGCGACGCGTTTGGAAAACTCTGTCTCGCCACCAGCGGCGAGGGTCTTGGCCTGCTCGACCCAATTGTCGCGGCTCACCCGCCCTTTGAACCCTTTGAGGTTCTCGTCCACCCAGGCCACCTCTGCCGCCGACCATCCCGCGATCTGGTCAAAGTGGTAAAAACCCAACGCGTGACAGAGCTCCTCAAGCTTGGGGCCCACCCCCTTGATCTGCTTGAGGTCATCCGCCGCTCCACCCCGCGGGGCCGAGAGCGCTTCGGGCTTCGTCCCCAATTCCGCGCCTTCGGACACCGCCTCTGTCTTCGCCTCAGACACAACCGCCGCCGATTGCGCCGGGGTTGCCACCGGAGAGGATACCGGCGCGGGCGCCTCGTCCTCCACATCCGGCGCCTTGTAGCCGGTGATCCCCGTCACGCCCCGCAACGTCGCCTCGACATCGCGCGCCTCGATCCCGCGATCGTCGGGGCGATACCCGGTGCAGACCAGACCCGAGATCACGAGGCCAAAGAACACCGCAAAGGCCACTCCCAACAGCAACGCGGCAAAGACCCCGACCGCTCCGGCTGTGGACCAGACCACCAGAACCCCGGACAAGAGCGCGAGGCCCCAGCTTATGATCTGGCAAGTGCTCAGTTTCGACGTATCAGACATGACAGTAACCCCCTGTTGTGTTCAGACAGGCGTATTCAGTAAACGCCACCTTTCTTGGCACGGGCAGAGAACTCCGTCTCTTTGCCGTCCGCCAGCAACTTTGCCTGCTCAACCCAGTTGTCCCGGCTGACCCGTCCCTTGAAACCCTCAAGGTTCTGATCGACCCAACTGATCTCTTCCTCCGTCCATTTCGCGATCTGATCGAAGTGGTAAAAGCCCATGCTGTGCAAAAGCTGCTCCAACTTTGGGCCAACCCCCTTGATCATCTTGAGGTCATCCGGACCGCTCTCGCGCGCAGCGCTCAGCACTTCGGGCTTTTTGCCGGGTGCGGCCTCGGCTGCCGCTTTCGCGGGCTTGGCCGCCGGCTCCGCATCCGGTTTCGCCGTCGATTTGGCCTGCGCCTCGGCCTTGGTCGCACCGGTCGCATCTGCGGGCGTGCCCGCTGCCACCTTGGTCACAATGGCCACCGGCTCGGCGTTCTGCTTGACCGCCGAAGGGGCGGGTTTGTGCATCGCCCCCTTGTCGCGCCACGGCGTCAAGAGCGGCACCTCGGTGCCATCAATCCGCTTGATCGTGTCGCCGATATCCACCGCCGCCTGCGCGCTCGCGTTATACTGCGCGCGACCGCTGTCGAATTCCTTGAGGCTGGTCAGCCCCGATTTCGGCTCAGCGGCATAACGACCATTCTGCGGCCCCGGCACCGGCACCTTGCCTGCCGCCAACTCGTCGATGATCTCCGCGAACCGCGCGGCGGTCAGATCTTCGTAATAATCCTTGCCGATCTGCGCCATGGGGGCATTGGCGCATGCGCCCAGACATTCGACCTCTTCCCAGGAAAACTTGCCATCCGCCGACAATTCAAACGCCTTGGGCGCGATCTTGTCCTTGCAGACCGCAATCAGATCCTCGGCACCACAGATCATGCAGGTCGTCGTGCCGCAAATCTGGAAATGCGCCACACTGCCAACCGGCTGCAATTGGAACATGAAATAGAATGTCGCCACTTCCAGCGCGCGGATGTAATCCATGCCCAGCATGTCCGCCACATGCTCGATCGCCGGACGGCTCAACCAGCCCTCTTGCTCTTGAGCCCGCCACAAGAGCGGGATGATCGCGCTGGCCTGACGTCCCTCGGGATATTTGCTGATCTGCCCCTCGGCCCAGGCCTGATTGGCGGGGCTAAAGGCAAAGCTCTCGGGCTGTTGATGATAAAGGCGACGTAGCATTCTCAGGCACAGGCTCCTGTAGTCAGTTTCACGCCCCCATCAGGCAGCCGAACGGCTCCGCCCGAGGACAGTTTATAGGCGGTTATATCCAGCAGTTGCTGCCGCTTCAGCCCGGTCTGGATTTCAGCGGCCAGATAGTCGGGCTCGGTCACAAGCTGGCATCCAAGCGACTTTGCCGCCGCATCATAGCGCGCGATGCCCTCTTGGCCCACACCTTCGGGCGGCAGGGCACAGCCTGCAAGAAAACCAAACGCGGCCAGTGCCGCAATCCGTGCGGTGATCATTGCGAACACACCTCTTCTGAAAGCGAGAGCGAGTCATCCGCGGTGTTCATCACCGCCTCTCCCTCTTGCAACATCTTACCAATCACCGGGCGCAATTCCTTGGTGGTAAACCCGGCCGCCGGCAATTGGCTATCGGCCTCTGCCCGGCTCAGACTACACCCGGCGCTTTTCATGTAAGCGATGAAATCGGCACGCAGCTCGTCGGGCCCACGTTGCGGCGCGGTGATCTCGGGGTTGCTGGCGATCATATCCGCCGACAGGCCCTTGAATTTCTCGCACAGGCTCGGCTCCAGAAATACCGCCTTTTGATCCGCAGACACACGGATTTCCGCCATCCGCTCCATCTTGTCCATCAAGAGCTGGACCTCGGTCATCTCAACGCCCACACGCGGCAACAAGAGCTTGGCCTCGTCGATGGTCATCACACAATTATTGTCGGCAATCGCAGCAAAGAAGCGTTCGCGCCCCGAATAATCCAGCTTGCCACCACAGACACCGCCAAAGACCACAAGCTGCCCATCGAGGATGCGCGCGCGCTCTTCGCTAACCAGCTGCTCAGTGATGGCCTTGGTCTCGTCCTTGTCGGCGAACCCTGCCTCGGGCATCACCTTGTCGGCCTGATAGGGCGACATGCGACAGCCATACTGCGCCATGACTCCCACAAATTCCTCGATCCGTTCCGAGGACACAGCTTGCGCTTGGGCCATGACCGGCAAGGCACAAAGCACCAGTGTAACCAAACCCCTCATCCAGCCTGCCCCATCGCCAAACTCGCCACTAGAACCACGATCAGCGCGGCAACGCCTGCGCCGATATGCTTGCCCACTGCTTGCCCCGCTCGCGCGTAAATCCAGGCATCGTGAAAGGCCATATAGGAAAAGGCTGCAAAGAGCAGCGCAATCGCCTTCAGATCCCCATAGAGGGTCGCGCCCAACGCAAGCACCAGCATCGCGACATAGCGATTGGCCATGACTTGCGGCAATTGCTCGGCGCGATGGCCCGTGGCCACCATGCCCGCCACCGGGTCGCGCAGGAACAGGGCGGCCAAAGCCCCCGTCACCAGCACCCCCGCGCCCGAAAGCGCTATGGCAAGGCTTGCCCAGCTCATTACCGGTCAATCTCCCCAAAGACGACATCCATCGTCCCGATGATCGCCGCCACATCGGCCAGTTGATGGCCCTTGGCGACATGATCCATCGCCTGCAAATGCAGGAACCCCGGCGCGCGCAGCTTGGCTCGATAAGGCCGATTGGTGCCATCCGCTACAAGGTAAACACCAAACTCACCCTTGGGGGCTTCGACCGCGGCGTAAACCTCGCCTGCTGGCACGTGGAACCCTTCGGTATAGAGCTTGAAGTGATGAATCAGCGCTTCCATCGAGCGTTTCATCTCGCCGCGCTTCGGTGGGGTGATCTTGCCCCGCGCCAGAATATCGCCTTGGCCCTCGGGCGCGCGCAGCTTGGCAATCGCCTGATGGATGATGCGGAGAGATTGGCGCATTTCCTCCATCCGGCACAGGTAGCGATCATAGCAATCGCCATTCTTGCCGACGGGCACAAGGAAATCGAACTCGTCATAGCATTCATAGGGCTGCGACCGGCGCAAATCCCAGGCCATGCCAGAACCGCGCACCATCACACCGCTAAAGCCCCAGTCGAGCGCCTCTTGCTGACTGATCACGCCGATATCGGCGTTGCGCTGCTTGAAGATCCGATTCTCAGTCAAGAGACCGTCGATGTCATCCAGCACACTCGGGAATTCGTTGGCCCAGGTCTCGATATCGTCGATCAACTCGGGCGGCAGGTCCTGATGGACACCGCCGGGACGAAAATAAGCCGCATGCAGACGCGCGCCACAGGCCCGCTCGTAAAACACCATCAGCTTTTCACGCTCTTCAAAGCCCCAGAGCGGCGGCGTGAGCGCGCCCACGTCCATCGCCTGCGTGGTGACGTTCAAGAGGTGGTTCAGAATGCGGCCAATCTCGCAGTAAAGAACCCGAATGAGGCTCGCACGGCGCGGCACCTCGACGCCGGTCAGCCTTTCAATGGCCAGACACCACGCATGTTCCTGGTTCATCGGCGCCACATAATCCAGCCGGTCAAAATAAGGCAGGTTTTGCAGATAGGTGCGGCTCTCCATCAACTTTTCGGTGCCACGATGCAGCAGGCCAATATGCGGATCGCAGCGTTCCACCAATTCCCCGTCCAGTTCCAAAACCAGACGCAAAACACCATGCGCCGCAGGGTGTTGCGGGCCAAAGTTGATGTTGAAATTGCGGATTTTCTGCTCGCCGGTCAGGGCGTCATCGAAACCTTTGGTGCCGTCCATCACTTCGCCCCCTTCTCATCACCCGGCAGGATGTATTCGGCACCCTCCCAAGGGCTCATGAAATCGAACTGCCGATATTCCTGCACAAGGCTCACAGGCTCATAAACCACGCGCTTTTGCACCTCATCATAGCGCACCTCGGTATAGCCCGTGGTCGGGAAATCCTTGCGCAGCGGATGACCGCGAAACCCGTAATCGGTCAGAATACGGCGCAGGTCGGGATGACCCGAAAAGAGTATGCCAAACATATCGAACACTTCACGCTCGAACCAGTTGGCCGCCGGATAGGCCTCGGTAATCGAGGGCACCATATCCTCTTCGCGCACCGACACACGCAGACGAATGCGATGGTTCTGATACATGCTGAGGAAATGATAGACCACGTCGAACCGCTTGGCCCGATCCGGGTAATCCACCGCGGTAATATCAACCAGCGTGGAAAAGGCACAGTTTTGATCGGTTTTCAGAAACTCCGCCAGCCCGGCGATATGGTTCAGTGCCACATCCACCGTCAATTCGCCAAAGGCCACGTCCCAGCCCAGCACGCAATCACCGCGCTTATGCTCGATATAGCCGCCCAGTTCCTTGAGAGAAGCGCTCATCTGACAATCGTCCCCGTGCGGCGAATCTTGCGTTGCAATTGCAGGATGCCATAGACCAACGCCTCGGCGGTCGGCGGGCAGCCCGGCACATAGATATCGACCGGCACGATCCGGTCACAGCCGCGCACGACCGAATAGCTGTAGTGATAATAGCCCCCGCCATTGGCGCAGGACCCCATCGAGATCACATAGCGCGGCTCGGGCATCTGGTCATAGACCTTGCGCAGCGCGGGCGCCATCTTGTTGGTCAACGTGCCGGCCACGATCATCACGTCCGATTGCCGGGGCGAGGCGCGCGGGGCAAAGCCGAACCGCTCCACATCATAGCGCGGCATCGCGGTATGCATCATCTCGACCGCGCAACAGGCCAGACCAAAGGTCATCCAGTGCAAGGACCCGGTGCGCGCCCAATTGATGATATCCTCGGTCGAGGTCAGCAGGAATCCCTTGTCCTGCAACTCGGCGTTCAGCGCCTGCGTCGCCACTTCGCGATCCGGCCCTGCGGTATGGGCCCCCGTCATCACTGCCATTCCATCGCTCCTTTGCGCCACTCATAGGCGAAACCGGCGGTCAGAACGGCCAGAAACACCATCATCGACCAGAACGACGCCATGCTCAGATCCTGAAAGGCCACGGCCCACGGAAAGAGCAGCGCGATTTCGAGATCGAAGATGATGAACAAGATCGACACGAGATAGAATCGCACATCGAACTTCATCCGCGCATCGTCAAAGGCGTTAAAGCCACATTCATACGCGCTGACCTTTTCGGGATCGGGGTTGCGCACGGCAAG
>SWCD01024520.1_pt1 | contig 10694 bp, 7 predicted proteins | sample 4693011 | NCBI WGS metagenome assembly SWCD01 (sample SAMN10267278, study PRJNA491770) | bioreactor metagenome | isolation source: DHS bioreactor inoculated with marine | place: Japan: Omine Ridge, Nankai Trough | reverse complement strand
CCCCCCAATCGGCGCCCAGGTACTCTCTGATCGGGCAGTCATGTTGAAGCAGGGGTACGGTCTTATGAGGATTAGCTCGCTGGATCGAAGGTGCCGATACTTGGCCGCGCCTGGGACTCAAACCGACGCAGGGTCGCCGTTCGGCGAATTCCTAAGAGAGTATGGGCTCGCCCTGGAGGGCGATCTGGGTCTGGGGACGTTGGTTTCCTCTGGTTGGATTCAGCCGATGCTACGGATCTCGCTTCCGCCGGATGCACTAAGGGCTTGGCGGAATTTTCCGTGCTTTCCGCAAGAGGGATTCGACGACTGCCCCGAGAGCCAGCGATGGGCGCTTTGGCTCTACGGCGATGCGATGACGAGCGTCCCTCTGACTGAGGCAGAGGGCGAGTGGTGGGTTCATCCTCTGGACTCCAAGCGACACCCCGTCATTTGCGCGGCGATGAATAGTGCCGTGGACCCACGCGACACGGGACAGCCTTCACCTGCATTCTTGCACCCTCGATTCGATCAACAAGTCCATCCGTGGCTGGACTACTTCGCCTATTGGCAGGTGTACCTCGTTGCGGAGATTGTGGGAGCGATGACCCACCGACATCTGGTCACGGCCACTCCGATCAATTCAGCTTGTCATCAAGCCCTGTGGCGCTTCTCTCAATCGAGAGTGAATCAGCTCATTGCGAAGTGGGGCGAAAGAGCAAGTACGTTTGACTGGCTGTCTCACGTCAGAACGACTCTTGGTTCATCAGATGGTCTCTGGGCACAGATCGGGTTCGAAGGTGTCGAGGGGGCACTGTTGTGCACGGTCAGAAGCCTGAACCTGCAGGCGGAGGAAATCCGCCGTGACATCCGCGATGTGTTGCTGGTAATGTGGAACGAGTGGTCTTGGTTGGGTGCGTCGATAGGTGGTGACGTGAGTGCACTTCGAGGATTGTTGAGGCAAGACTTGGAGTACGCTCTCTTCACGCTCGAGGTACTGACTGGAGAACCTGTCGACTTCTTCGCGGACGACTGGTATGACCCAAGAAACCCCAGGGAATGGGCATCTCTCATAACTGCTCTTCCGCGAGAGCATGAGCTGGCGAGAGAGCACTTCATCGATCATGTTCCGTCACACTTAGAGCGATGGACTGAAGCCTGGGTGTCACACCTTGCTCTGACTGAGTCCGTGCTGGCGAGTCTGCTCCGTCGGCATTGGAACCGAAACATAGCTCTGCGTAGATTCGTACTGGCGTACTACCGGCTTCATGAGGAGTTGTCGGGTGAGTCGCTCGAGAGAGGTGAGCGCGTGATACGTGCGGCAGAGCGAATAGAGCAGTTTCTATTGTGCATCCTTCACACTGAACGCGTTCTCTCATCCGTCTACCGGGTGACACATCCAGATGGACCGGCACCGAATGTCGCTCCTCTGGCGCTGAGCAGTCTGAGGCTTGTACTCGCATCAATGGGAGAGACGGAGCGGGCAACCGGCAGATCTGCATTGAAGATGGCGGATGAACTGATGAAAGGGCGAACGAATCTGCGCCACTTGGAGCACAAGAGAGTAATCGACTTCGTGAGGGCTGCCGACGTGGGTACTTCCAATCCTCTTCTTGACGACTTAGTCGCGGCCATCGTGAACATCGCCATCGCGCGAAACTACGCCGCCCATCACGATGTTCTGGATGCTGAATTCGTGTATCCATCAGGGACTGACTCGTCAGAGCACTACGGTAGGGTTGCGCTCACCAGCGCGTTGCTCGTAGTGATCGCAGTCCTCTGGGCCGTCGAATAGGTCGGAAAACGAGGTTGGAAAACGGGACGGCACGGACCGGGGGGCACGGCACGGACCGGGGTCAACTCTTGGGCACGGACCGGGGCACGGACCGGGGTCAACTCTTGACACTTGACACATCGGGGCAACTGCAGTACGACACCAGCTGCTATGGCACGACCGATTCGCCTGCAGTTCGAAGACGCCGTCTATCATGTCACCGCTCGGGGCAACGAGCGCAAGGCGATCTTCCGCGATGATGCCGATCGCCAACGCTTCCTGGAGACAGTTGCGCAGATGGTCGGCGGCGGATTGGGGTCAACTCTTGACAAATGACTCGGATGACTAACGATTAGCTGCGGATGCAACCTGACGGGGAAGAAAGGGTGCCCGACACCTTCTCTTGGTCGCTACTGTCGGGAGCGAGACGCCCGAGGCGGTGACCGTTTCTCACGGAAGCGCGATCAGCGATCGCGGCTTTGTGGCTGTCGACTAACAAGCGCGCTCGGGGCGCGTTTCTGGGTGGGGCTGAGTTGGTTTCTAACTTAGCTGCCGCGCTCGACCATCTTCAGGGCGCTCATGACGTCCTTGCACATGGGGAAGACCCGGTCCAGGCGGGTCAGCTTGAAGAGGTACTCCACAGAGCGGGCGGCGTTGACCAGGGCGATGCGGCCGTCGCGCTTTTGCAGGCGATTGAGCAGTTCCACGAGGGCCCCGACGCAGGTGGAGTCCATGTACTGGACGTTCTGCAGATCGAGGACGAAGTGACGGCAGCCCTGGGTCTCGACGTACTCGAAGAGTTCCTCCACCAGGCGGGTGGCGGTCATCCCCGATAACTCGGTGGGCGTCAGGGTGGCGACGGCGGTCTGGCCGACCGTTTCCACCTCCGCGACGGCGGCTTCCCCGAAGCCGTCACCAGGGGTGTTGTCAGATGAAAAGCGGGAAGTTGGTTGCATGTGACCTCTCCGTGCCGGGACTCCTGTGCAGGAGGTCTATCGGCGCGCGGAGGTGGGGAGTTGGGCGAAGATGGGCAAGGGATAGGTATCCCGAGCGTCTGGGCCGTCCCGGAGGTCTTTAGCTACTGGGTGGAATCTGCTCGTTAGGAGGCGTGATCGTTGTCCGGACGGCCGATTTCCCGCAGTCGATCGCGGATGGCCTGGGCTTCGGGGTTGCGGGCCGTTGCTTTCTGCTGGGCAGAGATGCTCTGGCTGACCGCTTCCTTGGCCCTGCGGCGTTCACGCGCTTCTTCGATGGATGAGTCCATCCGTCGGAGCAGCGATTTCACTTGCTGAAATGTGGGGTCACTTTGTCTCATTGGCAGGCACTTCCGTTGCAGGCATATCGGCCTCCCGTGGCAGCGACTTTGCTACGCCACCCCGCTTGAGGCCAGAATGTTCACCCTGCGGGTCCGAAAGCAGGCTTGCTCCGGCCCCGGCACCGATTACAGTGGTCCGGAAAGAACGCCTCGGGCCCGGCCCGGTCCGCCGCCCAGGAGATTCGCAGCATGGCGCAGGTCTCGCTTCACGACGTCAAGAAGGTCTATCCCGGCAATGTCACCGCGGTTGACGATTTCAGCCTGGTGATCCAGGACGGCGAGTTCGTCGTCCTCGTGGGGCCATCCGGGTGTGGCAAGTCGACCACCCTCCGCATGGTGGCGGGCCTGGAGGAGGTCACGGAAGGCGAGATCAAGATCGGCGAGCGGGTGGTCAACCACGTCCACCCCAAGGACCGCGACATCGCCATGGTCTTCCAGAACTACGCCTTGTACCCGCACATGACGGTGTACAAGAACATGGCGTTCGGCCTGAAGCTGCGGAAGATGCCCAAGGCGGACATCGATCGCCGAGTCCGCGAGGCGGCTGCCGTGCTGGGGATCGAGGAGCTGCTGGAGCGCAAGCCCAAGGCGTTGTCCGGCGGGCAGCGGCAGCGGGTGGCGGTGGGGCGAGCGATTGTGCGTGAGCCCAAGGCGTTTCTGTTTGATGAGCCGCTCTCCAACCTCGACGCCAAGCTGCGGGTGGAGACGCGGGCGGAACTCAAGTCGCTGCATCATCGCCTGGAGACGACGACGATCTACGTGACCCACGACCAGGAAGAAGCGATGACCCTGGGCGATCGCATCATCGTCATGAACAAGGGTCTCGTGCAGCAGGTGGCCTCGCCGCTCGAGGTGTATCGCCGGCCTGCGAATCGTTTCGTCGCCGGCTTCGTGGGCACGCCGCCCATGAACTTCCTGGAAGGGACGCTGGAGAAGCGGGATGGGGTGTTTGTCGTGAACGAAGGGTCGAACGGCCCTGATGGGAAGCCCATCGCGATCGAGCTGGCGCTTGGCGCGGATACGGATCCGGCGGTGCTGGCGGAGCGCGTGGGCCGGCCCATCGTGCTGGGCGTGCGACCCGAGGCGATGAGCGATTCCGCGGAAGGTGTCTTCGCGGGCTCGGGCAATGTCCTGCCGGTGACGGTGCGCGTGGTGGAGCCGCTGGGCGACACGATGGATGTCGTCTGCCGCACCGACAAGCACGAGCACATCGTGGCCCGCGTGGCGGCCCGGGACGGCGTGACGGCGGGGGCGCGCCTGGATCTGCATCTCGATCAAACTCGCCTGCATCTCTTCGATCCCGGCGAGGATGCGGTGAACCTCATGCACGCCCCCGTCCCCGAGACCGTCGGCGCTGCCTGAGGCGCTGGTCAGGCTCGCAACTCCACTTGGAAACGGCGGTAACGGCTGGGGACCCGGGCGCGGTGGCCATCTGTTGCGCCGGTCCGTTATGGTGTCCCCTTCCAGCGCCGCTTCGGCGCGTCCCATTCGCCCTTCACGTTGCCCGGAGGCCGCAGAATGAAGCCGCACACACGTTTGGTCGCACTCCTCTCCACCGTCGCCGCCTGCCTGGGCGGGCAGACGATCGCCTCTGCCGGCGACGTCGGCTTTCCCCAGTACCCGGCCCTGAGCCCGGACGGCGAGAGGCTCCTCTTCTCCTGGGCGGGCGATCTCTGGGAGGCTGCCGCGACCGGTGGCGAGGCGAAGCGGCTGACGGCTCACCCCGCCGAGGAGCTGGCCTCAGCGTTCAGCCCGGACGGGAAGTGGATCGCCTTCGAGTCCAAGCGGACGGGCTACCAGCATCTCTTCATCGCGGATCGTGACTTCAGCGAGATTCGCCAGCTCTACTTCGACGATCGTCCTGCCAAGCTCTGTGGCTTCACGGTCGACTCGAGCCAGGTCATCTTCACCTCGCCGCTGGCGCACCTGATCCCCAAGGAGTGGCAGATCTACACGGTTCCCGTCGTGGGCGGGCCGCGTACGTGGATGCTCGACTGCCTGGCGCGCAACGCCAGCCAGTCGCCGGATGGCCAACAGACCGTCTTCGTCCGGGGTTACAACGATTGGGATCGGCGCGGCTATCGCGGCAGCGGCGCCCTGAACGTGTGGCTGCATGACGACGCCACCGGCGACTACACCCAACTGACTACCCGGGATGGCAACGACGGCCAGCCCAAGTTCCTGCCGGACGGCTCGATTCTGTTCCTCTCGGATCGCGACAACATCGTCAACGTCTGGAAGCTGCCGGCGAATCCTGACGCCAGCAGTCGGCCGGTGCAGTTGACCTACTTCGAAGAAGACGATGTGCGCGATCTCGCTGTCTCGGCGGACGGCAGCCTGGCTGCTTTCGTGGTGTGGGATCGGATCTACACCTTGGACCTGACCAGCGAGGATGCCTCGGCCCGAGCCATCGCCTTGTCGACGCCCACCGATCTCAGCATTCCCCTGGAGCGCGAGGTGAACGTTTCCAGCGAGGTGAGCGATCTGGCCTTGAGCCCGGATGGCAAGACGTACGCCTTCGTGGCTCGCGGCGAGGTCTTCATCAAGGCGGTCGAGGGCGATCGGCCGGTCCGGCGCGTGACCGACACGCCCTGGCGTGAGAGCGACATCGTCTGGGCCGCCGACGGTGAGAAGCTCTATTTCACCTCCGACTCGAACGGTTCTGCCGACATCTACGCGGCGACGGTGGCGCTGGATGAGATCGACGTGAAGGGCGAGAAGGAGGAGGCGGAGGCACCGGCCAAGGAAGAAGAGCCGGAGGAGCCCGCCGAGGAAGTTGAGGAAGCGGAAGGCGAGGCAGGGGCTGAGGCGGAGGTCGCCGAGACGGCCGACGAGCCTGACGCCGAGGCGGAGGTCGCCGAGGAATCCGCAGAAGAAGAAGCGGAAGCCGAGCCCGACAAGCCCCGCCGCAAGCAGTGGGATCGATCCCTGCGGTTCGATATCGAAACGGTGCTGGAGACAGAGGCGATGGAAGGGCTGCTGGCGCCTTCGCCTGATGGCACGAAGCTCGCCTTCCGTCGCGATCTGGGCGACCTGGTGATTCTGGATCTGGAAACCGGCGAAGAGACGATACTGCTCGAGTACTGGAATCTCGATTCGTTCGAGTGGTCCGCGGACAGCCAACTGATCGTCTTCGTTCGCGAGGACATGGATTACAACTCCGACATCTGGATCATGCCCGCCGACGGCTCGCGCGAGGCGGTGAACATTTCGCGCAGCCCGGACAACGACTACCAGGCCCATCTCTCCGCGGACAACAAGATTCTCGCCTTCACCTCCGATCGCGAGGAGAAGGATGACTTCGACGTCTTCGCGGTCTACCTCGACAAGTCGCTGGAGTCGCTTCCCGACTACGAGCTCAAGGAGTACTACGACGAAGCGGTGAAGGCAGCCAAGAAGCGCAAGCCGATCGATCCCGACGCGGCGGAAGAGGAGGAAGCGGACGCGGACGACGATGCCGAGGCTGAGGCTGAGGCTGGGGCTGAGGTTGAGGAGACGGACGCCGAGGCTGAGGAAGCCGACGCCGAGGAGGAGGTGCATCCCTTCGACGAACTCGACCTCGACGATGCTTACCTGCGTCTGCGTCGGCTCACTCGCCTGCCCGGCTCGGAGATGAACGTCACGCTCACGCCAGGCGGCGATCGGGTGCTCTTTACCGCCAGCGTCGACGGTTCGCCCGGCCTGTATTCCGTGAAGTGGGATGGCAGCGACCGTGAGCGGATCGATACCGGCGGGGCCGGCGATGTCGAGATTGATCTGACCGGCAGCACGGTGACCTTCGTTCGCGGCGGCTCCCCCCGCACGGCCAAACCGACCGGCGGCGCCGAGGGCATCTCCTTCCGGGCCAGCATCCGTGTCAACCAGCCCGCCGAGCAGAAGCAGAAGTTCCTGGAGGCGGCCCGGGCCCTGGGCACCATCTTCTACCACCCGACCATGAAGGGGCGTGACTGGCAGGGCCTCACCGAGAAGTACCTCGGCGTCGCCGTCAAGACGCGCAGCGAGACCGCCTTCAACCGCGTCGTCAACATGTTCATCGGCGAGCTCGACGCTTCCCACCTCGGCATCTACGGTCCCAACAGCGAGGCCCAGTGGCGTCGGCCGGTCGGCTACTTCGGCGCGGAGTACGATGTCACCCCCGAGGGCTATCGCATCACCACCATCTACACCGATGGCCCGCTCGACCAGGGCGCGGAGGGCCCGCAGGTCGGCGACCTGATCGTCGAGGTCAACGGCATCGCCGTCCCCGGCGACATGACCCTGGAGCAGGCGATGGTCGGCATGGTCCGCGAGCAGTCGCTGCTGACGCTCATCCCTGCTGAACCTGACGAAGATGCTGAGGAAGACGCCGAACCCTTCAAGTACGTTCTGGCGGATCCGATCGGCTACCGGACCCAGGACGCCCTGGCCTACGCCGCCGAAGTCAAGCGGCGCGGCGAGGCGGTGAAGGCCCTGTCCAACGGCCGGCTGGGCTACATCCACATCGAGTCCATGAGCGAGCCCTCCCTCAAGCGCTTTGAGCGCGATCTCTACGCCGTCGCCCACGACAAGGACGGGCTGGTCATCGACGTGCGCAGCAACGGCGGCGGCTGGATCAACGACATCCTGCTGACCTCGCTCATGGTCGAGCCGCATGCCTTCACCCTGCCGCGGATCACGGACCGCTCCTCCCGGGAGCACTACCCGCAGGATCGCCGGCTCATCTACGCCTACAGCAAGCCCATCGTCGTGCTCTGCAACGAGCAGAGCTTCTCCAACGCCGAGATCTTCGCGCACGCCATCAAGACGCTGGGACGGGGCACGCTGGTCGGCATGCCGACGTTTGGTGGCGTCATCTCGACGGGCGGGATGAGCCTGATCGATGGCACCTTCTTCCGCCTGCCCCTCCGCGGTTGGTACCTGCTGGACGGCACGGACATGGAACTGCACGGGGCGGTGCCCGACATCATGGTGCCCATGAACCCCTGGGACGAGGCCCAGGGCAACGACCCGCAGCTCCAGGCCGCCATCGACGACCTCATGAAGCGTCTGGACTAGGCGGACCGGACGAACGCGTCTTGTGTTCATCCGTGGCGAGGCGCCTGGGGTTGAAGGGGTGGGGCGGGCGTCTCGCCCGCCGGAAACACGCCCCGACACCGACTTCGGCGGGCGGGACGCCCGCCCCACCCCACGGCAGTGGATGGCGGACGGTACGAATCAAGGCAAGACGCTCTGAGCCAAGCACTCCCCCAGGCACGGGGACTTGAAGTCCCCGTGCTTTCCTGCGCCCACCGCGCCGCCGTCCCCGCCTGACTACACTGGAGGGCGATGCAACGACGGCGAATCAACTCAGCGGGCGTCGATGCCCGGGTGCGTGACCTCGAACGCCGACAACTCGGCAAGACTGCCCGCGAGGCCGCCCTGGGCTGGGCCATGTCCGTGGTCGATCTGACCACGTTGGAGGGCGCTGACACCCCGGGCCGCGTGCGCGATCTGTGCAGCAAGGCTCTGCATCCCTGCTCGTCGATGCCCGATCTGCCCCGGCCCGCCGCGGTGTGTGTCTACCCCGCCTTCGTCAAGCAGGCCAAGGCGCATCTGGCGGGCTCCGATGTCAAGGTCGCCTGCGTCGCCACCGCCTTTCCCAGCGGCCAGTATCACCTGGCGACGAGGCTCGGCGAGGTGGAAGCGGTCGTCGAGGACGGCGTCGACGAGGTCGACATGGTGATCAACCGCGGGGCGTTCCTGAGCGGCGACCACCAGCGCGTCGGCGATGAGATCCGGGCCGTCAAGCAGGCGGCGGGTCCGGCCCATCTCAAGGTGATCCTGGAGACGGGTGAGCTGGCTACCTACGACAACGTCCGCCGAGCCAGCGACATCGCCATCCAGGCGGGGGCCGACTTCATCAAGACGAGCACCGGCAAGATCAAACCGGCGGCGACGCTCGGCGTGACGCTGGTCATGCTGCAGGCGATTCGAGCCCACCATCTGGAGACGGGGCAGCGGCTCGGCATGAAGCCGGCCGGCGGGATTGCCAGCGGCGACGACGCCATCAAGTTCTTCTGCCTGGTCAAGGAGACGCTGGGCGAGGCCTGGCTGGACAAGTCGCTCTTTCGCATCGGGGCGTCGTCGCTGGTCGACAAGTTGATCGCCGAGATCGCCGCCTTGCGGGTGGATGGTCAGGAGAGTTGAGGCTGCCATGAACGATGCCAGGAATAATGCTCGCCGGCTCGCCCCCGATTCCTACGGGGAGGCCCTGGTGGAGACGCCGGCCCTGCCCGGCAGGCTGGGTCCGCTGCTCCGTGGCGAGTGGGTGAAGCCCAGCGGCGATACCTCGGCGACCGTGCTTGAGCCCGGCACCGGCCAGGTGCTGGCGACGCTGCCGACGGCGAGTGAAGGCGAGCTGGCCCAGCTCTTGAGCCGGCCGATGGCGGTGGGGCGGGCGGCTTCGGCCAGCGATCGGGCTGCGGCCATGCGACGCCTGGCGGAGGCGGTGGAGGCGAATGGGCCGCAGCTTGCCGCCCTGGAATCGCTGACCACGGGTCGGCCGATCGCTCGAACGCTGCACGATGATGCGCCGCTGCTCGCCGGGGCCCTGCGCTGCTTTGCCGAGTGGACGCACCTGGTCGGCACGGCTGACGCCGGCGAGCCCGTCGTCGTGCCCCTCACCGCATACCAGTCCCTGCTCACCTGCATGGACAGCTTGGCGCCGGCTCTTGCTTGTGGTCGCTCGGTGGTGTTCCGCGCTGAGCCGCAGGCGGCCTTGCCGATCTTGCGCCTGATGGAACTGGTGCGGGAAGAAGAGGTCCTGCGCTCGCTGGTGTCGTTCGTGATTGTGGCGGCGGGGGAGAGGAACGAGCAGCGGCTTATCCGCCCGGCGCTCGTCTTTGCGGACAGCGATCTGGATCAGGCGGTGGAAGGGATCGTGCCGCAGGCCTTTACGCCGGCGCTCCCCGGCGAGGCGCCCGGCTGCCATCTCTTCGTGGAGGAATCGATCGAGCCGGCGCTTCTGGATCGTCTGCGCTGGCGTCTGGGAGCGGCGCGGATCGGTTCACCGCTCGATTACAACACCGAACTTGGTCCCCTGCCGACGAAGCGCGCGCTGGCAGCCTTCGAGGCCCATCTGACGCGGGCCAAGAGCGAGGGCATCGCCGTCGAACGGTTCGCGGCGCCGGCCTTGCTCACGGCGGTGCGCCCCGATCAGATTGTCGCCCGGCAAGCGCTCGCCGGCCCGGCGTTCGTGGTCATCAGTTTCCGCACGCCGGCGGAGGCGCTCAGCAAACTGCGAGCGACCGGGGCGAGATTGGGGGCGACGACAATCTGGACCGAGAAGGCGGGCAAGGGGCAGGCCCTGGCGGGTGAGATTGCCGGCCGATCCACCTTCTGCAACACGCGCGATCGGCTCTCACCGGCCCTGACCAGCGGACACGCCGCGTTCTTGAGGGGGGAGACAGGCGATCCCTGGCCGTTCTGCTCGGCTCGTCCCCTCGAGGCTGCCGGCTTCGCGCTGGAGGTTGAGGCGGAAGAGACGCCTTCCGCCTTCGCGCCGTTCTGCACCTGCCGCCTGATCTGGCAGGCGCTCGGCGTCTAGGTCTTGGCCTGACTCAAAAACAAACAGGGACAGCTCCCATTAATTTAGGGGATGCGAAAAATGGG
>SWCD01023844.1_pt1 | contig 10694 bp, 9 predicted proteins | sample 4693011 | NCBI WGS metagenome assembly SWCD01 (sample SAMN10267278, study PRJNA491770) | bioreactor metagenome | isolation source: DHS bioreactor inoculated with marine | place: Japan: Omine Ridge, Nankai Trough | reverse complement strand
TTCGGCACTGATGACGGCCTTGGCAATCGGGGTTGTCACGAAACCCTGGATCAGGTCAGCAGAGGCTCCCACATACACCGTGGTGATGGTTATGGTGGTTTCCTTGACTTCCGGGTACTCGCGCACTTTCAGGCTGAACAACCCCTGAAAACCCATCAGAAGAATGAGCAGGGAAACGACGGTGGCCAGAACCGGGCGGCGGATGAATGTTTCGGTGAAACTCATTGGTCTGGACTCACTGCACGGGAACGGCGGGCTTGGTGATGTCGCTGGAGTTGTCGACCTTCACACTGGCGCCCGGTTGCAGCTTGTTTTGCCCGGCACTGACGATCACATCGCCTGCTGCAAGACCATCGATGACTTCGACATTTCCGCCATCAAGCCTGCCCGATTTCACGAACACCTGCTGGAGGAGCATGGTATCGCCGGTTGCACCCTGCCTGGTGTCCGGCACCACCTTGTAGGCATAGTTGCCATAAAGCGATGTCACGACCGCTGTTTGCGGCACGGCCACCACGTCTGGTTCTTCCGGCAGTTGCACGCGCACCTGCACGAAGCGCCCCGGGATAATCCCCTGGTCGGCGGAAGCTGCAATTCTGGCGCGCACATTGACGAGCCGTGTCTGCGGATCGCCGCGAGGATCGATGCCGGTGATCTCGCCGGTCAGGTTGAGCTGATCTTCGGTCAGGCCGAACAATACCTTCTGGCCAAGCGATATGTGCTGCACGGTCTGCTCCGGCACCGTGAAATCCACCACCATGTTGTCGAGATCCTGCAGTGTCGCGACAACCGTACCGGCAGAAACGTATTGCCCGAGATCAATGGCCGGGATGCCGATTGTGCCGTTGAACGGGGCCTTGAGGGCTTTGGTGTCTATAACGGCTTGTGTGCTGGCAAGTTTGCCGCGGGCTGCTTCCAGCGCACCCTGGGCGGTATCAAGGGCTGCTTGCGAGTCAAAGCCCTTGCGCTTCAAGGTCTGACTGCGACCAAGCGCGATTTCATTGATGTTCACGGCGGTGCGCGCATTGTTGAGTTCAGCGCGCTCCACGGCATCATCAAGCTGCACCAGCACCTCGCCTGCCTTGACCTTGTCATTGGCCTTGAAGCGGATGTTCTTGACCAGGCCGCTTGCCTGCACTGCCAGTTGCACACCCTGCGCAGCGCGTGCCGTACCGATGGCGGTAATGCCGGGCTGCCAGGCTCGAGCCGTGACTTCAACTGTCGAGACGATCTGTACCGGCGGCTTGATGCCTGCAAAAAACGCGTTGATTTTCTGAGCCTTGAAGAAGTTGAACCAGATCAATCCGCCGCATAGCAGAAGGATCAGCAAAACAGACAGGCTGGCGATAACTCGGCGTTTCATGAGGGATGCTCGGTACTAAAAATGTTGCAATGCAGCACACTTTACGGATTTGTTGGCGCTGGCGATAGTCCCGAATTGTGGCGCGGGTGTGGGTAGCGACACAATTTAGTGATCCTTACGTAAAGATAAGTTATAGTGATAACTTCTTCATGGGAATTATTTTTTTTGATGGTTCGGGCTGACTGCACAAGGGCATGGCTTGGCCTGTTGCCGGTTTGTTGTACATGGAATGCCCTGCAGGTAAATGACCCTCGAACCCGGACAGGTCAGCGACAATGAGGTCATTTTGGTGAGTTGATTGCGATCAAGGTCAGTCTCGTCCTGATACCGTAAAATGCATCATCGGTATTCCGCTCACCAGTCATCCTCAGTCAAAGCAAAAATTGCCCGTGAAGCCCAACTTTGACATTGATCTGGTCGTCATTGACGGGGTGGCTTCAACCGTGTGTGAACGCGTTGTCTCGGACAAACCGTTTTGCTCACTTGTCGAGTTCTCGACAGCTCAATCGACAGGGTTTCCCGCACTTCTCCTGGTCGCGCCGCTTTCAGGGCATTACGCGGTATTGCTCACAGACATGATCATCGGGCTTCTCCCCCGGTTTCGCGTGTACGTGACCGACTGGACCAATGCCAGTGAGGTGCCGGTGAGTGCGGGTCCCTTTGGTCTGGAACGGAACATCGATTATGTGCTCGACTTTATCGGCGTTGCCGGTGAGGGCGCACACGTGGTGGCGCTGTGTCAAGGTGGTGTTCCTGCCCTGGCAGCCGCCGCCATGCTTGCGGCCCAACAGCGCGAGAGCGACATCGGGTCGCTGACCCTGATCGGGGGGCCCATTGATCCCATGGTCAATCCAACCCGGGTGGTCAACCTGCTGCGCGAGCGTGACATTCCCTGGTTTGAAGACAATGTGCTACGTCGCGTATCATCGTCGTTTCCGGGATACGGGCGATCAGTCTATCCGGGTTACCTGCAACTTGCATCGCTGATGGCATATCTCAACAGGCATCTCATGCAGCAAGGCGAACTTTCTTACAAAATATACAGTGACGATGGTCTGGACCCTGTTGGTCATTCCTTCTTCACGTTGTTTACGTCTGTTATGGACCTGCCAGGCGAGTTCTTCCTCGACAATATCGCCGCAGTGTTTCACGGCCGCGATATTTGTTGCCGATCGTTGTCCTGGCATGGCGAGACTGTTGACCCCGGCCGCATCACGACCATCCCCCTGATGACAATCGAGGGTGAGGATGATGACATCGCCGCGCCTGGTCAAACGTCCGCAGCTCATGGGTTGTGCCCGCTGATCCCGGAGAGTGCCAGGCGCCGGTTGCTTGTGGCGAAGTGCGGACACTTTTCGTTGTTTCATGGTAGCAAGTGGCGGTCCGAGATACTGCCTGAACTGGTCAGGTTTCTTGAAAGCCATGGACCAGGTAGTGATACGGATAAAGGCAACAACCGCCGCACCGATTTTTCCTGAAAGCAGCGCCGGATCCGGGTTGTCCATCTCAATGGAACGAGTTGGATAATGCTTGCAGCATGCGGCCTGACACGTCGGGCTGACTTTGAAAAGCTGGCGTGTGTTGCGCGACGGGCGGTTGGCGGACATTCCCGCGATAGACGTGATGACGGGGGTCATCAGTGACCTCAATGCAGGTGATCTGGGCCCACCAGTCAATCCTGCCCAAATAGCCCGGTGTCGGCTGTTCGCGTCATTCGGTTCTTCCGCCCGCCGCCGTTTCGGTAGCTGAAGCGGTTTCGATTTCCGTTGTTTGCGGTAGAGTAGGCACCCTTCAGCAGGCAAGGAAAGGAATGTTCATGAACGAAAATCTGAACCTGGCAGGCGCGTGCATGTGTGGTGCGGTCAAGGTCACGGCGACCGCAAACAAACCCAGTGTCTCGGTTTGCCATTGTGACATGTGCCGGCGCTGGTCGGCAGGGCCGTTTATGGCAGTCAACTGTCAGGCTGTGAACTTTGAAGGTCAGGAGAACATTAACCGCATCCGCTCGTCCGGCTGGGCAGAACGTGGTTTTTGTACCGCGTGCGGCTCAAACCTGTTTTACCATATTATTGACTCCGGCGAGTATCAGATTTCTGCAGGCCTGTTCGACGACCAGTCGAAGATGCGCATGTCGTTGCAGGTGTTCACGGATTTCAAACCGTCGTTCTATGAATTTGCCAACAAGACGAAAATGATGACTGGTGCGGAAGTCATCGCCCTGTTTGCGCCGTCTGCAAAATAGACCGGTGGCTGGCGATAGTATGGCTTTTAGAGCCGGTTTTGACGATCAGGAGAGCTCCATGGCCTTTGACTGGCATTCCGGCCCGATCCGCCGCGAAACACCGGTAACCGCTGACTACAGGAATACACAGAATGTTCGGCGGTTTCTCAAGTTGCAATGCGGACCTGATTTCCGATTCGACCGCTCATTCATGCAGTGGATCAAGAACGGAGCGGACAAGACAATGGGTGACGTTGCCGATGAATGGAAAAGCCGCAATCATGATGTGACATAGGCGTTCTCCGGTCGTGCTGACCAGGCTGTACATGCCGGATTTTCGCGCCCGCTGGACGGCGGTTTGTGCCGCTTGTGGTCAACCAAGGTTTTCAAGAACTTGCTGCGTCGTAGCCGGGTAAATTGATTCACACCACATTGACCCTGGCTATGAGTTCATGACCCAGAGCATCATCTGATCGGATATTGCTCTAGCTCAGGTTTCGCGCGGCATGTTCGATGGCCGCAATTGTCTGTTCGATATCAGCATCGGACAGGGCCAGGCTGGGGTACGTCTTGCCCGGTGACTTGAAGATGCCCTGGCTGCGGAGCAACGCGTTGAAGCGGGCGTTGCGGGCAGTATCAGCGGCAAAACCATCGCGATAGTTGTTCACTTTCTGCGGGGTGAACAATATGTCGAACAAGGTTGGGTCGCCGACAACCTGATGGTCAAAACCAGCCTTGCCCAGGTGATCTGCAAATGCGGTCATCAATACCTTGCCGGTTGTCCGCAGCTTGTCATACTGGCCGGGACGACGCAGGATTTCCATCGTCTTCATGCCGGCAACAGCCGCGACGGGGTTGCCGGACAGTGTGCCGAGTTGCATGAGAAAACCGTCGGCGCCCACCCTGGACTTGTCAAAATGCGCCATGATATCAACGCTCCCGGCAATGGCTGCCAGCGGAAAACCACCGCCGATGATCTTGCCCAGCGTACAGACGTCCGGCGTAACGCCGTAAAGCTCCTGCGCACCACCATAAGCGAACCGGAACCCGGTCACGATTTCATCGAAAACCAGCACGATGCCATGCCTGTCGCATTCATCTCGCAGGGCCTGCAGGAAACCCGGGGCAGGCGGGATGATGCGCTGCAGGGGTTCAACAATGATGGCTGCAATTTCATTTGCGTGCTCTGCAATGAGCGAGCGGGCAAACTCGATGTCGTTGAACGGTGCGATCAGCATTTCATCACGCACGCTTTGTGGAATGCCAGCTGAATCTGCAACGGCCTGCGGAAAGTTCACCAGTTTTTGCGGGGCGAGGCTCATCTGGGCTTCAGCAGACATGCCATGATAGCCGCCTTCAAATTTCATGATCTTGTCGCGGCCGGTAAAAGCGCGTGCCAGGCGCATGGCATACATGTCTGCCTCGCCACCGGTACACACATAACGGACCTGCTGCGCGCACGGCACCGCTTCGCATATCTGTTCGGCCAGCTCTATGCCGGCTGCATTGTTGGCAAAAAACGTCATGCCCTTCGCCAATTGCTCGTGCACGGCGTCGAGCACTTCGGGATGACCATGTCCCAGCAACATCGGGCCGGAGCCAATCAGGTAGTCGATATATTCATTGCCATCCTCATCCCAGACCCGGGACCCCTTGCCCTCACGGATGATGATGCCGGGATCGAAATTGCCAAACCCTCCAGCGGGCAATACAGCATTGGCCCGGTCGATCCACCCAGATTGCGATGTCATGTCTGCGCTCCTACTGATAAACGGCCACGGGTGTGCCGAGTATGGCTTCATCGGGATCACACCCGAGCCCCGGTGTATCGTCAATGGTCAGCATGCCGTTTGCGGTACGGCAGCCTTTTCCCGGTGCCACGTCGAGGCTCAGCATGTCCTGGCACGACCACGTTGCACGAATGAACTCGGACGGAATGGATTGCGACAGATGGGCTGCCTCGGTGTCGGCCATGACCGAGCCGCCGGTTGCCATGACGAACATCTGGATGCCGTGCGCAATGGCGACATCGCGCATGCGGCGGGCCTTGGTCAGTCCGCCAACCCTGTTCAGCTTGATACCGAATACATCGGCCAGTCCGTCGCGGGCAATGCGGGTTGCGTCCTGCAGGGTTACCAGTGCCTCATCGACGCTGATGGGAGAGGTTGTCACCTTGCGGATTTCTGCAATGTCGTCGAGGGTTTCTCCCGGCTGCTCGAATGTCACGCCGAGATCGGCCACGGCATTCATGACGATGCTGGCTTCGCGACGGGTCCACGCCCGGTTGACGTCATACAGCAGAATTTCGCCGGGCTTGCGATTGTGTTCGATATGGCGGATGCGCTCGATGTCCTTGTCGGTATCGCTGCCCCCGACTTTTGCAGAGTGGGCATAATATCCCATCTCGCGGTAGCTGTTGATGATGTCCAGCATGTAATCCGGTTCACCGGAAGAGACCGATGACGCCGCAGGTGTACCGGTATCGCGCCTGCCGCCGAGCAAATCGGCAATCGGCAGTCCAAATGCCTTGCCCATAATGTCCCAACACGCCAGGTCAACCGGTGCCTTGGCATAAAGATGGCCCGGCAGGCAGAGATCCATTGCGCGCTCGACCAGTTCCACCTTGCGTGGATCAAGGCCCAGGATGGCCTTTGCCATGGTCTCGATGCCGGCGCGAATGCCGGGTCCGTGCGCCGGTACATAGGTATGACCCCACGGTGTGCCTTCGCCCCAGCCCGTGATGCCGCTGTCGGTTTCCAGTTTTACGAAACTGGCGTCGAGAACCTCAAACTTGAGCCGTCCCCCGGACAGCCAGTACGGGTCCTTCAGCGGCAGGTACTTCTGGTAGACACTGATGCGGCTGATCTTCATGCCGGGGTCACCACGATGTTGCCGGTGTGGTGCTTGTCTATGAAAGCCTGCTGGGCTGTGCGCAGTTGCGCAAGCGGATAGGTTGCGGCCAGCACCGGCTTGATTTCGCCGCGCTCTATATACCCGACAATATCACCGAAGATATGGGTTGGTATAACGGTTGAGCCCGTGAAAGTCAGATCACGCAGATAGAGGGTGCGCAGATCGAGTTCGACCATGGGGCCGGCGATGGCGCCGGAGCAGGTGTAACGCCCTGCGCGTTCCAGTATGTCGATCAGTTTCGGCCAGTAGGAACCGCCGACAATATCCGCCACCACCGTGATTTTCTCGGTGCCCAGCGCGGCGCGAAGGTCATCGGGCGCCCGTTCCAGCACGAGGTCGGGACCAAGTCTGGCGACATCGGCGTGCTTGGCGGCAGACGCCATTGCGATGACACGCGCACCACGGCGTTTTGCCAGCTGGATCAATGCACCGCCGACACCACCGGATGCACCCGGCACCAGCACGGTGTCATGATCGGTAACCCCTGCACGGCACAACATGCCCTCCGCCGTGGTATAGGAGCACGAGAATGTCGCAAGCTCGGCATCGGTCATATCGCTGTCAACAACAGACAGGTTGCGCACATCCGTCGTGGTGTATTCAGCAAAGCCGCCATCACGTTCGGAACCGAAGTAGCCGGTCTTTTGCAGGTTGTCCGGGTCCGACCAGTCGCGCAGCCAGGCATCTATCATGATACGTCTGCCGATGAGGGCAGCATCGGCGCCTTCACCAACGGCGATCACCGTGCCGATGGCATCAGCGCCCTGGATGCGCGGAAATGTAATCGGTGCACCACCCCAGCTGGGATCATCTTCATTGACCGTTTCATAGGCCGCTCCGGTCGTCGCCTGATCCACTGCCTTTGAATACCAGCCGGTGCGCGTATTGACGTCGGTGTTGTTCACCCCGCATGCGCCAACCTTGATCAGAGCTTCCATCGCTGCAGGCCTGGGGACGGGAAAATTCTCGCGCCATTGATATTTGTCCAACCCGCCATGACCGGTCAGCACCATGGCGTTCATTGTTTCGGGAATGGTCATCGGGCAGCAGCCTCCATGGCATCGGTGCGGGGTTTCAGGTTTTGCGGATCATAGGCAGGTTCGCCTGCCACTGTTGCACGCCGCCATTTTTCATTGAACAATACCTCAAGTGCCGTTCCCGGTCGGGCCGCATGCGGCTTGACATAGGCAAAGGCCAGAATCTTGCCCACCGTGTGCCCGAAAGCCACCGAGGCGGTGGAGCCGACAATCCTGCCATCAAGCCTGACAGCCTCGCCACCATTGCCGTCCCACGCGCCATCAGGTTCAATTTCCAGATAGGCGCAGGTCCAGGGCAGGGCGTTGTCCATGCTGGCACGTGTCAATTGCTTGCCGAAGAAGTCCTTGTCCATTTTCACAAACCGCATGACGTCTGCTTCCGGCAAGGTGACCTCGTTGGTCAGTTCGCCTGCGCCCTTGAACATCTTTTCCATTCGCAGGGCATTCATGGTGAACGAACCATAGTCGGCCATGCCATGGACTTCGCCGGCAGCCCACAAGGCATCGTATATCGCCGGCATGTGTTCGCGGGCCCCGTGCAACTCCCAGCCGAGTTCGCCGGCATAGGACATGCGCATTGCCCAGACCTTGTTGCCGGCAAGGCTGATTTCTTGCGCTGACATCCAGCAGAACGACGCATTGTCGAGCGCGCTATCTGTGCAGGACCCCAGTACATCACGCGAGCGCGGTCCGTTTATGGTCAGTGCATTCCAGTCATATGAACGGTTGGTGAACTCGACCCTGTCAGCGGTGCGGTGGCTTGCCAGATAATCCAGCAGCCGCTGCTCGAAGAAGGCTGCGCATACCAGATAGAAGCGGTCCGGCGCCAACCGGACGATGGTTACTTCAATCTCGATCCGGCCACGCCGGTTGAGCAGGTGGGTCAGGCAGATGCCGCCGGATTTCCGGGGCAACCGGTTGGGTGTCAGGCGATCGAGCAGGGCATGGGCATCGGGCCCGGCAACCTCCACCTTGGTGAAGGCGGTTACATCCATGATGCCGACCCGCTCGCGCACGGCTCTTGTCTCGAACGCAACGATGTCATGCCAGGCCGGGCGCGAGAAGGCATAGTAGTCACGCTGTTCCAGTCCGCTGCGGGCAAACCAGCGCGGGCGTTCATGGCCGTAGACTTCTTCGTACACAGCCCCCCTGGCCTTGAGTTTCTCATACAGGGCTGATGGCTTGACCGGGCGGCCCGCCAGCCGGTTGAAATGCGGAAACGGGATTTCGTGACGCAGGCAGTAATCTTCCTTTGCCTTGATGACCTGCCATTGGGGTTTCGCATAGGCACCGAAACGGCGTGGATCGAATTCACGCATGGAAATATCTGCTGCGCCGTGCGCCATCCAGCGGGCAAGTTCGCGGGTCAGGCCGGGGCCCCAGCCGATACCGATCTGGGTGCCGCAGGCGCACCAGTAATTTTCCACACCGGGCGCCGGGCCGATCAGGGGGTTGCCGTCGGGCGGATGGGAAATCGCGCCGTGCACTTCGCGCTTGATCCCCAGGTCGGCAAAAACCGGCATACGCTCCATGGCGTTTTCCAGCCAGGGCATGATGCGGTCATAGTCTGCCTCAAACAGCTCGTTCTCGGCTTCCCACGGACAATGGTCTTCCCACACGGTGTTGGGGTGCTGCTTTTCATAGATGCCGATAAGTCCCGACTTCTGCTCCATCCGGATATAGCCGGAGACCAGCTTGTCATCACGAATGACCGGCAATTCCGTCTCCAGGTCAAGGAACTCAGGCACCGTATCGGTCACCAGGTAATGATGGGTCATAGAGGTCATCGGCAGTTGCAGGCCGGACCACTCACCCATCTGGCGGGCATAGGTGCCGCCGGCATTGACGACATGCTCGCATACGATGTCGCCTCGCCCGGTGAACACTTTCCACTCGCCGGATGGCAATTTCCGGATGTCCGTGGCGCGGCAATTGCGGATGATCTTTGCGCCGAGCCGGCGGGCACCGGCAGCCAGGGCCTGGGTGACGCCGGAGGGGTCAACATGGCCATCGTCAGGCGTGTAGAGCGCGCCTGCAACACCATCCAGATTGTAGAACGGATGCAGCGTGCGAATAAAATCAGGGGTCACCAGTTCGATGTTGAAGCCAAGCGCGCGACCGACTGACAGTGTCTGCCTCAGCCAGTCCATCTCGTCGGGATCGTAAGCCAGACGGAACGATCCGCATCCGTGCCATGTCACCGACTGGCCGGTTTCTTTCTCCAGCGCACCGGCATAAAGGCCAATATTGTAATCGACGCATTTGCCAAGACCGTAGCTGGATGTCGAGTGCGTTATCTGGCCTGCCGCATGCCAGGTGGATCCGGACGTGAGTTCGGCCTTCTCCAGCAGCACGATATCGCTCCAGCCTTCGTGCGCCAGATGATAGGCGACCCCGCAGCCCATAACTCCACCACCGACAATTACTACGCGTGCGTGAGAGGGAACCATAATTCAACTCCGGTGCAGATATTTGATATAGACAGGGCTATCGTACAATTGTACGCTCGTCAATCATGAATGATATAAACGTACCATCAAGTGAACAAGCCGCGCCTCCCGAACTTCTGGAGCGCCTGACTGCGGAGTTAGACAGCCTGACGCCGGAGTTGCGCAAGGCAGCGGTTTTCGTTCTCGAAAACCCGAACGAGGTCGGTGTCAGTTCCATCCGCGAAATGGCGATCGCTGCCGAGGTGAAACCCAACACGCTGGTACGCATGGCGCGCGTGATGGGCTTTGACGGCTACGATGATTTTCGTGAACCGTTCCGCGAACAGATACGACGGGGCACTGCAAGCTTTCCCGACCGGGCGCGTTGGCTGCAATCGCTGGGTCAATCGGGCAAGCTGGGCGGGCTGTATGCCGACATGGTCAACTCCGCGCTGCGCAATATTGAAGAGACGTTTGCCGGCATAGACGAGGCCAGGTTGAAAGCCGCTGCCGAGGCCATCTGGTCATCGCGGCAGGTGTTTGTGCTGGGTGTCGGCGTGAACAATGCCAATGCACGCAACTTTGCCTATCTGGCATCAACCGGTATGGAACAGTTTCATGCCATTCCAAAACCGGGCAGCACTGCAATCGATGATCTGGCGCGTGCCGACAGCCGGGATGTGTTGATAGCAATGACCTGCAAACCCTACCGGTCTGAAGTGGTACAGGCT
>SWCD01005773.1_pt1 | contig 10710 bp, 7 predicted proteins | sample 4693011 | NCBI WGS metagenome assembly SWCD01 (sample SAMN10267278, study PRJNA491770) | bioreactor metagenome | isolation source: DHS bioreactor inoculated with marine | place: Japan: Omine Ridge, Nankai Trough | reverse complement strand
TGCCGCCAGCGTTCGTTCTGAGCCAGGATCAAACTCTCAAGTTGAAAAGCATCGCTGCTTATCCTTGACGTTCGAACCTCTGCACATCCTTGGTTGTGCTACCGCCTAGCGGCTACTTGAGCACGCAAGACAGCTAACCCACCCGGCTAAGGAAAGGGTTACAACCAAGAGTCATCTGTCTGATGCACATCAGTTTCCAAAGAAACCGAAGTCCATACAAGACAGTGAAGCTGACACTACATCATCGGGCCGAAACCCTAGTAGCGTTGATATACAGACGTTGATCCATCGAAATGAACCAAACCGCCCACATATCTCTTCAGTCATCAAATTTTCAAAGAGCGTCGAGACAAAATCAACCGAGAGCGCCAAACTACCTAGCGCAACCCGCCAATCCTACCTCAGAATTTCTATCCGCCTCACTTCACCAAGCTTCCGCTCAACTCCGTTCCGCGTCCCAGCAACCGCCTCAGCAGCGCCGGTGAAGGGGTATTTACGGGTGAGCCCGGAGAGTCGCAAGGGGTTTTTTACAGAAAAATGAATTTTTCTTCGTACCGCCTGTTTTCCCTGCAAATCGCTCTGTTTTCCAGCAATTTGGGCCTCAGCTCTTGACCTTACAGTGACTGGAACCCCCATCTAAGCCTCAAATCACAAAGGGAATCGTCATGGCAGAGCCGAGCAACATTAGAATCGAGGTACAGGGGCTGAGCTGTGCAGGCTGTGCCGGGAGAGCCGAGCGGGCGCTTGGCGCAGTGGCCGGGATTAGCCATGCCTCGGTCAATTTTGCCAATGGCACTGCGCAGATGAGCCTGAACGGCGCAGAGGCCACCGAAATCGTGGCTGCGCTGCGGGCGGCCAACTACCCGGCCCGCGAGGATACCGTAACACTTGCCGTCAGCGGCATGACCTGCGCCTCCTGCGTGGGCCGCGCCGAGCGCGCGCTGATGGCCCTGCCCGCCGTGCTCGAGGCGCAGGTCAATCTTGCCACGGAAACGGCCCGCGTCCGCTATTTGCCCGGCAGCACGGATGCGCGCGCTCTGGCGCGTGCCCTGACCGAGGCGGGTTATCCGGCGCGTCTGCGCACGCCGGGGGGCGAGGACCCCACATCCCGGCGCGCGGAAGAGATCGGCCATGCACGCCGACAGGTCTGGATCGCCGGTCTTTTGACACTTCCGGTCTTTGTGCTGGAGATGGGGGGGCACATGATCCCGGCTCTGCATGATCTGATCATGACGACGCTTGGCATGGGACTGTCCTGGTCGGTGCAGTTCGGGCTGACCACGCTGGTTCTGCTCTGGCCGGGGCGGCAATTCTACCGTCTGGGCGTTCCCGCGCTGCTCAAGGGCGCGCCGGACATGAACAGCCTCGTGGCCTTGGGCGCGAGTGCGGCCTGGGCCTATTCCACGGTGGCGCTCTTGGCCCCTACGCTTTTGCCCGAAGGCACGCGCGCGGTCTATTTCGAGGCGGCGGCAGTCATTGTCACCCTGATCCTGACGGGCCGCTGGCTCGAGGCGCGGGCCAAGGGCCGCACGGGGGCAGCAATCCAGCGACTGATCGGGTTGCAGCCCAAGACGGCAAGGGTCGAGCGCAAGGGCAAGGTCAGCGATCTGCCTATAGATGAAGTCGCCCTTGGCGATCTGATTCATCTGCGCCCCGGCGAGCGGGTAGCGATTGATGGCGAGGTGACAGAGGGTCACTCGCATATCGACGAATCCATGATCACCGGCGAGGCGCTGCCCGTGGCCAAGGGACCCGGTGACAGCGTCGTCGGCGGCACGGTCAATGGCGCGGGCGCGCTCAGTTTTCGCGCGACAGCTGTCGGACAGGATACGGTTCTGGCGCGAATCGTGGCAATGGTCGAGACGGCGCAGGGCGCCAAACTGCCGGTGCAGGCGCTGGCGGATCGGGTGGTGCGAATATTTGTGCCGGTGGTGATCGCGATTGCACTTGTGACGGTGGCGGTCTGGCTCCTGTTGGGCCCGGCCCCGGTTCTGACCCACGCGCTGGTCGCGGGGGTGTCGGTTCTGATCATCGCCTGTCCCTGCGCTATGGGTTTGGCGACGCCGACCTCGATCATGGTGGGCACCGGGCGGGCGGCGGAACTGGGCGTGCTGTTTCGCAAGGGCGAGGCGTTGCAGCGGCTCGATGAGGTGCGCGCCATTGCCTTTGACAAGACCGGCACGCTGACGCGCGGCAAACCCGAGGTGACACGGATTGCCGTGGTGGCGGGGCAGGATGCGGACAGCGTGCTGCGGCTTGCCGCGGCGGCACAGGCGCGATCGGAACACCCCATCGCCCGCGCGGTCGAGGCTGAAGCGGCGCGGCGGGGTCTCGAGGTGCCGGGGGCAAGCGCCGTGCGGGCCATCGCCGGGCACGGGCTGAGCGCCGAGGTCGAGGGCCATCGCATTCTGATCGGCGCGGCGCGACTGATGACGCGCGAGGGCATCGAGACCGACGCTCTGGCCACAGAGACCAGTGGCTTTGCCGAGGCCGGACAGACCGCTATCAACATCGCAATCGACGGGCACCTGGTGGCGGTGCTGGGCATCGCCGATCAGGTCAAGCAAACCAGTGCGGCGGTTATCGCCGCCTTGCATGCCAAGGGGATCAAGACAGCGATGATTACCGGCGACAGCACGGCCACTGCGCATGCCATCGCCCGCCAGCTTGGCATTGACCATGTCGAAGCCGAGGTTCTGCCCGAGGGCAAGGTGGCGGCGGTGCGCGCGCTGCAAGAGCGCTTTGGCACGCTGGTCTTTGTCGGGGACGGGATCAACGACGCGCCAGCATTGGCACAGGCCGATGTGGGCATCGCCGTGGGCACCGGCACGGATGTGGCCATCGAAGCGGCAGACGTGGTCCTGATGTCGGGCGACCTGACCGGCGTGGTCGAGGCGCAGGCGCTTTCGCATCGCACACTACGCAATATCCGGCAGAACCTCTTCTGGGCCTTTGCCTATAACGCCGCGCTCATTCCGGTGGCGGCGGGGGTTCTTTATCCGGTGAGCGGCCTCCTCTTGTCGCCAATGCTGGCGGCGGGGGCGATGGCGCTTTCTTCGGTCTTCGTTCTCTCCAATGCGCTTCGCCTCAGGCGGATGCGCCCGGTGATGGGAGATGCGGCATGAATATCTCGGACGTGGCCCGCGAAACCGGCCTGCCCCCCAAGACGATCCGCTATTATGAGGAGATCGGTCTCATCCGGCCCCTGCGCGACACCAATGGCTACCGTGTCTTTCGCCAGAGCGACAGTCACAAGCTGGCCTTTCTGGGGCGTGCCCGCGCACTCGGGTTTTCCATAGAGGATTGCCGCAAGCTGATGGCGCTCTACGAAGATCAGGACCGCGCCAGCAGCGATGTCAAACAGCTGGCCCAGGAGCATCTGACGCAGATCGAAGAAAAAATCGTGCAGTTGCAGTCTATGCAAGCCACGCTGCAGCATCTGGTGCGCGAATGCGCCGGGGATGCGCGGCCCGATTGCCCCATCCTGCGCGATCTGGCCGAGGGCTGAGCAGGCGGGGGGCGCTGCCCCCCGGACCCCCTGAGGTATTTCAGGCCAGATGAAAGCAGACTGGTTTCTTTATGGCCCAAATACTCAAAATCGGTCATTCGCCATAGGCAAGCCCTTCACGGCGGGGATCGGCCCCACCTGATAGCTCTGCGCCAATGGCGATAACATGCAGGCCAGAGGTCAGAGCAGTCTCTCGTGTTTCAAATCCCATATCAGAAAGAGGCCCCACCAGAGCAGCGGCGGCGGGTTCGATGTCATAGAGGCCAAACCGGTTGACCAGATGCGGCAGGCTGACCGCCTCTTGCGCATCCAGGCCCCAATCCACCCGGGCGATGATGGTCTTGGCGACATAGCCGATGATGCTGCTTCCCCCCGGGCTGCCCAGCACAAGCACCGGGGCACCGTCGCGGCGCAGGATCGTGGGCGCCATGGAAGAGCGCGGGCGCTTGCCGGGGGCCAGAGCATTGGCGATGGGCCGACCATTTTCATGGGTGGCAAAGGAGAAGTCGGTCAACTCGTTGTTGAGAAGAAACCCTCGCACCATCAGGCGCGACCCGAACCCGTTTTCAATCGTCGTCGTCATCGACAGGGCGTTGCCGTAGCTGTCGACAATCGAGATATGCGAGGTCGAGGGCAGTTCCAGCGATTGATCATCCGCCCAGAGAGAGGCGTGATCGAAATCGGGTTGGCCCGGCGTGACCTCTGGCAAAGCATCGTCCCCACGCAAAAGCTCGGAACGGCCCTTGAGATAGTCAGGGTCAAGCAAACCCTTGAGCGGCACGGGTATGAAATCACTGTCCGCCAAGTAGCGCCCCCGGTCAGCGAAGGCCACGCGGCTGGCGTCGCCGATGAGGCGCCAAGCCTCGGGGCTTTCAGGCCCAAGAGATGAAAGATCGAAAGGTTCCAGCAGGCCGAGTATCTGACCCACCGTGCTTGCCCCCGAAGAGGGCGGCCCCATCCCGCAAACCTCATAGCCGCGATAAGGCGTGCAGAGCGCGCGCCGTTCCTTGACACGGTAGATGGCTAGATCGAGGGGGCTGAGGACGCCCGGATTGCCCCCGGACCGCTGCACCCGCTCGGCAATATCAAGCGCGATCTCGCCCGAGTAAAACGCCGATACCCCCTCATCAGCCAGACGGCGCAGCGTGTCGGCATAGTCCGGGTTGCGCAGGGTCTGCCCTGCTGCGAGCGGTGTGCCGCCGGGCAGAAAATAGTCGCGTGTGTCCCTGAAAAGCTTAAGGCGTTCGGCGTCTTCGGCAATCAGCCCCGCGAGACGCGGGCTGACGGGAAAACCGCCCTCAGCCAGGGCGATGGCCTCGGAAAACAGCCCTGCCCAATCGGCCCGCCCCCATCGGGCATGCGCATCGGCCAGAAGCGCCGGGGTGCCGGGCGTGCCCACCGAACGCCCGCCCACCACCGCATCAAAAAAGGCGAGCGGCTGTCCCGTCGCATCCTGAAAGAGTGTAGGGGTTGCCGCCAAGGGCGCTGTTTCACGCCCATCAAGTGTGGTGATCTTGCCGCTTGTGCCGTCGTGCCAGACAAGAAAGGCCCCCCCGCCAAGCCCTGAGCTTTGCGGCTCGACCAACCCCAACACAAGCTGCGTGGCGATCATCGCATCCGCCGCCGTGCCACCCTCGCGCAGCACCCGCGCCCCCGCCTCGACGGCAAGCGGATGGGCCGCGGCGATCATCCAGTTGTGCGATTCGACCGGTTGGCCCGCGTCCTTGGCCGCCTGCGCCGCCGCAAGCGGCAAAGGCACCTGCAAGACCCCTGCCCCGGCCCCCTCGGGTGCGACGGTATCGGCAGCCTGTTGCGCCCAAGCCGCCCCTCCTGTGACCATGACAAGGATCAGAACCAGCGCGCGCATGTGGCAGTCTCCCTAGAGCGGATCAGTGCGCCAAAGCGTCACCTTGAGCCCACCATGCGCCACAGGCGGCCCCGGTGGCAAGAAGGGCAGCCCGGTGGTCTTGGCCAACCCTGCGTCACTGGTGACAATACCCACGCGCCATCCGGTCATCTCGCGGCGCAACACCTCGCCCAAGCTGGCATAGAGGCCAAAAAGGAGCTTGCGATTGCCGATCCGTGCACCGTAGGGCGGGTTGACCATTACCAGCCCTGGCGGCCCCTCGGGACGGGTCAGCGCCGAAAGCGGCTGGCAGGCAAAGCGCGTGATCCCGGAAACCCCGGCGCGGTCCGCATTCTCGGACGCCATGCGCACAGCGCCCGCGTCGCGGTCAAACCCCATGAACCGCTGGGTTGTGGCGCGTGGCGTGTCTGCGGCCTTCAGCGCCGACCAAACGGCTGGATCAAAGGCTGCCATATCCTCAAAGGCAAAGCGCCGCGTGCGACCGGGCATCAGCCCCGCCGCAATTTCTGCCGCCTCGATGGGAAAGGTGCCGGAACCACACATCGGATCAAGCACCGGCTCGCGCCCGTCGTAACCGCATTGCCGCAAAAAAAGCGCCGCCAAGGTCTCTCGCAGGGGCGCCTTGTTCACGGCCTCTTTATACCCGCGCCGATGCAACGGTTCGCCTGATGTATCAAGACTGAAGGTGACCAGATCATCCTCGATCCGTGCCATCAGGCGCAGGGGCGCATCCTCTGTGACGGACACGCCTAAGGATTCGGTCAACGCCTTGACGATCCGCTCTGTCGCTGCCCCCGCATGATAGATCTTGGACTTGCGACAGGTGACTTCGACTCGCAGCGGCACATCCGGGCGCAGATGCGCGGCCCAATCGAATTTCCGCGCCCGCTTGTCCAACTGGGCTAGGAGCAGCGCGCGGAACGCCCCGATCCGCGCCAGCACCCGCCCTGCCCCGCGCAACACGAGATTGGCGCGCCAGACATCAGGCCAAAGGCCCATGAAGCTTACCCCGCCGGGCAGGATCGTGACAGGGCCAAAGCCATTCTCCACCGCCTCTTCTGCGAGGGCGGTTTCATGTCCCGGTGCAGCGGCAAGGAAGATTTCAAAAGGCTCTGGCTGGGTCATCGCGCCGTCATAGGCCAGAGCGAGGCCAAAGGCGAGCCATCACAGCATCGAGGGGACGACCTGATCCGGCGGGCGGTGGCCGTCGTCAAAGGTCTTGATGTTGATGATCACCTTTTCGCCCATCTCGATCCGCCCTTCGACGGTGGCCGAACCCATATGCGGCAAGAGCACGACATTCTTCAACTCGCGCAGGCGCGGATTGATGTCAGCCCCATGCTCGTAGACATCGAGGCCTGCGCCCGCGATCTCTCCGGCACGCAACATCCGCGTGAGGGCGTTTTCGTCGATCACCTCACCGCGCGAAGTGTTGACGATCACCGCCTCCGGCTTCATCAACTTGAGGCGACGGGCGTTCATCAGGTGGAAGGTCGAGGGCGTATGCGGGCAATTGATGCTGATCACATCCATGCGCGCCACCATCTGATCCAGACTTTCCCAATAGGTTGCCTGAAGGCTCTCTTCGATCTCGGGACGCAGGCGGCGGCGATTGTGATAATGCACCTGCATGCCAAAGGCCGCCGCGCGCCGCGCCACCGCCTGACCGATCCGGCCCATTCCGAGGATACCCAGCCTGCGACCGGCAATCCTGCCCCCCAAAAGCGCCGTTGGCGACCAGCCGCCCCAATTGCCCGTTTGCATCATCGCCAGCCCTTCCGGCAGGCGCCGCGTGACACTGAGGATCAGTGCCATCGTCATGTCAGCAGTGTCGTCAGCCGAAACCCCCGGTGTATTCGACACAAGGATGCCGTGCTGACGCGCGGTGCCCACGTCGATATGGTCCACCCCGGCACCGTAGTTGGCGATCAGCTTGAGCCGGTCCCCGGCCTGGGCGATCAGGCTGGCGTCGATCCGGTCGGACAGGGTCGGCACCAGAACATCCGTCTCCTTGACCGCGCGGGCCAGTTCCTCGCGTGTCATGGGCGCGTCCGTCTCGCGCAGGCGAACATCAAAAAGTTCGCGCATCCGCGTCTCGACCGGCTCGGGCAGGCGTCGCGTAACGACAACACTCAGGCGTGCAGATGGCATGAAGCCCTCCTTGAAACTTTCCTTTCAGGCGCGTTACTGCCAGAGTGGCTCAGGAAAGAGCGGGGCACAAGAACCCCCTTGCAGTTTGCGGGCAGAATTCGAATGACGGCGATGAAATCCGGGCTTGCCGCCCTTGTCATGGTGATGGGACTGGGCCCCGTGGGGGCCTTGGCCCAAGAACGCGGGCCGGTCACGAACCTGCCGCTGCCACGTTTTGTGTCGATGAAGGCCGCTGAGGGTAATGTGCGCCGCGGCCCTAGCCTGACGCATCGCATCGACTGGATCTTCAAGCGGCGCGACATGCCGCTCGAGATCACCGCAGAGCATGGCCATTGGCGCCGGGTGCGCGACCGGGACGGAGCGGGCGGCTGGGTGCATTACACACTTCTCTCTGGCGTGCGCACCGCCAGTGTCGAGGTCGAGATGCTGGATCTGCTGGCCAAGCCCGAAGCGAATGCCATGGTAGTGGCCCGTCTGGAACAGGGCGTAATCGCGCGACTCGAGGAATGGCCAGCGGGACGGGGGCGCAGTATCCGCGGGTGGCTAGGAGGGCTGGGCCCCCAAATCGGCGCTCTGGGGGGTCACGGAGGGTGAGACTTTCGAGTAACCACCCCCGTAGACAACGAATTTATGTATTTTTATCAGATGGATGCCGCGTCATCCGGATTGCATCTCGTTTTTTTTGCCAAGCACCCTTGAACCGCGCCAAGGTCCAGAGTAATTAGCGCGTCACGTTGGGGTGTAGCCAAGTGGTAAGGCGTCGGTTTTTGGTACCGTGTACCGTAGGTTCGAATCCTACCACCCCAGCCAATTTTTCTAAATTCTCCGTTAGATTAAGCCGCGCGGGCTGTGTGCAGGGCGCAAGTGTCCGCTTTTATGCCCCCGCAGACAGATCACTCAGACGCTGCGGCGTGGGATCATCTCACGCGGCGACGTCAGAGATCGTCCGACGATTGGGGCCATTCCCCCTGATTTAATGAAACATGGCCCGAATGAGTTTTGGAGAAACCGAACCTCAAACTGAAGTGGCGTGAGCAGATAGGAAGTGCGTCAGCCTGCCGCATTTTTTCTCGGCGCATCGCCCTATCTCGCCAGAAATGACACCGGCAAAGAAGGAAAATGCAAAATGTTCAAAGGCCTAGGCATTTCAATTGGTATCATTTGCGCAGGAATGGTGGGACTTCCCGCGCTTATACTGGCCGCTCTTTGATGTTGCTTGAGGCCGAAAAAATGGCCTCACCCATCTTGGCGTGACAGGGTCCTTGGATCGCAAGAGTACAGCTTGGACAATGGCTTGAGGGTGACCTTGAGGTTATCCAAGACCGCAAAACGGTCGGCCTGCACCAGCTGCGCATCGATTAGTCAAGAGAGGCCGGATCATCCGCGTCGGCGCCGCATGGATACGCCGACGCGGTCTTGCCTCAAGCGTTGGGATTGGCGAGCGTGCCAATCGTCACGTCGAGGGTCTTCTCCGCCCCCTTGTGCAGCACCTTGACGGGCACGATGGCCTCTGGTGTGGTTGCGGCCACAGCGCGGGTCAAATCGCGCAACTCGGAAATCTCAGTCTCATTGAAACTGAGGATAATATCGCCTTGTTTGAGCCCGGCCTTGGCGGCGGGGCTATCGGGCGTAACGTTCTCGATCACTGCGCCTCTGGGGGTTTCGTACCCTAGCACTTGGGCGATATCCTCGGGCATAGGCTTGATCTGCACGCCAAGCCAGCCACGGGTGATCGTGCCGTCATCGGATAGGTCCGCAACGATGTGCTGCACAAGGTCCGACGGCACAGCAAAGCCGATACCAACCGATCCACCATCGGGCGAAAAGATGGCGGTATTCATGCCGATCACCTCACCTGCGTTGTTGAAGAGCGGCCCGCCGGAATTGCCCCGGTTGATGGCGGCATCCGTCTGGATATAGTCGTCATAGGGGCCGGAATTGATGTTGCGCGACAGCGCCGAGACTATGCCGGATGTGACCGTGCCGCCCAAACCGTAGGGATTTCCGACCGCGACCACCTCGTCCCCGGCCCGCATCGCATCCGAATCGCCGAAGCGCACGAAGGGCAGGGATTCCTCGGTGTCGAGTTGAAGCACGGCCACATCGGTCAGCGGGTCGCTACCGACCACGGTCGCGTCAAATGCGCGACCATCCGCGAGTTTGACGGTCACACGCTCGGCACCTTCGACCACGTGGTTATTGGTGACGATCTTGCCGTCTTCGGAAATGATGAAGCCCGATCCAAGGCCCTGTCGAGCTGGCATTTCACCTCTGGGCACCATCCGCTCGAACTGACGGCGCAACTCTTCGGGCAGGCCCTCGGGCAATTCGCCGGACATGTTGGTTGGCTGCGCCTTGGCGGTGACTTCGATATAGACAACCGCGGGCGAGACGGCGGCGACGAGATCGCCATATCCGCCCGCAGGAACCGCCAGCGCCGGGTTGGCGGCCCCCAGTGAAAGGCCTGTTGCGCCCAGAACGGCGACAAGGGCTGCGGACCCTGCAAGGCGACGGGAAAGAGGTGTGGAGGACATCATTGAAAGCTCCGTTGTGTTGCGTCCGATGCTGCCCATATGCTGCACAGGTCTCACAGCCGGATGTGCCCGACTATACAAATAGTTTAGGAAAGGCAGGCGCGGCCAAAAGCGGGTGCAATGCAGGTCGAACAAGGATAGCTGTTTGCAGGCGACGCACACCGAGAGGATGACATGAAACTGCTCGTGGTCGAAGACGATGCAACGACAGGGGCCTACATCGCGCGAGGTCTGCGCGAAGAGGGGCATACTGTCGATCTGGTCAGCAATGGGCGGGAGGCGTTGATCCAAGCAACGAGCGGCTCCTATGACGTTTTGATCATCGACCGGATGTTGCCCGAAATTGACGGGCTGACACTGGTCAAGACCCTGCGCGGGGCGGGTAATCACACGCCGGTTCTTTTTCTGACCTCGCTTGGGAGTGTCGAAGAGCGGGTCAGCGGGCTGAACGCGGGGGCGGATGACTATCTGGTAAAGCCCTTTGCCTTTGGCGAGTTGTCGGCAAGGGTTGCAGCGCTTGCGCGGCGTCCGCATGCGCTGGAGCAAGAGACCGTGTTGCGCGCAGGTCCCCTGGAAATGGACCTGATCGCCCGCAAGGTAACGCGGGAGGGGCAGGAGATCGACCTTTTGCCACGAGAGTTCGCAATTCT
>SWCD01021504.1_pt1 | contig 10711 bp, 9 predicted proteins | sample 4693011 | NCBI WGS metagenome assembly SWCD01 (sample SAMN10267278, study PRJNA491770) | bioreactor metagenome | isolation source: DHS bioreactor inoculated with marine | place: Japan: Omine Ridge, Nankai Trough | reverse complement strand
CAAGAACCAGGCGCTGGTCGCAATCAAGGATGGCCAGAAGCTGCGGCGCTGCATCGGAGCCGTTGTCCTCGGCAAGTTCAAACGCCCCCTGCATGGCATCGGCCAAGGTGGCAAAACGCTCAACGACCACGGGTGCAGCAGTGCCCGACATCAGGGCCGCTGGCGTCCGGTGCATCCGGGTCAGCGCGAAAGGCAGGCTGGGATCAGAAGCGACAGTCCCACCATTTGTGCCAGGACCCATCGGGCGCGGGCTCGGTTGGATCGGCAGGGGAAGGTCAAACATGGCAATATCTCCAACGGCGCGGGAAGCCTCTCTCCCCGCCTCATCCGTCAAAGACCAAACCGCCGCCCTCTTCCTCGAAGGGGCGACGGCAGCAGGTCTGGTGCCACGATCAGAGCTTGCCGAGGGCCCGCAGGCTCAGCTCCGTCCCGGCGCCGACGATGATGTGGTCATGCAGCGTCAGGCCGAGATACTTGCAGCCCTTCTGGATCTCCTTGGTCATGCTGAGATCGGCCTCCGACGGCGTCGGATCGCCCGAAGGGTGGTTGTGGATCAGGATCAGGGCGCTGGCGTTCAGCATCAGCGCCCGCTTGATCACCTCGCGTGGATAGACGGGGACATGGCCGACCGTACCGGTCGAGAGAAGCTCATCGGAGATGATGCGGTTCTTTCGATCGAGATAGAGGACGTGGAACCGCTCGACTGGGCCGCGGACGGTTAGCGCGCAGTAGTCCATCAGCGCCTGCCAGCTGCCGATAACCGGGTTCTGGCTGAGATAGCGGCCGAGGATATCCCGGGCCTCAAGGATGACGGTTTCTTCCTGGGGAGTCATGGGTGTCTCGCTGAAATCCGCACACCGAAGCCCCCTGCCCTTTCGGGGCATGGCCAGCGGCGTGCATGTTGAGAAAAAGGTTACAGCGACCGCCCCAGGGTCGGGCGATCGCTGCATGGGCGCTTGGTTAGCCGACCCGGTCGAGCAGCTTTTTGGCGCGCCCTTCCATGTCGAGGCGCGCATCCTGCTGGGTCTTGTCGCGCGCAAGCCGCGTGATGCCCTGCACGAAGTCGAAGATGCTCTCGGGCGGGCGGCCTTCTTCCATCAGCACCTTCTCAATGATCTTGCCGGACTCCGCCTTCGAGAAGCCCCGCTTGCGCAGGAAATCCGCGCGACCCTCATCGCTGCGCGCCACGATCTGCTGCCGCGCGGCCTTGATGCCGTTCACGAAGCCCTGCGGCGAGGAATTGGCGAAGCGCGTCAGCGCCGGGGCCGCCTCATGGGCAAAGCGCGAGGCGGCGTATTTCGAATGCCGGATCCGGATCTCCTGAAAATCTTCGACGCCCCAGAGGTTGCGGTTCTGGCAGACAGCCCGCAGGTAGAAGCTCGCCATGCCGAGGGTCTTCGCGCCCACCTCGGAGTTCCAGCAGTAGAAGCCCCGGAAATAGAGATCAGGGGAGCCATCCGGCAGCTTGCCTGCCTCGATCGGGTTGCGATCATCGACCAGGAACAGGAAGACGTCCCGGTCCGAGGCATAAAGTGTGGTCGTGTCGCGGCTGATTTCGACATCGGGGTTGTAGACCCCGGTCGACCAGTCGAGCACGCCCGGCACCTTCCAGCGCGTGTCGCCGGTGCCATTGCCCGCGATGCGTTGCACCGCCTCGACCAGTTCGAAATCGTGGATGCGGCCGTAATCGGGGCCGGTCACGGCGCGCAACTCCGTGCGGCCATCTTCGGTCTCGAAGGTCTTCACCTGCTCGGCGCGGTGGTTGGTCAGACCATATTGCAGATTGATGCCCGCCAGCGGCGCCGGCAACTGCCGCAGGTAGGACGCCGGCGCGCCGACGATGCTGGCAAGCTGGCCAAACGCCCAATGCGTCGGCGCGACCGGTTCTTGTGCCTTCGGCAGCATCAAGTGCAACCGCTCGGGGTTGTCGCGCGCAGCCTCGACCCGGATATCCGCCGTCTGTACCACGCGGCTGCGGCTGCGCTCCGACCGGCCTTTCACATTGGCCCAGAGATCATCGAGCGACAGATACCGCTCGTCATCCGGCCGGTTGAACCATTCGGACGACACCCGCCCGTTCCGCTCACCACGGCTCACATCCACTTTCCAGCCACCAGCCCGAGCCGGCTGACCTGGATCCAGAACTTCCACAACGCCCATCGGCCATCTCCCGCGACGGGCGCCGGGAGCCACTCTCCCAACCCTCAACCCGTCGCGAAAGCAACCGACCTTTCTCTGACTCTCGAAACCTTGGCTTGATCGGCAGCAATTCGGACGAAAGCGTCGTTCGGCTGCCGAACACGAAGGTCTGCTGCAGTCTGTCTTCAGCCCATCAAAGTGCGAGCCTTCGACTTCGAATGACGGGAGTCCTACGACGTGATGATGGGAGTTCAGACGCCGAACGCGACCACCTGAGCAACCCGAGGATTGGCCGACGAGACATCTGGTTCTTCTAGCCCTTGGGGATTACATCTATCATAGCCAACCTGCCGCTTTGAGATTTGGGCGGAAGGACCGGCCCACCGGCACCTGGCGGCCATCGGTCAGCCGCATAACGGTTCGCTGGCCCTCGCGCTCGACTGCTTCTATGGCATCCGCGGCCACCCACCAGGACCGGTGCACACGCATACCGAGGCCGCTCAGTTCGCGCGCGGCGTCCTCCATGCGGCAAAGAATCATCTCCGATCCGGCCGAATGATACACCTTGAGATAGTGGTCTTGCATCTCAAGGCAAAGGAGTTGCCCCGCGAGCGGCGCGGACATGCGCGCCGCGAAGAGCGACAGGCCGTCCCCGGCCGGTTGCCGAGCCTCGACCTCTTGAGGCTTGGCCCCTGACCCGCCGCCTTCGGGCGGTGCGGGATCGGGCATGGCCGCGATCCGCTCCTGCATGTCCTCCCATGTGTAGACCGGCAGCGAGATCGCGGCGAGCAGCAGCAGCACCCGCCCGAACAAGACCGCGACATCGTCGGGCCAGCCGATCCCAGAAAGCCCGTTCACCAACGCCACCACACCGGTCGCGGGCACGGCCGCGAGACAGGCACCCACAAGCGGCACCGTGAGGCTCTGCATCGGCATCCGCGCGCGCGCCACCGCATCCAGCCGCCGCAGGACGGCATCGGCCAGCAGCCAGTTCACTGAGATGACCGCGAGCCAATAGGCCAGCCGCGGCCCCGTTGGCAGAAGGTCGAACGTCCCGAACGGCCCAATGAGTCCCAGCACGAGGCCCACACCGATCGGCGGGCTCAGTCGGAGAGACAGGCGGGCAAGTCGTTCACGCATCGTGAACGTACCCTAGCATGCCGTTCACGCAATTTCCCAACCGTTTCCGTAACTTCACTGGCCAGGACCGGCACAGCGCCGCTATCGCCGCCGCATCAAAGACACCGCATTTCCCCGCATCGGAGGCATTGACCCATGATCCAGACGATCCTGTTCCTGCACATCCTGGCCGGCGTCGCGGCGCTGGCCGCCGCCGGTGTGGCCGTCGGTAGCGCAAAGGGCGGCCGGCTGCACCGGCGTTCGGGCAATATCTACACGCTGGCCATGCTGTTTGTCGGCCTCAGCGCACTGGTGCTGGCGGTAGCGCACCCGAACCCGTTCCTCTTCGCGGTGGGGGTGTTCAGCCTCTACCTCGTCTTCACCGGCTGGCGCGCAGCGATGGTGCGCGACGGGCGGCCCCGAGGCCTCGACCATGCCGGCGGCGCGGTGATGGCGCTGGCCGGGCTCGTCATGCTGGGCTGGGGCGCGCAGGGCGTGCTGGCGGGCAGCGGCGCGCAGCCGGTGATCCTATTGGCCTTCGGCTCCATCGGGCTGACCATGGCGCTGGCAGACTGGCGCGACTGGGCCCGCGGACCCGTCACCGGAAAGGCGCGCATCGCGCGGCACCTCGGTCGAATGCTGGGCGGAACCATCGCCACGATCACCGCCGCGGGTGTCGTGAACCTGGGCTTCCTGCCGGACCTGGTGGTGTGGCTCGGGCCGACCGTGCTGATCACGCCAGTCATCTTCTGGTGGACCGCCCGTGTAACGCGCGGAGCCGTCCGCACCTGACCCATCGCAAGGAGACATGACCATGCTCGCACGCCGCCTGACTCGCGCCGCCCTCTGGACCATTGCCGCACTCGCGGTCCTAATCCTCGCCGCTTTCCTGTGGCTGCGGCAGAGCCCCTATTGGGCCGGGATCACTCTCTTTTCCGAAAGCCAGCGGGTCGAGAACTTCCGCGCGATGGACCGCGTGTTTCCCGCTCGGCCGGTGCCCCGCGGCGAGGATACCTGGGCCTTCGACCGCGCGCCCGCGGCGCTGCCCGAGACCTACACTTTCGGAGGCGAATCCCGCGACCTTGCGGCCTTTCTCGACCGGACGGAAACCACGGGGCTGCTGGTCGTCCACCGCGGGGCCATCACGCATGAGGACTACCGGCAGGGTGCCGACGAGACCTCGCCCTTCACCTCCTGGTCGATGGCGAAATCGGTGCTCTCGGCGCTGATCGGCATCGCGGTGGAGGAAGGGCACATCGCCAGCATCCGCGACCCCATCGGCGCCTATGTCCCGGCGCTCGCGGCCTCGGGCTACGGCGATGTGCCCATCGAGGACGCGCTGACCATGTCGTCGGGCGTGGCCTTCGACGAGGATTACGACAACCCGACGTCCGACATCAACATGCTGTTCATCCGGGCCATGGCGATGGGCGTGCCGGCGGAGGAGACGCTGGCAGGGCTCGAGCGGGTGCGCGACCCCGGCACCTACAACGACTACGTCAGTTCCGACTCCATGGCGCTGGGGCTGGTGCTGGAGGCGGCCACCGGCATGGCCCCGGCCAACTACCTTGCCAGCCGCCTCTGGGGTCCGTTGGGGGCCGAGGCCGACGCCACATGGAGCACCGATCGCGCGGGTCGCGAATTCGCGCTCTGCTGCCTGAATGCCACCTTGCGCGACTGGGCCCGCTTCGGGCGACTGTACCTGGAGGGCGGCGCGCGCGAGGGGCGGCAGATCGTGCCGGCGGATTGGGTTGCGGCCTCGGTCGCACCCACGGCCGCGCATCTGCAACCCGGCGACAACCCGGCCTCATTCTGGACCTTCGGCTATGGCTACCAGTGGTGGATCCCCGAAGACCCGCAGGGCGATTTCCTCGCCATCGGCGTCTGGGGACAATACATTTATGTCGATCCGTCACGCGACGTGGTGATCGTCAAGACCAGCGCCGACCCGCTCTTCGACGACAACGACCACGAGAGCGTCGCAGCCTTCCGCGCCATTGCGCGCGCCGGAGCAGGCGGCTGAGCCAGCCTGCACCCCGCCACCCGTAAACAGGAAAGGACAATCCATGCCCCTTCGTCTCGCCACGCTCTTCACCGTTGCTGCCGGCCCGGCCCTCGCCACCGGCTTCCAGTTCGTAGAGATCCCGGCCACCGTCGACACGCCCCCCATCGAGGCCGCTGTCTGGTATCCGAGCGAAGCGGCCGTCCCCGACGCGCCAAACACGCCCTTCGGACAGGCCGTGGCGTTGCATGCAGCTGTCGCAGGCGGCGACCTGCCGCTGGTAGTGATCTCGCACGGCGATGGCGGCTGGTTCGGCGGCCATGCGCCACTGGCCCGCGCCATCGCCGAGGCCGGCATGATCGCCGTCGCCCTCAACCATCCAGGCAACTCGGACGGGGATGAAACCGCCCCGCCGTCGCGCTGGATCACAGAGCGCCCGGCGCATCTTACGCGGGTGGTGGACTACATGAGCAACGACTGGCCGGACGGCGCCCATGTCGATGCCGCGCGCCTCGGCGCGTTCGGCTTCTCCGCCGGCGGACACAGCGTGCTGGCCGCCGCCGGCGCGGAGACCTCGCTCGACCGCATTGCCGCGCACTGCGACGCGACGCCGGGCGAATTCGTCTGCCACAGCGGCATGGCAGCGGACCTCGTCGACGAGGCCGGCCCGTTTCCCGCGCCCTTGCCCGGCCTGCGAGCCGTGGTCGCCGCAGCACCTGGTTTCGGCTTCGGGTTCGATCCGGAACAGGTCGCGGACCTCGATGTCGCCATCCAGCTCTGGGGAGCGGCAGAGGACGCACGCGTGCCGCAGGGCGCCAATATCGCCCCACTTGCCTCCGCACTGACAACACCGTCCGAGGCCCATGTCGTCGAGGCGGCTGGGCATTTCGCCTTCCGCCCGCCCTGCAACCCCGCGCTTGAGGAGGCGAACCCGCGTGTCTGGGAGATGGCTTGCGTCGACGCCCCGGAATTCGACCGGGAAGCCTTCCAGCAGCGCTTCACCAGCGTGGTCGTCGAATTCCTCGCCGAGAATCTGAGGGCTTCTAAGCAATAACAGACCGAGGCAGCAAGGCGCGCATGATCAATGGTGCACCCGCGCCTGCTCCCACATCACAGAGTGGTTGCTTAGCATCACCGCAATCCCCGATCCCTCCAACAGCAGGGCTAGCTCCTCTGCCGCCCACGACTGAATCTCCCGGCTGCACACGACGACAAGCGGACATGCCTCGAGACTGCCGGCGTCAGCAGCTCCCGTCTCGCAGCCTCTGGGTCAAATTGATGCGACAAGAAGGACGATGTGCTGCCGTAAACTACCGAAATCGAAAAGTCCGGATCAGCTCGCAAGACAGACGATTTCAGCTGCTCGGAGTCGGTCCGCCTTGGTGGGCTCCGAAGCTGCCTTGCAGCGGCGCAACGAACCCGGCGGGTTACCCCGCCGGGCCCGAGGGGGGAGGTCCCGTTCTCAGAACGGGATCTCGTCGTCGCGGTCGACCAGTTCGGGGTTTTCGTTCTCGGCCGACTTCGGGCGGCTCAGGAAGTCGACCTTCTCGGCGATGATCTCGCAGCCGTAGCGGTCGTTGCCCATGCTGTCGATCCACTTGCTGTAGTGGATGCGGCCGTGGACGAGGACCTTCATGCCCTTTTCGCAATGCTCCGCGACCGTCTTGCCCAGACCGTTGAAGCAGGTGATGCGGTGCCATTCGGTGTCCATGACCCGGTAGCCGTTCTCGTCGCGCAGGACGCGACCTTCCGAGAGGCGGGGGCGGGAGGTGGCGAAGCTGAAGTTGGTGATGTTGGTACCGCCTTGGGTGGTGCGGGTTTCGGGTTTTTGACCGATGTTGCCGGCGAGGATGACGATGTTTTGCATGATTAGCTCCTGTGTTTCCTGTCTTCGGGACCGTCCCTTCGACAAGACCCGGAAAAAGCCCGTCGGGTGATGCGTGCACGGTGGACAGCATGGACACCGGAAACCCCCAGAGGACCGGGGTTGAGCGGGCAGGACGCCATAGGCGGCCAACACGGCCCGGGCTGACGCGGGGTTGCGCGTGAGAGCCCGAACGGGATTAGGGGATTGTCAGTCGAAGGGATGGACCAGAAGACAGAGAGGCGCGGGGAGCCCATGCCAGACCCTGTCATCTTGCCAATCGGAACCGCCTGAACCCAAGCCCAGCACCTCACTGGCGGCGAAAATGACGATCACCGGCTCCCGCCACCCCTCGCCCTGCCTGGCGGGAGTTGCGGAACCATGCTGCGACGGGCTATCGATACCGGAACATTCAGGACACGAGGCATAGCAAAGCTGATTACGATCTCGAGGCGTTGTCGCTTCCCGAGCTGAAGAGAATGCAGAAGGACATCGTCAAGGCGATTGCCACATTTGAGGATCGGCAGAAGGCGGAAGCCCGCACCAAGGTCGAAGCTCTCGCCCGGGATCTAGGCTACTCTCTGGCCGAGCTTGTCGGCACTGAGGTGAAAACCACGCGGATGCCTGCCGCGGCGAAATACCGGCATCCTGAGAACCCGTCGCTCACCTGGTCCGGTCGTGGGCGTAAACCGCAGTGGTTCGTAGAGGCGCTAGCTGCTGGGAAGACGACAGGGGATTTAGCCATCAATCAATAAATCGGATTGGAGCGGTCACGGCTATGGGTTTGACCTGTGAACTGGTCCGCATGATTTTTTGCGCTGTGTGGAAGATGAGCGCTGAACATTTCGCGCATACTTCGATTTTGGGCGAGTTCGAAAACGGATGTATCGCAGCTATTCCTTCGGTGTGCCCTTTGCTTCAGGCGGGCGGTGTCCGATGACCAAGGCGCTCGCCAATCCCTGAACCGCCAGGATGGCGATCATCAGCATCAGAAATGCGACCGGTAATGCAAGACCTGGAGTCAGATACTCGATGGCGCGCAGGACGGCATCGCGTGACCACAAGACAAACAGGCCCAATCCGACCCCCGTTGCGACGAGTGCGCCCGCCGGGATCGGCGCGGGCCCCGTGAGGAAACCACGGACCCGGTTTTCCCGGTAGAGCAGCGTCGCATAGACCGTGATGCCCACTGATGTCGCAAGGGCAAGCCCGACCGCGCCGAGCATCGGGGCAAGCACGATCTTCAGTGCGATGTTGACGAGCGTTGCCACAACGAGGAGGCGAAGCGGAGTTCGGGTATCCCCACGCCCGTGGAATCCGGCGACGAGGGAGCGCAGCGCGAGTGCCGGAACCAGACCAAGGGCGTAAGCGGCGAGGATGGCCCCCGATGCTTCCGCCGCCGCAAGATCGAAGGCGCCGCGAACGAACAGGATGCGGATGGCCCAGTCGCCCAGGGTCGCCATGATCACCGCGACCGGCACCCCCACGACAAGACAGATCACGAGCGCCCGGTCGAGCACGCGGCGCATGCCGACCTCGTCACCGAGGCCCGCGCGGCGCCCGATGTCGGGCAGGATGACCGTTCCGAGCGCAACACCGATCAGGCCGATGGGCAGTTGGTAGAGCCGGTCGGCGTAGTAGAGGTGCGAGAGTGATCCGGCCGGCAGGAACGTGGCGATGATCGTGTCGGCGAAGATCGCGACCTGCAGCGCGCCCGAGGTCAGGATCGCGGGACCGAGGCGGCGGAACACCTGCCTTGTATCGGGCGACAGGCCCAGCCGGGGACGCGGCAGGGGCAGGCCCGCGCGCCACGCAGCTACGACCAGCAACGCAACCTGCGCCACGCCTGATGCCATCACGCCCCAGGCGGCGGCATGGGCGGCGCTCGGGAACTGCGCGGCCATAAGCAGCGCGCCGATCATGAACAGGTTGAGCAGGATCGGGGCGGACGCCGGCGCCGCGAAGCGGTCGCGCCCGTTCAACATGGCCGAAAGGAAGGCCACCAGCGACATGCAGAACAGGTATGGAAAGGTGATCCGCGTGAGCGTGACGACAAGCGGCCAGGTCTCGTCGGCGGGCGACAGGCCGGGTGCGAGCACCGCCAGCATCCAGCCGGTCGCACCAAGCGCCAGCGCCAGAAGCACGAGGTTGGCCAGCGTGAGCCAGCCCAGAACCTCTGCGCCAAGGCGCGAGCTGTCGTGCCTGCTTGCGTCCGCGGCAGCCCATGTCGGCAGGAAGGCGGCGTTGAACGCACCCTCGGCCAGGATCGCGCGAAAATGGTTCGGCAGGCGAAAAGCCAGCATGAAGGCATCCGCCACCGGCCCGGCACCCAGCGTTGCGGCCAGCACGACATCGCGCAGGAAGCCGAGGATGCGACTGACCAGGGTGAGGCCTGAGACGGTGCCTAGCTTGCGCAGCATGTGAACGGCTGATCCCGAGGAGCGATCTGCCGCGTCCCGTCGGTTTCGGGCCATCCAGACAGATTGCGATTGAAAACACGAGTAGCTTTATCGTTTATTGTGGGAAAGTGCCACTGCCTTGAGAGAGTACCCGCCCATGAGTCTTGACCAGATCTTCGTTCTCGCGCTCGTCGGCGTCGTCTTCCTGAGCTTCATCCGGGAGATTTACCCACCCGAGGTCACGGCGCTCGCCGCCTCGGCGGCGCTCCTGGCGACGGGAATTGTCGAGACGCGGGATTTCCTGACTGTGTTCAGCTCTTCGGCCCCCATCACCATCGCGATGATGTTCATCATATCGGCCGCACTGGAGCGGACGGGTGTGCTGACGATCATCGGCGACGTTCTGAAACAACAGGCGCGCGGTTCGTTCCTGCGGGCAATGCTGATGATGATGGTCGGCACGATGGGCGCTTCCGCCTTCATGAACAACACGCCCGTGGTGATCCTCCTGACGCCGATCATGATCTCGGTCGCGGCTTCGGTGGGCGTGGCACCCTCACGCATGTTGATCCCTTTGTCCTTTGCCGCAATCTTTGGCGGCACGCTGACGCTGGTCGGCACCTCTACCAACATCCTGATGAGCGGCGTGGCGCAGGAGGCCGCACAACCCCCCATCACTATGTTCGAGATGACGCTGCCCGGGCTGATCCTGGCGGCCGTGGGCATGGCGTACATGATGTTCGCCGGACGCTACCTGTTGCCCGATCGTGCCTCTCTGTCGAGCCTTCTCGGACAGGAGGGCAAGCGTCGGTTCCTTGCGCGCCTTCTTATTCCGAACGGGTCCAAATACGTTGGTAAGCAGCTTGCCGATCTACCCTTCAACACCACCGAGACGCGCATCCTCGACGTGGTCCGCGGCGAGGTGTCGATGCGCCGCACGATGAACGATCTCGTGCTCGAAGTGGGCGACCGTCTGGTCCTCAAGACCGGCACGGGTGAGATACTCGGGCTAAAGGAAGACGGGCAGATCGCATTTCGGGATCGCGAAGATCACGATGTCGAGCCGGTGACCGCCGACCAGACCATCACGATGGAGGCCAGTGTCGGACCGAACTCGCACCTGCGCGGGCGGCCGATCAAGGACCTTAAGCTGCGTCGGAAGTACGGCGTCTACCTCATGGCCGTACA
>SWCD01023848.1_pt3 | contig 10727 bp, 9 predicted proteins | sample 4693011 | NCBI WGS metagenome assembly SWCD01 (sample SAMN10267278, study PRJNA491770) | bioreactor metagenome | isolation source: DHS bioreactor inoculated with marine | place: Japan: Omine Ridge, Nankai Trough | reverse complement strand
CCGCCATTTCCCGAACTGGACTGTTTTGTTGCGCCCGATACCCACGTGTTTGCATTCAAGGGCCTGTGGGAATGCAACTGGCTGCAGGCCATGGAAGTGGGCATTGACCCGGTTCACGCCTCTTTCCTGCATCGATTCCTGCAGGATGAAGACCCGTCTGAAAGCTATGGCAAGCAGTTTCGTGGCACCGCTGCCAATACCGAAATGCCGATGACGCAGTTGCTGCGTGAATATCCACGGCCCGACATCGAGGTTGAAGAAACCGATTACGGGCTGCGTCTCATTGCGCTCCGGCATCTGGATGACGGGCGCACCCATGTGCGCGTCACCAACCAGATTTTTCCCGAAGCGATCTGCATTCCCATGTCCAACGAGATGACCATCACCCAGTGGCATGTGCCGGTGGATGACGAGACCTGTTACTGGTACTCGATGTTCACGAGCTTTGGCCAACCGGTGAACAAGCAGTTGATGCGCGAACAAAGGCTCAAGGAGCACCGCTTGCCCGACTATGCGCCGCTGAAGAACAAACGCAACAATTACGGCTACAATCCGGAAGAACAGCAAGCCGAGACCTACACCGGCATGGGACTGGACATAAACGTTCATGACCAGTGGGCGGTGGAAAGCCCCGGGCCGATTTTCGACCGCACCAACGAGCACCTGGCGACGTCCGACAAGGCGATCATTGCCTACCGGCGCATGTTGCGCCGCGCGATTGATGCGGTTGCAAACGGGGGTCATCTGCCGGGTATTCCCAATGGCAAGGCGCTGGATACCAAGGGCCCGGTGGCTGTCGATGCCATTGCACCGGACGCTGCATGGCAGCCGGTTTGGCGCGAACGCGACACTGAGCGGCGTGACGGGTGCTCATGGACGGTTTCGGCGGCTGGGGAATAGTTGATGAGTGATACTGGGCGCGAGGGATTGTCGGGACTTGCCGGTACAGATGATGCCAACCGGCGCGCCGCGTGCGCCCATGTGCTTGAACAGATCGAAAACCACGGTCTGGATACTGTGCGGCTTGCCTTTGCCGATCAACACGGTGTGTTGAGAGGCAAAACCCTGATGGCGGCCCAGGCCGCCAGCCTGCTGGTCAATGGCTGTGCCATGACCTCGACCCTGCTCGCCAAGGATACCTCGCATCGCACGGTGTTTCCTGTCTGGGAACCCGGTGCAGGTCTCGACATGACCGAGATGGAAGGCGCCGGGGACATGATGATGTTGCCGGATCCGGGGACTTTCCGTGTACTGCCCTGGGTCGAAGGCTGTGGCTGGCTGTTGTGTGACCTGTATTTTGCTGACGGAACCCCTGTGCCGTTCTGCGTCCGCGCGAAACTGCGCGAGGCGGAAGCTGATCTTGCGCATCGCGGCATGGACATCCGCTTCGGTCTGGAAGCCGAATTCCACATTCTTCAGGTCGATAACTGGAACAAGCGCCCGGAAGATGCCGGGCAGCCGGGTGCGGTACCGGACGTCTCGCTGATGACCCACGGCTTTCAGTACCTGACAGAGGCGCGTGCCGACGAACTGGAACCCGTTACCGAACTGCTGCGCAAGGCGTGTGTGGCGCTCAATCTGCCGGTGCGTTCAATCGAGTGTGAATTTGGCCCCAGCCAGGTGGAGTTCACTTTTGCGCCCATGCGGGCCGTTGAAGCAGCCGATGCCATGAGCCTGTTTCGCTCCATGGTGAAACAGGTCTGCCGGCGCCAGGGACTGCATGCGACATTCATGTGCCGGCCACAGATAGCAAACCTGTTTGCATCCGGCTGGCATGTGCATCAGTCAGCTGTGTCGGCAAAATCCGGCGATAACCTGTTTGTGCCTGAAACCACGGACCAGCCTCTATCGGCACTGGGGCTGCATTACACTGCCGGCCTGCTTGCGCACGCGGCTGAGGCCAGCGTGTTCGCGTCACCCACCATCAATGGCTACAAGCGGTACAAATCATTCCAGCTTGCACCTGACAGGGCGAACTGGGGCAAGGACAACAAGGGTGTCATGGTGCGCGCCGTTGGCGGTCAGGGCGATCCTGCCACCCGGGTGGAAAACCGGGCTGCCGAATCTGCCGCCAACCCGTATCTTCATCTGGCCGCGCAAATCTGGGCAGGGCTGGACGGTATCGACAACAAACGCGATCCCGGCCCGGCAAGTGATACGCCTTACGAAACAGACGCCGCCATGCTGCCGACCAATCTCATGGACGCCGTCGACGCGCTTGAGCACTCAAAACTGTTCCGGCAACGCCTTGGCGAGACGTTTGTGAACTATCTCGTCCATATCAAACGCGCCGAGATTGCCCGCTTCCTGTCGGAGGTCACTGACTGGGAGCACCGCGAGTATTTTGATGTACTTTGAGACTGCCTGCTATCTCGATCATTCAGGGCAGAATTGATCCAGTGTCAGTCCTGATCCTGGGGTTTCAACAGTTTTGCTGCTCGTGCAAAGGCGGTGTTGGCAGCCGGCACACCTGCATAGATAGCTGTCTGCATGAACACCTCGCGAATGGTGTCTTGCGAAACCCCTGCGCGCAGTGCTGCGCCCAGATGCAGATCAAACTCCTCCCAGCGTGACAGCGACGCGCAGATCGCCAGCACCAGCATGCGGCGTGTGGTTTCGTCCAGCCCCGGACGGGTCCAGATGTCGCCCCAGGCGCCGCGTGTAATCATGTCCTGGAATTCGGCGTTGAATTCGGTCCGGCTCCGAATCGATTGGTCTACCCACTCATCACCGAGCACCGCTCTGCGGCGTTTCATTCCGGACATGAACCGATCATCGCCCGGCAAGGTATCCGCACCCAGAAAGCCAACAAGAGTGCGGGTAAAATCAGCCGGGCGTTCAGCATTGGAAATGTGCGCTGTGTCCAGCACCACATGCACAGCGCCCTTGATTTCTGCGGCGATCATCTCGCCACGCTCGGGTGGTGTGGACTGGTCGTGCCGACCGGAAATGATCAGCGTCGGCGTGGTGATGGTCTTCAGGTCTTTGCGCGTGTCGATCTCCCTGAGCATTGCCGAGCAGCCCAGATAGCCTTGCGGGCTGGTCTGCTCAAGCACATTGCGGAAATCGCTGACCGTTCCGGGGTTGCTTTCGTGAAAGCTTTCACTGAAGAACCGGCCCAGTACCATGTCGGAAATCGCTTTCATGCCGCCTTCGCGGATCATGTCCATGCGCTGATCCCACATCTCGGGCGGGCCGAAGTGTGGCGAGGTGTCCGCCAGCGTCAGCGTGATCAGCCGATCGCCTTGATGAATACCAAGCCATTGTCCGGTCAGTCCGCCCATGGAAAGCCCGCAGAAATGAAACCTGTCCACCGCAAGGTGATCGGCAAGGCCAACCACATCCTGGCCCAGTCTCTCGAGCGGATACAGTCCCTTGGGTGCATCGGAGGCGCCGTGACCGCGCTGGTCATAGCGAATGACCCGGAAGCGGTGTTTCAGGGCATCTGCCTGTGCCTGCCACATCAGGTGGTCGCACCCCAGGGAGTTGGAGAATATGATGGCAGGAGCATCGCTGGGACCCTCGGTGCGGTAAAATATCCGGCAATCGTCGTCTAGTGTCAGAAATGGCATGAGCGTTTCTCTTTCCTGTTGTCCTGTCACATCGTAAAACACCCGGTGTGTCAAATCCGGATTCCGGAATCTTTGCTGGACGTATCTGTTTCTTGGCATTAGGCCAGATTCAGACTCTGGCTATCATCTGTGCATGCGGCATCCGAAAGTGATTGGACCTGTTCGATGGCAATACCCGGCAGTGCCCAGACACCGCAGAGGACCAGCGCTGAAAACACCACCACCGGCATATTGCTGATGGTGGGCGCCATCGCCACCTTTACCATCATAGACGCTTGCGCCAAGTACCTGGTTGGGGCTGTGCCGCCCATGATGGTAGTGTTTGCGCGCTACGGGTTGTCGTTGCTCTATGTTGTCGGCCTGATGTGGTGGACCGGTTCGCTGACCTTCAAATCGCGTCATCCGTGGCTGCAGATTCTGCGCGGCTTGTTGCTGTTTGCGGCGACCCTGATGAATTTCATGGCGTTGCAATACTTGCGGCTGGACCAGACATCGGCGATTTTTTTCTCAAATCCGCTTTGGGTTTGCGCGTTGTCGCCATTTCTGCTGGGTGAACGCATAGGCCCACGCCGCTGGGTGGCAGTCATTATCGGATTTATGGGCGTGCTGTTGATCATTCGTCCCGGCGCCGATCATTTTCACTGGGCCATGATGTTGTCGGTAACAGTGGCGATCGCTGCATCCCTGTATCAGATCATCACCCGCAAGATCGGCGGACGTGATCCGGCTCTGGTTTCACTCTTGCTGCCGTCAATGGTTGGTACGGCGCTGGCGATGCCGTTGGGTGTCGCCAACTGGTATGTACCGGCATGGGGGCTTGTCGGGCTGATGCTGCTGATGGGATTTGCCGGTGGTCTCGGTCATCATCTGCTGATCAAGGCGCATACCCTGGCACCTGCTCCGACCTTGGCACCGTTTGTCTACACCCAGATAATCTGGATGATAATTGTCGGCTTCGTGGTGTTTGGCGATGTGCCGGATATTTACACGCTGATCGGGGCAAGCATCGTGGTGTCCAGCGGCTTGTATGTTTATTATCGCGAACAGGCCGCCAAACGAAAAGATCGCGCAGCCGCAGAGAGAGGAACCGGCAATGAGTAGTCTGAAGATAAATCCGGCAGTCGCGAAACTTGAAGAAGAAGGCGCATTCTTCGTTCTCGACAAGGCCTTGAAGATGAAGGCCGAAGGCCGTCCGGTCATCAATCTCGGCATCGGCCAGCCGGACTTCGCGCCACCGGCGCACGTGCTGGAAGCCGGGCTCAAGGCAATCAAGGACGGCCCGCACGGATATACGTCTCCGGTCGGCATGCCTGCCTTGCGCGAAGCTGTCGCAAACAGCGTGTCCTCGCGCTACGACGTGCCGGTCGATGCTGATCAGGTTGTGATCGTGCCAGGTGGCAAGGTGACGATTTTCTTCGCGTGCATGGTGTTTGGCGGGGTAGGTGCCGAGATATTGTATCCGGACCCCGGTTTCCCGCCCTATCGCGAAGCTATAAAAGCGGCATCGGCAAAACCGGTTCCGTACGCGATCCGCGAAGACCGGAATTTCGGATTTGACGCTGACGAGGTTCTTTCGCAGATCACCCCGGCGACGCGGCTGATCATCATCAACTCACCGGCCAACCCGACCGGTGGCGTGGTGGACGAAAGTGAACTGGACAGGTTGGCAAAGGGCCTGGAAGCGCATCCGCAGGTGGCTATTCTGTCGGACGAGATTTACTCGCACCTGGTTTTTGAAGGTGCCGGTTTTCGCTCATTGCTGCAGTATCCGGCACTGGCTGACAGGGTGGTATTGCTGGATGGATGGTCCAAGACCTTTGCCATGACCGGGTGGCGACTGGGATATGGCATCTGGCCGGCAGAGCTCGTCAATGCCGTGCGCGGGCTGATTACGGTCGATCATTCCTGCGTCAATGTTGCCGCCCAGTTTGCCGGTCTTGCCGCTATTACCGGGCCGATGGACGAGATCGACCGAATGCGCGAAATATTCGCACAACGCCGGGATGTGGTCGTCCACGGCCTCAACGACATGCCGGGCGTTTCCTGCCGGGTTCCAGGCGGTGCGTTCTACGCCTTTCCAAACGTCACCGGCACCGGTATCGGCTCGAAACAGCTCGCTGATCGTTTGCTGATGGAAGCCAATGTAGCGTTGATACCCGGTGAAAGTTTCGGCAGCAACGGCAAGGGATATTTACGCTTGTCTTATGCAGCCGGTCTCGACGAGATCGAAGAAGCCCTTGCCCGTATGCACTCCCTGATCGCGGCGGCCGTATGAAAACAAGGACCCGTGCCAGGAGCGGGGTGGGAATTGGCGGGGTGCAATTATCTAAGTGAAGCATGCTCTAACCGTCTCGCATGACAACAGCGTGTCAAAACGGCGTCAGCCCGGCAAAATGATCGACGGAACAACAACTGGTCGCGGAACTTTGATTTGAAACCTGTTCGCCGCAGTGGCACTAGTCAGGCCATGAGTTTGAATCGTCGACATATGGCAGCGCTGATTGTTTCATCCGTATTCACCACCGCAATGGTTCCGGTGGTGCAAGCATCGTCAGGCAACATGTCGGCACCCGCTGCACTGGCTGCTGCGGACAAGGGTGAAATTATCCTGGTGGACATTCGCACGCGTGGCGAGTGGAAGCAGACCGGACTGGCAAAACCTGCACTTGCCATATCCATGCACGAGGCGGGCTTTGTCCGAAATCTGGCAAGGGCCCTGGGCGGCAATCGTGCCGGAAGGGTCGCGCTGATCTGTGCAACCGGTGGACGCAGCGCTCACTTGCAGCGGATTCTGGTCACGGCCGGTTTTGCAAATGTGGTTGACGTATCCGAGGGCATGATGGGCTCAAGTGCCGGGCCGGGATGGCTGAAACGCGGCTTGCCCGTAAAGGCCTGGGTGGCAGACTGAAACAGAGCGCTGCGCTCGGGCACGTTGGAACCGAGGATGTTCCCACTGATCTAAACCAGCGACTGACACCTTGTTTCACGCAGGGTGAGGGCAAACAGGAACCCGATCCCCGAGCAGATCACCAGGCAAATGAACGCAAACCTGTAGTCGGCAGTCTGGTAAATCCGCGCGCCCGCCTGCATTGTTCCGTCCCAGCGCAAGTCAAGCATCCAGCCGATGATGGGTTGCAGGAAGGCACCGGCACCCACTGTCATACCGTTGACCAGGCCTGAAACCGAGCCATGCAGGCGCTTGCTGGAAACTTCGCGCGCCAGCGCAAAAGTGATGACCATGCACCCACCCGTGAGCCCCGACAGAAACATCGCAATCGCCATGAAAGTCAGGCTGAGGTCTGGAACGAAGGCGATGATTGCGAGTAAGCTGCAATTGAGGGCTGTGCCAATAACCAGGGGCGCTTTTCTGCGGCAGATCCTGTCGGATAACCAGCCTGCCAGCGGAGCGCCGACTGCCCAGCCAAGCAGGGAGAACGACGTGTAGACCGCGCTGGTTGGCCGATCCAGCCCGTAGGCACCGGCAAGGAACGGCACGCCCCACAACCCGCCAAGTGCCAGCATGGGGCCGGACATGCTCATCGCGACGATGGCAATGCGCCAGATCTCGTTACGTTTCATGGTGTCTTTCAGGCCGGACCAGATTTTTGACCACTGGTTGTCAAGTGCCTGTTCTGCAGTGCCTGGACCGGGTGAGTTGCGGACTATGAGCGCGGTCGCAAGCGACAGCCCGGCGGCAAAAACGCCGGCCCAGATCATGGTCTCGCGCCATCCCAACGCCTCTACGGCAAGTGCCAGTGGCGCCTGGCCGGCAATGCCGCAAATCATGGCGAAAAACATTGCAAGGCCGGTCAGCAGTGCGAAGTGCCTTGGGTGAAACCATTTGGCCGCAAGTGCCATGCTGGCAATAAAGCCAACGGCTGAGCCCGCACCCACCATGAACCGCCCGGTATAGGCCAGATTAACGCTTGCCGCTGTCCCGAAGACGATGCTGCCGGCGCCCGCGAGCAACAGGGCAATCGTGAGCATGAGCCGCGCACCATAGCGATCAAGCAAGGCCCCAATGGGCAATTGCATCACGGCATAGGGATAAAAATACAATGCTGAAAGTTGCCCCATGACGGCCCCGGTGACAGCGAACTCGGCCATCAGATCCGGCACCATGACGCTGGGTGCGACGCGTTGGAAAAATGCATATCCAAAAGCAATTGCACTCAGTGACCAGACGGTAACTGCCAATGCAAGACTGGCTGGCCCGGCCGATTGAGTGGACTGTTTTGGGCTGTCTGTGGCCACGTTTGTCTCAGTGCCGCCTGGATCAGGATGGTTTTTTGGTTGTCACAACCAAAGATCATAAACCTGATCGCTTCCAAAGTGTCAGAGCAACTTTATGAGTTCAATTGAACCCACGTTTCTCCGGACGCAGCATCCACAACCGGCGACTGACGACACAACCAATCAGAGATAGTGGTTTGACCATGCGCGGTTGAAAAGTAAAGCCCCTTGAGGCGTTATTCCTAAGGAATATTTGACCTCATGGGCCGCCAGGCGGTTGGCGAGGCGGGTTTTGCGCGGAAACACGAACTCAACAATTGCTGCAGTCAAGCGTAAGGCCGTTTCGCGGACGTTGCGCGACGGTTTCTTCAACCGACCATGGGGCGGCACCGATGACATAACCGACCAGCGGCTGGAAACTGAGGCACACCCGGGCAACGACAATATCGTTGTTTTCCTGTGTCAGTTTGTCCAGCGTCGCACCGGTCATGCTTGCAGGCGTGCCGCCGCAACCCCCACGCGAATGGCTCCATTCTTGCTTAATGTCATTTCCGGAGCGGCGAAAGTTCATCAACTCGACTTTTGTCTGTGTCGAGGAAGCCGGTTTCAAGATGGCATCGGCAGCCAGAATAAACTGATCCAGATCAGCCGTTGTGACATTGGCCGTTTCCTGGGTGGTAAGGTCAACGACCGCACTGGCGGCGACTGTCACCTTTCGTTTGAGTGAAAGGCCATGGGTTAAGTCGATCATCCCCAACAACAGCGTGATCATGAACGGGAACAGCAGTGCGGCTTCGATGCTGACCACACCCTCTTGCGTGCGGCCAAAGCGCGCCAGTTTGCCGATAAAGCCCGGTTGCGCCATTGCAGATTTGTCTGTCGATGAGTAGTTCATTGCGGTGGTTTCCTGATCGGATGGAATGATGCGAGTGCTGCCTTTGGCCAAGCCTCAGTCGAACGGTTCGTTGCGAAATACAGCCACACCGCGCACAAGTCGTTTGTCCTTGCCGTGATCGGCCAGCCAATGCGGAGGCGCGGTGGTGGTGCCGTTCAAATCCAGCAATCCCATCAACATGGGCGAGAACAGCTTCCATTCATAAAATGTTTCTACCACCACGATATCGCCTGCCTTGCCTGGATCAAAAGCCGCGCCGGTTGTGATGCCATCGCTTAACTGCCCGTCGCTCGACGCGTCAGCCCGGCCGCTGGCATCAGTGAACGTGTTGCGGACTTCGACATTTATGTAGACTTTGCTGCAATCCAGTACCGTAGGAAGGTTTGCGCAAAACTTTTCTTTGAACTCACTGGCCGAGAACCCGCCATTTTGAGCCTGTCCGGTACGGATCAGCCTGGATGCCGTTGTTGTTGCACTCTGGACCGCGTACTCTGAGAAGAAAGCCATGCCGGTTTCCAGTGTGGCCAGCAGGAGAAACAGGAACGGCGCCCCGACGAATGCAAATTCAACTGCCGTCGCACCACCATCGTCCTTGCGAAATTTTTTTCGCAATCTGTGCAATGCCAAGATCATGCTCTTCTCCCGAATTCTGTACCCTGCTGTAAAATACAACCGGGTTTGGCTGTTGTGTGAAACCGCCAGCCTCGCGGACCATTGCCAGATTCAACAACCGTTGGATGCAACAACTGTTGAACTCGATTGATGAACTCAATTGCAATTTCGGGGCCAGAATACGGGAATGCCCCTTAGATAGGGTGAGAGACGCGCGGCAAATCTTAGGTATTTGGGTAAGGTTTCAGTCATCAAGACGGAACTGCAGATCAGTTTTACGGTTTTTGGTTGAAACAACCAAAAACCGTAAAACTGAAAGTTTCTAATTGCTTGGAGCAGCATGGGTTCAATCGAACCGATGTTGCTCGGGCAGCGCCTGATGTCTGGGACTGCGGAGAGCCGCCTGCAAAAAATGGATGCCGGCTTTCGCGGAAAAATGCGACACGAAAGCTGTAGTGCGAGGGCTTTGACGCTATCAAAATCTGATTTGATCTTGTAGATTTACGAAAGAAGGCCCCGAGCGCAAACAGGCGCTTGTTCCTGATCCAGGCAACCCCTGTTTCCCGAAACGGGAATCGGTGAGCCAAAAAGTGCTGCCGTTGCTATGATTGCTGCCTTTGGTCTTGCAGATCATGTCAGTCGCAATGTCTGCGAGTTACACTGGCAAGCATTGTTTTTGTCGGATGCAGACGCTCTCGCAGTCTCGGTTCTATTCGGTCGTGGCGTTGCCACCGGTCGATGCTGCGCCAGTTGAGTAACCGGTTTTTGAACCAATCTGGTCGGCTTGGGCTTTGAATGTGCTGGTCTCGTCATTAACAGTGAGGGTCTGATCGCAAAATGGTTCGCAGGTAAATGTGTATTGCTGTCCGGCACGATAAACACTAACGACCTGATCTTCGGCGCGTTGTACTTTTATCATCATGTTTGCGAGTTGATTTCCATCAAGATCAAGCACGATGATTTTTGTGCGGCCGGTGTTCTTGCCAATGACAATCAGCTTGTTGCCCTGGATGCTGGCATCGGCAAACATCGGGTTGGAAACCACCACTGTTGATGCTTCTCCAGCCAGCTTGATCAGTTTTGCATCATCCACATCCAGTTTAACGGACGCGTCCGCCATCACAGCACCGGATAGAGCCAGCATTCCAGCCAGGCCGAGTGCAGCGCTGAAAAACAATGTACGGGTCGTTGCGAGAGAGTTCATATGCATAACAATCCTTGTTCGCATTATCGCTGTGAAATCACCAGACAGCATGGCGCCGTTTCGCTACCGCCTATAACACCTGAAAATGGTGAATGAACTCTTACGATGCAGACTTGGAACGCCATGGATGTACGCGACTGGCTGCTATGCGACTTTATAATACGCATTTGCGCAACGGCATGCGAAAATGCAAGGCTGTGCAAGATATCGC
>SWCD01011414.1_pt1 | contig 10736 bp, 11 predicted proteins | sample 4693011 | NCBI WGS metagenome assembly SWCD01 (sample SAMN10267278, study PRJNA491770) | bioreactor metagenome | isolation source: DHS bioreactor inoculated with marine | place: Japan: Omine Ridge, Nankai Trough | reverse complement strand
GACAGGTCCGGGGGCGCTTCTCAGGCCTCGGCGGGAGCTTCCGCCCCGGGCTCTTCTTCGTCGCATTCGAGATCGTCGTCCCCGACCACGAGGAACGGCGTCCGGAGGTCCGCCCACTTGCGACCGTCCTGCTCGAAGTAGGCGATCTCGAGCGGGGATCCCGAGCCGAGGAGGGTCAGGATGGAGTCGATCATCTCGAGGGGGTAGTCGAGGTAGTAGACGTTCGTACCCGCGTCGTGGGTGGTGCCCTTCAGGTTTTTGTCCCGGCGGAACTGAACGAAGGCGACGGATCCCTCGTGGCGGGTCTCCGCGTCGGACTCGAACAGGTTGATGATCGGCACCAGCCGGTACCTGGCATCATAGGAGGGGTCGGCCGAGATCCAGTGGACCCGGAACGACTGCACATTGAACGTGCTCTTCGGGGTGACACAGAACGGCCGCACGCCGCCCGACTTCTTCCCCTTCTTCTGCTTCTGCTTCTTCTTCGTGACCTTCGCCATCGACCGCCCTCCTCCGTAACCTGAAATCCAACCCTTGTTCCTGAACGGGAACTTATCAGAGGAGGTGTCCGGAGCGAGGAACCTTTCCCTGTCTCCCCGGCGTCGCCCGGCGGATTCCGGCTTGAATGGCCTCGCCCGGCCCGCGTAGAGTCCACATGCGGATCCGGTCGCCCGCTGGATCCAACTCGATCCCGAGGCTCACGATGAACGCACCGGCGACGAAAGACCCCGCGGGGGGACGTTTCAATCGAATGGTGATCGTCGGTCTGAGCGTGCTCGCCACAGCCGTGCTGTTCGGCGCGCTCTTCCGCCGCCTCGGGCTCCCCGGTTCCGCGGTTCTGGGGCCCGTCTACGGGGTTGCGCTCTTCACCGGTTGGCTGCTCTCGCCCCGACCGATTCCGTCGCGCAAACAGGCCGTTACGTCGATCGTGGCCCTCTTCCTCGTCTGCCCGGCGGTGATGGCCCTGGTCCACTGGCTGCTCGACCGGTGAGGGAGGGCCGCGCCCGAGACGGTTTCATGACCCGTGCGATTTGGAGTGGCTCTGCCTATCGGGTCGAGTCGATGTTCACGGGGGGACAAACCATGATGCGAAGTCGAGCGGTGCGGTTGATCGTCGGACTCCTTCTCTTCCTCGGTGCGCTGGCGCCGGTGGCCTGCACCACCCGGCCGATCTCGGACTCGGGATACCGCGGTGACACGTGGTATGGACCCCGGGGTGGGGGCAGCCCGCTCTACCAGGGAGAGCTCTCCGAGTTCGACGTGCTCGGAATCGACCCGGATCGGGAGATCCCGGAGGCGGAGATCGAGAGGGCCTTCGACTCGGCCAGGCCCCTTATCATTCCGAAGGGCTCCCGGGTCCTGCTCATCCAGTCCGGGGGATTGATTCCCGACGAGCCGATGGTCGCGGCCATGGGGAAGTACTACGGTGTGTCCGCGTTTTCGGGTGTGCCGCCGCAACCGGGGGAGAAGGGATACGCGAGTTCCCTCCGGCTCGCCGCCGCCAAAGGTGGCTGTGAGAAGATCCTCGCGTACTGGGGGATCCTCGAGTCCTCCCGCACCGACCTCGGAACGAAGGTCGTCTCCTGGGTCCCGTTCGTCGGGGGCGTCGTGCCGGACGAGTCGCAGCAGATGCGGATCCGCCTGAAGGTCGCGGTCGTGGATGTCCGCTCCGGCCGATGGGAGATGTTTTCGCCCGAGCCCTTCGGGGACGACTCGCGAAGCTCCGGCCTGACGCGTGAGTCCTCGGATCAGGCGCAGGTCGGCGCGCTGAAGGCGAAGGCCTACGAGGTCGCGGTCGAGGATCTCGTCAAGCGCTTCGCTCGCTGAGCGCTCCCCGGAGGTTTCGACATGTCCGATAGCCCCTTCGACCACCGTCCCGCCGCGGGAGTCTCGGACCCCGGCCTGGCTCGTCTCCTCACCGACGAGTGGGAGGCGCGGATGGCGCGATATCCCACCTGGGCCAGCCGGCTCGGGGATCGGCGGTACGAGAGTCTCCTGGGTGGCGTCGCCCCCGAGGATCACGATGCCGCGCGCGCCGAGAACGCCGCCTTCCTCGCTCGGGCCCGGGACCTCGTGGAGGACCGGCTTTCGCCTTCCGATCGCCTCACACTCCGGCTCATCCGCCACAACCTGGAGACGTCCCGGGCGGTGATGGCCTGCTGCTTCGATCAGTGGAGCGTGAACCCGCGCGGCACTCCCGTCGGCCACCTCGCCTGGCTCCCGGAGATCCGCACCTACGACTCTCCCGCCGACGCCCGGTCGCTGCTCGACCGGTATCGGGCCATGGAGGATGTGGTGCGCGGGGACATGGCCTGTCTCTCGATCGGCGCGGCCGCGGGGAAGTTCGCGAACCGGGAGGCGATCCGCCGATCCATCGAGTTGATGCGCACCGAACTCGAAAAGCCGGTCACCGAGTGGGCGGCGGCGACCAGGATTTCGATCGCCGCGGATGGAAGTTCGAAGGAGGAGCGGGACGAGTTCAGACGGGAGGCGGTGGAGGTTCTCCAGGCTTTTGTCCGTCCGGCCCTGGCCGAGTACGTCGAGTTCCTCGAGCGCGAACTCCTCCCGCACGGCCGGACCGGAGCCGAGGAAGGCCTCCACGCCATGCCCGGCGGGCGGGAGGCCTACGAGGTCCTGATCCGGGAGCACACCACGCTCACGCTCTCCCCTGAGGAGATCCACGAGATCGGGAAGCGGGAGATCGCCTCCATCCACGAGGAATTTGCCGAACTCGGGATGCGGACCCTCGGCACGAAGAGCGTGCCGGAGATCTTCGAGCGACTCCGCACCGATCCGGCCTTCACCTTCGACACCGCCGAGGAGGTGGAGGCGAAGGCGGTGAGCGCTCTCGAGAAGGCGCGCCGGGCGATGCCGGAGTGGTTCGGGCGGCTGCCCGCGGCCGACTGCGTGGTCAAGCGGATCCCCGATCACGAGGCGCCCTTCACCACGATCGCCTACTACCGCCCGCCCGCCGGGGACGGCTCGAGCCCCGGCGAGTACCGCGTGAACGTCTACGCCCCGGAGACGAGACCCCGCTACGAGGCGGAAGTGCTCGCGTTCCACGAGGCGATCCCGGGCCATCACCTCCAGATCGCGGTGGCCCGGGAACTGCCGGAGATGCCGGCCTTCCGGCGCTGCGGCCACGTCAACGCCTACCTCGAGGGGTGGGCGCTCTACACCGAACGCCTGGCCGACGAGATGGGCCTCTACGAGAGCGACCTCGACCGCCTGGGCATGCTCTCCTTCGACGCCTGGCGCGCCTCCCGCCTGGTGGTGGATACCGGCGTCCACGCGTTCGGCTGGACACGGGAACAGGCGATCGAGTACATGACCGAGGTGACGCCGCTCGCCGGAAACAACATCGACAACGAGGTGGACCGGTACATCGCCTGGCCGGCGCAGGCGCTGTCCTACAAGCTCGGGCAGATTGCCATGTGGCGCTTGAGGCGTGAGATGGATCAAAAGGGAGTCGGGGTGCGGGAGTTTCACGATCGGGTGTTGGCTCTTGGCCCCGTGCCTTTGAGCATCTTGCGCACCATCAACGCGACCGACGCCCGCCCGTGATTGCGCGTTCGGGTGCCCCCCTGATTCAGTTTTTTTTTTGAAAGAATGAAAAAAGGACAGGGGGCGGCGAACGGACCCGCAAGGACGTGCGGGGGATTGCTCTGCATACCTGCCTCTTCTCTATTTCAGGTCAGGTACAATCCCTCCCTCAACCGAACCCTTCTGGGTTCGGTCCCGTTTACACCGTCAGACGCCTGACTTCCGGAGATGGACCATGCAAAGATGCGCCCTGGCGATAGTGATCCTTGTAACTCTCTTTCTACCAGCGTGTTCTGGTCAGGGCGACTCCGCCACCGCCGAGCGCCTGGCGGCCATCGAGGCAAAGCTCGAGAAGGCTCTCGAGAAAGCGCCAAAGGGGGACGGCGAGACTCTCGCGCGGCTCGATCGACGCCTTCGAGAGATGGAGAGCAGCCTGGAGGACATCCTCACGGCCATGGAGTTCCTGGCGGTGGACGTGGACGCGATCAAGCGGAACACCTGGGAGACCCTGAGCTCGATGCAGACGACCGGCGAGGACGGCGAGGTCGAGCCGCCGGACGAGTACCGGCGGCTCTTCGATCCGGAGGCCCGGGAGAAGCTCGTGGAGCTGGCCGCCGCGAAGGGAGTCCGCTTGTTCGAGGGGCGCCTCGAGGTGGACGGGGTCATCGTCCAGAACCGCGCCATGCTCGAGTTCCTCGCCGTGGTCGCCGGGGGCAAGGAACACGAGACGGTGATCGCTCTCGTGGGCAGCGCGGAGTACGGAGGGGAGATGCCCAAGGGGCTGGCGAGCATGATCAACGCCTGCATCCTGGCGCTCGGATTCGAGAAGGGGCAGCCGGTCCGCGCCTCGAAGGACGGCAAGGTCCTGCCGCCCCAGGGGGAGCCGATCCACGTCTATGTGGAGTGGGCCGGGGAGGATGGCGAGGCGATCCGGGCTCGTGGTGAGGACCTCGTCTACAACATCGAGAAAAAGGAGCCCATGAGTCGCGGGAAGTGGGTCTACGTCGGATCCCGATTCGAGCGCATGTACGGGTCGAGCGAAGTGGCTTACATGGCCGATCTGACCGGCGACGTCATCGCCACCTACTCCTGGCCGAACACGATCATCGACAACACGACGTCCGAGGGCTCGGACGACATCTACTACACCTGTCTGACTCCCCGCATCCCCGAGGTCGGCACGAAGGTGACGCTCGTCCTGTCCCGGGAGGAGATGGAGGCGAAGGAGTTCCCGAGCCTTGAGCTTCCGGAGGAGGAGGATGACGCCGAATCCGGCAAGTAGCGCTCTGGCTCATGTCCGCCGGGCGGCCGCGATCGCCGGGCGGCACCACGTCTTTCGGGCCCTCTGCCGGGGCGTGGCCGCCGGTGCGCTTTCGGCCGCGGTCCTGACCGGGCTGCTCCGCCTGCTCGGAGTCCCGCCGGGGGGATGGCCGGCGCTGGCCCTCATCCCGGCGGTCGTCCTCACCGCGTTTTCCCTCCGGGGCGTTCGTCTCCCTCTGCCCGCCGCCGCGCTGCTGCTCGATCGCGCCGCCGGGACCAAGGAACGTTTCCTCGCGGCGGTGACCACGAAGGACGAGGAGATCCGCGATCTGGCCGCGGAACAGGCGCTCGCGGATCCGGCATTCGCCGACGGAGGGTTCCCGCTCCAGTTTCCCCCGGCGGCGGAAGGGCTGATCGCGGCGCTGTCCGTGGCCCTGCTCCTCGGCGTGGTGATTCTGACCTCGGGAGGGGAGGAGCCGGTGCCCGATCGTCCCGGAGTTGGTGGGCCGGCACCCCTGGCCGGGCTGCCCGGCGCCGAACCGGCGCCGGTTTCCGGCAACCTCACCGAGATACCCCCGGAGTCTCCCCGGGCGGCCTCTCCCGCGGTGGAGCGCGTGGTTGAGAAGCTCCTCCTGGAAGGCACGATCAGCGAGGAGGACCTCCTGACCCTTACGCGGGCCGGCCTGGCGGAGAAGACGCGCCGGGAGGTGGTGGCCGCGCTCGGCGCGGGGGATGCGGAGGCCGCGGCGCGCGCGGTTCGACGGGGACTGGGAGAGGCTCTTTCCCACGAGGTCGGTGGTTCGGGGAGCCCGGCCCGGGAATCTGGTTGGGAGGGCTACCACCGCGCCCTCGAGGCCCCGGTGTGGGGTCCGGAGTACGATCGGGTGGTCCGTGGGTACTTCGACCGAGCCCGAGAGGCCGGGCTTCGGTGATTTTCATGGGTCGGCTCTACCGGGGTCGATAGGATTCGCCCGCCCGCTGTCACCCGGAGTCGCCCCCCATGTGTGGAGTAATCGGCCAGATCGGTTCCTCGGAAGTCATCTCGGATCTCGTGGACGGGATGGTGATCCTGCAGCATCGCGGTCAGGATGCCGCCGGGGCCATCACCTACTCCCCGACCGGGTTTCACGTCACCAAGAACCTCGGCCTGGCCCGGGACGTGTTCACCTCCCACTCCGTCCAGAGGATGCGCGGCAGGATCGGGATCGGTCACCTCCGCTACACCACGGTCGGTGAGGGGCTGGCGGAGGACGCCCAGCCGTTCATCACCAACTCTCCGTACGGCATCGCCATGTGCCACAACGGGAACCTGACGAACTTCATCAATCTTCGGCGCGAACTGACCGAGAAGAGCCGCCGCCACATCAACTCCTGGTGTGACGTCGAGGCCCTCCTGAACGTCTTTGCGGACGAATTGCAGAAGCTGAACGGTTCGGAATTCGACGAGGCGGTCTTTGAGGCGGTGGCCCGGACCTTCGAGCGGGCCGAGGGCACCTATTCGGCGATCGCGATCATCGCCGGTCAGGGCCTGCTGGCCTTCCGCGACCCTTACGGCATCCGACCCCTGGTCTATGGTCGCCGGGAGGACGAGGACGGCGTCCAGCACATGGTGGCCTCCGAGTCCGCGGCGCTGACCGCGCTCGGGTTCGAGCTCGTTCGCGACGTCCGGGCGGGAGAGGCCATCCTCTTCAAGGAAGACGGCACGGTGATCCCCCGCCAGGTCGCCGCGGCGACGCATCACCCCTGCATCTTCGAGTACATCTACTTCGCCCGACCGGACTCCATGATCGACGACGTCAGCGTGTACAAGGCGCGTCTCCGGCTGGGGGAGGAACTGGCCCGGAGATGGATCGAGAAGGCGGAGGCCAAAGGGATCGAGACGGACGTGGTGATCCCCGTCCCCGACTCGTCCCGCCCCGCGGCCCAGGAAATGAGCTTTCGCCTGGGCAAGAAGTTCCGGGAAGGGCTTCTGAAGAACCGCTACATCGCCCGCACCTTCATCATGCAGGGACAGGCCCAGCGGAAGCGCTCGATCCGGTTCAAGCTCACCCCCGTCCAACTCGAGATCGACAAGAAGAGCGTGTTGCTCGTGGACGACTCCATCGTCCGGGGCAACACCTCGAAGGCCATCATCCGGATGGTCCGTAGCACCGGAGCCACAGAGGTGCACTTCGCCTCCACCTGTCCTCCGCTCCGGTATCCCTGCGTCTACGGGATCGACATGTCCGATCCCGACGAGTTCGTGGCGTGCAATCTCGACGAGGACGAGATCGGGGAGGCGATCGGCGCCGACACCCTCGTCTACCAGACGCTCGAGGGCATGACCCGCGCGGTGGGAGAGGGAAACCCCGGGATCCAGCACTTCTGTCGGGCCTGCATGGACGGCGTGTATCCGACCGGCGTGACGCCGGAGGAGTTGAAGGAGATCGGAAGCGAGCGTGTTCGCTCCCGGGGAGAGGACTGACCAATGGCCAAACTGATTGTGAAGACCGGCGACCGCGCGGGCATGGAGTACGAGGTCCGCGACGGCATGATCCTCGGCCGGCGGCTTGAGGTCGCGGTGCACATCGAGGACGTGAAGGCCTCCCGCGAACACGTGAAGATCACGAGCCACGGTGAGGGCTTCGTCCTCATGGATCTCGAATCCACGAACGGCACCTTCGTGAACGGCAGCCGCACCGGGCGCACCCGCCTGAATCACGGCGACGTCATCCGCATCGGCCGGACCGAACTGGTCTACCACGACCCGGCCGCCGCTCCGGAACCCGCCGAAGCCCCTCCCCCGGCCGCTCCGGCGACCCCCAGAATCGACCTCGGTCTGCCCCCCCCGAAGCAGATCCGCCTGGACGTCCCGCCGCCGAAGAAGGTGAATGTGAAGCTGCAGCCGAACCGGCCCCGGCGGGACAAGCGGAAGTAGGGAGCGGCACCGCCCTCTTGGGCACCGCCCTCCTCGCTTCGCTCGTCGGGGCGGGCGTCGGCGTTGCCGGCTACCCCTACACGCTGACGCCTGAAGCGGGTGCGGGCGAAGGCGCTTCGCTCTTCGCCTGAGGGCGGAAAACAACACCGGGAGTCCTTTTTTGGAGGGGAGGCTGGGTGCTGAGAGTGGTGGAGAAAAGGACTCCCGGTGTTGTTTTTTGGGGGGCGTGGTTCTGGCCCTGCCTTACGGCAGGTCGAGGCGATACTCAAACACCTGCTCCGGGTCGATGTTCTCGAGGATGGATTCCAGGAGTGCGGCAGGGCGGCGGATGAGGATTTCCGAGCTCACGGTCTCTTCGTTGACCACCAGGGTGACCGGTTTCGCGGGGTCGAACATGTCCTTCGAGAGCAGGATGGAGATCCCGTAGAGGATCTGGCCCGTGACCTCGATGCGGTTTTCGTCGCAGGTGGCCACGATGCGGATCCGGCGGGAGAGGGATGGTGTCGGCTGGCCGTGGCGGAGCCAGGAGAAGAGGCGCTTGCGGGGGTTGGTGGGCTCCCAGATGAGCCGCTTGGGGTAGGGATCCCGCTTGAACTTCGTCATCCAGGCGATGATCTGGGGCGGACCGGCTTTGGGCGGGAAACCGTGGTCCTCGCCCTCGCCCTCCACGTAGCGGTGCTCGTAGCCGTCGGGGTACTGCTCCTCGAGTTCGTCGAGTTCCTTCGCCACCGCGCGTGAGTCGTGCACGAAGACGCGCGGGTCCCGGTCGAAGTGCGTGATGAAGGTCGGCGTGTGATAGAGGTTGGCGACGTAGCCGCCCGGCACCGAGGACTCGCCCGTCTCGTGATTGAGAATGCCCCGCAGGCCGCCGGCGTTGGGGCTCACGGCGGCGAGCAGGTCCGCGTTGCGCAGGCCGATGTGGAAGGCGCCGGAGCCGCCGAGGGAGTGGCCGGCCACGTAGATGCGGTTCGTGTCGATCTTGTAGGTCCGCTTGAGTTCCCGGATGACGGCCATAACGAATGCCTCGACCTCGGGGCTCTGCCAGGTGGTCTGCCGACCCTCGAGATTGGCGGTGGGGAAGACCCCGATCAGTCCCTTCGCCGTCGCCGCGCCCCAGAGTGATTGGGCTGTCCGGCCGTCACCCACCCCCGGTCCGCCGCCGTGCAGGCCGATGAAGATGCCCTTCTTCCCTCCACCGGCGCCGGAGAGGTAGTAGCGCCCCGGGAACTCCGCGAACTTCGCGGCGCACTCCCCCTTGCCGTCGGACTTCGGCCCGCTCCGGGCGACCTTGAAGAGGGCCTTCACCACGTCCTTCATGCGGCGCTCCGAGACGACGCCGATGAGGTCGGCCTGCTCGAGGATCCGGTCCTTGGCCTCGGTCTGAAGGTCGGTCAGCCCGAGATACTCCGTGGCCAGCTGAACGAGTTCCTCGGTTTCCCTGGCCGTCCATTCCGGTTCGTCGCGCGGCAGGGCGGGGGTGGCGAGGAGCGCGAGGCAGAGCAAGAGGAGGAGGAGAGGGCGCCGGATCATGCCCCTATCCTAACCAGTGAGGGGAAATCTGGGGCGTAGCGTGCCGCAAGCCGCGGGCCTCGAGCCCGGAGGTCAGACGACGATGGCGGAATCGTCCACGCCTATGGCCCGGGTCTGATCGGCCTCGGCGAAGTACTTTTCGCGGATCGAGTTCCAGTTGGACCGCGGGATCTTCCGGAACGCCTCGACGACCAGCGGATCAAAGTGCGTACCGGCGCAGCGGATGACCTCGTCCTCCGCTTCCTCGAAGGGCAACGCGGCCTTGTAGGGGCGGACCGAGGTGATGGTCTCGATGGCATCGGCCAGCATGAAGATGCGGGCGCCGAGAGGGATCTCCTCGCCCTGCTTGCCGTAGGGATACCCGGTGCCGTCCCACTTCTCGTGGTGGTGCAGGACGATCTGCGACGCGCCGGAGAGGAAGCGAATGGGGGAGAGCAGGCGGTAGCCGATGATCGGGTGCTTGCGCATCTCGGCCCACTCGTCCTCGTCCAGCGGGCCGGCCTTCAGGAGAATGTGGTCGGGGACCCCGATCTTGCCCACGTCGTGCAGCAGGCTGCCCCAGCCCACGTCCCTGAGGTCGCGGCCGCGCAGGCCCATGCGGTGGGCGAGCATCAGCGTGTATTCCCGCGCGCGACGGCAGTGGTGCTGGGTCTCACAGTCCCGGGCCTCGATCGAACTGACCATGGCCTCGACCGTGGCGTTGAACGTGCCCTGCACCTCGGAGAGGGCGAGGCGGAGCTTCCGCGTCTTCTCCTCGACGGCGAGTTCCAGTTCCTCGCGGTGGCGGCGATTCGAGAGGATCAGTTCCCGTCGCTCCAGCGACCGTTCGACGGCCACGGAGAGGGCATCCAGGGTGAAGGGCTTGAGGATGTAGTCGTCGGCCCCCATGCGCATGGCCCGGACCGCGGTGTCCACGTCGTTGATCGAGGTGAGCACGACGACCGGCAGCGTGGAATCGAGTTGCTTCGAAGCTTCGAGGAGGGCGATGCCGTCCCGCCCGGGCATCCGGATGTCCGTCAGGACCACGTCGAAACGCGCATTCTCGAGAGTCTCCAGCGCCTCGTCCCCGTCGAAGGCCAGCGAAACCCGATAGCCTTCCCGCTCGAGGTGCCGCGACAGGAGTTCCGCGATGGCATGCTCGTCGTCGACCACCAGAAGCCGACGCTTGTCATCCATGGCCGCTTCCTCTCAGTTCGCCCAGTAGATCCCCTCGTGTCCAGAGGGATTGCCTCCGGGCACGAGCATCCGCCTTCCTATCGGGTGGGGGGAGAGCGCGGCTTTAGCCCGATCTTCTGATCGGGACGCACGGGAAGCCCGGCTTTTGCGGGGGGCCCCCCAGAGAAGAGGACGCACGAGAGCTCAGCAGGTCGCGCCGGATTCTGAAATCCCCGCAGCCGTCCCGCTCTCCCCATCTACAGAATCAACCGGGGGCCGCCGAAGCGACCCCCGATCCGGTCATGAAGGAACTTCCTGTTCCCGCCTAGTT
>SWCD01005002.1_pt1 | contig 10740 bp, 7 predicted proteins | sample 4693011 | NCBI WGS metagenome assembly SWCD01 (sample SAMN10267278, study PRJNA491770) | bioreactor metagenome | isolation source: DHS bioreactor inoculated with marine | place: Japan: Omine Ridge, Nankai Trough | reverse complement strand
TTTTGTGTGTATCGGCTGGTATATGCCTGAATGTCGGCCATCAGCATCAAGTCATACAAAATCCGGGGGTTTCCTAAAACGTCAGCTTCGGTTTTGAGTCCCTTCTCACCCACCTCACGCCATGCTTCCGTTTTGATTTCGCCCAGCCGTGCCGACAGGGCGTCCCTGATTCCAGCAGCCTCCGCCTTTCGCTGTTCCATCTGGCTGTTCAGCAAGGCGATGTCCGCCATGGTCCGCCGCAGTTGTTCTCCTTTTGAATCCGCCGCCGCGGTCGAGGGCAGCGCCATCAACACCAAAAGGACGGCAAGCACGAATGATCGATGCGAGGGCTTCGATAGTTTCACGGTCTAGTTCCTTGCGGTATTTCGTTTGCGTTTCAAATTTTCGGAAAGAAACAACCGGGTTTTGGGGTTTTCCCAGTGGGCCATGTGTTTCACATTGACCATTTCGATCTGATCCCCCTGCCATTCAGACAATATGGCCACCACCCGGGGGGAAAGACGGGAAAGGCCATTCAGGGAAAGTCCTTTTCCCCGCCACCGTGCCAGGTGTGCAGCCGCTTCGGGCGTCAAATCCTTGAGTCCGTTCAACCCCAGCCAGTCCCCTTCCCAGGCGGCCAGACCACGGGCTGCTTCCGCCGAAAGATGGGTCACGGCATTGAGGAACAGATCTTTTCCCTTGTATTTTGCCAGGCAGCGGGCCGCTTCCGTTGACAATTCGGTCAGTTCGTGTTTCCTGGAAAAATCACCATCGCAGACACTTTTCCAGAGTGCCGCATTATCTGTTTTGGTGGTGGAATGATTTTTCTCCGGTTTGACCGGAGTAACCGGAAACTTTTTGGCGATATCCTGCCAGATCGATTTCAATGGCTGCTCAGACGCGGTAACGTTGTCAATATTCAATTGCGCCAGGGCGATGCGATGCGCACTGCTGGTCTCATCGGCCTGTTGAATGAACCCGTCAATATCGATATCGCTGGTTTTTGCTGCCATCAAGGCCAGCAGTTGGGCCTTGCGGGACAAATAGAGCAATTCTTCACTGTACTGAAAAAGGTCATCGACGGGGGATTTCAGCTTTTTAATATAAGTATCGCGCCGTTGAATCGCGTTGAGTGCCAGATTGATGCGCGGTTCGGTCATCGCTTCCTTAAACGTTAAAATGCCGTTGTCCGCCTGGCGAATGGTTTCCACGACACCTTGTATTTCCGCGTCGATTCCAGCCTGGTAATAGGTTCGTAATTCATCGATCTCATTCTGTTTTTCAATAACCTCGCTGCGTAATCGGTCGAGGTTGTCAGCCATCACTTTCAGTCGTGATCCATCTGAATGACCATCATCAATGAATACCGCTTCATGCGGCTTGGCGGTCGGTGCGGGTTCGATCGGTTCCTTGATGCGGTTGTTCGACTGAACCGGCATCGGTGCCGTTGAACGGAAAAAGGGGTGGGAATCCCAATAAAAATAACCTCCCAGGGAACAGATGGTAATCGCAACGGCCAATGCAATGACGGTTTTCCTTTTTATTCCTCCGGACGATATCCGGGTTTCACGCAGGGGTTTGGTTTTTTGGGGTGCTTTCAAGCTTGATGCTGAAGGCGTTGATTCGGCATTCGCGAAGCCGGGCGATGCATCGGTGGTCGGCTCTGCGTCTGACAGGGTGGGGTTTCGTTTTTTGCCCTTCGCGGCCGATGCCTGCTCAAGATTCTTCTTCTCTGGATCGGGCATTTTTTCTTCGTGCACAACAATATCATCGTCAACGGATTCCTGAAGATCGGATTCGTCGTCACTAGTCGTGATCTCTTTCAGGATGTCATTGATATCATCCGAAATATCCTCGGACGCGTCACCCGAATCATCATTTACAGGCCCTGCAGCGGTGGCCTCCTCCTTGGGGTGGTGGTCGGCGGTTTCCATCGCTGGCGAAACTGTGGCATCTGATCCAGCAGAATCGGGTCCCGCTTTTCCCGGATCAATGCGGTCCGTTCCGGTTTCGAGGTTTTCAACGGTATCTGGCTGGTCCGCGTCAGGATTCGCATCACCATCACCGTCTTCGGCGTCGACGTCGGGTGGCTGGCTTCCCCCGTCCGCTTCTTTGACCACTTTTTCCAATTCGTCAGAAAAGTCGTCGGTTGGTGCCGGCCCCCCCGCTTCGCCTTGGGCTGCATCGGCAGCGGTGTCACCCGCGTTTTGGGCGGGCCCGTTTAACTTATCTGCCTCCTGATCTTCAATTTCACCCATGATTTTCTCAAACGCCGCCATTTCATCGGCACTCATGCTACCCGGATTGCCGCTACTGCTATTTCCCGAAGGCTCAGTCTCCGGCGCTGCCTTACCGGCGGAGGCTGTTGTTTCTTTTTCAGTAGACGGGCCTTTTGTTTTTGGCTTCATACGCCACAACTTTTCGATATATAGGAAATTTTAAAATCCCAACGTTTTTCGTGTCGGTGAATCGGCCACGATTATGGTCCTGATCGTCGTGTGTATTCAATTTCAGTTAAGATATCGACGATATGCGGCCAAACTTAAGGATTTTATCTGTTTTCTGATATTTCTGTTTGACCGACAGCCTTGTCACACGCTTCTTCCTCTCGTTTCGTCGATTATACGGAATTTGAAAAAGTGCCGGATGTGTGTATAACCGGATAAATTTCTTGATCATTTTTTCTACCCAGCGTATATTTCATGGGATTTCGCACAGACACAGCGCGAGCCGTGATATGGAAAATTCGGTGCCAAGGAGAGAACAAACATGAAAAAAACCGTTATCAAAGGAACCGGCCGTTATGTTCCCCCCCGTCTTGTTACCAATGACGACCTGTCCAAGTGGATGGACACCTCCAATGAGTGGATTATTCAGCGTACCGGTATCGAACAACGGTACTGGGTCCCCGAAGCGGGTGGGGTCGGTGCCTCCGATTTAGGATTGGAAGCCTCAAAAATTGCCATGGCGCGCGCCGGATGGCTGCCTGAAGATATTGATCTGATCATCTTTGCCACACTCAGCCCGGATCTCTTTTTCCCCGGTTCCGGATGTCTGCTTGCTCACAAACTTGGCCTCAGCGCCACGCCGGCGCTCGACATTCGCCAACAGTGCACCGGATTTCTCTACGGCATGGCCACCGCAGACGCCTACATTCGAAGCAGCATGGCACGACGCGTGCTGCTGGTTGGGGCCGAGGTGCACAGCACAGGACTGGACATCTCGACCCGGGGCCGGGATGTGGCCGTAATTTTTGGAGACGGGGCGGCGGCGGTATGTCTGGAGAGAATGGAAACGGATGTAAAGGCCGGGCTTCTGGCTTCTTGCCTGCACGCCGACGGTTCATTGGCTGAAAGCCTCATGACCTTCGCACCCGCATCCCGGGAAAACCCCCGACTTGATGAAAAAATGCTCGAAGCGGGGAAGCATTTCCCCACCATGGACGGCAGAAATATTTTTAAAAATGCCGTCCGACGACTTCCCGAGGTGGCCGGCGAGGCCCTCAAGAAAGCGGAAATACCCCTGGAATCAGTGGATCTGTTCATTCCCCATCAGGCCAACCTGCGGATCAACCAGGCGTTTGCCAAGGCCCTGGATCTTCCTGAATCCAAAGTCTACCATAACATCCAGCGTTACGGGAATACCACGGCGGCCAGCATTCCTCTGGCACTTGACGAAGCCGTCGAAAAAGGACGCCTGGGCGCCGGCAGTACGGTCATGTTTCTGGGACTGGGTGCCGGGGTCACCTGGGGATCGGTGATTTATCGGTTTCCCGCCTGATAGACTATAAACAGAAAACGCGGCACCGAGGTCGCACCATCATGCTGCAACCCGGCCGTTGTCTTCCGTCCTCGGATTTCTGACATCGGGCATCTGTTGTTTTACCCGGGAAGCTTGCCGCTGAACAGCATCTTAAGATAGGTGCGGTTGATGGGATCCACCCCGTCAAAATCATGGTCCGGATTTTTGTTGCGGTTCGCCATTTCGCTGCGAATCCTGCCGGCAGTTACCTTGCCCAACTCTACACCGAACTGGTCAAAGGGGTTGATCCCCCAGATAAATGCCTCATAGATGGTTCTGGCCTCGTAAAAAGCCAGCAGCCGACCCACGTTTTCCGGATCCAGGTTTTCCAGAACGATGACCGAGGACGGCCGGTTTCCGGAAAAAGATTTGGCGCTGTTTTCGTTTGGTTGCCCCAACGCCAGCGCCGTGGCCTGAGCCAGCATGTTGGCCCATAATTCCTGCTGGTGCCCCACACCCTTATAGCACCCTTCGTCCATCTGGTACTGCGGGTTCAACACACCGATAAAATCGATGGGGAACGCTTTTCCCTGATGGGCGAGCTGGAAAAACGAATGCTGGGCATTGGTACCGGGCTCCCCGAAAATTACCGTACCGGCAGGTTCATCAAGCCATTGCCCCTCTGAATCCACCGATTTGCCATTGCTCTCCATGTTCAGTTGCTGGACATGCGGGGTCAGCTTGGACAGGGGCGACGCGTATGGGATGATGGCGGTTTGGGCATAACCCAGAAAGCTGGTGTTCCAAACGCTAAGCAGGGCGGCAATCAGGGGAAGATTTTGCGTTGCCGGTGCTTCCATGGCGTGCCGGTCCATCTCCTCGGCACCTTTCAGGAACCGTTCGAATCGTTCATACCCCAGGTACAGGCCAAGCGGCACCCCGCCGACCGCGGAGGTGACACTGTATCGACCGCCGATGAAATCGAACATATGAAATGCAGCCAATCCACTGCCTTTCCCCTGATCGCCGGGACTGCCTTTGCTGGTGACCGTGACTAGGTGCCTGGATGGATCCAATTGGTGGTCATTCATGTAACGGCGAATCAGGTCTTCGTTGGCCATGGTTTCGGCGGTGGCGTAGCTCTTGGAAATAATAACCCACAGTGTCCGTTGCGGTTCGATGCGTGACCGGATAGCCCCGAAGTTGTGAATATCCACATTGGCCAGAAATTCCAATGACACGCCTTGGTCGGCAAACGCCTCGAGGGCCCTGGCCACAAATTCCGTGCCCAGGTAACTGCCCCCGATACCCACCACGACCACATGCCGGAATGCCTGGCCGGTGCTGCCGCTGATCCTGCCCTGATGCACCGAATCGCAAAATTTTCGAATCTGTGCCCGAACGTCCTGGAGATCCGATTTCACGTCACGGCCGTCCACGTTGATCGGTACGTCTGAAAAGCTTCTGGCTGCCATGTGCAGGGCGGCCCGGTTTTCGGTGACATTGACCTTTTTCCCATGGGCCATGTCGGCAAACTGCTCCATGGCACCGGCGGTTTCGGCCAGTTCGAACAACAGCGCCATGGTCGTACCGTCAACACGCTGGCGTGCGTAATCGAAAAACAGGCCCCCGCCGGAAGCGCTGAAATCGGCCATCCGGCGGTCGGATCGAATCAGGTGCCTCAGATGACGGTCCTCCTCCTTCATCGAAAGGGCATGATCGGCAAGGCGACCGTATTGTCGATGATGATAAAAGCGATAGTCCTGCATGGATCCCCCTTTGATTCAGGCATAACCCGATACCTGAGGCAAAATTCTACATCGGGCTATTATAGTTGCTGTAAATTGATTTTGTCAGGGCCAAAGAAGGGTCAGGGCGGGTAATCGTGACGTGGAGGCATTTCTATTTTTTGTCTCCGAAGTCCTGATAGATGGCGTGGGATTCCGCGGACGGGTAGGACCGGGAGCAGGAAATGCTGTTGGCCAGTACCGTACGGATTTTGTCCAACGACAGGCAGTTGTCCATGCAATCAGGGAAACGGTAACGATCGGCACAATCCCGGCACGGGCTCTTTACCAGGTAGCCGACGTCAAAATCAAAACGATGTCTGTAGTTATTTGCCATGGGTATGGTGGATATGGATGCGTGGTTCATTTGCCGGCGGTGCCCTTTTCTGGCCCGGTCAATCCGGATCATGTCTATTGAAATTTCTGTCTTTATGATTAACATAGCCTGTCGGATCACGCAAGGCAAAACCCGGCCGCCAATCGACTTGTGACGGCTTCAGGGGCGCTTTTCCCCTTGCGGCAAATCTCCCAATAATCCTGAAGGTGACAGGCAATAGACAGATGAAACTTCCTTTGGTGCACACATCCTTTTCATGGCGGTCTTTTGTTCAATCCTGCATTTTTTCGCTCGTTCTTTTTGCCATTCTTGCCATTTTTTACCGGCAATTGCGGGATACGGGCAACCCCCTGAATCTGACAGATTATGCCTCGATATTCGTTTTCACATTTTTTTTCGGACTGTTACAATGGATGTTCCAGAAAAACATCCTGTCTAAACTAGTGACCCGACAAACCGATTCGACGACAGTGGAAAAGGCGGTCCAATCTTCACCGCAGGAAACCGATGCGGATCGGACGACCCGGAAGAATAAAGAAAAACGACTGTTCGTGCACCTTTTTTCCGTACTCCAGCGTCATGGACGCCTGATGGATTTTCTGCAGGAAGACCTTTCCCGCTACGAAGACGAACAGATTGGTGCCGCCGTGCGCAGCATCCACGAAAACTGCCGCAAAACCTTAGACCGCTATCTCTCACCGGAGCCGGTAATCGCAAAACCCGAGGGTGAGCGTGTCGAGATCGCTGCCGGGTTTGATCAGCACGCGATCAAATTAGTGGGCAATGTGGTCGGCCAACCGCCCTTTTCGGGAATTTTGCGCCACCGGGGATGGCAATTGCACACCATTCGACTGCCGAAACTGTCGGACACGGAAAACCCGAATATCATTGCACCCGCAGAAGTTGAAATCCAGTAAACATGAAGGAGTCCTTTTTGACTTCGGAACGTCGCTTTGTCGTTGGCATTGATCTGGGAACCACCAACAGTTCGGTCTCTTTTGTCGATCTTCTGGAATCAGGTGCCCGACGGCCGGTCATCCGGAAATTTCCGATCCATCAATTGACCGGTCCCGGCGAGTTCGCCCCGCTTTCCGTTTTACCCTCATTTTTGTACATTCCCGGTGAATACGACATCGCCGATCAGGACAGGGCCGCCCCATGGACCATTGATCAACGCACCCGGGATGATCATAATTTTGCGGGGGCCTTTGCCCGTGACCATGGCGCCAAGGTGCCGGCGCGGCTGGTCTCTTCGGCAAAAAGCTGGCTGTGCAACAAACAGGTGGACACCCGCGCACGAATTTTGCCATGGGGCGCCGGAGATGAAGTATCAAAGGTCTCGCCGGTTCACGCCTCGGCTGCCTACCTCAAACATCTCCGCAAGGCATGGAACGTGTCCATGGGGGATGATGAGGAATCCTACCTGGAGCGCCAGATGGTGATCGTCACCATTCCCGCCTCTTTTGATGAGGTGGCCCGGGACCTGACACTGGACGCGGCCCGGTTGGCCGGTCTTCACGACGTCATCCTGCTGGAAGAACCCCTGGCTGCATTTTACAGCTGGCTGATTCGGCACGAAAAAAACTGGCCGGATCATGTCGCCCCCAACCAGTTGATCCTGGTCTGCGACGTGGGCGGCGGTACCACGGACTTTACCCTCATCTCCCTGCGGGAAGTGGATGGCGCCCCCCGCTTCGAACGCATCGCCGTGGGTGATCACCTCATCCTGGGAGGTGATAATATGGATTTTGCCATCGCCCGCAGGGTTGCCCGCCGGTTGGGAAAATCACCGGCGGGCATGGACAGGGATGCCTGGAAAACCCTCTGCCACCAGTGCCGCCAGATCAAGGAAAACATTCTGGACGGAAAAACTGACGATGGCCGGATCACTTTGATGGGCGCCGGCTCAAGTCTGATTGCCGGTACCATGACCGCCCGGATCGATCGCCAGGAGATCGAAACGATCGTATTGGATCAGTTTTTTCCACGTTCCGGTTCCTGTACCGACACGGATGTACCGGACGGCAATGCCTCATGGGGGCTTCCCTATGAAGCGGACAGCGCCATCACCGGGCATCTGGGTCGATTTCTGGATCGGCACCAGACGGATGTCAATGCCGCTATCGGCAGCCCGGTCCCCTGCCCCGACCTGATTCTCTTCAACGGCGGCGCACTGAAATCACAGGCGGTCCGGACCCGTGTCCAGGAGGCGTTGCGGCATCGGTTTTCCAGTGATGCGGACCCGACATGCCTGGATAATCGTGAAATGGACCTTGCCGTCTCACTGGGTGCCGCCTACTACGGAATGGTCAAATCAGGCATCGGCGTCCGGGTGGGAAGTGGCAGCCCGCGCAGTTTTTATGTTGGTGTGGCTACCGGTGTCGGGCAGGATGCAAGTGCTGAAAAACAGGCTGTATGCCTGGTGGAACGGGGCCTTGAGGAAGGCAGCCCCATCACGTTGCCGAATCGGACGTTCAAGGTTCTGGCCAATCAACCGGTGACCATCGATCTGTTCAGTTCCAGTTTTCGATCCGGTGACCGCAGCGGCGACCTTGTCGACATCGATGACACCCTCTCCGCCCTGCCGTCGTTGAATACCGTGATCCAATTCGGTGAAAAGGGTGCTCGTTCGGAAATCGCTGTGCGTCTGGAGGCAACCTACACCGAGGTGGGCACCCTTGAAATCTGGTGCCAATCCCTGACCACCCCCCACCGCTGGCAGCTGCGGTTTCAGCTGCGTGGAACCGATATGCCCGAAGCCGTGGCCGAAGGCGAGGTGTTCGAGGCGTCCCGGGTCGAAGCGGCCAGAAAGGTGGTCCAGGCGGCCTTTGCATCGGATGGCAACCCATCCGGGGTGCCCCGCCTGATGTCGGACATCGCCGATGCCCTCCATTGCCCCCGCCAGAGGTGGCCCCTTGGCCTGCTGCGAGATCTGGCCGACACCCTGCTCGAGGGCATGCCGGCAAGAAACGAATCGGCAGCGGTTGAAAGCCGGTGGATGAACCTGTTCGGTTTTTGTCTGCGACCGGGTATGGGGGAGGGCTTTGATCCCCATCGCGTCAAACGACTATGGAAAATTTACAAAAAAGGGCCGGTCCACACCAGCGCCCCGCAGGTGCGCGTGGAATGGTGGATCATGTGGCGGCGGGTGGCGGCAGGTCTCACCCCCGGCCAGCAGCGGCAGTTTTTCCAGGACCTGTCTCCCTCGCTGGTGGTGAAAAAAGGATCGCGGATTCCCCGTCAGGAGTTCACTGAGATGTGGATGGCCACGGCCAGCATGGAGCGCCTCCAGGTCAATGACAAAGTCACATTGGGACGCCAGTTGATCCGCCAGTTCAAAGTCAAAAAACCGCAACCGCAACTTCTGTGGGCCTTGTCTCGAATCGGTGCCCGTGACCTGCTGTACGGATCCATCGACCGCGTGGTGCCCCCTTCCGAAGTCGCCGGCTGGGTCGAAACGATTCTTTCCCAGGCCTGGAAAAATCCCAAACCCGTCGTAGAAATGCTCTCCCAATTGTGCCGGAAAACCGGCGACCCGCTGCGCGACATCACGCCCGAGATCTGCAGCAAGGCGGCAGGGTGGATTGACGCGGCAGGTGATTTTCCAGAGCAGTTGGCGCGTGTCACCCGGCCATCCCCCCGAAAACAGAAAGAGCAGGACACCATTTTTGGAGAAGCCCTGCCCGCCGGCCTGATCCTGGAAGACTGATGACACGCGGCCCCGTCCGGAGCCGGCAATCAGACAGGCAAGGCCAACGCCTGAGCGATGTGGCTTTGCCAAAAAACTATTCGAGGGTATGTTTTCAGACGTCCGTCATCCCCCTCCGTTATCGGCGCCATCGCCTCTCCACCGCTCACCGGCTGGACATTCCACAGCACCGGTGATAGGATGACCCATCCTTGCCGATCCAGGTGGTGGTATAGAAGACAATCCCTCGACAATGTTGGACATCAGGCGGCCTTTCGGTCGAAAGGAGCTGGGCCATGACCCGTGAAAACATCAACGGCAGGCGACTGGTTGGGCTTTTTTTGCTGGGCATGCTGCTGTTCAACTTCCCCTTTCTATCCTTGTTCAACCGACCGGAATTGGTCTTGGGCATTCCCGTTTTATATCTCTACCTGTTTGCCGCCTGGTCAGTGATCATTTTTCTGACACTGATCATCAGCCACGCCAAACCGGACACACAGCTTCCGGACCATCGCTGGTAAAAGGGATCTGCATGCTGGAAACGGAAACCGTCATCTTTGTTTCCCTGTGCTACATCGGGTTGCTGTTCGGTATCGCCTACTACGGTGACAAGCGGGCTGATATGGGCAGAAGCATTATCAGCAACCCTTATATCTACGCCCTCTCGCTGGCCGTCTACTGCACGGCATGGACATTCTACGGAAGCGTGGGGCGAGCCGCTTCGGCCGGGCCGGCCTTTCTCACCATCTACCTGGGGCCGACCCTGATGGCCACCCTGGGCTGGCTGGTATTGAAAAAGATTATCCGCATTTCCAAGGTCCACCGGATCACCTCCATCGCCGACTTCATCGGCTCGCGCTACGGGAAAAGCATGACCCTGGGAGGTGTGGTCACGGTCATCGCCGTGCTGGGCATCATCCCCTATATTTCGCTGCAGTTGAAGGCCATCTCCACCAGCTTTACGCTGATTCATCAGTATCCCTCGATGAAACCGCTGTCCGATCCCGGCAGTTTCAGGATATGGAGCGACACCACCTTTTACGTCGCCCTTTTTCTGGCGGTGTTCGCCACCTTGTTCGGCACGCGGAATCTCGAGGCCACCGAACGCCATGAAGGCCTGGTCGCAGCCATTGCCTTTGAATCCATCGTCAAACTGGTGGCATTCCTGGCAGTGGGGGCATTTGTCACCTTTTTCATTTTCAACGGTT
>SWCD01010702.1_pt1 | contig 10743 bp, 8 predicted proteins | sample 4693011 | NCBI WGS metagenome assembly SWCD01 (sample SAMN10267278, study PRJNA491770) | bioreactor metagenome | isolation source: DHS bioreactor inoculated with marine | place: Japan: Omine Ridge, Nankai Trough | reverse complement strand
TCGGTCCGGTGGTGGCCATGTGCAGCTTCACCGATTTAGATGAGGCCATTGCCCGCGCCAACAACTCCGACTACGGTCTTGGTGCTGTGGTCTTTGGCGGTGAGGATGCCGAGCAGGTAGCATCGCGCCTGGAAGCAGGCATGATCGGTATCAATCAGGGGGTGGGCAGTTCCGGAGATGCACCCTGGGTGGGAGCCAAGCAGAGTGGGTTTGGTTTCCATGGTTCGCCCGAGGGCCATCGCCAGTTTGTCCAGGTAAGGGTTGTCAACTACGGGTAGAGGGATTGCCCTTCGACAGGCTCAGGGCGCGGTCGCAGCCGTACCCTGAGCTTGTCGAAGGCTTAACGCCTCCAGCATCCTTTGACATCTCCATCCAGAAAATGGCAATATTTCATAAGCCCTTACATCTCATGCCCTCTTATGCAAACAGGTAGCCCATGAAATTTCTGGTAGCCGAGGTAAGCTATTTTCTGCGCAGCAGGACCACCAAGCGCAATATTTTTCTGCTGCTGCGTTTCTTTCTGATTTTGGCTGCTATTGTGGCCACCTACAGCGTGCTTTTCCATGTCTTGATGCTGTTGGAGGGCAAGGAGTATAGCTGGATTACCGGTATTTATTGGACCTTGACGGTGATGTCCACCCTGGGCTTTGGCGACATCACCTTTAAAACCGATCTCGGCCTGATATTTTCGATAATCGTGCTGATGACCGGTATTGTCTATCTGCTGGTGATGTTGCCCTTCACTTTTATCCAGTTTTTCTACGCTCCCTGGCTTGAGGCCCAATCCAAGTCTCGGACACCTAAGGAACTGCCGGAAGACACCAAGGGCCATATAATTCTCACTGGTCTTGGTGATATCAGCAGGAACCTGGTCAAGAAGCTGCCCACCTATAATTACCAGTATGTCATGCTGGTGGATGAGATGTCTCGAGCCCTGGAGCTCTACGACAAGGGCTATAAGGTAGTAGTGGGTGATTACGGTGATCCCGAGACCTACAGGCGGCTGCGCGTCGATCAGGCAGCCATGGTGGTGGCAACCATGGACGACACCATCAACACCAGCATATCCTTTACCATCAGGGATATTTGCAAGACAGTGCCCATTATCACCACTGCCAATCATGCCCACTCCCTGGATATTCTCGAGTTTGCCGGTAGCAGCCATATCTTTCAATTCACTAAGATGCTGGGAAGATCCCTTGGCCGCCGCGTCTTGGGAGCCAGCACGGGCGCCCATATTCTTTGGCAGCACGACGAGCTTACCATTGCCGAGGCACCGGCCATGCGCACCGCCCTGGAGGGACAAACCCTTGTCGAGGCAGATCTGCGCAAGCAAACAGGTGTGACCGTGGTTGGCGTTTGGCAACGCGGTACTTTTTTAGGCGCTAAGCCGACCACCGAGATCACCTCCTCAACCATCCTGGTTGTTGCCGGTACGGCCGCACAGATTAAGAAATTCAATAAACATTTTTCTATCCGCTGTGAGGGTTTCAGCAGCGACTCGCTGGTCTTGATTCTGGGTGGCGGTCGGGTGGGTAATGCCGCTGCCAAGGCCCTGGCCGAGGAAAATATCCCCTATAAGATTGTCGAGAAACGGCAAGCGGTGAGTAAAGACAAGGAAAACTCCATCTACGGCAATGCTGCTGATAGGGACACCCTTGACAAGGCTGGCATCATGAATGCCCGCTCGGTGATTATCACCACCCATGATGATGATATGAATATCTACCTCACCATCTATTGTCGGCAATTACGGCCCGATGTGCAGATCATCAGCCGGGCCAATGGTCAGAGAACCGTATCCAAGCTGCACCGCGCCGGTGCTGATCTTGTTATGTCTTATGCCTCCATGGCTTGCAACTCGATTATCGATCTTCTCACTCCGGAGCAGATGTTGATGATTGAGGAGGGTTTAAGTATTTTTCGCGCCACTGTTAGTCATCCGTTGACAGGTAAATCATTGGCCGATAGCGAATTGCGGGCAAAGAGCGGCTGCAGCGTGGTAGCCGTCATAAGAGACGGCAGTCATACTTTCACCCCTGACCCTTTTGCCGCCCTGGAGGAAAACGACGAGCTTATCTTGGTGGGCACGGTAGAGGCAGAGAAAAAATTTATGGAAGAATTCTCCTGATTTGCAGCCTCACCCTCCAATAGGAGTGATTATCAAGTTGCAAAAATAACATGCCGTTGTTAGGCTGAAAAAAACCGTAACACAGGCAGCACACCTCCTCCAGCCTTGCTCTAAACGGAGTTTTTACGGACCAAAATCTGTAACCACCTCTTTTTTATATACTTTCTTATCCTCTTTAGTGTTGGCCTGCGGGCCTTGTATCTATCGTGTTGCTCCGGCATTTTTCTGCCTGGAGCTGCGCATGGGTTGCTCCTGTGCTTGGGGAGTTGCTTTAAAATTAATGAGGAGGAAGCAAATGAGGAGTTCGCTATTTTTTTCAGCATGCCTGGCCGCCACCATGGCATGCGCCCCGATCGCTTTTGCCCAGAGTCCGCCCTCGGGCAAGGTGCCCATGGCAAAACTCTGTGGTATGTGTCATGAGCCAGAGCCCGGAGTAATGATGGGCTTTCTGGAGAACATCGCCATCAAATCCAAAACCATCCAGATGGACTTTATGACCCACAAAGAGGTGGTCAAGTTCACCGACACAACCAAGGTCAAGTACGTTAAAGACTTTGCCGACATCCGCAATTACAAGAAGAAAGGTTTCCAGGTAAACTATAAGGAAAAGAATGGTGAGCGGGTGGCCACAGAGATTATCCGCTTTGACATTATGCGTGCCATCACTGATGAGGAGAAGCTCGACCGGGCCGCATTCAAGAAGCTGCGTGAGGATCCCAGGGTCAAGGTCTATGATGTCCGTCCCCCGATGAAGTATAAGATGGGCCATATTCCCAATGCAGGAATGATGCCTGCTCCTGCCTTTGATAAGTTTATTGGTAAGCTGCCGAAAGATAAATCCACTCCGATTATTTTTTATGGTGTGGGGGGCTGCTTGAGTCCAACGGCTTCGATGAAGACTAAGAGTTTGGGTTATAGCGATGTGCGCATCTACACCGGCGGCTTTCCTGACTGGAGTAAGCATGAGTACGGTACTGTGGTGCCAGACTGGCTGAAGATGGCCATCGCTAAGGACATCCCCCATGTACTTATTGATTTGCGCCCTGCCTCAGAGGTCAAACAAGGTCATATCAAGGGCGCAGTTGGTATTGAGTTTGAAAAATTAGCGGCCAACAAGTCAAAATTTCCGGCCCGTAAGAATGCGCCCATCATCTTTTACGGTGACGGTAGCTCCGATGCAGCTCGTCAGGCAGTAGCATGGGGATATAAAGCAGTGCGAATTCTTCCCATGGATTTTGCCACCTGGAAAAAGGCGGGTAACCCTGTGGCCACCGGTGCTGCAAAAACCACCATCACCTATGTTCCCAAACCAAAACCAGGTACCATTGCTGTCAGCGAGTTTGAGAAAGTTGCCGGGAAAACACCAAAATCCATGCAGCTTGTGGATGTCAGAAATCCGGATGAATTTGCCGAAGGCACAGTACCTGGCGCTGTAAATATTCCGGTGGATGAGCTGGGTAGCCGTCAGGCAGAGCTAGACCCCAACAAGGAACTCATTCTCTACTGCAACACCGGAATCCGGGCAGAGATGGGCCATAATGTCCTCAAAGGTAAAGGGCGGAAGGCGCGCTATCTTGATGCCACTGTAGATGTTGAGGGTGGCGAGTTGGGTGTGGAAGAAAACTAAAATCACCTCAGTGCGCAAGGTGTATTCATAAAAAAAAACCACCCTGCCGAACTCAACATCGGCAGGGTGGTTTTTTATAGCTTAATGGTACAGTTTTGCGAAAAACTCTAGGTAAGGAATTCTTTTAGTTTTTTCAGAGGAGTTCGCATCATGAGTCGGCCTGTCCTCTCCTTTTTCCGTGCATGCTGGGCGTAGAAATCGAGACATTGACGGACAAGATTGATGACCTCTGAGTCACTTAAGCCTTCAGCAATGATGTCGCCAATTCTCGGCACACCGCCGCCGTTGCCACCAAATACCAGAGTCCATCCCTTTTTTTTTCCGAATATACCCACATCACGCACATAACATTCGCAGCAGTTCATCGGGCAGCCGGAAACACCGACCTTTGTTTTGGCAGGTAAAGGTATATTGCCCAGGGCTTTTTCAATTTTTTCTCCCATTTCAAGAGAATCCTGACGGCCATACTTGCACCATTTTATACCTGGGCAGGCCTGGACGTAGTGGATGCCGACCGGCTTTGTGGGACCTGATTTCTGCCCAAGGTCACGCCATAGTGACTCAATATCTTCAGGGTTATGGCCGGTAATGGCCAGGCGCTGAGCCGAGGTGATTTTTACAAAGGGCAGATCATATTTTTTGACCGCAGCAGCCAACTGATGGAGGTAGTCTGCGCTGAGAACTCCCATTTTGGGACCAGGAAGGATGTTGTAAGTTTTAGGGTTGTCCATTTCTGATGTCCTAAAGAAAAGAGGGTAAAATAAGAAAACTTCTGGAACTGATGTGTATCAAGTTAAAAACTAGCTGGCAACTTCCACCCGGTTTCGGCCAGCACTTTTGGCCTCGTAAAGGGCAAGATCTACACGGCTGATCAGGGAGTCGTAGCTGTCTCCAGCCTTTCGCTCTGTGACCCCGATGCTCACCGTGACCTGTTTCGGCTCTGCAAAGTCATAGCCGCCAATGGCTGAGCGTAGGCGTTCTGCTATTTTTAGGGCGCCTTCCTGCTCTGTGTGTGGCAGGATAACCATGAACTCTTCACCGCCCCAACGGGCAACAACATCCTGCTCGCGCATGGTGTTTTTCGAAATACGCGCTACCTCGGTGAGGACAAAATCACCCACCTCGTGGCCATAGGTGTCATTGACCTTTTTGAAATAGTCGATATCAAACATCAGCAGGCAGAGGGGGGTGTCGTAGCGGTTGGCCCGTTCCACCTCTCTTTTCATCTGCTCACTATAGGCCCTTCTGTTGAAGAGACCGGTGAGTTCATCGGTCTTTGCCTGATGGGCAAGTTCTTTTTCGGTTTCTATCCGTCTTTCCATCTCCACCAACAGATCTTGGCGGGAGGCCATGGTTTTTTTCAGGTTATCAGCCATGTCGTTTAATGAATGGGCCAGGTTGCTGATTTCGTCCCTGCCCTTTTCAGCAACCCGGATTTCCAGGTTGCCTTGGCCGATTTTTTTGGCTGTTTGTGAAAGTTTGGTAAGAGGTGTGGTGAGGATGCGGCCCCAAATAAGGGATGTCAGGGTAACAAAAAGACCAACAATGAGGACGGCTATAATGATCACTTTTCTGATCTTGTGGGCCTCGACCAATACTGTTGCTTCATCCTGGACTATGACAACATGCCAGGCCTCGCCTGTGTTACCATTGATGTGATCAGGGGCTTTGGCAGTACCGCCAAAGCCTATTTTTTCTGAGCCCAGGGTCAAGGTAAGGGGGGTTGTTGCCACCAGCTTCTCATTTTCATGGAGAGTTGCAGAGGTTTTTTGCTTGAGAAGAGGGAGGATATTTTCGGTCACTGACTTTGCAAATGGCGGTGCATCAGGGGCTATGAGAATAAGGCCGTTTGTGCGGACAATCTTCATAATGCCATGGTTCATGTGGGCAAACTCATCGACAATATGCTTCAAGGGCCCCAGGATATTGATATTGCACTTGAGGATACCAATGACCTCAGAACCATTGTAAATGGGGACAACAATACCCAGCACATACCCTTCAACACTGGTGTCAAAGCCGCGGTCATCTAAAAAAATGCGCCCCTTGCCGTTGTTATACGAGGCTTGCCACCAGTTCTTGTCACCATGGAAAAGAGTGGTAAGTTTGCCGCTTGAAGCAATGAGTACGCCATGGCGATTAGTGAGAAAAATTTCACCGTATCTCCCCACCAGAAGCTCATGCTGATGACGGAAAAATTGGGCAACATCGTTCCCCAGGTACCTCTGGATAAAAGGTGCGAGAAGATTACCTGTGGACAGCCATTTTTTGTTTAGAGCGGCTATTTTTTCTTGTCGTTTGCTGTCGCCAATCTGGTCGAATTCAGAATTACTTTTTACAAGGGCCTGATGAATGATGGGCGAAGAGGAAAGGGTGAGTGAGGTGTCTATGCTGCTTTCTAAGTGAAACTCAACATGGTGGGCGACATTTTGGGCGATCTGCTCATTGCTCAGCAAGGTCTGGCGAAAGACACTGTGATGATTGAGGTAATCAAACCCTCCGGCAATGACAATGAGCAAGACCAGGGAAAGGAGAATCATGGTCAGGGAGAGTTTGTACTGAATTTTCATAATATACCTACGAGAAATATAGGGGAGAATCGGCGACTTGCTTGAGTGTACAGTTTAGAAAATATTAAGGGACTTTGCTATTTTTTTCATGGAGGGGTCCGCTCAGCTTAGCTGTCACTGGTGTTATGTTTGCCATTATTGAGGTGGTGCGTTAAACAAAGAGTCAGGAAAAAGTCAGTTTTAGAGCATGATGGCATGAGGCGGAGAACGAGACTGTGACCAAGACGATCAAAGGTGGAAAGAAATTTGGAGTGATTATCGGTGGCTCCGGATTGGTGGGCGGTGGTATTGATTATTATTTTAAGAAAAAATGGGGATACGAAATTCTTGCCCCCAACAGTAAAAAGCTCAGCATCCGTGACCCTAAAGATATCGAGGAGTATTTTAGAGATTATCGGCCGGATTTTATAGTCAACTGTGCCATTGCCTCCTTAGATAGCGATCCAAAAATATCATTTGAAATTAACTATTTAGGTGCCATCAATCTTGCCAAGGTGGCAGCAGCTCTTGGTATCCCATATATCTTTATAAGTTCAGCAGCGGTGCTGCCGGAGGGGGACAACCTGAGCGAAGATGACAGGCGCCCTCTTTCTGCTGATCTCGGCAATTATGCTAAGTCCAAGTTGATGAGTGAACTCACCCTTCAGCACCTTAAGCAAACAGAAGGGCTTGACTACACCATTGTCCGCCTGGCCATTGTTTACGGCAAGCACGATCATAAAATTCAGGGTTTTCATCGCCTTCTTTTTTCCATTGCCGACCAGTCCATGCCGCTTCTTTTTACCAGGAAGGAGGTTTTTCATTCATACAGCAATGCCAAGAAGGTGCCCTATTTTATCCGCCACATATTGGAAAACAGGCAAGAGTTTGGCGGCCAGGCCTATCATTTCGTTGATCCAAAACCGGTGGCCTTGGACAGGCTTATTCTAACCATCCGCGATATCCTGCAGCTTAAGAGGCCCAAGGCAATTTATCTACCGCTTCCCGTTGCCCGGTTTGGAGCAAAATGTTTAGCACAGTTTCTGAGATTGCTGGCAAAGCTGGGCATTGACGCCCGTTTGCCCCAGGAGCTTATGTTTTTGAGCCAGTTTTACCAGACCCAGATTCTCTCTTCGGAAAAACTGCAAAGATCAAGCTTCGTTGATCCGCATCCGGAGCAAACCGTCTATAGCCAGCTCCCCGACCTTATCCAATACTACTTAACACGCTGGGAGCAGCTCAACCTGATCAATCCCTTTAATGAGGAGTTCTTTGATCCCCAGCTTCTTGCTGAAGAGTTTCTTAACAAGCCAGAAAGCCTCCTTGCAGACATCCACAGTAAAAAAATAGAGCCATTTCAAACGTTTAGCTCTGAGCAATAAAAAGCGTGTGTTTTCTTGACAGCTGCTATTTAATGTTTACCTTAAGCAGGTGCTGTTTTAATGTCATAAAATATTTGCAAGGAGGATCCGCCCATGCCCCTGATTGAGGCTAAAGAACTTGAAAAGACTTATGTGGCCGGAGAGATAACGGTCCAGGCAATTCGTGGAGTAGATTTTTCCATTGAGCCTGCATCCTTTGTTTCTTTTATCGGCCCTTCCGGCAGCGGTAAGTCTACCCTGCTAAATATGATCGGCTGCCTTGATCCGCCAAGCAAAGGGTCTTTACAGGTGGCGGGGCAGGATATCGCAGACCTTAGCCGCCAGGAGGCCGCCCGGTTTCGTGGCGAGCATATCGGTTTTGTCTTCCAGGATTTCAACCTGATTCCGGTTCTCACTGTTTTTGAAAACGTCGAATATCCCCTACAGATGGTTCAAAATTGGCCCAAGGCCAAACGCACGGCCAGAGTGATGGAGCTCCTTGAGGCTGTGGGTATGGCTGATCAGGGCCATAAATATCCGAGCCAGATATCAGGCGGTCAGAAACAGCGCGTTGCCGTGGCCCGGGCTCTGGTGACCAATGCCAAGTTGGTGTTGGCAGATGAACCCACCGCCAACCTGGACAGGGAAACAGCAAACAGAATCATCGATTTGATGAAGCAGATGCGGGATGAGTTTTCCACAACCTTTGTTTTTTCCACCCATGATCCCCGGATCGTCGATAACGTCGAAATTACTTTTGCCCTTGAAGACGGCATGCTGATTAGAAATGAGATGTCAGCAGGAGGTGGTCATGCTTAATATATTCAAACTGGCAGCCCGCAATCTCTTGCGCTATAAGCGCCGCACCCTGCTCACCTCCATGCTGATCACCTTAGGAGTGGTTTCCGTACTGCTTTTTATCTCTGTATCGGGTTCCTTCAAGGCCCTCATGGTCGGCCAAATTACTGACTCCATGCTCGGTCATATTCAGGTGCACAAGAAGGGATATGTGGCTTCGGTGGACAGCCTGCCCTTGAATCGCAACCTGACCGGTAAGCAGATCAACAAGGTCAAGCAAATCTTGGAGGACAGCGAGGTTGTCGAGGCCTACTCCATGCGCATCAAGCTTGGCGCCATGTTCAGCAATTTTACCGAAACCACCAATATCAGATTAAACGCCATTACTCCATCGGCGGAAATAGCCACAGTACCTCTCTTGACCGAGCGTATCATTGATGGTGAGAAAGACGGCCTTATTAAGCCGGGCGAGATTCTTATACCTGAGCTGATTGCCAAGGGCATGAAAGTCAAGGTGGGTGATGCCATCGTCCTTGTGGCCAATAATAAGGATGGCTCTGTAAACGGTCAGAATTTTATGGTGCGCGGCATCCTGGAAGGCATTTCCGGCCCCGGCGGGCGTGACGGGATGATCCATATTCAAGATGCCAAGTCCTTGCTGCGTATCCAGGAGGACGAGGTGAGCGAGATCGCCATTCGCCTTAAGGATATTGATGAGATCCCCGCCGCCTTTGCAGCCTTTATGAAGGAGCTGGGTTCAGTCAGAAACAAGATGGATATGCCAGTGTTTGAGGTTCATACCTGGGAGAAGCTGTCACCCTTTTTCAATATCGCTAAGATGATTGATCTGATGACCCTCTTTATTAAGGTCATGCTGGTGGCCATTGTTTTGGTGAGCATCATGAACGTTATGATTATGGCGGTGTTTGAACGGATTAACGAAATAGGCACCATTGCCGCCATCGGCACAGCACCATCTAAAATTATGGGCCTTTTTGTGGTTGAAGGTTTCCTGATGGGAATCCTTGGTACAGCCATCGGCACAGTGATCAGTCTGGTAAGTATTTATGCCATGAATATCTCCCAAATCAGCTTTGATTTCGGGCGGCAGACCGGCCTGCTCCTCTCCCCCACCATTGCCGGTTCTGATGTTGTCATCATCGGCCTTATTGTCGTGGCAATATCTGTGTTGGCCAGTCTGCAACCGGCCTGGAAGGCTGCCAGGATGGACCCCATTACCGCCTTACGACATGTTTAGGAGCAAAATAATGAAGAATTTTTTTATAGTGGCTGTTGCTTTACTGTGCGCTGTTTCCGGAGTGGCTGTAGCCTCGATTCAAGTAGTTGCCGAGGAGCTGGATGGTACAGCAATCCTACGAAAAGTTGATAGTAATCTGCAGCCCCAATCTTACGAGATGTACCGCAAGCTTATAAATATTGAGCCGGATGGCACCAAGAAGGAGTTTGTCCTCTATTCGGTGAAAAAGGGTCAGGACAAGATGGTGGCCCTGTTTTTGTCGCCGGCCAGCGAAAAGGGGCGCTCCACTCTGCGTCTGGGCGACAATATGTGGCTCTATATTCCTAATGTCGGCAAGCCCATCCGCATCACCAGCTTGCAGTCGGTGGTCGGCGGTGTTTTTAATAACTCCGATATCTTGCGCCTGGACTATAGTGCCGAGTATGACGCTCAGGGGATTGCTGACGAGGGTGAAAGTTACCTTCTTGAGCTTAAAGCCAAGACAGGGGCCGTTGCTTATGACCGCCTGAAAATGCGGGTGGATAAAAAGGCAGTGGTACCCACCACCATTGAATGTTATGCGGCCAGCGGCATGCTCATTAAAACCTTGTACTACAAAGATATGAAGGATTTTGGTGATGGAGTGGTTCGCCCCTCGGTGCTTGAGACCGACAGCCCGCTCTACAAGGGCTATAAGTCGGTGATGGTCTATGCCAAGATTAAGAAACGGCAACTGGCTGATGAAGTCTTTTCGTTGAATTATTTATCAAGAGTTGAGGAATTGCGTTAATAAAAACAGCGCATAAGTATAGATCATCCCAAAAGAGGTAGATAGTTATGGCAGACAGCACTAGCGAATCTTTTTTTGAAAAACTTATCAGTCAGTTTAACCTGCTCTGGTTCATTATGGCACTGGGCTTTGGGGGTACGTCAGTAGCTGGTTTTGCCTTTCTCAACAACACCTTGCCACGCAATCCAGCCATGAAGGGTATGCTCTACCTTGATAAAATTGGCGAATTTGCCACCTCAGCCGCTGGAAT
>SWCD01002774.1_pt1 | contig 10743 bp, 8 predicted proteins | sample 4693011 | NCBI WGS metagenome assembly SWCD01 (sample SAMN10267278, study PRJNA491770) | bioreactor metagenome | isolation source: DHS bioreactor inoculated with marine | place: Japan: Omine Ridge, Nankai Trough | reverse complement strand
CCCCCCCGACATCCTGCCCGGAAAGGAGCATCCGGAAGGGGAACTCACCGACGATTGCCGGATCGGCGGAGGCCGTGGCGGCCCGCTCCTCGCCCTTCTGCCCGGCCTCGCCCCCGCCGTCTCCGCAGCCCACGCCGGTAGCCAGGATGGCCACGAAGAACAACACCGGCACGCATCTCGACCCGAATCCCATCCACGTCATGCTGATTTCCTCCCGTCACGACCGAGCTTGATCGGCCGCCCATGGTACAGCGCAATCAGCTGAATCGCCCCCCATCCCCCCCCATCTCACCCCCTCTCACCCCGACGCCACCGCTGCACTTCGCCCGAAATGCCATCGAGAAAAAACAACACCGGGAGTCCTTTTTGAGGGCGCGCCTCGACCCAGGGGAGCAGGTGGTCAAAAAGGACTCCCGGTGTTGTTTTTCCGCCGGCTCTCCGCCCTCCGGCGAACAGCGAAGCGCCTTCGCCCGCGCACGCTCCAGGCGTCAGCGTGTAGGGGTAGGTGCGGCGTTGCGGAGCAACTCCGCTCCGTAGGGGACCACCGGTCCCCTGGAATGATCCACCGGGGAGGGCCCCCTCCGGGGGCTCCGACCACGGCCGCCGGCAAAGCCGACGGCCGTCCCTCCCCCGCATGCATCCGCATGCGGGGGAGGGCGGTGGCGGAGGGAGAGGGATTCGAACCCCCGGTCCCTTTCGGGACAGTGGTTTTCAAAACCACCGCATTCGACCACTCTGCCATCCCTCCGCGCGGAACCCCGGGAACGGCTTCCGGGACTGGCGTCCATGTCGACGACCGGGAGGATACCGCGGGGCGGGGCGGGGGTCGAGAGGTGGCTGGGGGCCCCGGTCCCAGCGGCGGTCGGGTCAGGGGGCGAGGACCTCGAGGGCGTCTCGGCAATCGGTGATCTCTTCGGCGGCCAGGGCGGCAATGACCTGCACCAGGGAGGCGGGAATCGGGGCTTTCGAGAGCTCCTCGAGATCAATCGGGGCGGCGGCGCGTGGGGCCTGGCCGGTGGCCAGCTCGTAGAGGGTCCGGCCGGCCATGGCCGCCTGGATGGCGCTCGAGGCGGCGATCCACTCGCCCTGCTCCGAGGCGCGGAAGAGTTCCGGGGGAAGGTAGGAGGGGACGTGCGGGAATCGGCCTCCCTCCTCTCCGTGTCGCACGCAGCTTCCGGCGTCGAGGAGGCGGATGCGACGCAGGGGGCGCCCGATGACCCGGAGGTTTCCGGGGCGCAGGTCGGCGTAAAGGAACCCACGGTCGTCGAGGTCCGCGAGGGCCCGGAGCAGTTCCACGGCCATTCGCGAAAGACAGAGGGACAGCCGTTCCTCTTCCAGTTCCCCGCCGCGGTGAACCCGGCAGAGCCAGACGTCGAGATCCTGCCCACCCAGGCGCTCCATCACCAGGCACGGCTCCGGCTCGGCGAACTCCCCTCCCCGCTCGGCCTCGAGCAGGGGGTTGCTGAACTCGAGCAGTTCCTCGAATCGGGGCAGGTAGGGGCTCCCGGCGGTCTCGAGGAGGTTGGCCTCGTCGTCGATGATGGCCCGGGCCCGCTTGACGATGCGGGATGTCAGGTCCACGGCCCGGTGCCAGTCCACCACGGGGATCTTCCCCACCAGGGCGGCGTCGGGTTTGGCGTCCGAAGTCACATGGTAGATCGCGCCCTCGCCACCGACCGCGAAGAGCCGGCCGAAGGTGTAGCCCTCTCCGAGAGGCATGCCCCTCAGGCGGAGGAGTTGATCGAAGAGCCCCCCGTTGCCGCGGGCCTGGAGGCGGCGGGCGATGCGGTACTCGCGGATCGTAGGTTCTGTATGGCAGCTGACGGGCATGGCTTCTCGACTACCTGCGGGTTCAGTGGGTGACTAGCGGGAGTACAGTTCGGATTCCGAACCCGAGGTGCAGGTGTGAGCCATGAGCGTCGCGTGATCGTCCGGGGACAGCGTGTCGAGCGATCCCGTGGTCTCGAGGAGCGAGATGGCCTTGTCGAGCAGACCAATCAGCCCTTCGTCACGCTTCTCCTGTTCGTAGATGCTGCGCCGGAGCCTCAAAGCGCGGAGCGCGGTCTTCGGATCGGCATCACTCAGCGCGTCGAGGATGTCGCGGGCGGTGCGCACCGCGGTCTCCTCCTCCCCGGGGAGGCTTCCCGCCGATGTCCGGGGAATGGAGAGGGTCATGCGTCCGATGATCGGCCCGCCGTAGCTGGGGATGCGGACGGTGACTTCTCCGAGGTTGGTCACCGTCTCCTCGCGCTCCGGGGGGCGGATTTCGAAGAGCAGCCCGTACTTCCGGCCGGCCTCGATCGTCCCGAGGTCGGTCTGGAAGTGTTTCCCCTCGGCGAAGGCTGGTTCCGGAAAGCGGACGCGACCGGGTCGATAGCGGAAAGCGGCGCCACCGACGACGCCGGGTTCGAGATTGAGATCGACCAGGCAGCGGGTGGCCACGACCTCTTGAGCCACCGCGGCCACGCGCTCGAACGCGTTGCCGATCGTCTCCTTGCGGACACTCTTCACGGTCCCGCCGCGCTTTCCGGCGAAGAGATCCTGAAGAATGCGGACATCCGCGTCGGCCCCGAAGGCCAGGGCGTGGAGGTCGGCGGGGACCTTCGCCAACTTGTCGGCCATCTTCTTGGCGCCGGTCAGGTCCTGGGGCTTCCCGTCGGTCATCAGGTAGATGCGCACGGGCAGGGTTTTCTCCGCCCGGCACTGGTCGTAGGCGATACGGCCGGCGAAGCTCAGCGCGCCCGGGATGTCCGTGTAGTTCCCAAAGCACTGGGCGCTCTGCTCGATGGCCTTGAAGAGGACATTCTTGGAGAGGCTCTTGGCGGGCATCTCCCGGAAGATGACCTCGGCGCGCTTGCTGAAGACCACGATGCTCAGAAGGACATTGGCGGCATCGGGCTGCTGCAGATCGTCCAGCATGGCCCCGACCGCCTCCCGGAGCACCGGATACTTGTCCGGGTGCTTCATGCTCGCGGAGAGGTCGAGGGCGAGGATCACGTGGGCCACGGGCCCGGCGTCGACGGAGACGATCGGCTCGCCGAAAGCCTGGAACTCCACGAGGATGCCGGTCAGCGGCGGGTCGTCGGACGGGACGGAGGAGTACTGGTAGTGGGCCTTGATCTCGATCTGGACGTGCGCGTCCACGTCCATGGGGTCGAAGTCGACGACGGGCGATGACACGACCTTCCGACCACGAGAGGACTGCTTCTGTCCGGAAACGGCGGACCAGTCGGTGGGCGCCCGGCGGGCGCGTCGGCCTCGGCCGGTGCCGGCCACCGGGGCACGTCGCTCGGGCGGCGCTTCCGCCACCACCGCTCGGGGCATGGACGGAGCGGTGGCCCCCGCGGGCGGGAGGGGAGCGGCGAAGACCGGCTCCTCTTCCTCTTCCTCCTCCGCCATCAGATCGAGTTCGGCCAGTTCCTGGGTATCACCCGTCGGCTCGGCGAAATCGACTTCCGCCCGATCGATCGGTCGCGAGACCGGCACCTCGAGATCGGGAATCTGATCGAGAGTCAGCGTGGGGAACTCACCGGCTCCCTCGGGCCCGGGTCCGGGAGCCGCGTCTTCCGGTACTGACTGCCCGCACCCGGGGCACCAGCCTCCGGGTCGTGCATCAGAATCACCGCAGTGGGGACAGATCGCCATGGCCTACCTCGGTCTCTTTGCTTCCGCGGAGGTTCGCCCGATCCAGATCGCGCCTGAAATTCTACCCATGACCTGCCGCAAAAGTCAGTAGACGAATTTATATCGGCAAATCGGGGGGGTGAACCCATGTCACGTTTCCGATACATCTCATGGGTTTAACCCGCCACAAGTTGCAGACATGCATCATTGGGTGTATTCTCCCGGTTGAATGCCGTGAAAACCGTAAGGTGTGGAAACCTAGCGGGCTTAAGAACGCCGCCGCCAGAGCCCCGGAGCAAGTTGCGATCTGAACTCTCCCTTCGAGGGAGTCGTGGATCCTTCCCCGGGCTCGCCTTGAACTTCGGGTTCCATGCGCAATCTGCAGCCGAGTCCAACTCGACCTTCCTTCACTCCCGGGATCCACTGGATTCCCCTTCCCATGGGAGGCTCTAGACCATGACTCTGGATGCTCTGCTCATCCTGGTCACCTACACCTGTGTGTTCATCTTCCTCGCCTCCGTGATCACACGGTTCGTGAAGATCGCGAGGCTGCCCATCCATGTGCGCTGGGAGCTCTACCCCGTCGCCCACGAGAGGGGCCGGGCGAGCTACGGAGGTTCCCGGCTCGAGGAACTCGACTGGTGGACGAAGCCCCAGCAGAAATCGATGCTCGGGGAGTTGAAGGTGATGGTCCCCGAGATCCTCCTGCTCGCGGGGGTCCGCCACAAGAATCCGTCCCAGTGGCTTCGGAGCTTCCCGTTCCACTTCGGGCTCTACCTGTTCATCGGGGCCTCCTTCCTCCTGATCGGGGGCGGCATCGCCACCGCGCTCGGGGCGGAGATCGGCCCCGGGGCCGGCTGGCTCGGGAGGCTGGTGGGGACCCTGACGCCGATCTTCGGCTTCGGCGGCCTGGGTCTGGGCCTGATGGGAGCGACGGCGCTCTTCCTGCGTCGGCTGCTCAACACCGAGTATCGGGAGTTCACCGCTCCCGGGGACTTCGTGAACCTGCTCTTCTTCGTGGCCGCGTTCGGGGTGGCCCTGGTCGCCCAGGCCACCGGAGACGCGGATTTCAGCCGGATGCGGGGGTTCTTCGCGGGCGTGGCGACATTCGGTTCCCATGCCCCCGCCGAGGGAGTGACCTCGCTCATGGCGGTGTCGGTGGTGATGGTGTCGCTCCTGGCGGCCTACGTCCCGCTGACGCACATGTCGCACTTCTTCACGAAGTACTTCATGTATCACGACATCAGGTGGAGCGATGAGCCGATGGTCCGCGGAGGGAAGCTCGAGGGCAAGATGATGGGCATCCTGGGGATGAAGCCCACCTGGTCCGCGCCCCACATTCAGGGCGACGGAGTGAAGACGTGGGTGGACATCGCCACGAGCAACGGCATCGAGGAAGAGGCCGCTGACAAGACCACGAACAAAGAGGCGGCGAAATGAGCTACAAGCGCGTGAAGGTCGAGGACATCGGGAAGGACTTGAAGAACAACTCCTCCATGCTGTCGGAGACGACGGTCGGAAACCTGAAGCCTCTCCCGGAGCCCTACGACAAGCAGGACGAGCTTCCGGTGTCCGGCACACTCTCAAAGACCGCGTGTGAGAACGTCGAGTGCGACCTCGACGGCACCGTGGTCCTGAGCTACCCGAAGCCGAAGAACGCGGAGGAGGAGCGGGTCCTCGTCGAGAAGTTCCTGTCCGGTCTGGAGAAGCTCTTTACGGCGGAGAACAACTGGACCTTCCTGCAGCCGCTGCTCCTGTCCATGGACCACTGCGCCAAGTGCCACACCTGCTCCGAGGCGTGCCACATCTACGAAGCCAGCGGCGAAAACCCGATCTACCGCCCGGCCTATCGCTCCGAGATACTGCGCCGGCTCTACAAGAAGTACGTGAAGAAGGGCGGCGGGCTCCTGTCGGACTTCCGCAACGGCAAGATCGTCCTCAACTGGAAGACGGTGATCCGCCTGGCCGAACTGGCCTACCGCTGCAACCTCTGTCGCCGCTGCGCCCAGACCTGCCCCATCGGCGTGGACAACGGCATGATCGCCCACGAGATCCGGAAGCTCTACTCCATGGAGATGGGCATCCACCCGAAGGAACTGCACGAGCAGGGTTCGGTGCAGCAGATGAAGGTCGGTTCCTCGACCGGTATGAGCTCGCTGGTGGTGAAGGACAACATCGAGTTCATCGACGAGGACATGACCGACATGACGGGCATGGAGGTCAAGACGCCCTGGGACAAGGAGGGCGCCGACATCCTCCTCATCCACAACGCCGGGGAAATCCTGGCCTGGCCGGAGAACCCCGGCGCCTTCGGAGTGATCTTCGAGGCCGCCGGCCTGTCCTGGACGCTGTCCTCCGAAATCGCCGGCTACGACAGCATCAACTACGGGCTGTTCTACGACGACGCCCAGTTCGCCCGGGTGGCCATCCACCACGCGCAGGCGGCCAAGAAGCTCGGGGTGAAGAAGATCGTCCTCGGGGAGTGCGGCCATGCGCACAAGGCGTTGACGGTGATCGCGGATCGCATCCTGGTGGGCGACCTGGCGATCCCGCGCGAGAGCGCGCTGACCACGCTCGAAGACATCGTGATGAACAACAAGATCAAGTGCGATCCGTCACGAAACGAGTTCCCGGTCACGCTGCACGACCCCTGCAACATGGTCCGGAACATGGGCATCGTGGAGCCCCAGCGCCGAGTGCTCCGGAAGATCTGCCCGCAGTTTCGCGAGATGACGCCGCACGGCGTGGACAACTACTGCTGCGGGGGCGGCTCCGGCTTCGCCATCATGAGCGGCCACAACTTCGCCGATTGGCGCTACCACGTGAGCGGCCGCAAGAAGTTCGAGCAGATTCTCAACGCGTTCAAGGGAGAGATGGATCCGTCGATCCCCAAGTACATCTGCGCTCCCTGCAGCAACTGCAAGGGCCAGCTTCGGGATCTGCTCGACTACTACGGCGCCTTCGAGAAGCACCAGGTGCTCTACGGCGGCCTGGTCGAACTGATCGTCAACTGCATGGAAGGCATCAAGCCCGGCTTCATCGAGTGGGAGTGGCACTAATGGCAGCCTCGCAACCAACCCCGAAATCAATCCTCATCGTCGATGACGAGCAGGACGTCAGTTCCTATCTCGCCGCGCTGCTCTCCGACGCCGGCTACGAGACGCGGGTCGCGGCCAACGGCCAACAGGCCATGGACGCGGTGAAGACCGTGAGGCCGGACCTGATCTCCCTCGACATCACCATGCCGGAGAAGTCCGGCGTCCGTTTCTACCGGGAGATGCGCGAGGACGAGGCGCTCTCGAAGATCCCCATCGTCATCGTCACCGGCGTCACGAACCCGTGGGCGAGCCCCGGCGGCGGCGGGACCATTCAGGACTTCCTCAGCAAGCGCAGGAACATCGCCCCTCCGGACGGATTCTTCGAGAAGCCGGTGGACAAGGAGGCGTACCTGGCAAGGATTGCCGAGCTGGCCTGAATTCCGACCTACCGTGCCGGGCCTTTTTTGTCGGATTTGCGGCCCGCCCCCGAATCCGTTGAGCCCCGTTCATCTCACCCGACCGCATCCCCCTCGGGATTGCGCGTTCGGCCGCCCCCCCCATTCCGTTGAGCCCCGTTCATCTCACCCGGCCGCGCCCTCCCGGAATTCCGACAAATCGGGCCCGGCACGGTAGGTCGGAATTCGACCAAAAAGGCCCGGCACGGTAAGTCGTAGTCTCCCGGGTAGCAGTGCAGCGCGCGCCGGAGAAGAACTTCGGCCGCGGCGTCGTCATCCTGGTCCAACAGGAGACGCGCGAGGAGGTCGATGGACTGCGGCGGCTGCGAGGCGGGATCGAGGCCCTCGGAGAGATTGCGGAGTCCCTCGAGGTTCCCCTGCCCGATGCAGTCCCGCACACGATTGCGCCACGGGTCGTCATCCACCGCCCGGCCGAGGGCGAGCAGGCGGTGCGCATCGCGGTCGGCGAGGGGCTCCTTCGTACGGCGCATGAGGGCCCACTCGTCGAGGACCACGGTCAGGCGCTCCCGGATCGCGGAGGCGGCGAGCATCCGGCTCGCGCCCTCGAAGTCGGCGCCGTCCACATCGATGCCGTACCCGGCAAAGACCTGAAGCAGCGCATCGTCGTAGCCCACATGCCCGAGCGAGGGTCCCCGATCGATCCGGATCGTTTCGACGGTCCTCAGCATGGCCTGGTCGATGACCCGCTGCTTTTCGGCAACCACCAGCCCCTGGACTTCGGTCTCCAGGTCGGCCACGAGAGCGCCCGCCTCCTCGAGCAGGTCCGCCGGCACATCCTCCGTTCGGGCCAGGTCGTGCGCCCCCCGCGCCATGCTCAGCGCGGCGGCGGGGCCGTCGCGACCGCTAAGCAGGGTCGCCTGCCGCATCCCGCTCCGGACTTCCTCCACGACGCCGGCGAGGTGGGTCCTGCGGTCGTGCTCCAGGAAACCGTAGCCGCCCGCCGCAATCATGATGAGAAGCAGCACCGATACGGCCAGGACGAGCGTCTGGCGGCGGGCACGCTTCTGCTGCGTGGCCGTCTGACGAGCCTCTTCGGCCTTCGCTCGTGCTTTCGCGGCCCGGAGTTCGGACTTCCGGGCGCGTTCCTCCACCCCGGTCAGGTACGCGGTCACGGCGCGAGCCACCATGCCGGCATGCGCCGGGCGATCCGGGCGCAGCGGCGCCAGGCACGCCCGGGCGAGCTTCACGAGCTCGGGGTCCTGGCCGCAGGAGTCCAGTCGCGCGTTGGCGTCCACAAGGTCTGCCTCCGCGGCCTTCACGAGCTTCTCGAGCCCCTCGCCGGTGTAGGCGGGCGCGCCGGTCAGGATCTCGGTCAGGATGGCGCCGAGAGAGAAGACGTCGCTGCGTTCGTCAAGCGAGTCCACGTGGCCGAGAGCCTGCTCCGGAGGCATGTAGGCCGGGGTGCCCATGACCGAACCGGCGAGGGAGTGAGAACTTCCATCCCCGGAGCGCACGGTGGCGATAACGGTGGTCATCGGCGCGGGAGAATCCACCGAGGAATCACCGCCCTGATCCAGCACCTTGGCGAAGCCCCAATCCACCACCAGCACTTCGCCGAAGGCGCCCACCAGGATAGTGCCCGGCTTCAGGTCGCGGTGGATGACCCCGCGGGCGTGGACGTAGGCGACGGCCTGGCAGACCTGCTCGAAGATCGGAAGGTAGGTGGGGAGTTCGGGTTCGTCTGCCTTGCGCTCCGAGAGAAGTGCCGAGAGCGTCCGCCCCTTCACCAGCTTCATGGCGAAGTACGGCCGCCCATCCGGCTGCAGGCCCAGGCCGTAGACGGGGACAATGCCCGGATGCTGCAACTGCCCCTCGATCTGCGCCTCTTCGACGAATCGCTGGACGATCTCCGGGTGGTCGGCGAGGTCGCTCCGGAGCACCTTCAGCGCCACGTCCCGACCGAGATCGCCATCGCGCCCCTTGAAGACGACACCGACGCCGCCGCGCCCGATTTCCCCCACGATGCGGTAGCGGCTGTCCCCCTCGATGGTCTCCTCCCCGCTGGCGCCGATCTTGAGGAGCGGAGAGTGCTCCTCGGGATCGTCGCGGAGCAGGACGCGGGAGGTCATGTCGGTCAGGCGCTCAACGGCGTCGTGCACGCCCCGTCGCCCACGACCCCCAAAGGCGGCCTTCAGCCCCTTGTCCAGGCGATGATCCGAGTTGTCTTCCTGGTTCACGGCAACCTCCCTCCAGCCCGGGTCTGCCGCAGAAGGAGTTTTCGCGGAAGAATTCCCCCGAAAAACAACACCGGGAGTCCTTTTCGAAGCGGGTCCGCGGGTGGGCGCCTGTCCGGGGAGGCGAAAAGGACTCCCGGTGTTGTTTTCTAAAGGAGGTCGAGGAGGCGGGAGCACTCGTCGTCCAGCGATGGGCCCGGGGCGGCGTGATGGAAGGAGACGACTTCTTTGAGGGCTGCGCGGAACTCGATGCGGGCCTTCGCGTACTCGCGGTGGAGGTGTGCGGGGTCGGCGTCGAAGAGCACCGCGATGTCCCGGATGGGGAGACCCTCCCCGAAGCGCAATTCGAGCAGCTCGACCCGGCGCATCCCGTCCGATCCCAGGGCGCGTGCCAGCTCTGCCTGACGGTCCGCCGCCTCCCTCAGAATGGCGGTCGCCCACGCCCGGTCGAACACCGTGCTCAGGCCCTCCTCTTCGGTGGGAAACCGGTCCATCTCGAGGGATTCATCCGCCGGGGTCGCCTTCCGACGTGCGGTGTTTCGCTCGAACTGAAGCGCCGTCTTCCGGATCACACCGTAGAGGAAGGCCCGGAAGCCCCCGTTGCGCGCCGAGTCGGCCCGGAAGAGTACGCCGCCCTGCTTGAAGCAGTCGAAGAAGACCTCCTGCACCGCATCGTCGACTTCACTGCCGAGGGGTTGCCGCCTCCAGCGTGCCCCGAGATATGCCCGGATGATCGGCTCATACCTTCGCGCAAACTCGGTCCGGGCCGCCTCTTCGCCGCCGGCCGCGGAGCGGATCACCGTCCAACAGGTAGTGTCGGATGAAGACATCCTGACTCCCATCCCGTGCCTTCCCCGCCTGGCGGTCCCGCTGGGGCCGAGGTCGGGGCCATGACAGTGTATCGAGGCGCGCCCGCGATGAGGAGCCGTCACTACCCACGTCGCCTACCCCTCCAACTCCGCCAACGGTACAATGCCATCCGCCATGGACCTCCACCGGGAACTCCGGGAACTCATTGCGACCACGGCGCGAGGGCTCGGGTTCACGCTGGACGCGGGCCTCTTGCCCTTCGGCGTGAAGGGACCGCATGCGCGAGAAATCCGTCGCTTGAGCAAGGTCGTGGGGAAGGAGATCCTCCCTCTCGACCTGCTCGTTCTCCCCTCCTTCCTCGAGGACGTGTGGCTGTCTCGAGAGAACTTCGAGTGGGAGGGGCGACGGCTCAAAGTGGTCTCCGCTGAAGGACTCGCAACCATGAAACGCATCGCGGGTCGAGCCCAGGACAAGGCGGATCTCGAACGCCTGCTAGGGACCGATGATGACTGAGGAGACACGCCAGAGGCCCCGTCCCGACAGGTCCTCCCGGGCCATCGATCAGCGGCTCAGGGAGGTGTCGGAACTGCTGAAGCTCGGGCTATCTCTCGTGCGGGCCCG
>SWCD01004827.1_pt1 | contig 10761 bp, 8 predicted proteins | sample 4693011 | NCBI WGS metagenome assembly SWCD01 (sample SAMN10267278, study PRJNA491770) | bioreactor metagenome | isolation source: DHS bioreactor inoculated with marine | place: Japan: Omine Ridge, Nankai Trough | reverse complement strand
CTACAAATGCTTTTGCACCAAGGAAGATCTTGACGCTAAACGGGAGGCTGCTCTCGCCGCCAAGCAGGAAGTTAAGTATGACGGAGCCTGCCGCAACCTGAGCAGTGCCGAGATTGCCGAAAAAGAAGCTGCCGGTATTCCGGCTGTGGTTCGTTTTGCAGTCCCCGAACGCGACGGTGCTGTGGGATACGACGATAAAGTTTTAGGCCGTATTGAGCAGCAATACAACGAAATTTCCGACTTTGTCATTGTCCGTTCTAACGGCAAGCCACTCTACCTTCTCTGTAATGTGGTGGATGATATCCGTGATCGCATCTCTCATATTATCCGCGGCCAGGACCACAAGGACAACACCTGTCGCCAGATCCTTCTTTACGAGGCCCTGGAAGCACCTGTTCCTGTCTTTGCCCATATGCCGCTGACCTTGGATACGAAAAAGGCCAAAATATCCAAGCGTAGTCATGGCGAGATTGTCGCTGTCCAGTGGTATCGCGACAATGGTTTCCTGCCTTGGGCCATGGTCAACTTCCTCTGCCTTTTGGGCTGGTCTGCAGGTGACGATAGAGAAGTCTTTTCCAAAGAAGAACTCATTGAAGCCTTCACCCTGGAACGGATCAACAAGTCAAACGCTGTCTTCAACTACCAAAAGAACGATCCCAAGTTCATCACTGACCCTAAGCTGCTCAACATCAACGCCCATTATTTACGCACCATGGATCTTGAGGACCTGGCAGAAATGGTTAAAAAAGAGCTTGAGGCTGCTGGCATCTGGGATGCCGCCTTTGAAGGTGAGCGTAAAGAATGGTTTTTGAAAACCCTGGACATGACCCGCGAGCGCTTCTACACTTTAAAAGACTTTGTCACCCAGGGCCGGGCTTGGTTTGCTGATGATTTTGACATGTGTCCCAAGGCCCTTAAGAAAAACGTCCGCAAACACGAGCAGCTTAAAGAGTGGTTGCCAGAGCTGGCCGACAAAATGGCTACCATAGAAAACTTCACAGCTGAAGAGGCTGAAAAAGTTGCCCGCGCCTTTGCCGAGGAAAAAGATATCAAACCCGGTATCCCTATCAATGGCTCCCGTGCTGTTTTGACTGGGCAAATCAAAGGCCCTTCCATGTTTGAAGTTTTTGCCCATCTTGGGAAGGAAACCGTAGTGCGCCGCTTGCGTGATACTGGCAAATGGTTTGAAGAGTAAACTGACTAGCCTTTAAAACTCCTAATCCCAATCGTCATTCCCGCCTGCGCGGGAATGACGTAACAACTTTCCGCAGACATTGCCATGACCGATATTGATACAAGTAACCTCGATTTTATCCGCACCATTATTGCCCAAGATTTGGCCGCTGGCAAAAATGACGGTCGACTGGTGACCCGCTTTCCTCCCGAACCTAATGGCTACCTTCATATCGGTCATGCCAAATCCATTTGCCTTAACTTTGGTCTGGCCCAAGAGTACCCCCAGGGCGTTTGTCATATGCGTTTTGACGATACCAACCCGGAAAAAGAAGAGGTTGAGTACATCGACTCAATCCTTTATGACGTCAAATGGCTTGGTTTTGATTGGGGTGAAAATCTTTTTTACGCCTCTGATTATTTTGACCAACTCTACGATTACGCTGTTCAGCTCATCAAGATGGGCAAGGCCTACGTTTGCAGCTTAAGCGCTGATGAGATGCGGGCCTACCGCGGCACCCTGAAAGAACCGGGCAAGAACAGCCCTTACCGGGAGCGTAGTGTTGAGGAAAATATCGATCTTTTTGAGCGCATGAAAAATGGCGAATTTGACGAAGGAGAACACCTGCTGCGCGCCAAAATCGATATGGCATCTCCCAATATCATCATGCGCGACCCTGCTCTCTACCGTATCCGCAAGGTCTCTCATCACCGTACTGGTGACAAGTGGTGTATCTACCCGATGTATGATTTCACCCACTGCCTGTCAGACTCCATTGAAAAGATCACCCACTCTCTCTGCACCCTGGAGTTTATCGACAACCGCGCCCTCTACGACTGGGTGCTCGACACATTAAATACTCCTTACCACCCGCAGCAGATCGAGTTTGCCCGTCTTAACCTTAACTTCACCGTTATGAGTAAGCGTAAACTCATGCAACTGGTTAACGATGGCTTGGTCAATGGCTGGGATGACCCTCGAATGCTGACCATTTCAGGCCTGAGAAGGCGTGGCTACACACCGGCATCCATCCGTAACTTCTGTGCAGAGATCGGCCTTGCCAAACGAGCCAGTCGTATTGATATGGGGGTATTGGAAAATGCAATCAGAAGTGATCTTAACGACATTGCCCCTCGTCGCCTGGCTGTCCTCAAGCCCTTGAAGGTTGTGATCACAAACTATCCGAAAGATAAGGAAGAGGAACTGGAAATTGCCAACCATCCCAAAGATCCTGAGATGGGGAGCAGAATGATTCCCTTTAGTCGCGAAATTTATATTGACCGTGACGACTTCATGGAAGAGCCATTTAAAAAATTCTTCCGCCTTGCCCCTGGTCGTGAGGTGCGTCTGCGGGCGGCCTATTTTATTACCTGCGACGAGGTAGTTAAAGACGAAAGTGGAGAGGTTGTTGAGTTGCGCTGCAGCTATGACCCAGCCAGCCGCGGCGGTTCATCTCCGGATGGCCGCAAGGTGAAAGGAACCCTGCATTGGGTGTCAGGCCGCCATGCTGTAGATGCCGACATCCGCCTCTATGACCGCCTGTTTAATAAGGAAAATCCCGAAGATGACCCGGATGTTGATTTCAAAGAGAATCTCAACCCCGACTCCCTCACTACTTTAAAGGAGTGTAAGCTTGAGCCTTCTCTAGCCGATGCCACCTCAAATGATCATTTTCAATTTGAAAGGGTAGGTTTTTTCTGTCTGGATAGTAAAGACAGCACTCCGGGGAATCTCGTTTTCAATCGCACTGTCACCCTGCGTGACTCATGGGCCAAAATAGCTAAGAAATAGTAGATTCTTTAAGGGCGCCTAGTCAAACTTCTTCTCCTTTGAGATCCTTTCAGAATAAGGGATGTGAGCTGGCTTCTCTGGTGCTGGACCGCCTAAAAACTCTTCAGCCTCATCCACATCAAGCTTGCTGCCAATAATAAGAGGCACGCGCTGGTGAAGATCCTCTGGCTCGATATCCATGATATTACGGCCATCATCAGTGATAGCCCTGCCACCAGCCTGTTCAATCAGCATGGCCAACGGCGCAGCCTCGTAAAGCAAACGTAATTTTCCGTAAGGCTTACTACTGTCCTTATTGTCGCGTGGATAGGCAAAAAGACCGCCGGTGATCAGGTTACGGTGGAAATCAGCCACCAGGGACCCGATATACCTGGAGCTATAAGGCCGCCCTTTGCTCTTATCGGGCTGGTTAATCATCTCAAAAAACTCTTTCACGTTTTCCTGCCAGAAAGGCTGATTGTACATATTGACACTGACATACTTGGCCCGCTCAGATGTTTTGATGTCGGCATGGGAGAGATAAAACTCTCCCACACTGGGGTCTAAAGTAAAACCATGGACACCGTGACCGGTGGTAAAAACCAGCATGGTTGATGAGCCGTACAAAATATAGCCAGCCGCCACCTGCTCCCGACCAGCCTGAAGTAAATCATTAATATCGCCCTGCCCCTCCTCGGAAAGGCGGCGATGGACGGAAAATATGGTGCCGATGCTTACATTGACATCAATATTGGAAGAGCCGTCCAGAGGATCAAAGGCCAGGGTGTATTTCCCCTCATAACCTTCCTCCACCGGGATAATGTCATCAACCTCCTCAGAGGTCATCACACAGAGGTAACCGGAACGGGCCATACGCTTAACGATGGTTCGATTGGCAAATTCATCAAGCTTCTGAACCTCTTCACCCTGAATATTTGTTTTGCCTGACATGCCGAGGATATCGGCAAGGCCTGCCATATTCACCTCGGCAGAAATGGTCTTGCCGGCAACAATCAGCTCATTGAGCAAGCCTGATAGGTCACCCGTAGCCTCTGGATGCAGACGCTGACTATCAACAATATGCCTATGAACAGTTACTCCCAGTGGTCTTCTCATAAATCCCCTTGCTCCAACTCGTATAAAAACAGACTTTTACCGTTTCGACTTTTTACCTTGCAGACAATGCCCCGCAGGCACGGCAAAAATCTTTCATAGTTACCTTTGACACCCTATTGAAATCACTAAAAGTTCCCTGTGCAACTACTTTTTTTCTTTTACTCTTTTTCAAAGAAGCAACAAAGCTGTAGAATGACAAATAATCCGTCATGACCAAAGAAACGTCTTCTCAAAAAAAATCCACAAAACATCTTTCAACCGGTGATATCCGCAGCTATTTCAGGCTGCTGCACCGCAATCCTCATTTCACCCGTCTCTGGCTTGCCGGAGTGATCAGCCACATCGGCAATTGGTTTAACTACATTGGTATTTTTGTTCTTTTAACTGAATTTACCGGTTCCGGTCAGGCCGTGAGCTGGTTTCTCATTGCCAAATTCATGCCCTCATTTCTCTGGGGGCCCATGGCCGGAGTTATCGCTGACCGCTTGCCACGTAAGCTTATTATGGTCACCGGCGATATCGTCAGAGCACTTATCGTTCTTGGCTTTCTCCTTGTTGATGATGCCAAGTATATTTGGCTCATTTATGTCCTGGCCCTGACCCAGGAAACGGTGTGGACTTTTACTGATCCGGCCCGCCGTGCCTCTGTGCCAAATCTTTGTGCCAAGGAGGAACTCAAACTTGCCAATAGCCTGAACGGTGCGACATGGTCAGTCATGCTGGCAGTGGGGGCCGCCCTGGGAGGCTACGTTTCAAATCGTTATGGCTGGCGCACCGCAATCATTGTTGATGCCTCTACTTTTCTTGTTTCAGCAGCCTTATTAACCGCTCTGCCCTTACCTCATCGCAAAAGGGAAAAACCTCCCCACAAGTCATGGGCAACCCTTCTTGGCTTAACCGATCTTAAAGAGGGCTGGATTTATGTTATGCAGCATAAAGAAACGGCCCGCCTCATGCTGGTAAAGAGCGGCTGGGCAATGGCCGGCGGTTTCCTTGTCATGCTGACTATTTTTGGTGAACAGATTTTTGCAGGAGAAAGCGGCGGCAAAAGCGGCATTTTCTACTCTGCCCGTGGCCTTGGTGCTGCCCTAGGACCAATTGTGGTTTGGAATTTATTTGGCGAAGAAAAAGAAGACATGACCAGGTCCATTGGTTTTGGCTTCTTTTTGGCAGCATTCTCCTATCTCTGCTTTAGCCAGTCCACCTCTCTTTGGCTGGCAGCTTTTTTTGTCTTTTTTGCCCATCTTGGCGGTTCTGTGCAGTGGGTCTTTTCAACAACATTGCTCCAAGAAATGGTGAAGGATGAGTTTCGGGGCCGTGTCTTTGCTGCTGAGATGGCTCTGCTCACCTTGGTGCTTTCCATCTCCACCTGGTTTACCGGCTATGTAGTTGATTTGGGGGTGGACCCGCGGTTGGTCACTGCCTGCCTCTCTGGCTGTTTTCTTATACCCGGACTGGCGTGGAGTTTAACAGAACCAAGCTATGAAAACAGTGCTCAATCAAAGAAACAATAGGGGTCTTTTTCTGTAAAAATATCAAGGCCCATACCATGGGTTACGGCCAGGCAACCTCCGCAAACACCTCGTATCTTGCACTGGTTACAGGCCTCGGAACCAGCCCGGTATTTTTGGGCTGCCTCATCATGGTAGATCTCGGAAAGCGTATTGTCGTTGATATTACCGATAAAAGACGGGAATTTGCGGCAGGCATGGACCTCACCATCGGCAAGAAGTGACAGGAAATTAAAAGCCGCTCCGCAGCCGTACCCTGTACAGCCACCAAAAGATGACCTGCCATCTTTCACAAACACGGTGTTTAAATGATTGTCCTTAAGCCCCATACACGGGTTGGCCAAAGAGGCCTCATAATAGCTACGCAGAAAATCCTCGTACCCTTCAGTGGGAGCAGAAAGAAGCTGGGCGCCCTCACCCACCATGGCCAGCCTGTTAAAATTAAAGAGATCAACCTTGCCCCGCAATAACTCGGCAAGAGGGAGCACCTGGTCCTGGTTTTCCCTGGTCAGGGTCAGCATAACCATGGAATACACCCCCAGCTCTTTGAGGACCTCAAGAAACTCCATTATCCGCTCAAAATGGCCGTCTCCTCGGATATGGTCGTTATGCTCTTTAAGCCCCTCCAGGCTTACCTGAAAGAACTCCAAAGGCTGAATTGTCTGGAGTTCTTCGATAACCTGTCGTGAATCAGGGTTACCCAAAATTGCCAGTTGAAAGCCACACTCCGAGGCAGCCTGATAAAGCTCAGTAAAACGGGGATAGAGTAAGGGATTGCCACCGGTAAAGGTCACCTGGCCATAGACATGATGCTCTTGACAGAAGGCCCGAAAGTCTTCCAGTATGGCAAGGGCCTGATCAAATTCTACAGCTGTGCGGCTGGTGCGGTCATAACAATGCTTACAGTGCAGATCACAAGCCTGGGTGATATGCCACTGCAAGGTAAAAGCTCCTGAAGATATATACCTTTCAGAAACAAAATCATTTGTCTTGATAATGGTGGTATCACGGCGGATAGTAGTGTCCGGAACAAGGATGAATTCCTCGTTTTCGGCTCTCTCAAGAATGCGGTCCAGGTAGGCCCGTGTCACCCCATGTTCACTTGCGACCTGGGCAAGATCAATATTCTCTTCGACAATCTTTAAGGCCAGCAGGTCTTGGGGGCCGGCATTTTTGTAACGCACTGCACCACCTGACAGTTGCCAGACCAGGACAAGCTGATCACCGGCCAAACCATCCTCATCACGACCGGCCAGAATAGGGGCCAGATTCTGCCATGGAAATTGGGCAATACGAAGGGTGGGGTTAATACTGGCATGATCGACTGATGCAGTTAGATCAACATCCAGCCGTTCCACCTCGGCCACAAGCTGCTCTAGGCGGGCCAGATCAGGCAGAAATGGGGGCAGCTTGAAATCTTCGACGTGGGCTTCAAGCCAGTCAGCCATATCTCCTGAAAACCGATCATCATTGCTTTGCAGAGATTGAGTTAAAACCTGAAGAGAACGGGGGTAGTCAGATATCATCTGATAAGGAGTAACCTAAACTGTTCATTACAGCGATAAAAAAGTCGGGTTTACCACTTCTTGCAGTAAACCCGACTTACGTTCTGAAAGTGCAACCTGCACTTTATTTGTGGCCACCTCAGCTGGAGCCAGGACTTTGTCCACAGCTGGAGCCGGCTGGATCTGCCTTCTTATCTTCAGCGCTCACGGCGCCGCCTTTGTACCGCCTCAACCTGATCCAGGCTGATGCTGCTCCTCGCCAGCGCCACCTGCGCCGGTTTTTGGTGGGCCTCAGCTACTGCCTGCGTGGGCCCCGGGAACAGCAACTCCCGCCCCAGCAATCAGTCCAGCAAGACCGAACCGAGCCAGAGTCTTTTTGAGCTCCTTAATTTCCACGTCTTTCCTCCTCTACAAAGGATTTAGTGAGATGCAAAGATGCTCAGAAAGCAATCTTCGCCCCTTTACGGTAGAACTCAGTATGTCATAACAAATCAGTTTTTTCCACAGACTTTTACAGTTTGATAGGTTTTTCCGATTAGATTTCTTTCTCGGCTATCTCATGCCACTTTTCCATCTTGGCCATATAGAGTTGAGCATCATCAGGCCTGCCATGCTTCAGACATCCCTTTGCATAAATCTCACTTTTTTTGACGATTTCATGGGCGATGTCCCGCCGCTGCTCCGGTGTAGAACTATCCTGGCCAGCTATTTTTTCCATGGCCCTGATCCGAAACCTGTCCATCCCAACTCGATACAGAGATGAAACCTGATCTTCCCGCCCTCCTTGTTTGGAGGTAAGAGGTTGATCAATCTTAAAAAAAGGAAGAGTAATACTGGCCCGGAGCCAGAGCTCATAATCCTCGCAACAGGGGAAGGTCTCATCAAAAAGTCCAACCTGATTAAAAAACTCACGGCGCACCATTACCGTGGACATTCCTACACAACAGAGGGGTAAGCATTGCTCAAAGATATGACCGTGGGGGCGGGCATGTATTTTCTTTTGGTTTAAGAAAACACCCCGCCTGTACCATACCTCGTCGGTATGGCTTATGAGGTAGTCAGGGTTTTCTGCCATTACCCGGGCCTGGATGTGCAGCTTTTTTTTATCCCACCAATCATCAGAATCAAGAAAGGCCAGTAGGTCATATCTTGCCTCTCTAATCCCTAGGTTGCGGGCAGCAGCAGGACCTTTATTGTCTTGGTGCAGGTTTTTGATTTGATTGCCGTAGGACTTGACGACCTCGCAAGTAGCATCCGTGGAGCCATCATCAACAACCAGTACTTCGAATTTCACATCGACCTGGGCAAGTACAGAGTCTATAGCCTTCTCGAGAAAGCCGCCAGCCCGGTTATACGTAGGGATTATGACAGATATCGGTTCCAGTTCAGCCATGACTATCAGTCTAGATAGAAAATCTCGCCACCATGCTCGACAATTTCAACATCATCGTCAAGATGATGAAGAACAATGCCGCCGTCATCCATGATCTCTTTGACCTTGGCTTTATACTGAGGATTATCCTGCACATTGAAACCAAAAGAAACCTGGCGTCCACAGCTGGTGCATAGGCTTCTATATGAATCCATAAAGCCGTGATGGTTGCCATCCAACTCTTCCTCCTCATAGGTGAGAAGGCCGATATTCCAGCGAAGTTTGGCAAGAAGATCAACAGCAACCTTACCAAGATCAAAATCCTCTCCGGCGCAGCTTTTCATGCTGGCAGCAAGGGGGGTTAACTCGTCTGGAAACTCGGTATTATTGACGTTGAGACCAATACCAACAAGGATAAACTCCTCAAACGACTGGGGACAGATAAAGGTCTCGCAGAGAATTCCACACACCTTCATGCCGTTAACTAGAACATCATTGACCCATTTTAACTCACCATTTAGACCAAAATGGCGCACTGTCTCGCAGGCACTTACCCCGGCAGCAAGAGGGAGGAGCTGGGTGGTTTGCGGCAGCCATTGGTTAAAAAGAGCTACCACAGCCCACAGCCCTCCTTCCGGGGCGTGCCATGGCCGTTTGAACCGCCCTTTGCCCTTGGTCAAGACCTCAGCAAACAGGGTGGAACCACTGGCATAACTCATGCCTCGTTGCCCAGCCACAGTAATCTGCTGGCGGACTTCATCCATGGCACGTGGTAATGACTGATAGGGTTGGATATGGGAACCGATAATGGCCCCGTAACGGAGGATATCAGCAACAGGCAGCGAAGAACCGGCAGAACGCCGATCCATTTCGTCTTTGGCTATATAGGTGGCAAGCTGGTCAGGAGAGGGAAAAGGAGTTACTCCCATTCCGCCTTGACCCGGGTGATGATTTTTTCTACCAGCGGAACAATCTCAGGTGGACAAATTCCCACCAGAGGTTCACCCTGCTCAACACTTTGGCCTGGAGAGAAATAAACAGAGTGGATAATCCCGGCTTCGCCTTCGTAGTAAACGGGAGTATCACGCTTCATAAGGGACATGGTAAAAACCTCATCGCCACTCTTCACACTTACAGAGCGCTGACCAAATTTTTCGATTTTGCTCTGAACATCCATGGCAAAATAATACTTGGCCTTTTCCGGTGCCTTAAAAGGTTTAAGGACTTTGCGGAGAATTTGCTCAATGATCTCCCTCTTTTTTAAGGGATGGCGGATGGTCAAAATCTTCTCACCAGCCTCGACAAATTTACCCTCAAGCTCCTCACGAAGAAAGGATACCTCACCCTTGGTTTCTGAATGGATTGGCTTTTTATTGCGTTCTCGTGTCAGTTCACAAAGAAGAGTTCCTTTGATATGGCGAAAATCGCCAGTGCGGCCCTCAACCTTGGCTCCCTCTCTTACATGAAAGCAGATTTGGCCTGTATGGAGGGCATAGACATCCTCATAGGCAAAAGGATCTTTCCTATACTGACTTAAGACTTCATCGTAATCTATTTCATTTTGCATGGATATATCCTACAAGAGCAGCCTGGTTAACGGTAATACAGGCTCTTTCCGCCCATTGTCATTAATGACTTGTACAGATTATGGCGAAATTCCCGCCGATCCCAGATACCGTGGATATGACCACGTTTCAAAGCATTCCGGGCATTATGATAATCCGGCGGAATTTCCTCACCGGTGGTGTCACGAATAACGCGGGGGCCTGCAAAACCGATCCGGCTGGAACGAATGGCAAACTGGTAAAATGAACAGCCAAGAAAACTGGCCACAGGGCCGGCATAAGAGTTGTTGTCATGGACAACGATATACAGACCACCGGCATCAATATACTCCCTAACTGCCATGGTGCATTTCGGCATCTGGGTAACGCCCAAGGTTCCTTCCTGAATCCGGATACCGCCGGTGGTGTGAACGTAAGAAAGCAGAGGACGGCGCATCATTCGAGCCCGCTCAGCTGCCTGGACAAATTTCTCACCCTCGGCAGAACCCACCGTTCCATTCCGGAAGTTGGAATAGAGCATGGCTACAACTACTTCAACACCCAGCACGCGGGCATCAAAGGTAATCATCGAGCTTTTCCGCCCAGTTTTCTTCTTGGCATCTTCAAGGCGCTGTTGAAAACCAGAAGCCTTTAATGGGTTGCCGGCGGCAATATCTTCATTGAATTCACGAATGGAATCGCGATCAAAGAGATGTTTCAGGTACCACTCATACTCAAGAGGAAAATGATGACCGCATGTTTCACAAAC
>SWCD01007946.1_pt1 | contig 10780 bp, 5 predicted proteins | sample 4693011 | NCBI WGS metagenome assembly SWCD01 (sample SAMN10267278, study PRJNA491770) | bioreactor metagenome | isolation source: DHS bioreactor inoculated with marine | place: Japan: Omine Ridge, Nankai Trough | reverse complement strand
TCGCGGTGGAACTCGGCCAGGGCCCAGGCGACCTGCTCGCCGATGCGATCGAGCATCCCCGCGGAGGCGAGGAGCCCGGCGGCGAGCTTCATCACGCGCCCCTCGGCGGCGAGGTCATCGACGATCTGGGTGGCCCGGTCCATGGGGAGGTAGGCGGCGTGGGCCAGGTTCTCCACCCGGGTGGGCCTGGCGGACCGGTCGAGCATGAGTTCCAGGAGCTTCACCGGATCGTCGAGCACCGCCTCCAGCCCCGTAAGGTCCTTGATCGCGGCATCCCGGAAGCGTTTGACCTTCCGCGAGCTCGGCCGGAGGACCCGCCCGCCCCCGATCGTCACCACCGGGGAGTACTGGCGGATCACGAAGCGGTCGCCGGGGGCGACAATGAGATCTTCATCTCCGCGGAACTGCACGAGCGCGTCCTCTCCGGGCTGCAGCAACTCGCGGTCGAGGAAGAACATCCGCCCCATGACCTCGGAAGTGCCGGTGTGGAATCGCACCGGCGCCTGGTGCTTCAGCGGACGATTCGCGCCGGGCAACAGGGCCAGGCGGCACTCCACCATCTTTGCCGGCAGCATGTAACCTGGGGTGGCGAGCACGTTCCCGCGCAGGACGTTGCGGTGGTTCATATCGGTGACGTTCATGGCCAGGCACTGCCCGGCCCAGCCGACCTTCGAGGTCTGGCCGTAGACCTGCAGACCGCGCAGGCGCCCCTTCTCCCCCTGTGGCAGCATCTCGAGCCGGTCCGAGACGTTGACGCGGCCGGAGAACGGCATCCCGATGATGACCGTGCCGAAACCGGGGGGCGAGAAGACGCGCTCCACCGACATGCGAAAGATCCCCTCCACGGGCCGATCGGAGCAGGAGTCCACCACCTCGGTCAGCGCCAGCCAGAGATCCTCGAAGCCCTCCCCGGTGATCGAGGAGACAGGGCAGATCGGCGCGTCCTCGAGGAAGGTGCCCACCAGGAACTCGCGCACCTCCTCCACCACGAGGTCACGAAGCTCCTCGTCCACCATGTCGATCTTGGTCACCGCGACCATGCCCCGGTTGATGCCGAGGAGTTCGACGATGCGCAGGTGCTCGATCGTCTGCGGCATGACCGAGTCGTCGGCGGCCACCACGAGCAGCACCGCGTCGATGCCGGAGGCGCCGGCCACCATGTTGCGGATGAACTTCTCGTGCCCCGGCACGTCCACCATGCACGCCATGAGGTCGCCCCGGAGTTCGCACGGCGCGAAGCCGAGGTCGATGGTGAGACCGCGCTCCTTCTCCTCCCTCAGGGTGTCGGTTTCACAGCCGGTGAGCATCTTGACGAGCGCCGTCTTGCCGTGGTCGATGTGGCCGGCGGTGCCGATCAGGACGTAGCGTTTCTGTTCTTCCGTCACGGTGCCACAGCCTCCCGGATCGCCGCCGCGGCCTCCACCTCCTCGCCGTCCTGGATGGTCCGCGGGTCGAGCAGCAGCCGATCCTTCTTCAGGCGGGCGAAGACCGGGAGCGACTGGAGGCGCAGCCGACGCGCGATCTCCTCCGCCGGGAGGCTCTCGTGGTCCACCGCCACCACGACGGTGGCGATCTGGTGGGCGGGGTAGGAGCCGCTCCCCACCTCGCTCGCCTCCTGAACCACCTCGACGCGAGCGCCGGGGAGGTCTCCGATCGCCTCCGCGATGACCCGTGCCCGACGCTCCAACTCTTCGAGTGGCATGGTGAGCATCCGGGTCGTGGGGTGCTCGGCGAACACCCGCTTGCGGTCGAGGAAGTACTTGAGCGTGGCCTCGAGGGCGATCAGGGTCAGCTTGCCGACCCGAAGCGCGCGGGCCAGGGGGTTCTTGCGGATGCGGGTGACCACGTCCCTGCTGCCGAGGATGATGCCACCCTGCGGGCCGCCGAGCAGCTTGTCCGCACTGATCGAGATGACGTCCGCTCCCGCGGCGATGGAGTCGGTCACCAGCGGCTCCTCGGGGAACCCGAGGTAGCGGAGATCGAGGAGCGCACCGGCGCCGAGGTCGTCCATCACCGGGATCCCGTGCTTTAGCCCCAGCGGTGCGAGGTCCTCGATCGGCACCTCCTTCACGAACCCCTGCATGCGGTAGTTCGAGGTGTGGATCTTCATGAGGAGGCCGGTATTCTCGTTGATGGCCTCCTCGTAGTCCCTGAGGTGCGTCTTGTTGGTGCAGCCCACCTCGTGGAGGATCGCGCCGGACCGGCGGAGCACGTCGGGGATCCGGAAGGCCCCCCCGATCTCCACCATCTGCCCGCGCGAGAGGACCACCTCCTTGCCCTCCGCCAGGCTGTTCAGCACCAGCATCGTGGCCGCCGCGTTGTTGTTGACCACCGTGGCGTCCTCCGCCCCGGTGAGTTCGCAGATCAGGTCCACGCAGAACTGGTCACGGCGGGTCCGTCCCTGCGTTTCCCGGTCGATCTGCAGCAGGCAGTAGCCGCGGGCCTCCTCGAGCAAGGCCGCGAGGGCGTCCGCGGACAGCACGGAGCGGCCGAGGGCGGTGTGGGCGACGATGCCGGTGGCGTTGATCACCCGCCGGAGTCCGGGCCGGAGCATCTCGGCGAGCGAGGCCTCGACGCGGGGAGCGAGGTCCGCCGGATCCGCGGGGGCGGCGCCGCCGGCCCGCACCTCGTCGCGCACCGCGTCGAGAACGGCACGGACGGCACGGATGACCGTCGCGCGCGGGGTGCGCTCGAGCAGCGAGGCCACCGCCGGAGCGGCGAGCATCCGGGTCACGGAGGGGACGGAGCGAAGATCAGGAGCTGTCTCGGACATGAGGCACCAGTTGACTCTCCGGGGCGAACCCCGGTCGTGGGCTGCGGGTCCGACGCGGGCCCGCGGGTCGCCCATCCTACCCCACGGCGGATCACGGCCAAGTGTGCGTTCGGGAGAGCCTCAGGCGGACTCGGGCCGGATCTCGCCTTCGAGGTCCTTGAGGAGAGCGGCCAGGCTCTCCTCGTCGGGTCGATTTCCGTCCGGAGCGGAGATGTAGAAAGTGTCCATGACCACCTCTCCGCGGGTGGCGATCACCGCGTGGTGGATGGAGAAGCCGCGCCGGGCCACGGCGCCCGCCAGGTCGAAGAGCAGCGCCGGGCGGTCCCGGGCGGTGATCTCCACGGCGGCGAAGTCGGGCGTGATCCGGTTCGAGACCGAGACCCCGGGGGGCGGTCCGCCGCCGGGGTCGGCGATCATCCGAAAGCGCCGACGCTCGGCCTCGAGGCGGAGGTCCAGATCCAGGACGCCCTCCCCGGCCCGGATCAGATCCTCGGCGACCTCGCGCCAGAGGCCGTGCTCCGGACCCGGCGTTCCCCCCGCCCGGGTCACGAGGAAGCAGTCGAGGGCCATCTTGTCGTCACGGGTGTAGGCCCGCGCGGAGAGAATCGAAAGTTCGTGCAGGGTCAGCACGCCGGCCATCCTCGCGAAGAGTCCCGGCGCGTCCTGCGCGGCAACCCAGACCTCGCCCCACTCCTCCTCCTTCAGGCAGGCCAGCGCGACCGGCCGCTCGGTCAGCTTCCGGATCAGTTCGAGGTGCAGGAGCACCCGGGACGGCTCGGCCTCGAGGGAGTAGCGGTCCCCCATCGCCGTGAGGTGCGCGCGGGCCTCCTCCCGCCGGGATCCCCCTCCGGCGAGAACCACCCGCTCGAGGAGCGGTCGGACCGGCGCCGGGAACAGCGTGCTCTTCGCCTGCTCGTAGACCCCGCGGATCTGCGCCTCCCGCCAGCCGCTCAGGGCGTCATGTCCCACCGCGCCGACATCCGCGAGCGTGTGCAGATAGAGACTGCGCAGCCGGCCGCGATCCGGAACCGCGGTCGCCAGCTCGCGGGCCGCCTCCGCCGGGGCGCGTCGATCCACGAGCGTGGTGATGAGGGTGTGGTGCTCGACCAGGAACCGGACGAGAGAGGCCTCGGCCTCCGTCAGGTGCAGCCGGCGCGTCACTTCCGGGAGCATCGAGAGCCCGCGCGAACGGTGGTCGTGCCCCCAGGCCTTGCCGATGTCGTGGAGCACAAGCGCCAGCCGGACCAGGTCCGGGCGGCTCAGGCGGGAGATCTCCTCGGCCGGCGCCCCCTTCTCCGAGAGGAAGCCGTCGAAGGCCTCCACCGCGCGGAGAGTGTGCTCGTTCACCGTGTACTGGTGCAAAGGGTCCTCCCGCGCCAGACCGGTCAGACGACCGAACTCGGGAAGGTACTCGGCAAGGAAACCGGCCTCGTCCAGGGCGCGGAGCCCCCCACCGGCCGCCGGCGAGCGGAGGAGATCGAGAAAGGCCCGGCCGACATCGGGCGCCGTGCGGAACTCGTCGTCGATCGCCGGCACCTGGGCGGCGACCGCACTGAGAAGCTCCGGAGAGGGGGTGAAGCCCCCGTGAAACGTCTTCGCCACGGCGGCGAGGGCGGTCCCGGGATCCGCGATCGGCCCGTCCGGAAAGATCTCGCCCTCGACCTCGATCAACCCCGGCGTGAAGGGCCGTCGCTCTCCGATCGGGCAACCTTCCTGAAAGCGGATCACCCGGGTGAGGAAACGGTTCAGTTCCTCCGCGGCCCGGTAGTAGGTCCGCATGAAGTTCTCACCGGCGTAGAGCCCGCCACCGTCCGTGAACCCGAGGCGCGCCGCCACCTGGCCCCGAAGCGGGAAATCGAGGACGTCCTGCTTCGACCGGGCCACCATGTGCGCCACGTTCCGGACCCGGTGGATGTCGGAGTAGGCCCGGAGGAGACTCGCGGAATCCTCCCCGGTCAGGAGTCCCGCCTCGCGGTAGACCTTGAAGTCCTTGCGGCCGGAAAGCGCCAACGCGATCCAGCCGGCCACGTGCAGGTCCCGGAGCCCTCCGGCTCCCTCCTTGACGTTCGGCACCGCCAGGCGGGGAGATCCGCCGTAGAAGCGGTGGCGGGCCCGGACCTCCTCGATCTTCTTCCCGATGAACTCCTCGCCGTGGGCGCTCAGCCAGGGCGTGGTCACGCTGTCGATGAAACTGCGGAAGAGGGCCCGCGATCCACAGATGAAGCGCCCCTCGAGGAGCGCGGTGGCCGAGGGCACATCGCTCTCCATCGCCTCGCGGGACTCCGCGGGAGTTCGAGTGGCGTGCCCCACGACGAAGCCGAGGTCCCAGAGAAACGCGATCAGCGGGCCGGCCATGTCCGCCGCCCGCTCGCTCGCTCCCTCCGGGTAGAGGACCATCAGGTCCACGTCGGAGAACGGATTGAGCTCGCCGCGCCCGTAGCCGCCGAGAGCGAGGAGGGCCAGACCCTTCCCGCCGGGGCAGGACGCATGGTAGGCCGACACCAGAGTGTCCACGGTGTCGGAGAGCCCGCGGGCCATGGTCAGACCGTCCGTGCCGGGGTCTCCGGTCAGGCGCCCCCGGTGGGAGGAGAAGAGGACCCGGATCTCCTCGAGCAGACGCGCATCAGAGAGCGCGAACGTACCGAAGGCGCTCCTGATCTTCGCCTCAAAGGGGTCGCTGGCGGGATCGGGAGCCACAGGTCCTCTTCCTTCGGCCTGAATCAGATGTCGTAGTAGAGCGTGAACTCGTACGGGTGCGGGCGGCACCGGATCGGGTCCACCTCGTTCTTCCGCTTGTAGTCGATCCAGGTCTTGATCACGTCCTCGGGGAAGACGTCCCCGCGCATCAGGAAATCGTGATCCTGCTCCAGGGCGATCAGGGCATCGGCGAGCGATCCGGGAGTCTGCGGCACCTCCGCCAGTTCCTCCGGCGGCAGGTCGTAGATGTCCTTGTCGAGCGGCTCCCCGGGGTCGATGCGGTTCTGGATCCCGTCGAGGGCCGCCATCATGATCGCGCTGAAGGCGAGATACGGGTTGCAGGTCGGGTCGGGGCAGCGGAACTCGACGCGCTTGGCCTTCGGGCTGTTCGAGTAGACCGGGATGCGGACCGCGGCGGAGCGGTTGCGGCAGGAGTAGGCCAGCCGCACCGGAGCCTCGAAGCCCGGTACCAGGCGCTTGTAGGAGTTCGTCGTGGGGTTGGTGAAGGCCAGCAGGGCCGGGGCGTGCTTGAGGATGCCGCCGATGGCGTGGATGGCCATGTCCGAGAGCCCGCTGTACTTGTCGCCGGCGAAGAGAGGCGTACCACCCTTCCACAGGGAGAAGTGGGTGTGCATCCCCGTGCCGTTGTCGTCCCACAGCGGCTTCGGCATGAACGTGACCGTCTTGTTGTGCCGGTGGGCGACGTTCTTCACGATGTACTTGTAGAGCAGCACCTTGTCCGCCATCGGAACCAGGGGCCCGAAACGCATGTCGATCTCGGACTGGCCGCCGGTGGCGACTTCGTGGTGCTGGGCCTCGACCTCGATACCCGCGGCGATGAGCTCCAGCATCATCTCGGAGCGGATGTCCTGGAGGCTGTCCATCGGCGGGACCGGGAAGTAGGCCTCCTTCTTCCGCGGCTTGTAACCGAGGTTCGGGTTCTCCGCCCGACCGGAGTTCCAGGCGCCCTCCGCCGAGTCGATGAAGTAGTAGCCCGAGTTCGTGGTCTGGTCGAAGCGGATGTCGTCGAAGATGAAGAACTCGCACTCCGGGCCGATGTAGGCGGTGTCCGCGATCCCCGTGGAGCGGAGGTAGTTCTCGGCCTTCTTGGCCACATTCCGCGGGTCGCGGGAGTAGTCCTCGCGAGTGATCGGATCCAGCACGTTGCAGATCATCACCAACGTGGTGGCCTTCATGAACGGGTCGATCATCGCCGTCGCCGGTTCGGGCACGACGATCATGTCGCTTTCGCTGATGTTCTTCCATCCGCGAAGCGAGGAGCCGTCGAAGCCGAAGCCGTCCTCGAAGGCGTCGTTATCAAGGACGGAGACCGGGATGGAGAAGTGCTGCCAGAGTCCGGGGAAGTCCATGAAACGGAGATCCACCACCTGAACGTTCTTCTCTTTGCACAGTGCCAACACTTCGCTGGGGGTCATGCCGTTCTCCTCGATCAGATCGCTTCCGGCCCGCGTTCCCCCGTCCGGATGCGGATGGCATCAGAGAGAGGCAGGACGTACAGGGAACCCTCCCCCTCGGGCAGCGCCCGGTAGAGGGCCTGAAGCGTCGGCTTGACGAAGTTCTCGTTGACCGCGATCTCCAGGCGAACCCCCGGGCTCGAATCAAACGTCTGCCCCGGTGTCTCGGCCGCCTCGGCCTTGAGGATCGTCACATCGCTGACCGTCAGACGAAAGACCTCCACGCGACTCAGCTCTTCCTGAATCCGGTGAATCGCGCCCGAGTCGACGACGGCTTCGATGAGCTTCAAGATTGCCCTGCCAGACGAGCTGAGGAAGGATGCATGACCGAGTATGTCCCCTCTCCGGTTCGCGATCAAGAAGCTGTCTCATCCGCGGGCCTCCCGACCGGCAAAATCATCCCGGCCGCCCCGGGAAACGGGTAGAAGAGGTGCCCATGTCCGTGATGACGCCCATGATGAAGCAGTACCACGAGGCGAAGAGCCAGCACCCCGACGCGCTGCTGTTCTTCCGCATGGGCGACTTCTACGAGATGTTCCACGACGACGCGAAGACGGCCTCCCGCGTCCTCGGATTGACCCTGACCTCCCGCGACAAGGCCAACCCGATCCCCATGGCCGGCGTCCCCGTCCGGGCGGTGGACACCTACCTCCAGCGGCTGCTCACCCTGGGCCACAAGGTCGCCATCTGCGAGCAGATGGAGGATCCGAAGGAGGCCAAGGGCATCGTCATGCGGGCGGTCACCCGCATCGTCACCCCCGGGACGGTCACCGAGGATTCAGTCCTTCAGGCGGGGGCCAACAACTTCCTGGCCGCGCTCTTTTCCGCCTCCGCGGGAACCGGGCTGGCCTGGGTGGACGTCTCCACCGGCACCTTCAAGGTCGCCGAGCTTCCCGCGGAGCGCGTACTCGACGAACTGAGCCGGATCGACCCCTCGGAACTCCTCGTTCCGGAGCGGATGGCGAGGGACGACGAGGCCGGGTTGAAGACGCTCGAAGACGAGATCCGGGGCACGGTCACGTCCCGCCCGGACTGGGCCTTCGAAAAAGGCGAGGCGCACCGGATCCTGACCCGGCACTTCGGCGTCCGGTCGCTCGACGGCTTCGGCTGCGGGGACCTCACCACGGCCCTGAACGCCGCGGGGGCCATCCTCCAGTACATCGAGGAAACCCAGAAGACCGGCCAGGGCCACATCACCCGGATCGAGAGGACGCGGGACGACGCCTACCTCTCGCTCGACCGGACCACGCGCCGGGCGCTCGAACTCACCTCATCCATGGGGGACGGATCGCGCCGGGGAAGCCTCCTCGAGGTGCTCGACCACACGAAGACCGCCATGGGGGCCCGGTGCCTGACGGCGTGGCTGGTGGAGCCCCTGATGGACCTCGAGCGCATCCGGCACCGCCACGACGCCGTCGGCGAACTGCTCTCGGACGAGTTCCTCCGAAAGGACCTCCGGGAGGCGCTCGGCGGGGTCTACGACCTCGAGCGAATCGCCGCCAAGGTGGCCACCGGCCGCGCCAACCCCCGCGACCTGGTCTCCCTCCGGCAGTCCGCGGAGCAACTCCCCGCCGTCCGCACACTGCTGTCGCGCGCCTACTCCGAGGCGCTCGCGGCGGCGGGTGAGGATCTCGACACGCTCGAGGACCTCCGCGAGCGGATCGCCGGAGCCCTTTCGGATCACCCCGCGCAGAACATCTCGGACGGCGGCTCTATCCGGGACGGGTACTCGAAGGATCTGGACGAACTCCGCTCCCTCAAGCGGGACGGCAAGGACTGGATCGCCCGCTTTCAGGCCGCGGAGGTGGAGCGCAGCGGCATCGGGAGCCTGAAGGTCGGCTTCAACAAGGTCTTCGGCTACTACATCGAGATCACCCACGCCCATCGCGACCGGGTTCCTCCGGAGTATCACCGCAAGCAGACCTTGAAGAACGCCGAGCGGTACATCACGCCGGAGCTGAAGGAGTACGAGACCAGGGTCCTGACCGCCGACGAGCGGGCGAAGAGCCTGGAGATCGAGCTCTTCGGCGCTCTTCGGGACGAGATGATGGGGCACGTCCCGCGCATCCAGGCCGTGGGGGCCCTGATCGCCCGGACGGACGCCCTCGCCTCGCTTTCGAAGGCCGCGGCCCGAAACGGCTACAGCCGGCCGGAAATGGTCGCCACCACCGAGCTTTTGATCGAGGACGGCCGCCACCCGGTCCTCTCGGTCCTTCAGACCGACGAGCCGTTCGTCCCGAACGACGTTCAGATGGGCGAGGATGAGCGCCGGATCCTCGTCATCACCGGGCCGAACATGAGCGGGAAGTCCACCTACCTCCGGCAGACGGCGCTCCTCGTGGTCATGGCCCAGTGCGGGTCCTTCATCCCGGCGAAGTCCGCCCGCATCGGCCTGGCCGACCGGGTTTTCACCCGCGTGGGCGCCTCCGACGACCTGAGCCGGGGCAAATCCACCTTCATGGTGGAGATGAGCGAAACGGCGAACATCCTGAACAACGCCACCTCCCGCTCCCTCCTGGTCCTCGACGAAATCGGCCGTGGGACCTCGACGTACGACGGCGTGGCCATCGCCTTCGCGGTGACCGAGCACCTCTCGAAGGTGATCGGCGCGAGGACGCTCTTCGCCACGCACTACCACGAACTGACCGAGATCGCCTCCCGCCTGCCGAACGTGACCAACCTGAACGTCGCCGTCCGCGAATGGGGCGACGAGGTGATCTTCCTGAGAAAGATCGTGGAGGGCGGCACCGACCGCTCCTACGGCATCCACGTGGCGCGCATCGCGGGCGTCCCGAAGCCGGTCATCGACCGGGCCGGCCGGATTCTCGAGCGCCTGGAGGAGGGCCGGCACGCCCCCAGCGGCGGCGAGGTCGAGCGTGAGCGCCAACTCGGCCTCTTCGCCCCCCCACCGATCGAGCAGCACCCCCTGATCGCGGAACTCATGGCCCTCGACCCGGAACACCTGACGCCCCTGCAGGCGCTGGCGAAGCTGGTGGAGTGGAAGAGGGGGCTCAGGGGTCAGGTCTGACATTCGGGGAAAAACCAGACATTCCGGCGGGGCTGCCCGAGGCCCGGAGGGCGCCGCGCTGTCGGCGCCTGGTTGGAATCAAGGGAAGGAAAACGGATCGAGGGGCCCCCGGGCCCGCAATCCCAAGGGGGACGTGCCAGGGGGAAATGGACGGGGCCTGTCACAGCCGGGGTCAGGTCTGACATTCCGCGGAATCCAGACATTCCGGACAGGTTCCCCGGCTATAACCTCAATCGCCGCAACCACTCTTTCCGAAAATGGGTTGGCACCGTCAGGCACAGGGCTATACTACCAGTCAATCGGTGGCGATAGTGTGCCGCCAGGAGGGGCATTGAGAATGACCCGCAGGATATTGCTCGCTATCGTCGTAGCTGCGCTCCTCGCGTCGCCGGCGTTCGCAACGAAAATCGACAACTACTCGTTCGAGAAGAACGTGAGTAGCCAGGGTTGGGTCCAGAGCATTCCGGACTGGACCTTGCTGCCGCCGCTCCTCAGCGGCACCCAGGGCCGCGTAGGCCTGTTCTTCAACTACGACGGCTACACCGCCACGAGGGGCAACACCTTCGCGGTTCTCACGCACCGGTATGGCGGAGACCAGGCGATCTACTCGAGCGCCTTCGTGCTGGACGATCCGTACAAGACGGAACTCGTGTTCGACTACGTCTACGTGACGCTGAACGGCCCCACCTCCACGCACGCGGATCCCTTCACGGTCACCATTTCGGACCTCTCGGGCACGCTCATCTCCACCACGGTCAGCGACAACACGGACCCCCTCCTGTCCGCGGGTTCCATCAGCACCCCCCC
>SWCD01011424.1_pt1 | contig 10799 bp, 6 predicted proteins | sample 4693011 | NCBI WGS metagenome assembly SWCD01 (sample SAMN10267278, study PRJNA491770) | bioreactor metagenome | isolation source: DHS bioreactor inoculated with marine | place: Japan: Omine Ridge, Nankai Trough | reverse complement strand
CGCAACCACCAAGTTGAAAGCCGCGGGCAACATTTTCTGTATCTGAAAGTGCTGTAATAAAAATAACTGGGATAGAGCGGGTCTGTAAATCATCCTTCAGGATACGGCACACTTCAAAGCCATCCATCTCAGGCATCATGATATCGAGGAGAATGAGATCAGGTTTGTTTTTTTGAACGAACTCTAGGGCTTTTACACCGTTAGTGGCTATACCTAAGCGGTAATCTTCCCGCAGCACATCGGCGAGAAGATCGATATTCATCATGGTGTCATCAACTATGAGCACCAAGGGTTTTTGTTTTTTCTCAGCAGTTGCCATATTCAAAAGTTAAAAGGAAATTACTTTCTATTTCAACAACCTACAGGCAAAATTAACCTTATTTCAAGGGAAGTTTGAGCTCTTTTGCTATTTCACGAACTAAGGTTAGGGCATCCTCATATGAATACATACGAATCATCTTACTTAAACTTACAATCCTTTTCCCTGAAACATTGCTCTCCAAGGCTTCAAGGCAAGAATTAATATTATCATACATGGATTGATCAAGAGAGTCTGCCAAATCTTGAAATTGTTCTAAGAGTTTCTCAGAATCATTCACAACGAGTTCATCTACATTACTACCTACATCACCTTCGACTTTTTCTATTTTACGAGCAAAGATTAACACTTCCTCCAGGCAACTCAGCAATTCTGCAGCCAGCTTGCTTGAAGGCATTTCACCTTGCTTACAAATTCTATCCGCCTCAGTGGCAAGCCGAGACAACACCTCAGCACCAATGGTTGCACTGCTTCCCTTCAGGGAATGGACCATTTTCTGAATCTTAGCGATATCATCAGAGGCAGAAAATTTCTCGTAATCATCATTGAACTTCAGGTAGTCATGACAAAACGTTCTTAAAACACGATGATAAACATCCTCTTTCACCCCAAGTTGACGGACAGCTCTTTCGATATCAATAACGCACCCTTCAGGTTTCTCAAATCCCTTAGACAGATGGGGTACAGCATCCCTTTTGTCCTCATCAACTTTATGATCACGGGCTTTTTCGGCAAGAACGGTTTCGAGCTCGCGCAGCAATCTCTTCTTATGGACCGGCTTACTTATGTAGCCGTCAGCTCCAGCCTTAAGGCATCTATCTTTATCTTCGGCAAGAGCATGGGCTGTCATGGCAATAATAGGCGTATCCTTGCAAGAATCTGTTTTACGTATGATCCCCATGGCTTCATAGCCATCCATCACGGGCATCTGCATGTCCATAAAAACAACATCATAGGCTTCATCAGATACCTTTTTCACAGCCTCTTCACCATTTATGGCGCTATCTACTGTCATCCCCAAGCTGGTCAACATCGCTTCTGCCACCCCAAGGTTGGTTTCATTGTCTTCAACGACAAGAACATGTAAACCTTTGATATCTATTGGTTTAGATGAGACAGTATCCCCTGCCAACAATTTAGTTGCGGCAGCAGACTCACTCTCTGTTGCCCTCCAACCGAGGCGTACCGTGACCACAAAGGTTGCACCCTTGCCAAGTTCACTTTCAACATCAATGGTACCGCCCATCATCCTCGCCAACTTTCGGGAAATAGCAAGCCCCAGGCCAGTACCGCCAAATTTTCTGGTTGATGAGCTATCCTCCTGATGAAAAGAGCTAAATATTCGTTCTACGCCCTCAGGGGAAAGCCCAACGCCTGTATCTCTGACAGTTATTTCCAAAGACGCGTCTTTATCGTTTTTATCCAGGCATGAGACATAAAGGGAAACAATGCCCTCGTGGGTGAATTTAAGGCCATTATCGACAAGGTTATAGAGAATCTGCCGAAATCGGCTGCGATCGCCAATGAGCAGGCTTGGCACATCTGGAGCCATATCTATAATAAGATCAATATTTTCATCCTGGGCTTTGACCGAGAAGAAATTACTCAATTCAGCAAATAATTCTGGCAATGAAAACGGGTTGTTATCTAAAACCAAGGTCCCTGCTTCCAGGCGGGAAAAATCGAGAATATCGTTTACGATAACCAGAAGGGCATGGGATGAGTCCTGAATGATTTTCATATAATTGCTGACCTTTGGTGACAAATCTTCATCCATGGCCAGATCGCAGGCAGCAACAATACCATTCATTGGTGTTCGTATTTCATGACTCATATTGGCAAGAAAATCACTTTTCACAGTGGCGGCATGATCAGCTCTTTGCTTTTCACTTAACAAGCGGGCGTTTATCTCCTGTAAGGCTGCGGTTCTCGTTTCAACCCGTGACTCAAGTTCTTCATTAAGGCGTTTCATCTCCTCTTCTCGCCCGGCAATTTCATCCAACATACTGTTGATTGTGTCGGTAAGAAGACCCAGTTCATCGGAAGAATATTTTCTGGCCCGGGCATTGAATCCTTTCTGCTCACAAATAAAACGAGCTGTTTCAACGAGGCTTACAATGGGTTTTTTGAATTGATCATGCAGGACAAAGGCTACAGCATAGGAAACTGCTGAGGAGACAATGGTTACAAGGAAGAAAATAACAAGAATGGATACAAAACCTGACTTGGCATCGGAAAGATCCTCAGCAATCAGAAAAAAACCCTCAACCTGGCCATCATGCTCAAGCTTCTGGACAACTGTGCAGACATTATCAGCAAAATTCACCTCTGGCAGGTACCGAACTGTTGCGGGCACGGGAGGCATCGTGCCATCGCGCTGATAAGATGCAAAAAAATTACCTTGGGCATCATACAGAGCTGCGACTCTTATCACTTGTCTGCGCCCTAGAAACCGCAAATTTTTACGAGCAGCTTCTTTATTGCCAACCATAAGGGAGTCTAAACTTTGTGGACCAACAAGTTCAACCAGACCTATAAGTTCCTGTTTTTTCTTTTTTTTGTACTGGTGTAGCTCGTAAAAAGAAAATGCCAGACCAGCTATGACAAGGGATGTCAAAGAAGTAATCATGAGAACCACGATAAACCGGTCTTTAATGGAAATAAGTCTCATTGAGTAATTGGTTGAATAATAAAGATCTCTGTTTTATGAACGAAAAATCTTTTTTTTGATCTGCATTTCTTTTATAACGCCCGACCTCTGAAAAACTACTTTATATACCCCCAGTCCTTGAGTCGTTGCCGGGCATGCTTGGCAGCATCTCCTTGAGAGGTGCTCTGCAAAAAACGATGGTATTCTCGGGCGGCGCCATCTTTTTTCCCCATACCATCAAGGGAAATCCCTTTTAAGAATACAATTTGCTCATTTCCAGGCAGCATCTGATCATAAGCAGAGAGATCTGCATATGCGCCTTCGAAATTCTGGCTAGAGAGCTTAGTAATGCCACTTATCTGGACCGCCTGGGCCTCGCTCGGGTAGATTCGTCGGGCCTTTTCAGCTAAACGACGGGCTTCTCTATTTTTATTCATCGCCAGTTTACACTTGGCCATCATGAGAAGTGCTGCATAGTCATTGGGGATCTTTTTTAATGCCGAAGAAAATAATTCTTCAGCCTGACCAAACTTCTTGGCCGCCATGCGAGCTTGACCATCTTGCAAATCTTGCAAGGCAGGTTTTATTTTCCGCAGAGAAGCCGTGTTATCCATATACCGTTCCCGCCCCATCTTTCTATTAAAATAACTGCCATATTCTGTAGCTGCTCGTTTACGCGCAGTATCAAAACGATCTTGGCTCATGGGGTGGGTGGAAAACATCAACTCAAGGGCATTTGGTTTATGCTTTGACTTTCTTACCAAAACAGCCATGAGCCCTTCCATACCGAGCGGATTATAGCCGGCACCCACCATATATTTCATACCAAGATTATCAGCCTCTCTTTCATCATCCCGACTGTAGCTTGCCAAAAGCGCTCCAGCGCCCAAGCCGCCAATCGTATCAAGATAAGGGGCATAATTGGCGTATTCGCCACTGCGGAGATAACCGCTTCCCCCGACAAGGGCTAATTGGATTAATGTCCCTTTTGTCATACGTTCAGCAGTATGGCGGGCATTGACATGACCGATCTCATGACCAAGGAGAGCAGCTAACTCAGCTTCATTTTCCAGTTCAACTAAAATTCCTCTCGTGGTAGCAATGGAGCCGCCTGGAAAGGCATAGGCATTCACATAGGCGGCATTAACGGCGCGAAAGCTATAGGGCATTTTCGGACGGTGGGAATGGGCAGCAATCCTCATGCCGACGTTATGGATATAGTCATTTAATGGCTGATCTTGACTGGGGCCATAATCCATGGAGAATTGCTGGGGAGATTGTTTCTGGTCAAGGGCTATTTCATCAGCCTCACTGATCAAAACGAGCTGTTTTTTTCCAGTAACAGGATCGACTGCACAGCCAGGTAAAATAAAGGAAGTTGAGGATATGGAAAGAAGCCAGATAAAATCTCGCCGGCTTAGGGAACGGAAGGAAAGGCGCTGAGCAAATTTTTTTTCCATGAAGCCCCCCATTAAGACAAAAATTGCTCATTACTAAAAAATAAATTTCAAAAAGGAATTTCAGAGACAGTGCCCTGGAAATTCTTCGATAAGTCCTTCACTAATTATTATACGTTTTTTTGGCCTTTCTTCCAGAAGAATGATTTTCTCAGACAATCCTTACTCAGTAAGTTCTCAAAAACACCAGAGAATCTCTCAAAGACGCTGAAGTGGCTAAAAATATTCCTAAAAAACAAATTGAGCGGGCAAGCCAAAATTAGAGGCCGTTTATCGCCTAAACCACAACAAAGTATGGAAAACCTCCGCCATATTCTGTATGGTTTACATTGACAACTTATTGAAACAACTTCGTATCCTAAAATTATGTCTGCCATTCTTATTTTCAAAGATCAACCATCTCAGCCACCCTGGTCACTGACCGGGAAGAGAACGTTCCGTATTGGCAGGCATCCAGAGAATGATTTTGTTCTACAGGAGTCATGGATTTCCCGTAAACATGCCATGATCCAGCAAGAATCAAATGACGATTTTCATATTATCGATCTGGGCAGTGCCAATGGTACTTATGTTAATGGTACCCGCATTGTAACTCCTACACCGCTGCATACAGGTGACGTTGTTTCCCTTGGCAAAACAGAGCTTGTTTATAATCAGCAAGCCTCGCCGAAAATTCGAGTTCCTGACCTTCAAAACCTAGGTGATGAAACCATCGCCTTTGTTAATAAACAACAAGTTACAATTCTTGTTTGTGATATCCACCGTTACACCGAACTTTCCGAAGCAATGGGAAACGAAAAGATTTCGGACCTCCTTCTTGGTTGGAACAGAAAGGTAACTCAAATTATTCGCTCGTACCGCGGCCAGGTTGATAAGTTTATCGGCGATGCTGTTTTGGCATTCTGGCTGCAAAGCGAAAAAGATCATCTAAACAAAGTATTGGCCGCAGTACTTTCCATAAACAAGGAAACCGCTCTTCTTGGTGAGAAACTCAAGTTTCCCTGGCCTTTAACAATAGGGGCTGCCATCAATAGTGGCACAATCATGCTTGGCAATCTCGGTGCCGACGGTTCCCGCGATTTCACCATGGTTGGCGATGCGGTTAATGTTGCTTTTCGGCTTGAAAGCCAGACAGATGCCAATACCAGAGAAATCATTCTAGGTTCGCAAACATACAACCAATTACAAGTAAATAAGAATATCTTCACCGAACAAACATTTATCTTGAAGGGAAAAAACGTCGAGGTACAAGGGTATACAACCACCTTTAATAAACTCGCCGCCGCCATTGAGATCTAAAATCTCTCTTAAAGTAAAAAGTACAGATTCAAGGACAACGCTATGAGTAAATGGGCCATCATGCTACAGGACAAAATCATCAAGGAATTTGAGATTCAGGAAGGGGAGCGTCTCATCATCGGCCGGGGTGATGATGCAGGAGTCAGGATCGATAATACTGCCATTTCAAGACACCACGCTGCTCTGGAGATACAAAACGGCAAACCCTTCCTGCAGGACCTTTGCAGCCTGAACGGATCGCTGGTTAACGGTAATAAGATTGACTTTATCCAGCTCAATGAAGGCGACGAGGTTATGTTGGGTAAATTTTCTCTTATCCGTGGTGCAGAATCTGAAGGAAAAGAACGGGCGACAACCTCAGCCTTGCCCATGGATCTTGATGATGCGACTATTTTTGCTCCGGGAAGGCCAAAGCCAAAAAAAGAAGCACAAGGGGCCAAAGAAGCAAAACCCGTTGCACCGCCAAACAGTTTTCAGCTCACTGTTGTTGGCGGTACAGCGACTCCGCGAAGCCTTTCTCTAAGCGAGAGAACCAGTATTAAGATAGGTAAAGCCTATAATAGTGAAATCAAAACACCCGGCTTTCTCATTGCTGACAACCAGTGTTTCATCAGTATGCGTGACGATGGCTACTATATTATTCCTCAAAGCGGTTTTATTAAAACACGCGTAAACGGCATCAAACTTAAACAGGAAAAGAAGCTGCATCCCGGTGATATTATTTCCATTCGCAGTCACCAAATTCGCTTTGAGCAGGTCTAATTAACAAAGAAATATATAAACGAGATTAGCAAGGTACCTAACTTGATAAACTTTCTTCGCGCCCTCCTTTCCTATAAGAAACTTAAACTCCACAGTTTTGGTCAAACTGATATAGGGAGAGTACGCCAACAAAATGAAGACAGTTTTGCCCTTCGGCCAGACCAAAACCTCTACCTGGTAGCTGATGGAATGGGCGGACATAAGGGGGGCGAAATAGCCAGTCGCCTCGCCATTGAAGAAGTTATTGACGCCATCCCCCTCCACGAACTCAAGAAAAGCCGCTTTTCACCCGAGGCCTGCCGCCATCTTCTCATGGAAGCTTTCCGCAGGGCCAATAACAGCGTTCTGAAGTATGGTGACAGCCATCCAGAGTTGGCGGGTTTAGGCTGCACCCTTGTTGGCTGCCTTGTTATTGGCAACCAAGCCCACCTCTGCCATGTTGGCGATGTCAGGGCGTATTTCATCAATGGCGAGCAAATGAGTCAGATCACCTCTGATCACTCATTAGCCGCCATGACTGAAAATACCGATGATTCACAACCCAAAAACATCATCACTCGTTGTATTGGTGTCAGTTCGACAAACAGCCCGGAGTATCACCAGTGCGAACTGCGTTCCGGTGACCAAATTCTTTTATGTTCTGATGGCCTTTGGAATATGGTTGATGACAACGACATCTCGCTTATTGTCCGCACAGCCCAGACACCTGAGATCGCCTGTGATAAATTAATCAGCAAAGCAAATGAGGCAGGAGGCCGTGATAATATCACGGCTGCTATTGTTAAAGTCGAATAAGCCGCTCGTTGCTTTACCCAATAAAAAAAGGATGGAAGAGAAATCTTCCATCCTTTTTTTATGCCCTTAACGGGCCATATTTTCAAACTGGCTTATCCGCACTCGGAATACCCACAGGCGTGACAGACACAACATCCGCCCTCGTGTTCGATCACACCTCCACACTCAGGGCAGGCGCCAAACATTTGGTGACCATTATTGCCATCTTTACAGGCTGTATGTCCATTACCTTCCATGTGCTGCTGGATGGCCTTGGCAATGGCATCGGCACAAGAAACAACCTTATTCTTGCCAAGTCCATATGGTTTATGGCAACTAATGCCGATGAGCTGCTTTAAAATAGGCTCAGGTGCCATACCGGAGCGCCAAGATAAGGACACCAGCCTACCAATGGCCTCACACTGGCTGGCGGCACAGCCACCTGCCTTACCAACCATATTGAAAAGTTCGAACTGCAGGCCCTCATCATCTTCATTAATGGTGACATACATGGGGCCACAGCCCGTCTCCATCTGGTAGGTGCTGCCGGTCAACCTGCGAGGACGGTCGCGTTTGACTCGCTTCTGCTCTGCAGTCACGGCCTTTGCTTTATCGGCACTCTGGTTCTCGGTCTTACCGGTGGAAAGAACCTGGTTATCGCGGCAGCCGTCACGATAGATTGTGACACCTTTACAGCCCTGATTATAGGAACGCATGTAGGCATCATGCACATCATCTTCAGTGGCTGTGTTGGGGAAGTTAATGGTTTTACTCACCGCGTTATTGGTATGAAGCTGAAAGGCTGCCTGGATATCAATATGGTTCTTGGGGCTGATATCGTGGGCTGTCTCAAAAACACGGCGATACTTTGCAGGAATCTCGGTAATGCCCTGCACAGTGCCATGCTCTGCGATCTTCTTCATGAGGCTTGTTGAGTAGAAACCATTATCCTTGGCTATCTTCTCAAAGGTCGGATTCACCTCATAAAATTCGTCATTATCCATCACCCTGCGCACATAGGAGACTGCAAAGAGAGGCTCCACACCGCTTGAGCAATTGGCTAAGATCGAGATGGTACCAGTGGGAGCAATTGTGGTTCTGGTGGCATTGCGGACTGGTGTATCAGCATCCTGATCATAATATATAGACTTGGCAAAATTAGGAAATGCACCACGGATTTGAGCCAGCTTCACCGAGGCTTCGTAGGCAGTATCGTCAATGAACTTCATGACTTTTTCAGATACTTCAACAGCTTCTTTGGAGGAGTATGGAACATCCAAGCCAATCAGCATGTCGGCAAAACCCATTACCCCAAGGCCAACTTTGCGGTTCCCCTTGGTCTTTTCAGCAATCTCAGGCAGAGGATAGCGGTTGAGGTCCACGACGTTATCAAGGAAGTGAACAGCTTTCTCGACAATATCGCCAAGCTTATCAAAATTGATCTCACCATCACTGACCATATTGGCCAGATTAATAGAGCCCAGATTACATGACTCGTGGGGAAGCAGGGGTTGCTCACCGCAGGGGTTAGTGCTTTCAATGGCGCCCAAAGCAGGAGTTGGGTTGTCTTTGTTCATTCTATCTATAAATACAATGCCAGGCTCACCGGAGAACCAGGCCTGCTTGACAATCTGCTTAAAGACTTTACGGGCATTCTTTCTTCCCACAACAGAGTTATCGCGGGGGTTGATGATCTCATAATCTTCGTCATTTTCAACTGCTTCCATAAAGGCGTCGGTTACTGCCACAGAGATATTGAAGTTATTCAATTTTTTAAGGTCAGACTTCACCTTGATAAAGTCCATGATGTCCGGATGATCCACCCGCAACATGGCCATATTTGCACCCCTTCTGGTGCCGCCCTGCTTAATGGTTTCCGTGGCAACATCAAAGACGGACATAAAGGAAATTGGGCCGGAGGAGACACCTTTTGTCGAATGAACTATATCGTGATGTGGACGAACCCTGGAAAAGGAGAAGCCTGTGCCGCCACCGCTTTTATGAATAAGGGCTGTCTGCTTAACCGCCTCAAAGATTGATTCCATGGAATCTTCCACGGGTAAAACAAAGCAGGCGGAGAGCTGGCCAAGTTCACGGCCGGCATTCATCAAGGTGGGCGAGTTTGGCATAAAGTCAAACTCAGCCATCATGGTGTAAAAATCCATGGCTAAACCATCAATGTCTGCTTTCTTATCGTAGGACGCATCAGCAGTAGCAATGGTACTCGCCACCCGCCATAACATATCCTCAGGTTTTTCCAGTACTGTTCCTTCCTTATCCTTCATAAGATAACGACGTTCAAGCACGCTTACGGCATTATCGGCAAAAGCAGGGATGGGTGCTCCGGCAGGGAGCAAACTGGCAGTGGCAGACATTTTCTTAGTCATTGGCATCTCCTTATCAACTTTCTTTGGCGGTGACATCGTACTTAATACACAAGAGTGAAAACCGTCCTACCACAAAGCCCCCAGGGCAGGACCAACTTGCAAAAAGGCGTACAACGAAAAAACTTTTCAAAAAAATTTCCTTAAACGGAATGAATGGACAGACAACACAGTCCATTAAAATTTACAGAACCTCAACAACAGATAACTTTATACCCCTAAAAAGGGTGGTGGGGGCGCCAGGGCGCCTACCGTGAAAACATACCAAATGTGGTAGTGATAGGAATAGAAAAGCACAATATATATGCCTTGTAAAGAAAAAATATACTTTTATATATACCCCATTTTAAAGTGATTCAAAATCAACGAGATAAAGATAAAAGCGGAGAAAATGGGCGAAAGATGCGTTAGAAATTTAGAAAATAATTAAACTTTAACACAGCTAATAGGTTAGGGAGCCCGAAAATGAAAAGCGCAAGGAAATGAAACGAAAATACACCAATAGAATCAGGGTGTTGGCAACACATACCCCTTTTGGATCGCATACTTGATAAGATCAGCCGTATTGTTGATGTTAAGCTTTTTAAGAAGATTGGCTCGATGGTGTTAACAGTACGGGTAGAAATTGACAGCAACTCAGCAATATCTCGACTGGTACGCCCCTCGGCAACCAGCTTCAATACCTGTCTCTCCCGTGGAGTTAAAGAATCAGAGGGGACACCCTTCTTTTCCTGGCAGGCCCTGATCTCTTCACGGGTTAATTCGTCGGCAAGAACAGGAGATATGAAAAGGTCTCCCTTAAGGGCATGATTAATAGCTGTAAGCAACTCGGTATCTGAATCTTCTTTGAGGATATAACCATCGGCACCGGCTGAAAGAGCATGACAAAGATATTGCTTACTCTTATGCATGGTGAGCATGATGATCTTGACATCAGGACAAATCTTCTTGGCTTCACCAATTGCCTCAATACCACGCAAATTGGGCATGGAGATATCGAGAAGAATGATATCAGGAGTAATCTTCTTAATGAAATTAAGAAGTTCGAGACCATCACCAACCTGGCCAATCACCGCCAGGGATGGTTCTGATTCGATAATTTTTTTGATTCCATGCCGAATTAAAGCATGATCATCCGCCAGAACAACTCGACA
>SWCD01011821.1_pt1 | contig 10806 bp, 10 predicted proteins | sample 4693011 | NCBI WGS metagenome assembly SWCD01 (sample SAMN10267278, study PRJNA491770) | bioreactor metagenome | isolation source: DHS bioreactor inoculated with marine | place: Japan: Omine Ridge, Nankai Trough | reverse complement strand
ATAAAGAAAGAAACAGTAGAATTTTTCAATCATGCCAAGAAAGTATATCCGAATGGCTATACGCGGTTATATACTTCTGGGGATCATATTGATGAAGATCTACTGCAGGAACTGAAAGATGCAAAACTGGATGAGATTCGGTTTAGTGTTCGGCTTCATGACCAAGAACAAGGCATAAAGCATACGCTGGATCGGATTAAATTGGCAAAGGATTATATCCCTTTTGTAATGGTTGAAATGCCAGTTGTTCCCTATGAATTAGAAAAAATGAAGGAAGTATTAAGGGAACTTGATCAATTGGAGATATTTAGTATAAATCTATTGGAATTTTGTTATCCATATTTTAATTCTGAAGTTTTTAATGAAAGAAAATTCAAAATAAAAAAATATCCATTTAGGGTGTTATATAACTATTGGTATGCGGGTGGGCTACCTGTGAGCCAAAGTGAATTAGACTGCTTAAAACTTGTTGAGTTTGCTTTGGACGAGGGATTGAGCATGGGGGTGCATTATTGCTCATTAGAGAATAAGCAAACCGCGCAGATCTACCAACAAAATAAAACAAAAGGATATCCGGAGATCAATTATTTTTCAAAGAACGATTATTTTTTGAAATCAGCAAAGGTCTTTGGGGCGGATATTCCAGAAGTTAAACAGCGGCTACGAAAATCAAAAGGTGCAAAGTTTCTAATTAATGAAGAACATGATTATCTCGAATTTCAAGTGCATAAGATCAAGGAACTAAAAGGTTTGGATGTTGAAGTAGGAATTTCTTCTTCTATTATGCATCCAACTGAGGATGGCTTGGAACTAAAAGAGTTACAGGTTGACCTCTGCACTCCAGATCAATTCGATTTCGCTGTGGATGGGTAAATGTTTAAACCTCAATAGATTGAATATTTAATAGCTGCTGTATTTTGGAATCCTTGGCATAAAAAAAGATTACATACTTGTGTCGGCTAAAGCGTAGATCTTTAATATATGTAACCACCATAAGTATTTCGGGGGAAATTTGCTTGTCCGGTTATTATTTCTTTAAATTAAATTGATCAGACTAAAAATAAAGTATACCTATCAAATTTCTCTAAATTCTTCCTATATATATTATGGTTTATCAGCTACAATATTGCCCGAAACCAAAAGGAGATTTTTTTACACATGAAATCGAAATTTTTACTTATTGTTTTACTTTTACTGGCATTCGCTGTAGGGTGTTCGGCTGAACCCGAGGTGAGCAAAGTTAGTGTTGCGGTATTGCCAGTTCTAGATGTATTACCTTTACATGTTGCGCAAGCACAAGGTTATTTTGAGGATGAAGGATTGGAAGTTGAATTAATCCCCGTGTCCTCTGCTCCAGAACGGGATACATTGATGCAGTCTGGTCAGGTAGACGCGATCTTGAATGAGATCGTATCCACTCTTTTTTACAATAAAGAAGAGAGCAATGTACAGATCGTGAGATTTTTGCGGGTTGCAACTGAAGAGTATCCACTTTTTAGAATTCTCGCGGCGAAAAATAGTGGAATTACTACTGTAGAAGATCTAAAAGGTATCGAAATTGGGATCTCGGAAGGTACAGTAATTCATTACACTACAGACAGAATCCTGGAGAATGCAGGATTAACCCCTGCTGATATTGTGGGTGTTGCCATCCCGAAAATTCCTGACAGAATCGCACTTTTAGCATCTGGAGAGTTATTGGCTGCTAACCTGCCAGACCCTGCGGCCTCGGCGGCATTAGCACAAGGGGCGGTTTTGATCGTGGATGACACCAGTATCCCATCGGTGAGCCATAGCGTTTTGTCTTTTAGTATTGATATGGTTTCTGATAATCCGGAGACCGTCCGTAAATTTCTAAATGCTGTTGAAAGAGCAGTGGCGGATATCAATGCGGATAAGGAGCAATGGTTTGATCTAATGGTGGAAAAAGGACTTCTTCCTCCGCCATTGGTTGGGAAATACGCCATACCAGATTTCCCAACAGCAGGTGTTCCGAGTGAGGAACAATTTGCTGACGCATTGGAATGGGCTCTTGATCTTGGATTGATTGCAGAATCAATTGATTATGCCAGCTCAGTTAACGCAGAATTTCTACCGTAAACGATGATCGTATCCATTGACTCGCTAGAATTTGGTTATTCTTCTGATAAACCGATATTTAAAGGTTTCAATTGGGAGATTGCTGCCGGAGAAAGATGGGCAATTCTTGGCCCTTCTGGATGCGGTAAGAGTACTTTGCTGTTAATAATGGCAGGAATTCTAAAACCAAATTCTGGCGATGTCAGTGTGGGGGGAAGAGCTATTCAACGTCCGAGACCAAGTACAGGATTAATATTGCAGAATTATGGATTATTGCCGTGGGCAACGGTTCAGCAAAATGCGGAGTTGGGGATTAAGGTTCGTGATTTTTATGGCCCGGACGGCACGCATGCACCAGAAAAAATTGATGAGGTAAGTGAAAATAGTTCCCCCGATTATTGGTTAAAAAGGTTAGGATTAGAAGAATTTCGTGATCGATATCCGAGCCAGATATCTGGAGGGCAACAACAGCGAACCGCAATAGCCCGATCCTTGTCCTTGTCACCGGACCTTTTATTGATGGATGAACCATTTGGATCTCTGGATGCACCCACTTCTCAATCTTTACAAAATTTAAGTATTGAACTAAACCGAGAAGATCAAATTGCAATGGTAATGGTTACACATTCAGTGGAAACCGCTGCGTTTTTGGGTGAAAAGATTTTGGTGTTGGGAAACCCGCCAAATAGTTCACCAAAGATCATTGAGAATTTAAAATCGGGGGATGTTGACTATAGAAGTTCAAAGGATTACCTGGATATTTGCCAATTGTTAAGCAATGTTTTGGATAATAGCGCATGAAAATAAAACCGATCCTTTTCGCTTCTCTATTCATCATTGGGGGGTGGCATTTGACCGCTATAATCGTTAATCTTGATATTTTACCCACTCCGTTTTTAGTATTCAAAGCATTGGGAAATGAATTGACCGGGGAACTGGGAAAACATTTTCTAGCAAGTTTAATACGGGTAGTCTTGTCTATGTTGTTGGCGGTTTCTCTTGCTGCCCCAGCGGGGATAATTCTTGGTCAATCCCGAAAATTGAATGAAATTTTTTCTCCATTAATTTACCTGTTATATCCCATTCCAAAGGTTGTGTTTGTGCCGATCATCATTCTTTTTCTTGGAATAAATGACCTGTCGAAAATCGCGATAATCTTTATTATCTTATTTTTCCAAATATTGGTATTGGTCAGGGATCAGGCATTATCCATTCGGCCTGAATTGGTAATATCTGTTCAGAGTCTTGGAGCGGGGCGTAAAGGACTATTTCGTTTTGTCTATTTGCCAATGAGCATTCCGGGGATATTAACTGCTTTACGGCAATCTGTGGGCACGGCGGTTGCGGTATTGTATATTACAGAATTGATCGCCACTCAGGTAGGACTTGGTTATTATATTTATATTCAGGGTAGCACAATGTTCAATTACCCGAATATGTTTGCCGGGGTAATGATGATGGCGGTGATGGGATTGGGGCTCTATTTATTGATCGATTTGCTACAAAGAAAACTTTGCCCATGGCAATTTGTGGATGACAAGGACCTTAGATGAAAGTTAATGAAAGCTCTCAAGATAAAAAACATGTGAGGGAAATGTTTGGTAAGATCGCCCCTCGCTATGATCTGCTCAATCGAGTGATGACCTTTGGTCAAGATAAACAGTGGAGAAAGACTTTGGTGAAAAATATCTCGCTGGATAAAAAACCACTGGTTTTAGATATAGGGTGTGGGACGGGAGACCTTTCAAGAGAAGTTCGGAGGCAATACAAGGATGCTGTAGTCATCGCGGCAGACTTTACCCCTGAAATGGTGATCTTGGGGGCTAGAGAAACTACAGATACTGATATTCACTGGTGTATTGCGGATGCACAAAATTTGCCTTTTAAAAAGGAAACTTTTAATGCAATCATATGTGGGTTTTTACTTAGAAATGTTCCAAACATTGATAAAACCGTGAAAGAGCAATTTAGGGTGGGGGGAAGGAACGCGCAGGTAGCCTCACTGGACACAACGCCTCCAGAAAAAAATTGGTTAACTCCATTCCTAAATGTGTACCTAAACTATGTAATTCCTCTAATGGGACGATTGATCGTAGGGGATTCTTCAGCTTATAAATATTTGTCAGATTCAACTCAAGAATTTTTGGATGCAGATAAATTGTCTGAAAAAATTAAAAGTGCAGGATTTTCTAAGGTTAGATATGTGAAGAAAATGTTTAGGACAATGGCGATTCATTGGGGAATTAAAGAATAATTAGGTTAGTAAAAAACCAATTGCAAGTAATACTCCATATCTAAGCACCAGTTGAGCGGTTTTTCCCAAAAAGGGATTTAATTTTTCTCCCTTAGTATTGGGCAAATCACGTAAAAGTTTAAAAGCTAGCGGGAGAGATAGAAGGGGAAGCAACAGAAAATATTGTTGAGTAACCCCAGCTGCAATCAATAATAAAATGTAGGGGAGGCCAATCAATACTCGGTATTCCCAAAATGCTACGTCCAATCCAAATACAATGGGGATGTTTCTGCGCCCCGCCTTTCGATCACTTTCTATATCCCTAATATTGTTTACAACCAGGATTGCTGTAATTAATGCACCCAAATTAAAGGCCATCACCCAGCTAATGCTTGGGATTTTAGCCATAATCACATATACGGAACCACAAAGGTTGACGAAACCAAAAAATATTAATACAAAAAGATCGCCAAATCCGTTATAAGCGAGGGGGACGGGACCAGCTGTATAGGCAATTGAAGCAAGGATAGAGACAACACCAATGAGCAACACCCAATATCCCCTTAGCCATATTAAATAACTCCCTGCAATCAGCGCTAAGAATATAGCTAGAAATACCCCAGCCCAAACTTCCCTTTGAGATAACAGACCTGATTGGGTGACCCGTTTGAATCCCAAACGTTCCTCGGTGTCTGTACCTTTGTTAAAATCAACGACATCATTTACTAAATTGCTAATGATCTGGAACATCAATGCTGAAAAAATAGCCGCAAGGGCAGGTAATAATTTATAGGACTGATGTTGGTATGTAATACTCCAGGCAACTAACACTGGCGTAATTGCGGCTGGTAGGGTGTGCGGACGAATGGCGATCCACCATGAATCTAATTTGGATGATTTAATAGACTGCAAATTAATTCCTTAACTTCAAAATTGAATATGAAATTTTATCGAATAAATAATGATTTTGCTTTAAAGGGAATATCTTTATGGGTATACTCCATCATAATTCTCAAGAATACCATATTCTTGATGACCACCAGGATGTTCAAAAATGAAATTCTTCACCGGGTAATAAGTCAATAAGGAAAATGCAGCGATCAAGATAATGATTCCAGCGAGAGCAATTTTCCCGGCAAGAGATTTATATTCTTTTTGGCATATTAGTATTTTATAGCTGACATACTGCCCAGCAACCACCGATAGAATAAAAAGTAATATGTTAATCAAAAAGTAATGACGACCAAGGATACTTGTGTAGCTGTAAAATAGGATTATCGTGAGGATGGGCATTGTCAGAATTCCCAATAATTTAGCAGTCAGAAATTTATTTGTGTTGATTCTTAAATTGAAATATTGAATAGTTCCAAAAAATATGCTTGGCCAAAAAGTTAATTTTAAGTGCTCCCAAGTGCTCTCATTCACTGGGGAAATTAATGCCATAGGGCGCCAATAATCTGTCCATAGATACCAATAATGAAGAGTTGCGCCAATACAAATAATGAATAATCCCCCAGCAATTTCCCATTTCTTAATTTTTAATTTCATAAATTCTTCTTAATTAATTTGCCTCATGTGCTGTCTGCTTTTGGAATTTTTATCGTGATTATTTTTTTCCTACGGCTTGGGCAGCAATCCACCCAGTCGTCCAAGCAGATTGAAAATTGAAGCCCCCAGTTAGGCCATCAATATCTAGGATTTCTCCCGCAAAATACAATCCAGGTTGAATCTTGCTTTCCATTGTTTTAAAATTCACCTCATTTAATTTAACACCCCCGCAAGTTACAAATTCCTCTTTGAATATTCCCTTTCCTGAAATGTTATAAGTCCCGTTTTTAAATTCTTCTGATAATTTCTGTAATTTTGCATTTGAAAGTTCTCCCCAAGTTTGATCTTCTGAAATTCCTGCTGAATGAATAAGTTTTTTCCATAATCGGGAGGGTAACCATTGATTAATTATATTTTTGGCAGGTTTCTTTTTAGGACGAATCTTTTTTTCTACGTAAAGGAAATTTAAAACATCTGTTTTAGACAGTTGGGGAATCCAATCAATGCTTAATAGAGATTTATAGTTAGTATCAAATAATAATCTTGCTGCTAATGCAGAAAGTTTTAAAACCGCTGGACCACTAATGCCCCAATGAGTAATGAGGAGGGGGCCATGGGATGAAATGGTTTTCGATTTCCCCTTTTTGGAAGTGTAAGTGAGCTTAAGTTTTACTTCTGGCACCGAGATGCCTTGGAGTTCCGTCATTCTGGGATCTTTGATGTTAAAGGTGAATAACGAGGGAACAGGAGGGATTATGGTATGACCAATGTTTTCGATTAATTGATAAGCGTTTTTTGAATTACCTCCAGCAGATATCAGAACCTGGTTGCTGAAAACTGTTGAGTTACTGGATAGACTTAATTCAAATATGTCATTTTTAATCTTGACGGACTTTGCATGACATTTATCGTAGACCCTAATATTGAGAATGGATGCTTGATCAATTAAACAATTTGCGATGGTTGAAGATCGATCTGTTACGGGGAATACCCGCCCATCATTTTCGACTTTTGTTTTTATGCCATGAAGGTTAAACCATTCAATAATGTCTAAAGGCTGGAATTGATTGAAGGGTCCTAGCAATTCCTTTGATCCACGCGGATAATATTCGATTAATTTTGAAGGCTCATAACAGGCATGCGTTAAATTGCATCTGCCGCCTCCGGAAATTAGAACTTTGGATAGTACTTTATTACTTTTTTCAAGTATCAGAATATTTAATTTAGGATTTATGGATTTGGCAGAGATTGCTGCAAAAAATCCAGCAGCTCCTCCACCAATCACTACAAGATCATAAATTTCCATACTTAGTAATTCCGCATTGATAATTTAATAAAAAACGAGTGCCGCCATTGGCGGCACTCAATTCGGCACTGTGGCTTCCCTAATTATCTGAGAGAAGAAGGGTTGCCACAGTGCCTGTTTTGGTACAGAAACTAATCATTAGCAACACCTCCTTTTCAGTGGGATAGCAAGTAAATTTCAGGTATTTAGTACCTGATAGACATATTATTAAAAAGCATCAGCAAGTTCTACAAGTTCTCCGGTGACAACAAAAATTGTTCTTTCGCAGATATTTGTCACTCGGTCAGCCAATCGTTCTATATTGTGGCAAGCCCAAAGTAAATTGTTAGCTTTGTCGACCAATTCGGGATCTTTTGCAGCGATACCAATCAATTCACGATAGATCTTTTTGTATAAGTCATCAACCTTATCATCTTCAAGATAAATGATTCTAGCTGATTTTTCATCGCCATTCACAAAAGCAATTAAGGATTTATCAAGCATTGAAAGGGCAATATCAGCCATTTTGGGAATATCGATCAGCGGTTTTAGGAGGGGCTCAGATCCCATTCTGATATTGATCTTTGCGATACCTTTTGCATAATCACCCATTCTTTCTAATTCTGTGCTTACCTCAAAAACGGAGGCTAATAACCGTAAATCTGTCGCCATTGGTTGTTGGGTAGCGATGGTGATCAGGGTTTCTTTTTCAATTGCAAATCTTTTTAAATTAATATCCTTGTCGCGGTCCAAGACCTTTTGAGAGGCTTCCATATCACGGGTGCGCAAGGATTCAACCGCGTTTAACATTGCCTGTTTAACCATTTTTCCAAGAACTATTATATCTTCTAAAAGTTCTTTTTCTTTCCGTTCTAATGTTTCTCTAGACATGTAATCCTCACTTTCCCAGATTATACATCGGAATGAAATAATCTGCGAACAAATCAGATTATGGTTAATTTATTCGATAGTTCCGGAGATAAATTTATTGATTCAAAGCTTTTTGACCAATGAAACATGTTAGATCATGACCGGGATCTAATTTGACCTTTACAAATTTTCCTGTTTTAAAAGTTTTTGTATGTTTGGCGTATGCATGAAGAGTTAGGCCTGATGATAATTGTAAACGGTAAATATTTATCGAACCCTTAAAATGACGAGCTAATACTATTGCGTTTGGTTTCTTTGATTTTTTTATCTTTAGATCATCAAAACGAACAGCAATTTCTATTTCGGTTCCCAAAGGCAAATCGTATTCTTGTTCTAGATATCCAATTTCTGTTTTGATCCCTTTTTTTGAAATTACTCCTGGAATAAATTCTGTGTTTCCCATGAACTCTGCAACAAAGCGAGTTTTAGGTTGTTGATAGACAATTTCGGGGGTACCCATTTGCTCAATTTCACCATTGTTCATCACAGCTAACCGGTCTCCCATGTAAAGGGCTTCTTCCTGATCATGGGTTACAAAAATTGCAGTCGCTTTTAATTTCTTGAGAATTTTTCTTACTTCTTCCCGGATCAATAGTCTTCTATCTGCATCGATATTGCTAAAAGGTTCGTCCATGAGGATTAGATCGGGTTTGGGGGCTAATGCCCGGGCCAAGGAAACTCTCTGACGTTGTCCACCCGAAAGTTCGTGTGGATAACGATCTCCTAGGTTATTTAATGCAACTAAATTGAGAAGATAATCTGTTTCATCCCTGATATTTTCTTGAGGAATATTTTTGATACCAAAAGAAATATTTTCAGCAACAGTTAAATGGGGAAATAATGCAAAATCTTGGAAAACCATTCCAACCCCTCTTTTTTCAGGAGGAAGATAAACCTTGTCATCCGCAACAACTTTTTCACCTAATGTTATCTTCCCACTGTCAGGTTGCTCAAAGCCTGCGATCAAACGCAATGTAGTTGTTTTTCCACATCCACTAGGACCCACTATGGCCATGATCTCCCCTTTGATTATTTTTAAATTTAGATTTTTCAATACAGAATCTATATCAAAAGATTTATTTAGTTTTTCTGTTATTACCGAATATTGTTGCATGTTTGCCTTAATTAGTACTTGCGAGATTTTCTAAAAGTGATTAACGCCAGGGGAATTGAAGAAATTAGTATGATCATCAAAGCAGGGGCTGCTGCCCTTGCAAAAAACGCTTCTGAAACTGCATCCCAAACTCCAATAGATAGTGTTTTGAAACCAATTGGGGATAAGATCAGGGTTGCTGAAAGTTCCTTCATCGTCGTCAGAAATACTAATCCAAAACCAGCTAATAAGCCCGGTTTAACCAATGGTAAAGTAATTTTTCTGATGACATCCATAGGTTTACTTCCTAAACTTCTTGCTGCTTCCTCTAAATTTGGATTAATTTGTGAAAGAGATGTTTGGATTGAACCCACCGCTTCTGGAAGAAAAAGGACAAGATAAGCAAAAAGTAATAAGGGAAGAGTTTGATATAAGGTATGCGCATAATTTGATCCAAAAAAGACCAAAGCTAAAGCCACGACTATGCCTGGTAAAGCAAAAGAAAGGTAGGTTGTTTTTTCGATCGCGCCACTTATTTTATTTGGATAGCGCACTGAAATAATTGCAATTGGGATTGCAGCCAGAACGATTAATAATGCTGCTAGACCGGAGGCTGTTATTGAATTTTGAGTAATTGACCAGATATTTCCTATTACCTCTCCAGCTCGAAGGCCACGAATCAACCAATAGACCAAATTTGAACCAGGTATGATTAAGGTGGCAATCACAAGTAGTGCGCAAAAAGCAAAAGCAGGCCATCGCCATTTTCCAAGCGGAATAATATTTGGTGGGCGGGTGTTTTTTGAATCACTTCGTTGAGCAATAGACTTGGTTTGGTTTTTTTGTTTAATTAGCAGAATAATAATGGTCAAACTTACTAATACCAATGAAAGGATCGCAGCTGAACTTCGATCAAAGGATGATTGGTATTGGATATAAATAACTCTGGTAAAGGTGTTGTATCTCATTATTGAAACTGCACCAAAATCCCTCAATACATACAGAGCGACCAACAAGCTACCAGAGAGTATGGCGGGTTTTAGCTGTGGAAAGATTACCTTCCAAAATGTTTGCCAAGCATTGTTTCCCAAACTCCTGGAAGCTTCTTCTAAGCTAGGGTCTACACGCTGTAATGCTGACCTAATACTCAATAGAATAAATGGGTAACTTAATACTGTAAGTATGTATAATGCTCCAGGGAACCCATAAATTTCTGGGAGTCTTGAAACGCCAAAACTTCCTTCAAGCCATTGCTGCACCATTCCTCTTGGGCCGAGCATCGAGACGAGAAGGTATGCGCCAACATAACTAGGAATCACCAAGGGGAGGGGGGTCAATATTGACCATAATCTTTTTAATGGGATATCGCTTCTGGTGGTCAGCCAAGCGAGTGGTAAAGCTACTACTATCGATAAAAATGTGACCCAAAACGACAGCCATATTGTCCGACCAAGTGTTTTAATCGTACTTGATTTTATGAGCAACGACCACGCTTCTTCATTCGCATCATTTGCCCTGATTAGTAAGTAAGCTAAAGGGAGCAATATGCTGAGAGAAATTATGATCGAAGGAACCCAAAGAACAAGGATTGATTTTAGGCTGGGTCGTTTAATTTTCATTGGTTAGGGCAACATTTCT
>SWCD01003845.1_pt1 | contig 10807 bp, 11 predicted proteins | sample 4693011 | NCBI WGS metagenome assembly SWCD01 (sample SAMN10267278, study PRJNA491770) | bioreactor metagenome | isolation source: DHS bioreactor inoculated with marine | place: Japan: Omine Ridge, Nankai Trough | reverse complement strand
TTTTAGATTTGCTCGCGCTAGGGGGCTTTGTCTGGGTAAAACTGAATACTGATCCATTGGTGATTGGTGTGGCGTTGTTAACAATGATTGTTTTTGCAGTTACTGAGCAAATTTTTTTGAAAAGATCCAGTGAGGAAAGTAACTTCGATAATCACGACCCCCTATAAGGATTATAGTTGTCATAAATTAAATCTTATTGGATTATTTCCAAGTCAAATGTTCATAAACACTTGACCTGTAATATCTAAAACTGTCGACAACTAGTAGTTTTCCATTATTATTCTTTGCTAATAAATATTATTGATCAAATGATTAGGGCATACACGATTATCGCACACTCGTATCAACCCTTATTTAGCTATTGAGTGGCCTACTGACCTGCCCCCTGTCTTTAATCCAACCTCAGTTTAGTAATGCCCGTGGTTTGTGAATCATTTTTCTCGAGTCGATTGGCCGCAGCAAACTCCAACGGTGTTTGATAGCCAAGGGAGGAATGCGGTCGGTTTTCATTGTAATCAATCCGCCACTGGTTAATCAGCTCTCTGGCATGGGCCAGATCAGTAAACCAGTGCTCATTCAGACATTCATCCCGAAACTTGCCATTGAAACTTTCAATATAGCCATTTTGCATTGGCTTACCCGGCTGTATCAGCTTGAGTTCAACACCATTTTGATATGCCCACTGGTCCAACGCTTTGCCAGTAAACTCCGGCCCCTGGTCAGTTCTTACTGCCACGGGATAGCCTCTAAAGGCAGCAATAGTGTCCAGTGTTCGTGCGACTTGTTCACCGGAGATACCATGTCCTACCGGTATATCCAGACACTCCTTGCTGAAATCATCGACAATGGTCAGACATTTGATACGTCGACCACTGGCCAGTGAGTCCATGACAAAATCCATCGACCAGATATGGTTTGGCATTTCCGGCAGCAATAACGGCTGACGTTCTACCATAATGCCCTTACGACGCTTGCGTTTGCGTACTGCCAGTCCCGCCTCCCGATAGAGGCGATACACCTTCTTGTGATTCACCTTGATACCCTCACGGCGTAATTACTGATGTACTCGCCGATAACCAAACCGACGGCGTTCATAGGCTATCGCCTTGATCCGCTCTGTCAGTTCAGTCTCCTGAGGCGACTGGGAGCGGTATCGCATGGTGGCGCGGTTCAGACCGACCAGTGAACAGGCTCTGCGCTCAGAAATCGCTGTCTGTGACAGCATGAAACGCACAGCCTCCCGCTTATCCCTGACGGTCAGTACTTTCGGTTCAGTGCGGCCTTGAGGGCTTCATTATCCAGCATGGATTCTGCCAGTAGCTTCTTGAGCTTGGCATTTTCCTGCTCCAACCCTTTAAGTCGGCGGGCCTCGGACACTTCCATACCGCCATATTTTTTACGCCAAGTGTAGAACGTGACATCGGAGATATTATGTTTTCGACACAGTTCTTTGATTGGTAGACCGGCTTCGGCCTCTTTCAAAACCCGGATGATTTGTTCTTCTGTGAATCGTTTTTTCATGCTCATCTTCCTTTTCAGTGATGAACATTACTAAGTTATTCGTGGATTAGAAAGTGGGGAGCAGGTCACTACAGTACTTACAGTAGTTGTATTTCTTAATTGTATTTATCGCTATATTGAAAATACAAATTAAAGATGTAAGTTTTACTCATTAACTAAATTTTTTACAAAAAAAATGGGAAAAATTCCTTATATCTTCGCCTTAAAACCCTATTTATGGGTGGCATAAAACATGCTTCCCCATTTGAATCATCCAAGATGGAAAAGGAGTTACAAAATTTCCCATATCCTATTCTTAAAAATAATTGCAACCTCGACAGCTGAAAAGTTCGGTCTCATGTATTTGAATACCTACCTCTACAGGCACATTTTTTTACAGTGAGACGCGGGACTATATGGCCATAGTTATCTGAATCCATAAGGGCCATTATTATGCTTGGCTTCATGCTCAACATGTATAAAGACAAAAAATTAATATTGCTATCTTCATCATTGCAATAATTTTTTACGGATTCTTTATGTTTAGTGCGAAGTCTCAGGCATGTCGACTAGTCCTTAAGGGTTGTGGCCAAGAGGCTCTTAACATAAGGAAAATCTACGGAGAAACTAATGAGCGACAAAAATATCATCACCCAGCAGCCCATAGACATAACCCGCCGCCGCTTTATTCATGGCATTGGCGCAGGAATTTTTGTCACAGGCATTAACGCAGCTTTTCCGCTTCCTACGTGGGCATTGGCAAGCCCAGAGAATCTCCATGAAGGAGTACAAAATTATAAGACACAAAACTATTTTAATTTAGCATTCAGTTACACGCCGCTGACCATTGACGGAAAACAAGGCCGGTCAACCGCAATAAACGGTACGGTTCCTGCGCCGCTTATCCGTTGGCGCGAAGGTGATGTGGTAACGATGGATGTTACCAACCATCTTGATGACGTAGATCATGCTTCTATCCACTGGCACGGCATCTTAGTACCCTTTCGCATGGATGGCGTACCGGGTGTAAATTTTAATGGCATCCAGCCGGGTGAGACCTACCGCTATCGTTTTGATGTGAAACAGTCAGGCACCTACTGGTATCACAGTCATTCCCGCTTTCAGGAGCAGACCGGTTCCTATGGCCCGATCATCATTGACCCTATAACGTCGGAGCCGTTCCACTATGATCGTGATCATGTGATTGTGCTTTCCGACTGGGCATTTGAAGATCCGGAAACCATCTTCCGAAACATAAATCTCAGCCCAGAGTATTACATTTACTACAAACGAACGGTGTTCGACTATTTCAATGATGTGGCAGAAAAAGGATTTGGTGCGGCCAACTCCGGGCTACTGCCTTTTCGCAAAATGAACATGTCACCTCGCGACCTCTCTAATGTCACCGGCTCGATTTATACCTATCTGTTAAACGGCCATTCACCGGATATGAACTGGAGCGGAAAATTTACGCCAGGTGAAACAGTACGATTGCGAGTAATTAACGCTTCGGCGATGAGTAATTTCGATGTGCGAATTCCGGGGCTGGATATGACTGTCGTCATGGTCGATGGCAAAAAGGTGAAACCAGTCACATTCCATGAATTTCGCATCGGTGTAGCCGAAACATATGATGTACTGGTTACGCCGAAAGAGGAAAAAGCCTACACGATTTTCGCCGAATCCTTAGATAGAAGCGGTTATACACGCGGTACACTTTCACCACAGCCAGGGATGACCGCCCCTGTGCCTGAAATGCGCCCAGTACCGGATCGAACACTGGAAAGTATTGGCATGGGCATGATGAAAGGCAAGTATTTCGGTGGAATGGATGATGCAATGATGGAGAAAATGCATCACAAGCGTATGAAGATGCAGAATGAAAACATTCCTGGCCCAAATGGTCCTATGCCTTTCATGCCCGATAAGAATAATCCAGACGTAGCTATGACGGTGATGAACCCGAAAGAACGTATGGACGAACCCGGAATAGGCCTCGGCGAAGATGGTTGGAAAGTTCTGACTTACAAAGATTTGATCTCTAACGAACCGCAACCTTATAAAGCGAAGGTAGATCGCGAGCTCACTATCAACGTCACGGCCAATATGGAACATTTTATCTTCTCGCTGGATGGTAAAAAATTTACAGATCAGCCGGGTCCATATCTGTTCCGGCATAATGAACGTCTGCGCCTCTATATGGTGAATCACACAATGATGGATCATCCCATGCATCTGCATGGCATGTGGATGCAGCTGGAAACCGGACGTGGCAATGAGGAGATTCCATTTAAGCATACTTATCTGCTCAAACCCGGCGAAGTGGCATCATTCAGAATTACCCCCATCGAAAAAGGTGACTGGGCCTTTCACTGTCATCTGCTTTACCACATGGAAGCAGGCATGTTTCAGGTTGTGAGGGTAGCGTAATGGAGGACATCATGAAAAAGATCTTACTTTGCACATTAGTCTTAACACCTACTGTGGCTGTCGCGCAAGAAACTGGTTCTGTTCAGGCCTATGACGAAGGCGCAAAACCCAAGCCTTCGCATTATCACAGCCCCGGCCTGCCGCCAGAGAAAGGTAAGGAAATCCGAAAAATCGCTGAAGATGAGCCAGGCAAGACACAGGAAAATTTCGGGGTAGTATCCATACATGATAATGAGCCGTTTTTCCAAGTTCTTGGGGACCGGCTGGAGCATCGTAGCGACGGTAACGAACAGATTGTGTTATGGGATATGGATGCTTGGTATGGTACGGACTACAACAAGTTCTATGTAGAATCTGAAGGAGAATGGAATACCGATAAGGATGAGCCGGAAAACGTATCGATGGAAGTCTTTTGGAATCACACTTTCCGCCCGTTTTGGGATACTCAGTTGGGTATCCGGCATGATATTTTGGATGGAAAGGATGACCGTACTTTCCTCGCAGGAGGAATACAGGGTATGGCTCCTTATATTTTCGAAGTCGATGCTACTGCTTATGTGAGTGAAGATGGCGATACATCTGCTGTGTTCGAAGTGGAGCGGGATTTTTATTTCACCCAACGACTAGTACTTCAGCCAAGGTTAGAAACGGAGGTCGCTTTTTCTGATGTGTCAGAATATAATATCGCCGCAGGCTTTACCAGCATAGAAACCGGACTTCGTATTCGTTACGAATTCACCCGAAAATTTGCACCCTATATTGGTGTTAGCTGGGAACGTAGCCTAGGAAAAACCGCCGATATGCGGCAAGCCGATGGTGAGGATATTAATAAAACGAATTTTGTCGCCGGGGTGAAGTTCTGGTTCTGATCCTGTGAACAACTTTCTTCAAATAGCTCATTAAGCTGCTGTCACCATGGCTGAATTATTCTAGGGGCTGATCTCGATAATCAGACCATATTTGGTTTAACCCATTGAGTTAGTTGTTTTAATTGGCTCTTTGGGTCATTGTTATTAAATCGCACTCACACTCTTTCAAAAATAGATGTAAATAGTCTTTTGCAATACAGTTAAATCAACGTAAATGACACTTGGTTTGATTCCAAAAATGCTCAATTCCATTGATTTTACTTATAGCTAAACAGCTTAATCCGATAATGATTTAATTCGCTCACACCAAGCGCGTTATAGCTGCGCCATGTATAGGTATAAACGGTGCTGTCTGACTTCACTTTTAGTCTAATGGGTATCAAGGCCGTTTATTTTGCATCCGGGAGAATAATCGTCACTACCTGGCCATTGATTTTGATTAGCACAAAAATAGGAACCTTTCCTGCCATACCTCTGCCTCGTTTTCCTTTACGTCTGCCACCAAAATAACTTCATCAGCTTCTATCTCGCCTTCTAACAATTCAAGATGTTCACTATGTTCGTATATCAACATTCTTAAACGTTGTAAATAACTAATGGCAGTTTTACTATTTATATCAATCATTGCGGCGGCTGATTGTGCAGTTGGTCCTGCTACAACTACCTCAATTAATCAATGCTGTTTATACCAGCTTAAACGGCTTTATCTCATCTCCGGATAATACATTTTTAGGCATTATCTGGATCAGCCTTTTCTTTTTTACAGCTATTGAAAAATCTTTTAAAGGATGTAAGTTTTTCTCAAAAATTGAATTTTTTACAAAGAAAAAATCAAAATTCATTATATCTTCGCCTGACCCCCCCTATTGATGGGGTGGCATAAAATCTGCTTCATCAAATTTGAAACATCAAAGTTGAACATGGAGTTCCAAAAATGTCCTATATTCGATTCTTAGCAATGATTGCAACCTCGACAGCTGTAATGTTCGGTCTCATGTATTTGAATACCTACGCTTATGAACATATTTTTTACAGTGAAACCCGGGCATATATGGCTATTCTTATGGGAGCCACCATGGCAATTATCATGCTTGGTTTCATGCTCAGCATGTATAAGGACAAAAAAAAGAATATTGCCATATTTGTTATTGCAGTGATTTTGTTTTCTGGTTCACTGTACTTAGTACGAAGTCAAATTACTGTAAATCAGACGTCGTACATGAAAGCTATGATTCCTCATCACTCTATTGCCATCATGACCAGCGAACGCGCCAAGATCATCGATCCACGAGTCCGTGAATTAGCCGACTCAATCATTGAAGCTCAGCGCCGCGAGATTGCCGAGATGCGCTACCTTATCCGGGAAATCGAGAGTGAGGAGAAATAACATGCTTCAATTTTCAAAAATCTTTGTGGCACTTACGCTGGCTCTCATGTTTGTCGCATGTAATGAAAACACTGCTCCTGGTAATGATCGCTCTGCTGATAAAGCGCCACCACCATCTCAAAGTCCTGTTGCTTCGGCAGAAAAAGCCATTAAGGAGGCAGACCGTAAGGCTATTGAACCGTCTTCGATGACATCAAAAGACTACACACAGGTGGTAGGGGAAAGTATTGAATGCCAATTCCGTTTGACTGAAGTAGGCATGCCGATACTGGTCGTGAAAGACCGCACCGGTGCAATTAAGATTAACGGTAAAGTGGTTGAGCTTGAATCTCCTGGAGCTACTCCTTCCGAAGGAATAGAGTTAAATATGTCAGCTGGGGATATTCACGTCACAGTGACGCCATTAGAAGAAGAAAGAGTACAACTCGATAATGGGTTTAATCAGCGAGAAGCTAACCTTGTATTCGATCTGAAAAAGGGACGTAAGGTCGGTTATCAAGGTTACTATCTGTGCCGTAGTTAACCTCTACTATGAGATTTTTCAATTAAAAGTAGGGAGGAAAAGATGTATATGAGCTTAAGCAAATTTTTTTTCATGATTGCATTGATCGGTATTTCCTTAGCAGTCGCCTATCCTGAAAACATTCAAGCCGATCCTAATCCTCCTCTTTCTGCAGCGCCGGAAGATGATGGTCAATGGAGTATGCCTGCCAAGAATTATGCATCCACTCGTTATACGGATTTGCAGCAAATAAATAAACACAATGTGGCTGATTTAGATGTCACTTTTACGTTTGACACTGGAATCAAAAAAGGACAAGAAGCCGCACCTATAATTGTCAATGATACGCTTTATATTGTGACGCCTTACCCTAATAAAGTATTTGCTTTGGATCTGACTCGCCCCGGAGCGCCATTAAAATGGAAATATGATCCTGAAACACTTCCTGCTTCCCAAGGTGTTGCCTGCTGTGATGTGGTTAATCGAGGTGGAGTCTATTGGAATGGTAAGTTCATTTTCAATACACTGGATGGTCGTACAATTGCACTTAATGCGACTTCGGGTCAGGAAATATGGGCGACCCAGCTTGGGGATATACATTCTGGTGAATCCATTACTATGGCCCCGCTCGTTGTTAAAGATCACGTACTCGTTGGTAATTCCGGCGGAGAATTTGGAGTGCGAGGTTGGCTTGCCGCACTCAATGTCAACAATGGGGAAGTCGAATGGAAAGCCTTTCATACTGGTCCCGATGAAGATGTTCTAATTGGGGATGATTTTGAGCCTTTTTACGCAATGGATCGTGGACAAAATCTCGGCGTCACGACATGGCCGCCAGAAGCATGGAAAACCGGCGGAGGTACGGCATGGGGGTGGATTTCCTATGACCCAGATCTTGACCTCATTTACTATGGTACTGCCAATCCCGGACCTTGGAATGCTGAGCAACGACCTGGTGATAATAAATGGACGGCGGGGATCTTTGCCAGAGATCCAGATGATGGTTCGGCCAAATGGTTCTATCAATTAACGCCACATGACGCTCATGATTACGATGGCGTGAATGAAATTATCCTCTTAGATATGAAAATTGATGGCGAAGAACGCAAAGTGCTCGTTCGTCCCGAGCGCAATGGTTTTCTGTATGTTATTGACCGGGTTACTGGAGAAGTTATCTCTGCTGATGCTTACTCATATACAAATACTGCCAACGGCGTTAATTTAGAAACGGGTCGACTGCGTGTAGTCGAGTCCAAAATCCCTACTCCCGGCGAAGAAATAAGCGACATATGCCCAGCCGCATCAGGGGCTAAAGATTGGAACCCTTCGGCTTACTCACCTAAAACCGGACTGCTATACATCCCACATCAAAACGTTTGTATGGACTGGACTAGTCATGAAACAAACTATATAGCCGGTACTCCATATATTGGGGCGAAGGTTATTATGAAGCCTGGTCCAGGAGGTCATCGCGGAGTACTAACGGCATGGGATGTAATGGGACGTGAAGCCGTTTGGGAGGTTCAGGAAGAATTTCCATTATGGAGCGGCTCACTGGCCACCGCCGGAGGGCTGATATTTTATGGAACGATGGATGGATGGTTTAAGGCTCTTGATGCCACAACTGGCGAACTTCTTTGGAGCTTTAAGACTAATTCTGGGATTATCGGTCAACCCGTTAGCTATCAATCACCCGATGGGAAACAGCATATAGCAATTCTAGCAGGCGTAGGTGGATGGGCTGGCGCTATTGTTTCTGGTGATTTAGATCCCCGCGATCCTACTGCTGCGCTTGGCTATGTGGGGGCAATGACGGATTTGAAAAAAGTAACAAAACCGGGAGGTACGCTATATGTTTTTGCATTACCTTAGGAAATCGCTTATCTCGGCTCCCTCGCTTATCATTTTGCTAATGATTCTGAGCTTTTCAGGGGTGCAAGCAGAAGAGGGAGGCAAACACTCAGAAAAACACGAACATAAAAAAGGCTCCGAGCCAGCATCTTCATCTAACAAGGGAAGTGGATATGAAAATGATCCCGCGCATATCGCAGCTGGCAAGCGTCTTTATATGGAAAATAACTGTGTAGGTTGTCATGCTATGGGCGGTGGAGGAATTGGCCCTCCCTTCCTCGATGACAAATGGCATCATGGTGGGAAAATCGAGCAAATATTTAGCTCTATTCATGATGGAATACCAAGCGGCATGCCCGCTTGGAAAGGACGACTTCAAGAAGAGCAGATATGGCAACTTTCCGCGTATGTTAAAGCTTTCGAAACAGACGCACCAATGCCTGATGGGCCAACTCAACCAGTTGAAAGAAGTTCTGGGGGGCTCGATGCTGAACCGAACAAGAGTCGTAAAGCAAAACATTGAGACTGAAAATTCGGCAGGAAGCAAAAATCTATGAAAAATATCTTAGTCATCGCCTTTATTGTGCTAACGACTTCAAGCAGTTTGCGTGCTGAGGAAAATATACTCCGCGTCTGTGCCGATCCAAATAACCTTCCTTTTTCGAATAAATTTGAAGAAGGCTTCGAAAACAAAATTGTAGATCTCATTGCTACCGAATTAAATTCTAAGGTCGAATATACTTGGTGGGCACAGCGGCGAGGCTTCGAGAGAAACACACTTGGTGCTGAAAAGTGTGATTTATGGCCAGGTATCGCTTCGACGAGCGAGGGGATAACAGTAACTCGTCCCTATTATCGATCGACGTATGTTTTTTTATCTCGAGCGGATCGTCACCTTAACATCAACTCTTATGATGACTCTCGTCTTGCTGATCTCATAATTGGCGTACAAATGATAGGCGATGATGGGGCAAATACTCCGCCGGCTCATGCATTAACAAGCCAGGGACATATCAACAACATACGCGGCTATATGCTCTATGGTGATTATGAGGAAAAAAATCCGTCAAGCACAATCATTGAAGCGGTGGCACGAGGAGAAGTTGATCTGGCCATCGTTTGGGGTCCACTCGCTGGATACTTCGCTGATATATCCCCAGTCAAACTCATCACGATCCCTGTTAATCCCATGCTAGACAATTCACCGTGGAACATGGCGTTTGATATATCAATGGGTGTTCAACAAGGCAACGAGAAGTTACGAGCACAATTAAATAAAATACTTACCCAGAAAAATGATCGAATCCACGAAATACTCTCGAGCTACAACGTACCTTTAGTCGAAAAAAAAGATAAAAAATGACTATTGCACAGCACCAAAAATTAATCTAACCAATAGCCTCGAAACATTTTCATGCAAGGGATGTTCTGTGTTCAGTTTTGTTGTAATTATGGTCCATCAGTCTGGATAGCTGCCCACCTTTCGACAGTTTACAGGAGTCATGACAGTGTAATTGGGTGTAGCAATATTTTTGGGTTGAAAGCTATTTTATAGTGTCATCATATTAATCCAAAGATAATCATCAAATATCAACAGTCCCTGCTGATAGGTATATGGATCGCGCTATACCAGAAAACTACTATCGGTCATTCGTTTTTTTTTGCCCTTCTTCCAGACCACGGCGATAGGCTTCTTCCGCATCTTGGTGTTGATGTTCGTCTTTACTGTTTTCTCCATGATCGCCATGCCCCTTATGCATGAATATATGCATCAGTGGACACAACAAAATAATCAGAAATGGAAGATATGGAAGGATGTGGGCACTGTGATCAACGAAAATAAAATAGAGCGCCACTCCAATAAGTATAAGAGTTGCCATACCATGAAGGCTGGTCCAAAAACCGGGTTTGCTTGCCATCTAGTTTCTCCTATGCCGCCTTATAGACAACGCTGTTAGATGTATGTCAGGGTCATTTATCAACATTCAGTTTCACCCGCTTAAGGCGCAGTGAGTTGCCAATCACCGACAAAGAGCTGGTTGTCATGGCGATCACCCCGATCATCGGATGAAGTAGGCCGACAGCTGCAATGGGTATCGCGGCCACATTGTAAAACCAAGCCCAAAACAGGTTTTCAACGATTTTCCGAAAAGTTGCACGGGACAGGCGAATAGCCTCCACCACCTTGGTTAGTTCACCTTTAACCAAGGTGACATCCGCAGCTTCAATGGCAACATCGGCGCCAGCACCAATAGCGATACCCACATT
>SWCD01004308.1_pt1 | contig 10810 bp, 7 predicted proteins | sample 4693011 | NCBI WGS metagenome assembly SWCD01 (sample SAMN10267278, study PRJNA491770) | bioreactor metagenome | isolation source: DHS bioreactor inoculated with marine | place: Japan: Omine Ridge, Nankai Trough | reverse complement strand
GTCGTAGTTGCCGCTCCGGAATTCCTCCGAAGCGAGGATCTTCAGGTGGATCGGGATCGTGGACTTCACACCCTCGATCCTGAAGGAGCGGAGCGCGTCCAGGACCTTATCGATCGCGGTCGCCCGGTCGGGGCCGTGGCCGATCAGCTTGGCGATCATGGAGTCGTAGAACGGGGGCACCACGTAGCCTTCCCGGACGTGGGTGTCGACCCGGATGCCGTCGCCCTTTGCGGGCGGGACGAAGGTCGTCACCTGTCCCGGGGTGGGTTTGAAACCCTGGGCGGGATCCTCGGCGTTGATCCGGACCTCGATGGCGTGGCCGTTCATGACCACGTCCTCCTGGCGGATGGAGAGCCGCCGGTTCGCGGCGATGGCGATCTGCTCCTTGACGATGTCGAAGCCGGTGACCATCTCCGTCACCGGGTGCTCCACCTGCAGGCGGGTATTCATCTCCATGAAGTAGAGCGTGCCGTCCTCGTCCCGGAGGAACTCCACGGTGCCGGCGTTGACGTAGCCGATCCGCGCCACCGCCGCCGCGACCCGCGTCCCGACCTCGGCGCGCAGTTGTGCGGAGACCACCGGGGAGGGCGACTCCTCCACCAGCTTCTGGTGGTTGCGCTGGGCGGAGCACTCGCGCTCACCGAGGTGGACGGCGTTGCCGTAGGCGTCGGCGAGGATCTGGAACTCGATGTGGCGACCGCCGCGGATGAACTTCTCGAGGTAGAGGTCGGCGTTGCCGAAGGCCTTCTCCGATTCCATCCGCGCCTGGGAGAAGGCGGTCTTGAGACCGGCCTCGTCCTCCGCCACGCGCATCCCGCGCCCGCCGCCGCCGGCGCTCGCCTTGAGGAGTACCGGGTAGCCCATCGAACCGGCCACCTCGCGCGCCATGTCGAGCGTCCGCACCACGCCGCGGGAGCCGGGAATGGGATCCAACCCCACCGCGCGCATGGTTTCGCGGGCCGCGGCCTTGACGCCCATCTCGCGGATGGCCGCCGGCGACGGGCCGATGAAGGTCACCTTCGCCTGACCGCACATGGTGGCGAAGAGCGCGTTCTCCGCCAGAAAGCCGAAGCCGGGGTGCACGGCCTGACAGTCCGTCTGCAGGGCGGCCTGGATCACGGCCTCCATGTTCAGGTAGCTGTCGCCGCTGCGGGGACCGCCGATGCACACCGTTTCGTCCGCGAACTCGAGGTGCGGAGAGTCGCGGTCCGCCTCGGAATAGGCCGCCACCGAGCGGATACCGAGTCCGCGGAGGGCCGAAAGGATACGGAGCGCGATCTCGCCGCGGTTCGCCACCAACACCGACCGGAACATATATGCCTCCGTACCTGTCAGAGAGTCGTCTTCGCTCGCTCGAGCCGCTCGAGAGCGTTTCGTACCGCCTTCGCCGGCAGCAGGATCTTGAGCTGACGGATCGCCTCGGAAACCTCTTGCGCGCGGGCCCCGGCTCGAAGCGCGCCCCGGATGTGCGGGGTGAGCTGCCGAGGCAGCTCGAGTGCGGCGAGCAGGCACACGGACAGGATCTCCCGCGTCTTCAGATCGAGGAAGGGCCGGGAGAGGACCTTCCCGTAGGCGGCTTCGAGGATCCAGTCCATGAACTCCGGGTGGAAGCCGGAGATGCGGCTCGTGACGATCTTCGTGTCGTCCCGGTAGATTTCCTCGAACAGCTCCCGCCCCCGCCGCCGGAAGAAGGTCGCCGAGGAGGATCGGGGCGGAACGCGATCGGTCCGATGCTGAACCTCGAGCCCCCGAGCGGCGGCAACATCATCCAGGGTCTCGAAGGCGTGCAGCGCCCGCGGGAAACCGGCGAAGAGGAAGGTCTGGAGGATCGTCTCGTGGATCCGGTCGAGCCCCACCCGTCGCTCGAGCGCCCAGTCGAGGGCGTCGGCGAGATCCTCACTCCGGCCCATGAGCGTCAGGACGGAGATGTAGACGAGGTGGCGGATGCGCTTTGGAAGACCCCGGCGATCGCGCCACTTGCTGGCTCGCTCGCGGAACGGCGCTCCAATCTCTGAAGATCCGGGACTGCCCATGAAGGAGGGAGTTTAGCGTTGTTTTCTCACCACCTTCCACGCTTTCAGAGGGGTATCCTCGGTCCCATGGTCAGAGGATGGCGATGGATCCGGTCAGGCGCGCTGGGAGCAGCGGAGAACATGGCGCTCGACGAGGCCCTGCTCCGGGCGGACCCGGTGGTGCCCACCCTGCGCACGTACGCCTTCGATCCGTGGACCCTCTCGCTCGGTTACTTCCAGGAGGCGGACCCGGAGATCATCGCCGGCGCGCTGGAGGGAGGCTTCTCAGTAGTCCGGCGCCCGACCGGCGGCGGGGCGATCTTCCATGGGCTCGAACTGACCTACGCGGTGATCTGTCCAGGCGACGAGCCGGGCTTCCCCCGGAAGGTCGAAGGCGCCTACGACGTGGTGCACGGCATCCTCTCGATGGCGATGTCGGACCTGGGCCAGGACGTGGTGATGCGGGGCAGCCGGGAGCTGGTTTCCGACACCGGCCGGGGTGCGGACGAGTTCTGGTGCTTCTACAACTCCACCTCCTTCGATCTCGTCCTGGGGGACCGGAAACTCGTCGGCTCCGCGCAGCGCCGGACGGGAAACGGGTTCCTCATGCACGGCTCGATCCCCCTCGCCGCGAACCTCTTCACGCCGGAAGCGGCGGCGATCGAGGTTTCCTACCGCGACCTGGAGGAGGCGATCGCCCGGCAGGCGGCGGACCGGCTCGGCGTTCAGTTGACCTCCGGATTCCCGACCGGCGAAGAGAACACCGCCGCGAGACGGCTCGCGACGGAAAGATACGGAAACGACGAGTGGCTGTTCAAGAGGTCTCCCCCTGCGACTCTGGATCGCCTCTGATAGAATGCGAGGACCATGGAAAGCTATTCCGTCCTGCTGAAGAGTGAATCGAACGTTCCGGCGCCGACCCTGGCCACGGAACTCGCCAAAATCCTCGAGCGACCCGCCGGTGAGTTGACCCGCGCGCTTCGCCAGCACCCCTGGATCCTGATCGAGCACGTCGACGCCACCGCCCTCGACGAGGTCTTCGAGGCCCTCGGCCGGGAGGGGGTGGTGGCGAAGGCGGTACCCGACATCCACATGCCGAAACTCCGCCCGGCGCTCCGGGTCCGCGATGCCGACCCGGTGGAGAAGGGGCTCTTCCTGAAGGTGGCCGAGCCGCCCTCCCCGCCCGTGCTGCCGTGGGATGAAATCCGGCTGATCGCGGTGGGAGAGGCCACCCTGGCGGCGGGAGAAGAGGGCCAGATCTACGGCGCGTGGAAGGGTGGTGGCGGCACCCCGGCCGCCAGCCGCGGACCGACCTCCACCCCGGGCTCGGCCGGACTCGGCCCCGCGAAGCAGAGCTCCAAGAGCCCCCTCCTGATGGGCATCATCACGGGCGGGGAGAATCCGATGACCCTCGCCATCGACGCCGGTAACTTCAACTACGAGTTTCTGAAGAAGAGGATGAAGCCGACGAGCCGGGAGAACCTGAAGCTCCTCCTGAAGGCGATCCTGGCCCGGCGCCCCGACATCCCGATCACCGATCGGACGAGAGGCTGGCTCGAGGGCGAACCCGCATCCAGCTACCGGTTCCGTTCGCTGAAGGCGTTCGGGGTCCATATCCGCTGGGTGCTGCAGGGGATCGAGGAGAGAGAGGCGGAAGAGGCCTGAACTACCTGATCGTCACGGAGCGGGACCTGAAGTTGCCGATCCAGGAGGTGGGCCCGGCGATCGCCCGCGCCCTCAGACGTCCCACCGCGGATGTCACCCGGGCCCTCCGCGGCACTCGCGGCGTCATCGATCTCCGCCTCTCCGAAATCGACGCCGAGATCGTGAAGAGCATTCTGGCGCGGCAGGGCATTCCCACCCGGGTGGCTGCGGAGGAGGCCGCGCCGAAACTCCCCCGGGCGGTCATCCTGCTGGACGCCGACCCCCTCCCGAAGGGACTCCTGATCCAGCGCGCCTCCGGCCGCGAGCAGCCGGGTCTGCTGCCCTGGCGGCACCTGAAGATCGCCGCCGTGGGCGCCGTCACCTTCACCCGGTTCCCCACCCGCGACGTGCTCGAGAGCGCCTCGAACACCGGCGACCTGGAGGTCGACCGGGTGCTCGCCGCCGCTCTCCCCAGCCTGCGCCTCGGGTTTCTGGTGAGCGGCGGCGGGCCGTTCGGGTTGCGGGAACCGACTCCCCACACACCGGCCAGAAAGCCCCCGATCACCGAGACGGTGCACTGCCTCGACCTGCTCACCGACGGCCCGATCCCCCGCTACCGGATCCTCGCCAGCCGCTTCATCTACGACTACCTCGGCGAGCGGATGAAGCTGTGCTCCGCAGAGAACTTCCGCACCCTCCTGACCGACCTCGCCACCTTCGCCCCGGACATCCTCCTCTCCGGGACCACGCTGAGCTTCCTCTCGAAGCCGAAATCCGACCACCACCGTTTCCAGACGGAGTTGGAGTTCGATGCTTATGTGCGGTGGTTGTCGGCGTGGGACCGGTTGTTTCGGTAGCCCCCCCCAATTCCGACTTACCGTGCCGGGCCTTTTTGGTCGTTTTTTGCGGCCGACACCGCGGCCGACACGGCGGTCGGCCCTCCAGGGGTGCCGGGGGAAAACACCATGGAGGGCGCCGCGCCGTCGGCGCCTGGTTGGGTTCAGGGGGCATGCCTTCGCGCAATCCCACGGGGGGCGATGAATGGTTGATGCACGCGTCTAGACATCAAGAAGTCGCGCCGCGATCAACGTCAGGTCGTCCGCGTATCCCTCGCCCCCGGAGAACTCGGTGACCTCGGAGACGATCCTCTCGACCAAAGCCTGCGAGCTCTCGTGGCTGCCTGAGACGATGTCGATCAGGCGCTCGGTGCCGAAGAATTCGCCTGCCGGGTTGCGGGCCTCGGTGATGCCGTCGGTGTAGATGAGGAGCGCGTCGCCGGGGTGGAGCTTCATCGGGCCGACGGCGGTGTATTCGTAGTCCTGCTCGAAGCCGAGCCCCATGCCGCGGCCGCCGAGCATCTGCACCTCCCGGGTGCTCCCTCGGTAGAGGATCGGCTCACAGTGGCCGGCCTTGACCCAGGTGAGGGTGCGGTCGGCGAGGTCGAGGTCGCCGTAGAAGAGGGTCATGAACTGGTCCGAGCCCATGTCCCGGGTGAGGGCGCGGTTCAGGCGGGTGACGATGCGGGCGAGATCGTCATCCATCGAGGCGAAGGCCCTGAGAAGGGCCCGGCCGGTAGCCATGAGCAGGGCGGCCACGATGCCGTGGCCCGAGACATCCCCCACCACGAGGCCGACATGGCCGTCGCGGTCCCTCAGGTAGTCGAAGAAGTCGCCCCCGGTCTCGTCGCAGGTCAGGGCCTGGCTATAGATGTCGTAGCCCGGCAGGGGCAGCCGGGGGGCGGGCATCAGTCTGCGCTGGAGGTCGTGCGCCAGAGCCAGACCCTGCTCCTTGCGGACCAGGCGGGCGTTCTCGATGGCGATGGCCAGCTGGTAGGAGAGTGCCTTGAACAGGCCGAAGTCGCCCTTGGTGAACCTCCGGCGGCGGATCGAGCTGTCCACGTAGAGAACGCCGATGATCCGGTCCTTCACCCAGAGCGGAGCACCCATGACGGTGAGCAGGCCGAGGTGCTGCACGGACTGGGTGACCGGAATCGGGTTCTCGCTGGCGGTGGCGGTCATGCACACCGCGGCCCCCTCGGTCAGCACCTTCTTCGGCACCGTCTTGCTGTAGAGCGGGTCGGGGTCGAGGTTCTTTCGGTCGGAATCCCGGGCCACGTGGATGCGGAGGACTCCGGCGGCGTCCGCCAGAAGGAGAATCCCGCGCTCGGCCATGGTGAACTCGAGGGTCTTGTCCACCACGGAGACGAGGAGCGTGTCCAGGTCGCGGGTCCGGTTGACCTCGGCGATGGTGTCGAGCAGGATCTCGACGTTCCGGAGGTCGTGCTCGCGTTCACCGGTGAGGAAGCCGGCGAAGGTGTCGCCCGGTCGGGGGTGGCGATCTCCCTGGTTAGCATTCATGGTCGCCATCATTCTAACGACCGACGGATCGATTGGGAGGCTGCGCCCCGATCACTCCTCTTCCGGCAGCTGGCTGAGGATCGCGTCCCAGTCCACGCTCTCGGTCTCCTCCGCCTTGAACGGCCCCATCTGCTTGAACCGTCGGAACTCGCGGTAGGAGGAGAAGTCGCCCCAGCAGACCTGCTGCCCGGCGGGGTCGTCGAGCGGCTCACCGATGAACTCCCGCAGGAAGTCGGCCGGAGCCTTGTCCGGTTCCTGGTCGGTGAAGCCGGGGAAGTAGAAGAGGTTGATGTTGATGTCGCCCGACCGACCGGTGATCAGCGGGTACAGCCGGCGGAACTTGCCGGGATTGATTTCGCGGGCGAGCAGGAACTCACGCTTGGCGTGATAGAAGTCCTGCTCCTCGAGGTAGAGCGCGCCCAGGCGCAGGTGGGCCTTGAAGCACGTGGGCACCAGCCTGGTGGCCGAAATCAGCCTCGCCTTGGCCGACGAGGGATCGGAGCGATAGCGGTAATAGCGAGCCGCGAGAAGGAGGACGGGCAGAAGAGCCAACCTTCGATAGACAGCCCTGATTCGCGCAGTGAGCCCGACCATGGCCCCACGGCCCTCGCTTTCCCCCTCAAGTGATTTGTGCCGGAAATTCGATACCGGACCTGACAGATCGAGTGCTCATGCCGTGCCCAGGTGGGGCAAACGGAACGGCACGGATCCGACCTCTTTCCGTGGCGAATCCTATGCACGGGGGGGGGAAGGACAAAGGAAAAGGAGAGGCTGTCGCCGGTGGACGCGCCGGCGGCCATGGAGCGAAATGGCTCTCAAAGGCAACCTCAACAGCGTCGACCTGGCAAACATCTTCCAGATGCTTTCCATCAATCGGAAGGAAGGCACTCTGAACATCTTCGACGGTGAGTCGAAGAAGTCGATCTACTTCTCGCAGGACGGCGTCTCGATGCTTTCGCGGGGCGCAAAAAAGCAGGACTCCCTCGCCCGCATCCTCCTCCGGTTCGAACGAATCACCGAGGAAGACCTCCAGGTGGCCCGCAACCTGCAGCAGCAGGGGGGCAAGCCCCTGTGGGCCGTGCTGGACGAAACCGCCATGGTCCCCCAGGAGGTTCTGCAGGACGCCCTCCGCCTGGAAATCGAAGAGGAGATCTACAACCTCTTCGTGTGGAAGGACGCGAGCTTCGAGTTCATCGAGGGCGCGGCGCCGCCGGAATTCACGCAGCGCGAAGGCAGCATCACGCAGCTGATGTTCAACGTGAACAGCCTGATCATGGAGGCCGCTCGACGCATCGACGAGTCGGAGATGATCCAGGAACGCGTGGCCTCCCTCCGCGAAGTCTACCGGTACACCGGCAGCAACATGGACCTCTCGGATCCGATCTTCGAGGAGCCCTGGTGCGACCGCGTGCTGGCGGCCATCGACGGCAGAAACGACGTCGAGAAAGTCATCGAGGGTTCCTACGTCAGCAAGTTCGAGGTCTGCAAGATCCTCGCCCTCCTGGTCGATGCCGGAGCGGTCGAGCCGGTCTCCCCCGAAGACCTGATGCGGGAAGGCGTGGAGGCGCTCAACCGCGGAGACATCGACGCCGGAGTCCGCTTCCTGGAGCGCATCGCGGAAATCGGCGTCGAGTCCCCGGAGCAGCAGCTCACGCTGGCGACGAGTTACGAGAACGCCCGCCAGTACAAGCTGGCGGCCCAGTACTACCGCCTGCACGCCGATTACTGCCTCTCGATCTCGGATCACGGGGAGGCCTTCCGGATCTACCGGAAGATCGTGGCGCTGCTGCCGACGGACCTCAAGGCCGCCGACCGCCTGATCCAGATCTACGCGGATCACCGCAGCCAGCTGAGCGACCACACCGAGGAAATCGTCAATCGCGGCAAGACCGTGGCCGGCATCTACATGGAGCTCGGCCGCAGCGGTCAGGCCATCGAGATCATCCTCCGCGTGGTGGGACTGGCGCCGAACGACTTCTCGCTGCGCCAGCTCCTGATCAACGTCTACCTCGCGAACAACATGGCCGCCGAGGCCGTGACGGAATACCAGACGATGGTGGACTATTTCACCCACCAGAAGGACTGGGACCAGGTCCTGAAACTGCTCCGGAAGATCCTTGTCATCGACCGGTCGCGCGAAGACGTCCGTCGTCGTCTCGAGTCGATCCTGGCCAGGAAAGAGCACAAGAGTCGCGGCATGAAGCGGGTCTTCATCGTCCTCGTCCTGGGCCTCCTGGTCGCTGGCCTGGGCTACGGCTACGTGACCTACGAGCTCGACGCCCGAGAGAAGCTCGCGATCCAGGAAGAACGCGCCAGCAAGGCTCTGGCCGAGATGACGCGCAGCATCTCCGAAGCGAGCATCGGCTTGACGGCGCTCCAGCAGGCCCTGAGCGACGGCGAGGTGGATGTCGAGCAGTTGGTGTCCACGTACCGGGAGGCCGAGAGTCTCCGCGAGAAGTACCGCCGGCAGATCGACGAGGACATTCACGACCTCATGCAGGTCGCCGAGCAGTACCGCTACACCTCCGCCTACAAGGACTCGGTCAAGAAGCAGGAAGAGCTTCGACTTCTCCGGGCTCAGTTCGAACACTCCGTCCTGGCGGCCCGCGACGAGATCCAGCAGCGCAGTCTGTCCATGGTTTCGGAAGCCGAGAAGCTCCTGATGAACGGGCAGCCGAGCGCAGCGCTCGCCAGTTTCGAGAGGGCCTGGTCGCTCGCCGTGGACCGGGCGCCCATGGAGCCCACGGCGGTCGAGCAGAAGATCCGGGAGCTCAAGACCAACCTCGGTGAGATCAAGGGCAGACTCGACGAGATCGACGACCTGTGCGCCACCGGCATGTTCATGGAAGCGCGCGAAATCGCCCTGGCCCTGATCCGGGAGTACTGCATCCCCGAGGTCCTGGAGCGGACGCGCCTGCCCATCCGGGTCGTCACGGTTCCGGACAATGCGGAGATCTACTTCAACGGGATGTCGGAGGGGCAGAGAACTCCATCCTGGATCCGCTGGCACCCGGCCAAGGACGCCATCATCGAGTTCCGTCACCCGGGCTTCGCGAGAAGCACCAATCGTCTGGTCGCTCTGGACTCGAACCACCGCGAGAAGGAGCTCCTCCGCATCACCGAGCAGAGCGAGATCCACACCGCGCTGGTGAAGGAAGTCGGCTGGAGAGAGTCGATCGACGGCTCCGTCGAGGCCATTCCCGCCGTGTCCGGTAAAGCGGTGATCCTCGCCACGCGAACCAGCGTGGTCTACCGGATCCACGCCCGGGACCGCCGGATCGAGGAGATCTACAAGGTCGAAAGCCTGAGCGGGATCGCTTCGGGACCGGCGGTGCGCGGGGACGACCTCTACCTGGCGACGATTGAGGGGCAGGTGGCGCGCATCTCGCTGAGCACGCGTCAGCCGGCATGGTCGAAGCAGGTTCAGGGTTCCGTCTACCTGCCGCTCGTCCTGGCCGGCGATCGCCTTCTGGTGTGCGACAACACGAACCAGATGACCGCCCTCGACCTGAAGTCGGGCACGCGTCTCTGGTCCCGCAAGCTTCCGGACGGGATCTGCGGCAAGCCGGTGCTCATCGGCGGTCGGGCGTTCGTCACCTGCGCCAACGGCCACTGCTACGGCATCGGTGTTTCGGGCGGCGAGACCGAGTTGGACTTCACTCCCGGGAGTCCGGGGAAGAAGGTCCTCGGGCCCGCGGCGACGGACGGTCGCAACCTCTACGTGGCGTCGAAGAGCGGAACGCTCTACGCGGTCGAGACGAACCGGGGGAAGGAACTCTGGAACTTCGCAACCGGTGGAGATGTCCGTACGGCGCCGGTCGTGGCCGCAGGCGTGGTGTTCATCACCACTACCGACGGCCGGATCTACGCCATCAAGAATGGAGCGATGCTCGACAGTTACGAACTGAATGGGCATGTGCGGGCGGGGCTGACGCTCGAGGGCAATCGGCTGTTCGCGGCGCACGACGGCGGATTGATGACCGCGATCGACTTCACGAAGGACCGATTCCGCCTGGTCTGGCGGGTAGACGTCAACGTGGAAGACTGCCGAATGCTCGTTCCTCTCACTGTTGTCGGGGACGAGGTGCTGGCGGCATCCGAAGATGGAGAGATCTTCGTGTTGAGGAAATGAGTCGTTCAGACGTTAGGGCTTCATCCCGACACTCGGAAGTGTCGATAGGAAAGAACGCGAGACCCAAGGAACGGAAATAGACCCGTGACGAGCGTGATCGAGAAGCTGAGGAAGATTGGCGACCTCCACCGCTTGAGGACTGCGGTGAGGCGCAGTCCGACACCGGCCGCCTTCGCGGAACTTGCCGAGCGATACATCTCTCTCGGCAAGGTGAGGGACGCCCGCCGCGCCGCTCGGCGCGGACTCGATTTGTTCCCGATGTCGGAACGCCTCCAGTCCGTCTGCACCTTCGTCCGCAAGGACGGCCTGAAGGAGGAGATCACCCGGCTGAAGCGTGAAGCCGCGGAGAAAGCCACCCCGGCCGTCTTTGTGCGCCTGGCGCAGTGCTATCTGGAACTCGGGGACCACGAGCGGACCCTCGCCGTGTGCAACGAGTGCTCCGAGCGCTATCCCCTGAACGAAAATCCCTATCTCGTGGCCGGCGAGGTCCGCACCGGTAGGTTCTTCATGCATCTGGCCGGTTCAGACGGGATCGAGGGCGAGGCTCTGCTTCGCCGCGCGCTGCGACTGAACTCGCAGAACCTGAAGGCGCGACTGCTGCTGGCGCAGCTCTACTACGCCATCGGCGCCCTGAGTGCCCTCGACCAGGAACTCGCCGAGATTCG
>SWCD01011865.1_pt1 | contig 10816 bp, 6 predicted proteins | sample 4693011 | NCBI WGS metagenome assembly SWCD01 (sample SAMN10267278, study PRJNA491770) | bioreactor metagenome | isolation source: DHS bioreactor inoculated with marine | place: Japan: Omine Ridge, Nankai Trough | reverse complement strand
CGGCCCGTGATGGTGGGTTGGCGCGAACCATCCTGCTCTTTCTCGCCTCCGCCGTTACGGATGCGATGATCGTGCTCATCGCCTGGGCGGCAGGCTATGCGCTTGCCATTCTGGCCTTGGGCGAATTTGGCCAGATCGGCATCCGTCAGACCCTCTATCTCAACGCTTTCCTTCTGGTGGAAATGGCCAAGGTCGCGGTCAGGCTGGTGCTTTCGCCATCTGCAACCGCGCTGCGGCTGCTGCCGATCCCTGACCGGGCGGCGTCCTATCTGTCGACGCGGATCAATCTTATTGTCGGCATCGTGGGTTATGGGCAATTGCTGATCGTGCCGATTCTCAACAGCAATGTGTCCTTTGCCGCCGGGCGGGCGACTTCCGCGTTGATCGCCATGGCGGTTCTGATGCTTGCCATCGGGTTGGTGCTGCGCAATCGCCGCACCGTGTCCGACTGGTTGTTGGGCCCGCAGACCGAGGATGCCACGCCGCCCAAGGGGGCGCTTGCTTATCTTGCCCGCCACTGGCACTGGCCCGCCTTGGCCTATCTTTTGGCGATGTTCCTTGTCGTGCTGATCCGCCCCGGCAACGCGGTCTTTCAGGCCTTTCTTGCCTCTGGTCAGGTGCTTGTCGTCGGGCTTCTCGGGTTCTCGGTCGCGACCTTTCTCAGCCGCGTCATGGCGCGCGGCGTGATGCTGCCGCCCAGCATGTCGGCGCGGGTGCCGCTCTTGCAGGGGCGCCTCAATGCCTTTTTGCCCAAGGTTCTCTTTGCCCTGCGCGCGGTGATCTTTGCGGGGGTCGTGCTTCTGGCCGTAAACGCCATTGGCCTCATCGATCTGCGCGGCTGGATGGTCAGCCAGTTCGGCCTGCGGCTTACGGGCATGATCCTGTCGGTTTCGCTCGTGTTGCTCGTGGCCTTTGGTCTGTGGCTGGCGCTGACGTCTTGGGTCGACTACCGGCTCAATCCTGAATTCGGCAAGGTGGCCACCGCTCGCGAACAGACGCTTCTGACGCTCTTGCGCAACGCCGCGACGATTGCGCTTGTCGTCGTCACACTGATGTTCGTGCTGGCTGAAATCGGCCTTGATATCGCGCCGCTTCTCGCCTCGGCCGGGGTGCTGGGCCTGGCCATCGGTTTTGGTGCGCAAAAGATGGTGCAGGACATCATCACCGGCATTTTCATCCAGTTCGAAAATGCGATGAACGTGGGCGATGTGGTGACGGTTGGCGGTGTCACCGGCACCGTTGAGCGTCTGACGATCCGCTCTGTCAGCCTGCGCGATGTGCAGGGTGTCTATCACATCATCCCGTTTTCCTCGGTCGACATGGTCTCGAACTATGTGCGCGATTATGGCTATTTCGTCTGCGATATGGGCGTGGCGTATCGCGAGAATGTCGACGAGGTGAAACAGGCGATGCTCGACGCCTTTGCCGAGCTTAGGGGCGATCCCGATCAGGCCAATGGAATTCTCGACGATCTGGAATGGTTCGGCGTGAACAGCTTTGGCGACAGCGCCGTGATGCTGCGCGCCCGGATCAAATGTGTGCCGGGTCGGCAATGGGGCATTGGGCGGGCGTATAATGGCGTTCTGAAAGAGGTGTTTGACGCCCGCAACATCGAAATCCCCTTTCCACATCAGACGATCTATTTCGGCGAGAGCAAGGAGGGCCGCACGCAGAGCCTCCGGGTCGATATGGACGCCAAAGATGCCGCAGCGTGATCGGCATGCCATGGCTCAAAAGACGATCACAAGAATGTGATAATCCCAGTTGACATATCGCTCTGACAGGAGAAATTTCAAACATGTCACGCGGCGGGATCCCGCCGCGTGACATGTTTCAGACCGTTTGGCTGTTTGAAAACATTGATGAAACCTGTGGTTGCTACGGATTTTTGCGGCAGCCTCTTTGATTGAAAAAATCGGAGCGAAAATGAATTCCACCGAAGTCCTGCGCCTGTCGAACGGTAACTTCCTCAGCTTTGAAAATTTCTTTGAGACCAGTTTTCCCGCCGGGACGACAGAGAACTTCCAGACTGTCACGCTCCATGATCCGTCCGGTGTGCGCATCGGAGAGTCGCTGCGCCTGCGTGTCGGTGAGCTGCCAGAGGCAGAGGTAGGGCTCTATCGCAACAGCGTCGAATTCTCGATTGCCCAGCCGGATGGCGGTGCCGTGATCTATCTGAACGAGAGCACGGATGGACTTCGCGACCCCGACACCGGAACCTTGGTGGTTCCGAACACTGTCACCGATTTTATCGTCACGATCACCGCGCAGGGGGCGATTTCAAATGTTGTGACTGCCCCGGTAGACCTGTCGTTCTCTGATCCGGGTTCGGTCATCTCCCTGCCTGACGGCAGCGGTCTTCTGGTCCACAACGTCATGGCCAAGATCTTTGCGGATGGCACGATCGGCACTGCGATCTTTCGGATCGACCCGGCAGAAATGACCGCAGGGACGATCATCAACACCGGGGCCGTGGAATTGCCGGACGGTGGGTTCTTCGCCATTGGCTACACCGATCCCGACGCGCGCACCAGCACCGGCAATTTCCTCTATGGCAGCTTTGTCGATGCGGACCTTGCCGCCGTCGGTGATCCGATCGTTCTGCTGGATGATACCTATTTCCCCGAGGCGATTTTTGGCGAGCTGGACGACTACGCCATTCTGCGGCTGCCCGATGGGCGGATCGTGATTGCGGTGAACACCTACGACTCCGCCGATGCGCTCAGCCGTGTCAGCGAGATGACGCTGATGATCCTCAATCCCGATGGCACGGCGAATACCCCAGCCTTCATGGCAAATGGCGGTGGGGAGCGCGCCGCGCGTCAATTCGAGCCCGAGTTGTTCCCCTTGTCCGATGGCGGTTTCGCCTTGGCCTATCAGACTGGCAACGAGTTTGTCGGCAGCATTGATTTGCATGTGCGCCGCTTCAACGCAGATGGTGTGTTTCAAGAAGAGATCGTGGTGGTGGATGGCGGCGTCGAAGGTGGCTTCGATCCCGACATCGTCGAACTGCATATCAATCCCAATGGCGATATCCTCTTCTTTGGTGTTGCCGCAGATGCCGCGCTGCTGGGTCAATTGGCCGTTGGTAGCGTTGTAGAGCCGGAACCGACCGATGTGATCACCGGCACAGATGGCGATGACACGCTGACGGGCACGGATGGCGACGATCAGATCGCCGCTGGTGCAGGCAATGACAGTGTTGACGGTGGGGCGGGCAACGATTCGATCTCGTCGTCGGATGGCAATGATCAGGCCGCGGGCGGCCCCGGCAACGACAACATCGGCGGCGGCCTGGGCAATGACACCATCGACGGTGGCGACGGTGACGACATCATCGGCGGTGGCTTTGGCGCGGATTCGATTTCGGGCGGCGCAGGCAATGACGTGGTCGCGGGTGGGGCGGACAATGACACGCTCTCGGGCGGTGACGGCAACGACAGCATGTCGGGCAGCTTTGGCAATGACAGCATCGACGCGGGCGCGGGCAATGACGACATCGGCGGCGGCACCGGGCGCGACACGATTGATGCCGGTGCCGGGAATGACCGCGTGGGTGGCGGCGAAGGCGATGACAGCATCCTTGGCGGCGACGGCAATGATTTCCTCGCTGGCGGCGGGCGCAATGATACCATCGACGGCGGCACGGGCAATGACACGATCAATGGCGGGGCCGGGAACGATGTGATCACCGGCGGCAGCGGCGCGGATCAATTCGTCTTCTCGTCCTTCTTTGACGGCGAGGCTGATGTCATCACCGATTTCGAGGATGGCATCGACAGCTTCTTCATCCGCCGCGTAGACCCGGATACGAGCGAGACCAATATCACCAACGGCGGCAACGGCCTTGCCGGGTTCGTGGCGGCGATGAATATCGTTGATGTAGAGGGCGGCGCGCAGATGAGTGTGAATGGCAACACCATCCTTGTCGAGGGCGTGACGGCGGCGCAGCTGACGGTCGAGGATTTCCAGTTCCTGTAGTCGACATCTGCCTCTGCGCCGCCGCCTGTTTTCTTTTAACTTTCGGTAAATGCCGCAAGGCTGCCATGATTTGTTAAGCGCATGGCAGCCTTGCTTTGCCACCTTGGGTCTCGCGTGGGGACGCGGGAAACGGGTGGATATACATGGCGGTCAATCTGGCCCATATCGGGACGAGTCGCGCGGCGACTTTCGAGGTTGCGCGTCCAGTGGTGGCGATCACGCCCCTGCCGGACGGGGGATTTTTACTGGCCGATTTCGCCGCTGGTCAGAGCCGTGCCGTGCGCGCCACCGCCTCCGGCCCGTTGCTAGACCCGCCGTGGTTTCACGAGGCAACACCACGCATTGCCGTCACGGTCGGGGACAGGCAGGGCGCGCTGCCCCCGGGTCTGTTGTCGGATCTGCTTGTTGCCTGGGATGCCGGGCTGCGCAGCGGCGTGCCGGGGTTTCTGGGGCAGGGTGCGGTGCAAACGCAGGCTGCCACCCTTCTTGCTGGCCGGTTCGGGGGGCGAGATCTCTTGCTTGTTGCCGCCGCAGATGGCGCGGGTCTTTCGAGCCTTGTCCTTGGTCCCGATCAGAGCGTGCAGGCAGGCATCACGGTGTCGGATAGCGATACGCTCTATCTGCGCGCCATTTCCGACATCGCGGTGATTGACAGGGCTGGCGAGGTATTCGTCTTTGCCGCCTCTGCCCGGGAACACGGCATAACGGCCCTGCGTCTCTTGGAGGATGGTGGGCTGGAACCCGTGACCAGCCTTGGGCACAATGACAGCCTGCCGGTGCAGACGATCACGGCGCTCGCCCCGGCGGATATTGCCGGGCAGTCCTTTCTGACCCTCGCCGCAGCGGACAGCTCCAGCCTGACGGTGCTTCGCGTCGGCAGCAGCGGCGCGTTAGATGTTGCGGATCACGTGATGGACGGGCTAGCGACCCGTTTCGCCGGGGTGTCCCATCTCGAGGTGGTGACCGTTGAGGGGCATGTGTTCGTGCTGGTCGCAGGCCGGGATGCGGGGTTGAGCCTTTTGCGCCTGACCGCAGAGGGGCGGCTGTTGCATCTCGATACGCTCGGGGATGAGGCGGCCTTTGCGCTCAACGGCGTCTCCGGCCTTGCGGCGCAGGTCCGAGCAGGCGGGATCGACATTCTGGTGACGGCCGCGGGTGAGGCAGGGCTGAGTCTCTTTCGTGTGGATCTCGGTCCTTTGGGTCTGGTTCTGCACGGCAATGCGGCTCGGATTGAAGGTGGCGCGCGCGATGACCTCTTGTCGCGCGGCAGCGGAAACGGGGTGCTCGACGGCGCAGAGGGCGACGATACGCTGAGCGATGGTCCCGGCGCGGATACGCTGATTGGGGGCGCGGGGGCCGATGTCTTTGTCCTCAGGGCGGATGGGCTGCGCGATGTCATTGCCGATTTCACCCTTGGCGAGGATCGGCTCGACCTCTCACTCTGGCCGATGCTGCGCAATCTCGGGCAGTTGGACTTTGCCTCGACAAGCGGCGGGGGCGTGCTGCGCTTTGGGCAAGAGGAGTTGGTGCTGCGCAATGCGGCAGGCGGGGCTTTTGCCGTCACGGATCTACCCGATCTGCTCTTGCCTTTGGTATCGCATCTCGATGTGACCCTGGGGCCGGTGCAGGTGGTCCCACCTCAGGTGAGCCTGCCGCCCCTACCGCCACCCCCCGTGCCGCCATCCGTGGTGCCCGGCATTGCGCCGCGTCTGCTTGTGGGGGGCGCGGGCGACGACCTGCTCGAAGGCGGAACCGAGGCCGACACATTGGCAGGCAATGCGGGCGATGACACCCTGCGTGGCAATGCGGGCAACGACCGTCTGGCCGGGGGTGACGGGAATGGCCAGATCGACGGGGGCGCGGGCGATGACAGCATTGGCGGTGGCCGGGGTGCAGATCGGCTCGACGGACAGGCGGGAAATGACACGATGGGGGGCGGCGCGGGCGATGACACCCTCTTTGGCGGCGACGGTGCCGATATTCTGAGCGGCGGGCCGGGGCGCGATCTGCTCGAAGGCGGGGCGGGCAATGACCGGCTCGCGGGCAGCTTCGACCATGACACGGTGCGCGGCGGCAGCGGCGATGACCGTATCGGCGGTGGTCCCGGGCGCGATCTGCTCGACGGGGGCGACGGCAACGACGCGCTGGGCGGAGGCGAGGCCGACGATACCGTGCTGGGGGGCGCGGGGGATGATTTTCTGGCAGGCGGCGGGCGCAATGACCTGCTGGATGGAGGGCCCGGCAATGATACGCTCAACGCAGGTGCTGGCCATGACCGGCTTATCGGCAGAGAGGGGGCCGATGTCTTTGTGTTCAACGAATTCACCGCAGGCGAACGTGATGTGGTCGTTGATTTTCAGGTTGGAGAGGATCGCTTACGCTTGGCTGGGATCGAAGGGCAGGGGTTGACGGGCCGCTTTCTCGCGCTCGACATTCAGGATGCCGACGCGGGTGCACTCTTGCGCCACGCGGGCCATGAAATCCTGCTGGATGATGTGACGGCGGCCAGTCTGTCGCGCGACGATTTCATCTTCCTGTGAGGCGCCCCAAGGCTGGAAAGGTCCGGTTCAGCACACCGGCCCATCCGGTGCCATGAAACCCGTCCCGCGGATCGAGTGGATAACCCAGCGTCTTGAAATCAATGTCGTAAATGCCCCGGATCGTCGCGAGTGTTTCGGGCGAAATGAAATTTTCGTAGTTGAATTTCATGCCGCTCAACTGGCGCGCTGAGAGCTTGCCAAGATAGCCCTCGACCGGGGTTTCCGGCAGGCGGGTGCGGTTGAGCACGCGCGGTGTATGCCGCAATCCCAGCTTACGCGCGACCCGCGATAGCTCCACATCCAACCGCTCGACATGAACCACGTAATCGTAGTGGATGCCCACCTCCTTGTAAAAGGCGGGCACCTGCGTTTCCCAATGACCGTTGATCAGGTTCTCAGGGCGCGGACGGCTGGCATGCAGATGCGCGATCGTGTCCAGAAACGCCTCAAACGACATGCTGTTGTCCTGCGCATCGGCCCCGGTGCGCGCGCAATAGATATCATGGAGGTCCTGCGCAAAGGGCTCCAGATCCGCGCGGCAGAGCAGTGGCCTGCCGCGATAGATGCAGAACTTGTTGAAATAGGCGCTGGTGATCCGTGTTACCGGATGTCGCACGACGATCACCGACCGATAGTTGCGTGTCACAAGTGCCTCGGCACAGCCGCGAAAAGGGGCGCTGCTGGTGTGAAAATACTGCTTCTGGGCCGGGCGCGACGGCATGTTATCGGCGATAAAGTTGAACAGCGTGGTGCAGGCCGCCTTTTGCGACCAAAAGAACACGGTTCTGCTGTCATCATGAATATAGCCGCGCCAGCCCATGCGCCCCGCCTTTGACCCAAGGTTCGTCCTTCATGGCTTAATGCGCGGGGCCTTGGTTGGCAACGCGCAGGTGGGGTTTTTGCGCCTTGTCTCGCGCGGCTTGGGTTATTAGGTTGCGCCAGACCGACTGGAGGGCATTCGATCATCATGGCCAAGCGCCTTTTTCTGCATGTCGGAATGCCGAAATGTGCCACGACGTCGATTCAGGCCTTTCTCGCAGAGCGTGCCAACGATCTGGCTGCGCGTGGGCTGCATTATGCCTTCGCCCCCGGCGCGCAGGTTCCCGAGCAGGGGAATGCCAGCCATCTCGCCAATGCCTTGATCACGGGCGACCCTCGGCAAGGGTGGGCGCTTCTCGATTATTTCCTGCGTGCCGAAGGCGATGTGATCCTCAGTTCCGAGTATCTCTTTGGCGTCTCCCGTGGATCTGTCGCGGAGGATCTGATTGCGCGCATCCGCCATGCCGGATTCGATGTCAGTTTGATCTGTTATTTCCGCCGTCAGGATCTGTGGATCGAGTCCGACTACAAGCAGCATGTCAAAAGCGGCGCAAACTGGCGCCGGGGAATCGTGGCGCTGCTGGACGAACGGGTCGAAAAGCAGGTGCTGAACTATAACGCCATGCTGATGAACTGGTCCCGCTTCGTGGGGCATGACAATGTGATCGCGGTGCCCTTGAGACCAGAGCAAGGGCCTGACTACGCCGTGCGCCGGTTTCTTGAGGTGCTGGGTGTTGCGGATATGCTGCCACAGGGGGCCGCCGGCCCAAGGCATCACAATGTCAGCCCGCCGACCGGCCTTATAGAGCCTGCGCGCTACCTCAAGCGCGCGATGCTGGATCGGGGGGTTTCCATGTCGCTTGTTCAGCAGGAGGTGGACCGCTTCTTTGACGTGGCCCCACGGTTGGTCCACGTGCCAAAGCGGCGGTTCCTGCTGACACATATCCGCCGGCAACGTCTCTTGCAGAATTGTGAGACCTCGAATGCCGCGCTCGCGCGCAACTTTCTTGGCGGTGTTCCAGCGTTCGACATGGTGCCAGAGCACGACGACCCAAGCGAAATTCCGCTTGGGGCCGAGGCCGCAGGCATTCTTGCGGCTTATCATGTAGACGGCCAAAGCCACTTGCGCAGGCACAGTCAAATCTTGCGCGGCTTGAGCCGGCTCAAACGCTCTGTGACGGGATTGCGGATCAGAAGTTGATGATATCCCGGTGATATCGGCGCAGCAGCAACAGCCCAAGCGCCAGCGTGACGCCCGACACGGCCAGCACATAAACCGACGAGACATAGGTGGCGTCATAGGTGCTGTAAATTCCCTTGCGCACCAGTCCGATGGGGTGGGCCAACGGATTCCACCACATCCAGTCCCGATAGGGTAGAGGCACGGTATCAAACAGGACAATGACGCCGGAAACCAAGAAAAGAGGGCGGTTCAAGACCGCCCATGCCCGTTCCCAGATCGGTAGGACCGATAGCAGAAAGCAATTTAGCGTCCCGATACCCGCCCCAAGCGCAAACGCGAGCATGTAGCCCCAGGCAATGGCCTTCATGTCGATGATGACATTGAGATCATAGAAAATGATGATCAGGGGCAAGAGGATCACCGCAATCATGATGCTTGTGATGGCATTCAGAAGAAAGCGCGCAATGAGTGCGTCGGTGTATGTGACCCCGGGATAGAACAACAACTGCTTGGAGTAGCGCAGCGCAACCGACATTTTGTTGCTCACATCCATATAGGCCATGAACGGCAAAATACCCGTCGCGAAAAACAGCGGAAAGCTGGTGCCGAGACTTGGACTTCTGAACGCCAGGGAAAAGACGAAGGTCAGTAGGAAAATACCCGCCACCGGTTCCAGAATGGCCCAGAGATACCCCAGTGAAGAGCGCCCATAGGTCGCAGACATCTCGCGCAGCATCAGCGCGATCACCGTCTGGACGGTGCCCGTCCGCTTGCGGGGCAGGGCAGGGGGAAAGGTTACATTTGTCATCTTGACGGATGGTGTATCACCCTGTCCTTTGATAGAAAATCCCCATCCGACAGATATGATCGGACAACAACAGACCAAAGAGCACGATTTGAACCAGTCCAATTCACCTGCGGAAAAAGTGGCCCAACCCTCTGAGCAGGGTGCCGCCCCCAAAACCGGACCGGGTCCGAACGTGGTTCAGGCCCCGTCCCCCAAGACGCCCGTGCGGCCGCCTGCCAAACCAGCGCGCCTGCGCCTGCGGCATGTGATCATTGTTCTCAGCTTTGTTCTTTGGGTGGTCCTGCCTGTGGCGGTGTCGGGCTGGTATCTCTACACTGTCGCGCGCGACCAATACGCAAGCCATGTCGGATTTTCGGTGCGTACAGAGGAAATCGGCTCTGCCATCGAACTTTTGGGCGGCATCACCGAGTTGTCGGGGTCCAGTTCCTCAGACACGGACATTCTCTACGAATTCATCCAGAGCCCGCAAATCGTGCGCGCCGTGGACGATCAACTTGACATGGCGCGGATTTACCAGCGCTCTGGAGATCCGGTTTTCACGCTCGGAGAAGAACCAAGGATCGAGGCGCTGCTGTCTTACTGGCAGCGCATGGTCAAGATTTTCTATGACCGCAGCAGTGGCCTGGTGGAAATCCGTGTGCTCGCCTTTGAGCCACAGGATGCCAAGGCCGTGGCCGAAGTGGTGTTTGCCGAGAGCAGCAACATGATAAATCAGCTGTCGGCCATCGCCCGCGCTGATGCCATGCGCTATGCCGAGGAAGAACTGGCGCGCGCCGAGGATCGGCTCAAGGTATCCAACAGGTCGCTCACCAGTTTCCGCAATCGGACACAGATTGTCGATCCGGCGGCCGATGTTCAGGGTCAGATGGGCCTGTTGAACTCGCTCAACGCGCAGATGGCCGAGGCACAGATCGAGCTAGAGCTTTTGCTCGATAACGCCAACCAGAACGATCCGCGCGTCAATCAGGCCAACCGCAAGATCGCGGCGATCCAGAAATTGATCGACGAAGAGCGTTCGACGTTCGGCGGGGCGTCTGGCGTGTCCGGTGTTCAGCAGTATTCGGAACTGATCGAAGAATATCAGGCCCTCGAACTCGAACGGCAGTTCGCCGAGAAGAGCTATCTTTCGGCGCTTGCCGCGCGCGATGTCGCTTTGGCCGAGGCGCAGCGGCAGTCGCGCTATCTCGCCACCCATATTTCGCCGACCTTGGCCGAAACCGCAGAGTATCCGCGGCGCGAATTGTTGCTCTTGATGATTGCGGGCTTCTTGCTTTTGTCCTGGTCAATTCTTGTGATGGTCTACTACTCCCTGCGCGACAGGCGCTGAGCGGACACGTCCGATGATCGAGATACGCAACCTGTGCAAGACCTTCGTGCTCAACGGACGGCGCAAGGTGGTTGCGGACAACATCTCTGCCGTGTTCCCGGATCGCACGGCGGTGGCCATTCTCGGACGCAACGGCGCCGGCAAATCAAGCCTGCTCA
>SWCD01011409.1_pt1 | contig 10822 bp, 10 predicted proteins | sample 4693011 | NCBI WGS metagenome assembly SWCD01 (sample SAMN10267278, study PRJNA491770) | bioreactor metagenome | isolation source: DHS bioreactor inoculated with marine | place: Japan: Omine Ridge, Nankai Trough | reverse complement strand
CGTTTGAAGAGCCCGGCAAAGGTGTTTGAAATGGTGCATGCCGTACCCTACAGCTTTAATCGTCGATTGGGCAGGGGCGTGAGTGTTTTCTCCCCCGGCGATCGCCCGGTCAAGGAGATCATTCATACCAACGAATACCTCCAGCAGTTAATCAATCGGCTATTTTCCGACAGCAATCAAGTTCGTTACATCTACTCCCGGTACGCCAAGACCAACAACGGCATCTATGCCCTGATGGACATCAAATCGCACAACATCGAGCGCCTCATCGAACTTCACAACATTATCAGCGAAGGGCTGCACAAGGTGGAGGATATCGAGGAGAACGTCAACTCGCTGTTCCTGGCCCTGATGAACCCGGAAGACAAGAAGAACATCAAGGATATTCAGTCGTTTTCCGATCGTATCGTGTACATCAATATCCCCTACGTTCTGGACCTGAACACTGAGGTCGAGATCTACCGCAATATCTTCGGGTCTCATATCGATGACGGCTTTCTGCCCCGGGTGCTGCATAATTTTGCCCGGGTGATCATCTCTTCCCGGTTGAGCCTGCGTTCGGAAGCCATGCTCGAGTGGATCCCGGAACCGGAGAAATACAGCCGCTATTGTGACAAAAATCTTCAATTGCTAAAGATGGAAATTTTTACCGGTCATATCCCCGGATGGCTGTCCGAGGAAGACCGGAAGGCACTCACCGCCAAACGACGGCGACGGATCATCGGTGAATCCGAAAATGAAGGCCGGCAGGGGATTTCGGGCCGTGATTCCATAAAAATCTTCAACACTTTTTATACCACTTATGCCAAATCGGGCGAATTGATCGATATGGCCATGCTGTGCAAGTTTTTTCACGGACAAAAAGACCTCAAAGCCTCCATCCCGGAAGGATTCCTGAATTCTTTGCTGCTGATGTACGATTTTTCCATTCTCCAGGAGGTCAAGGAATCCCTGTATTATTACAACGAAGAGCAGATCCATCGGGAGATTCTGCACTATATGTTTGCCGTCAATTTCGAGCCGGGAACCACGGAAAAATGCAATTTCACCGGCGAGAAGGTCCATATTACCGAAGAGTTCCTGGACGGATTCGAGCGGCGGTTGCTCGGCGAGAAGGTCGAAAAAATCAAATTGCTCAATTTCAGGAAAGATACGCAGAAAGAATATACCACCCGGGCCTTGACCCAGGAGATGATGGTGGCCGGCACCCCTCCCACACAAACCCGTCTGTTTCAATCGTTGAAAGACCGATACGTATATAACCTCAAGGAAAAAGTGTTCGATCCGTTCCTGGAAAACGAAAATTTCCGTCGGGCCATCAAAGATTATGCCCAGGAGGATTTTAAGACCTATGATCAGAAAATCCGGGAAGATGTCACTTTTTTAATGGACAATCTAATGAAACGGTATCGATATACCGAGCAAGGGGCCAACGCGGTCTGCATCTATGTGATCGACAATGACCTTGCCAGGAAGTTTACCAATCCGTGAAAGAGGAGAACGTCCGTTTCCGGTCCGGTGAATGGGAAATGGAAGGATTATATCACCCTGGCCCTTCCGCAACGGCTGTGGTCGTCACCCACCCCCATCCCCTGTATGGGGGCGATATGTTTAACCCGGTGGTGGCGGCCATCATCGATGCATATCACAAGGCAGGGTTTGCCACGCTCCGGTTTAATTTCAGAGGAACGGGAAAAAGCACCGGTACCCACGATCAGGGAATCGGCGAACAGGTTGATGTGGCCGGCGCAGTGGATTTTCTGGAAGCTGAAGGTTTCCGGGAAGTCCATCTTTCCGGTTACTCCTTCGGCGCCTGGGTTAACGCCATGACCCTGCAAGGTGACGTGTCGGTGAAGGGGTTGACCATGGTGGCCCCACCGGTGGCATTCATCGATTTCAGCGACGGGCTTTGCCTGCCGATGCTGTCGGCCGTCGTGGCCGGCAGTCGGGATGAAATTGCCCCCCCGGAACTGATCCGCCCTTATCTGGAGCAATGGAATCCCCATGTCCGCCTGGACCTGGACATCATTGACGGCGCCGATCATTTTTTCATGGGGTTTCTGGATGAGGTGACCCACAGGCTGGCTCAACATATCCGCAGGTCGAACGGCCGACCTTGTCCAACTGCCATTGATTGACTGCTTGCTTGACATGAAATCCGTTGTTACATACACTCTTTATAGTTACCGTCGATTTGCCCGGTGCATATACGGGATTTGATCTCTTCTTTCCTTCCTCCTTTATCCGACTTTCCGTGTACTGACTTCTTGCCTGATGACATCGTCCTTGGCGGTTTTTGCCTATCTTGAAACGGTTCCAGTGCCCAATCGTTGCACCCGGAGGCATCCACACTCTCGGGCCTAATCGAAAACCGGCGTTAACCCACAACCAAAAGGAGGCGCCATGAAAGCGATCCATCAACTCATCGAAGAGCAGGTGCGGCGTTGGGAGATCCTCAGAAAGGAAAAAAGTGAAACCAAGATCCTGCCGGTGATCACCCTTTCCCGGGAGCCCGGCAGCGGGGGTAAATTGGTGGGCAAGGCTGTGGCTGACCGGCTTGGCCTGGAGCTTTTTCACCAGGAGATCATCAATGCCATGGCGGCAAGTGCCGATACCAGTGCCAGGATCATCCGGACGCTCGATGAAAGAGGTGTGTCCATGCTGGAAGATTGGGTATCGGCAGCTATCAGTGAACGACACCTGTGGCCAGACGAGTATTCACAGGTGATGATGCGGGTCATCGGCACCATCGGTCGACATGGAAAAGCCCTTATCGTTGGCCGGGGCGCCAACTTTGTCCTGCCACCTGAAAACCGTTTCCGGGTGCGGATTATTGCTCCCCTGGAGATGCGCGTAGACCGAGTGGCGGAAACCTTTGGTGTGGGTAAAAAAGAGGCCAAAAAGCGGGTGCTGCGCACCGAATCCGAACGACGGGCTTTTGTCCGAAAATACTTTCACAGTGATATCCGCGATCCGGCCAATTACGATATGATACTGAATTCGGGCACACTCGCTGTTGATTCAGCAGCAGACGCCATCTGCAGTGCAGTCGGATGATCAATATATTGGATTCATAGGGTAAAAAAAAGCTTGGCCGGAGATTTGGAAACCGGAAAATTCGACGACCAGCAAGGCTGTTAGGTGCCCGGTTTTCTGCCGGTGATGCTGAATGCCTTGCATTGCCTAAGCGGTTGAGTTCGCAGAATAATCATCGGTAACATCACGGTTTTGCTGGTGGAACGCCCATCGTTTGATATGTCCGGGAATCCCCATACCCTCGAGGCGATGATTTTTTTAATTTTGTCATGTTATTGGGTCTGGTCTTATCGATCGGCTAAAGCAAACCTTCATTCACCCGCTTCGTAACCACCAATCCGTAAAGCTGGGACACCAGCATCCCCGAAAACATCAGACCACATCCCGTTAATCCCCTGACGGACATTACCTCCCCTAAGATCAGCCAGCCGCCGACGGCGGCGAATACCGCTTCCAGACTAAGGAGGATGGCGGCATGGGCCGGTTGGGCGTGGCGCTGGGCAACCACCTGAAGGGTATACGCCACCCCCACGGAAAGGGCGCCGCCGTAGATAATGGGCAGGGCTGCCGCGACAATGTTGGCAATGCTGGCGGTTTCGACAACCATGGCCGTTACCAGGCTGGCCGCGGCGCAGACCATGAACTGAACAAACGCCAGCCGCAGGGAATCGGTTTTGGGTGAGAGCCAGCCGATCAGATGGATATGGCAGGCCCAGAAAACCGCCCCGATCAATTCCAACAGATCTCCGAAAGCGATGGTGAAATCTTCATTGACGCTGAGCAGGTACATGCCGGTGGCCGCCAGCAATGCACCGGTCCAGGTGCCCGCGTTGGTGCGCTGGCCCCACAGCAATCCCATGATGGGGACGATCACCACATACAGGCCGGTGATGAATCCCGCTTTCCCGGCCGTGGTATACACCAGTCCCACCTGCTGGAGGGAGGCCCCGGTGAAGATGGCCAGCCCGGCAAGACTGCCGTAACCCATCAGCCGATAGGTATGGAGGCGTCGCCCGCTGCCTTCTTTCCCGGGCTGATCATTACGGGTGCCATAGATAAATGGAACCAGCACCATGGCGCCAAGGAGAAAACGGATACCGTTGAAGGTGAATGGCCCGATGTGGTCCATGCCCATGCGCTGAGCGACGAAGGCGAATCCCCAGATTGTGGCGCTGAGCAGGAAAAGCAGATCGGATTTCAGATGTCGCGCCTGCATCTATTGGTTCCCGAACCCGTTCTGGTCACCGCAGTCCGGGCACTGCCAGGTGATGCCGTTGCAGGACATGCCCCATACATTCTCATGCATGCATTCCTGGCAAATTCTGAATCCGCAGCGGCAGCGCCAGCAGAAGGGAACTTCTTTTCCACAGCAATGGCAGGTTTGCGGGCCTTTTTGCCGCCGGCGAGACCGGCGGGCCGTTCGGGTTGGGGTGTCGTTCATGGCATATCGGAAACCGGCTGAAGCCTTGTTGTTTTAGGTGGTTAATGCTACCATTTATCGCCAACTGGGCAAAGCGATAATAACAGTGCCCGCCATAAATGGTTAATTTGCCCAATTCCTGCGTCGGGCTCAATTTTCAATCCTCAAAATAATCAATGTATTAGTTGGGTTGAAAATCCCGCCGTCCCTGAATTTGAACAAATTTTCCTATTTCTGGACGGACACTAACTAATGCAGGAGCAATCTGGTGTCAACGCAAATTGAGCTGAACCGGGAAGAAGAAACCCCGACGCTGTACCTGATCGACGGCAGCGCCTACATTTACCGGGCCTACCATGCGGTGCGTGGCCTGTCCAACAGCAGCGGCCTTGCAACCAATGCCACCTTCGGGTTCACGCGCATGCTGATCAAGCTGATGCAGGACCGGGCTCCCCGTTACGTGGCCATGTTTTTCGATGCCAAGGGGCCCACCTTCCGCCACGAGCGCTTCGCGTCATACAAGGCCAACCGTCCGCCTATGCCCGATGATCTGGTGCAGCAGCTGCCATGGATCCGCAAGGTTACCGAGGCGTTCAATATTCCCGTTTACGAACAATCCGGGTACGAGGCCGACGATCTCATCGGGACCCTGGCCCGTCGTGCCGAAAAAAATGGGTTTCGGGTGGTCATGGTCACCGGGGATAAGGATTTCATGCAACTGGTCTCCGAGCGCTGTACCATCTGGGATCCCATGAAAGACAAGATTATCGATCCTGCCGTCATCCGAGAGGCTTTCGACCTGGAAGCCAGGCAGATGATCGACGTGATGGGCCTGTCCGGTGACACGGCGGACAACATACCCGGCGTTCCCGGAATCGGCCAGAAAACCGCCGTCAAGCTGATCCAGACATTCGGCAGCATGGACGGGGTATACGATGGCATCGAGACCATTACCGCCAAAAAGCAGAAAGAAAAACTGCTGCAGTTCAAGGATCAGGCCTTGCTGAGCCGGGAACTGGTCACCATTGACCGGAATGCACCGGTTGCCTTCGATCCGGTAGATCTCAAGACGAAAAGCCCGGATGATGAAGCGCTTACCCGGCTTTTTGCCGAGTTGGAGTTCAGGCAGTTGCAGCAGGAATATGCACCGCAAGGGGAGCCCGTGGAGCGCCGTTACGCGGCCATCATGGATGAAAACGCCTTGGAGGAATTGGTCGGCCGCCTGGAACGTGCCGATCGATTTGCCCTGGATACGGAAACCACCTCACAAGATCCCATGCAGGCGCGGCTGGTGGGACTCTCTTTTTCCATGGCTCCTGCCGAGGCTTTTTACATCCCGGTGGCCCACAACTATCTGGGTGCGCCGCCGCAGCTTTCCCGTGATGCCGTTCTGGCGCGCCTGCGGCCGGTGCTGGCCGACCCCACCATCGAAAAGATCGGGCAGAACATCAAGTACGACTGGATGGTGTTGCGCCGTCACGGTGCTGACCTGGCCGGTGTCGATTTCGACACCATGGTGGCGTCTTACCTGATCGACCCCGGCAAACGGGCCCACGGCCTGGACCAGATCGCCCTTGATTTTCTGGGTCACAAAAACATCTCCTACGCTGAAGTGGCGGGCAAGGGGAAGGCGGCCGTTACTTTTGACCAGGTGACCATCGACAAGGCAATCCCTTATGCCTGTGAGGATGCCGACATCACCCTGGCCGCCCACGATGTGTTCGTTCCCCTGCTCCAAGAAAGTGGGTTGACGGATCTGATGAAACAAGTTGAGATGCCCCTGCTGCCTGTCTTGATGGGCATGGAAATGACAGGCGTCTGTGTGGACCGGGACCGGCTCCATGATCTGTCCAAATCCTTCGCCGGTCAGCTGGACACGCTGGAACGGGAGATTCACGACCTGGCAGGCGAGACCTTCAACATCAATTCCTCCCAGCAGCTGGGCCATATCCTGTTTGAAAAACTCAACCTGCCGGTCCAGAAAAAAACCAAGAAAAAAACCGGCTACTCCACCGACGTGGAGGTACTCACGACACTGGCCCGCAGTCATGAACTGCCCGCCCTGGTGCTGCGCCACCGGACCTTGGCCAAGCTGAAGTCCACCTACGCCGATGCCCTGCTGGACATGATCCATGCGGAAACCGGTCGTATCCACACGTCCTTTAACCAGACCGTGGCCGCGACCGGGCGGTTGAGCAGCAGCAACCCCAACCTGCAGAACATCCCTATCCGTACCGAAGAGGGCCGGGAGATTCGAAAGGCATTCGTACCCAGGCAGGGCTGGACGTTTCTTTCGGCCGATTACTCCCAGATCGAACTGCGGATTCTGGCGCACTGCTCCGAGGACCCGATTCTCATCCAGGCCTTTAAAGATGACGAGGACATTCATACCCGAACGGCCGCCGAGGTTTTTCAAGTCTTCCCCCAGATGATCAACGACGACCTGCGGCGCCAGGCCAAGGCCATCAACTTTGGCATCATTTACGGCATGAGCGCATATGGCTTGGCCCGGGAACTGGAGATCAGCAACAAGATGGCCCAGACCTACATCGACCATTATTTTGCCCGCTATCATGGCGTCAAGGCGTTTATCGATAAAACCATCGAGACGGCCCATGAAACCCGTCAGACCAGCACATTGCTGGGTCGCATCCGAAAGCTTCCGGATATCGCCAGCACCAACCGCAATGTGCGCCAGTTTGCCGAGCGGACCGCCATCAACACCCCCATCCAGGGTACCGCCGCGGATCTGATCAAGCTGGCCATGATTAACGTGGACCGGGCGCTGCGCAAAAAAAATATGAAAACGGCCATGCTGCTTTCCGTGCATGATGAAATGATTTTCGAGGTGCCGCCCGATGAGTGTGACGAGGCCAACGACCTGGTCCGGAAGGAGATGGAGACGGTGTGGGACCTGGCCGTTCCCTTGAAGGTCAACCTGGCCTGCGGACAGAATTGGGCCGAGGCCCACTGACAGGATCTGAAATCACCTTATCATGGAGATTCGTTTTGAAAAAAACTACTGAATTGTTTTTCCTCGCCCTTATTGTGAGCATGCTTTTTGGCTGCGCATCCCCTCGGATCACCCTGTTCTCCGATGCCTCCGATCCGTTGCGGGAAACCACCCTGGACGGCACGGCCGACGATAAGATCCTGGTCATCCCCATCACCGGTGTCATCACCGATTCCCCGAAGAGCAGGATGACGCGGTCGATGCCGGGCGTGGTGCAGGAGGTTGTTTCCCACCTGCGACTGGCGGAAAAGGATGACCGTATCAAGGTGGTGCTGTTCAAGATCGACACGCCCGGCGGCACCACCACGGCCAGCGACATTCTCTACCATGAGATTGTCTCCTTCAAAGCGCGAACCGGTAAAAAAGTGGTGGTCTGCATGATGAACCTGGCCACTTCCGGCGGCTATTACGTGTCCCTGCCTGCCGATGTGATCATGGCTCACCCGACGACCGTTACCGGTTCGGTCGGCGTGATCATGATGCGGCCTGAGGTGTCGGGACTCATGGAAAAAATCGGTGTGGACGTGCAGGTGAACAAATCCGGTGAGAACAAGGACATGGGATCGCCGTTTCGCCCCACCACACCGGTTCAGGAGAACATGCTGCAGGACCTGGCCGATGCACTTGGCCGTCGGTTCATTGACTTGGTCAAAAAGCATCGGGGGCTGGACGGCCAGCGCCTGGCTGCTGTCGCCGATGCCCGGGTGTTTCTGGCCGATGCCGCCGTCACCGTGGGCCTTGTGGATAAGATCGGCTATCTTTCCGATGCCATCGATGAGGCAAAAGCGATTGCCGCAATAGATGCCGATGCCCGGGTGGTCACCTACCGCCGAACCTATTATCCCAACGACAACCTCTACAATACCCTCACCAGCGGTTCCCAAGCCGGTCCAGCACCGCTTGTCGACCTGGGCCCCTTCGCCGACCTGCTGACCCTGGAGGCTGGTTTTTACTACCTCTGGCCCCAGGCATTGGGGGCTCCCTGATCATAACGACGCCGAAAGGATCATTAAATTTGGGCCAGCAAAGAAAGCCTTTTGCACAACCCTGTCGGCGCAGCGTTTCAATTCCAGGAGGGCTGATATTGTGGGCCGAGTCTATTTCTGGGGACCGACAGCGTGAGGCAGGTCGCTTCGACGTGTATTCACTGTTCCGTGATACCATCGATGCGTTGATTGATCGGTACGTGTTTATTCATGGATTGGTTTACATCGTCATCTGATGGATCTGGGCGACCACGTGTTCTTTGGTGTGTCTGACGTCCTCCAGCGCTTTTTCCGGCCCCATCCGGTCTATTTTAAAGTTCATGTACGCCGTGACTATTCCATGCGCCCTGCCGCCAGGCAGCATCCGTCCATCTTCGTTCAACATCGTCATTATCTCATTCATTGCATTGGATTTATCCATCATGATTGCTTTCTCCGGTATCCGCCAGTCCGAGGATGCCGGCAAGAAGGGGGATTGAGGTGAATGAGCCTTTCAACGGAACCATAATCGTACAAGATGTAGTTGCCTGTCAAGAAATATTGGCTATATATAGTGGATTTGATCATGCACAGCGAACGCATCTCCTCTCTCCTGATGGCGGGCAACCTTCCATCAGCCATCTAAATTCTTGTCGGTCTTTTCCGGCCAGTGGCAGCGCCTCCTGTCTGGCGCTGAACACCGAATCCGTTTTTAAGCTAAACTTCATCTGACGCCTGCCGATACCATTATTAAAATCGTGTGGAACACGCATTCCGAAACAGTAACGGTAACCATTGGTGGTCAGCTGAGACGGTAATCGGCCAGTTCGGACAATCATGATGCACCAGCTCCTTTCGGCTCACAGCTGTGTGCCCGTCCGTGACCGATACAGAACGGGTATGATCTGCCGGACACGGACCACTTAAAAAACAAGGAGAACAGAAAGTTCTCCCCTAAAAGAAAGGGCGTTTAGAATGAACTCTATTGCACATCAGCAATCTTTTGCCCCGTTTTCCCACGGGCCATTCGCCGGCGGCAGAAGCTACCAGGCGGAGCAGGCCCGTGTTGGTTCCGTGTCCACGGAGCAGAGCACGGACCTTACCATCACCACCGACGAGGGTGATACGGTCACCATCAGTCTGGCATCGGCCATGGAGACCAAAGCCGGTATCTACCGCAGCAGTTCATTCGAAGATGGCCGCGCCGAGTCATCGCAAACGGCATTTTTCGAATCCTCCAGCAGCCAGAACATGGCCATTGAAGTGGATGGGGATCTCAATGCGTCGGAGCTGGAAGATATCCGGGAGGCCGTTAACGCCATCGGCGCCATGATTGATGATTTTCTCGCCGGCGATCTTCAGGAAATGGCCAAGGACGGGGAATTGTTGAAGGAACTGGACACCATTTCCAGCCTGGAAGCGGCATTTTCTTATGAGCGGCAGGTCCAGTATGGTGAACGGGAAAAGGTCGAAATAAGCAGCGCGGCACAGGGAAAGGGTCGTCACGCCCACCGCCGCGGTCATGGCCGGCTCCAGGGGCTGATGAACCGGATCGACCGGGTGACTGACGATATGGCCGAGCATGTCAAGGGTTTTCGCGGCCGGCGCAAGCAGTTGGCGACGTCGGTCAAGGATCTTTTCGGCCGATACAGCAACGGTGAAACTGAACGCGCACCCACGGACGAACTGGGGCGGGATGTGATTCAGACCATGCAGTCGGCCTTTGTCCAGAAGATTCAAACACTGAGTGAATCGGCCAGTTTCAATCTGACCTACGCGGCCTGATCGGCAGGCGACAATCAATCGTTCCGGGGGGGCTGTCGATCATGAGGCCTCCCCGGCGTTTTCCTCTATTGTTTCCGGAGCTGATGACTGCTTCACGGTTTCATCCACCGCCCGGTAGATGGCCTTGAACGCCTCCGGAAACCCCGTCGGTGATACCCGCCCCGTCTCAATAAATTTCACCACGATTTCCTTAGTCGCCCGAAGAATCTGCTCGTCCTGATCTATTTTTCTCATCAACATTCGCCTCATCTGATAATATTATTAAATATATTCAACTGTTAACAGGAATATGCCTGGAAGTCAACTGCGGCTTTCACGCTGGAAAGATCGCCGCCCGAAACGCCTGAGGCGCTAGAACGTTTGACACGGTTTCCGGTATCCTCTAATAAGAAGCCAAACAGAAAATGATTGGAGAAAATTATGAAATCATATGATCATACCGTTCGTTACACCGTGGACAAGCCGGACATCGTCACGACCGATGTGCTTGACCCCATCGAATACCACTACCAAGGCAAGCGGGATATTGTTATCACCATCGCGCAACCGGAATTTACTTCAGTTTGTCCCATGACCGGATTGCCGGATTTTGGCACCATCAAC
>SWCD01012002.1_pt1 | contig 10834 bp, 10 predicted proteins | sample 4693011 | NCBI WGS metagenome assembly SWCD01 (sample SAMN10267278, study PRJNA491770) | bioreactor metagenome | isolation source: DHS bioreactor inoculated with marine | place: Japan: Omine Ridge, Nankai Trough | reverse complement strand
GGGGGCCGCAATTTCGAGGTGGCCTGTCAGGCGGGCGAGGAGCATTACCTCTATGCCGCCGCGAAGATGTTGGACGAGGAGGCCGCCGTATTGGCGGCGCAGATCGGGCGCATCCCCGAGCCGCGCATGTTGCTCATGGCGGGTCTGATGCTGGCCGACAAGACCGCAGGCTTGCAGGACAAGCTGCGCGAGGCCGAGGACCGGCTGGCGGAGAAGGAGGCGGAGTTGGATCAGCTGCGCACCGCACCCGCACCCGAGGCGCAGAGGATCGAGGTGCCGGTGGTGCCCAACGAGGTGGTCGAGACACTCGCCGAGATCGCCGCGCGGGCCGAGGCGCTGGCCGAGACCGTGGACGGGGCGCAGGCCGGGTGAGCGGTATCGGGGCGCTGCGATGAGGCTCTGGCTTGGTCTGGTCCTGCTCGGGATCGTGGCGGGGATGGCCTATGTGCGGCTTGCGCCAAGTGATCCGGCGCGTTGGCATGTGATGCCCGAGAGCGCCACGCCGGGCGATCTTGCGGGCGGGGCCGTGCGGGTGGTGCCGGGGGATCTGGCCGCGCTCGACGGGATCATCCGCGCCACGCCGCGCACGCGAGTGCTGGCCGGGGATGTGGCGCAGGGCATGATCACCTATGTCACGCGTTCGCGGCTCTTTGGGTTTCCCGACTATACCACGGTGCGGCAGGACGGCGAGACCCTCGAGATTTACGGGCGTCTGCGCTTTGGCAAGTCAGATCTGGGCGTCAACGCCACCCGTATCGACGGCTGGTTGCAGCGACTGGGGCAGGCGGGAGGATAGGCATCCATCCGTGATCTTGCGCCACATCGGCACGTTGAGCGACATCTGGCATTGCGCCATGAACATGTTGCCATCGACCTGAAGGCAGATCGTCTCGCCCATCTCGACGCGCGCGCCATTGCGGTCGGTGCAATAGCATTCCACCGTCTTGCCGCCGATGGTGGCATCGGCGAGCGCCGGAGTGGCGCAGATCAGAAAGAGGGGTAGCAACGCTTTCATCCTGTGATTCTAGCACAGGTGACGCCTCTTGACCAAGTCACAAGGATGGGACAGAGGATCATTCCCATGGTACCCTTGGACAGATTGCAACAGATCGCGGAGCGCTTTGATTACGTCGAGGCGCAGATGATGCAGGGCGGTGGCGATATTGCCCGCCTTGGGCGCGAGTATTCGGAATTGCGGCCCGTGGTCGAGGAAATCCGCGCCTATCGGCAGGCGCTGGACGATCTGGAGAGCGCGCGCGCGATGCTGGGCGACCCCGAGATGCGCGATCTGGCGCGCGAAGAGGTGGCGGCGCTGGAGGCGCGGTTGCCGGAGATGGAAGCCGCGTTGCAACTGGCGCTCTTGCCACGAGACGAGGCGGATGCGCGGCCTGCGATTCTGGAAATCCGGCCCGGAACGGGGGGGGAAGAGGCGGCGCTCTTTGCTGCCGACCTCATGCGCATGTATCAGCGCTATACGGAGGCGCGCGGCTGGTCCTTTGAGGTGATCGAGGAACAGCAAAGCGAATTGGGCGGTATCCGCGAATTGGTGGCACGGATCGGCGGTGAGGGGGTCTTTGCCCGGCTCAAATACGAATCGGGTGTGCACCGCGTGCAGCGTGTGCCCGAGACCGAGAGCGGCGGGCGCATCCACACCTCTGCCGCCACCGTGGCGGTGCTGCCCGAGGCGGAGGATGTGGATATCCAGATCAACGCAAATGACCTGCGGATCGACACGATGCGCTCGTCCGGTGCGGGCGGTCAGCATGTCAACACCACCGATTCGGCGGTGCGGATCACGCATTTGCCCACGGGAATCGTGGTCACGAGTTCCGAGAAATCGCAGCACCGCAACCGCGAGATTGCCATGCAGGTCCTCAAAACCCGGCTCTATGATCTGGAGCGCAACCGGGTGGACAGCGAACGCAGCGCCAATCGGGCGGCGCAGGTGGGCACAGGCGACCGATCCGAGCGGATTCGCACCTATAATTTCCCCCAAGGCCGGATGACCGATCACCGGATCAACCTGACGCTCTATAAATTGGAACAGGTGTTGGGCGGTGATCTCGATGAGGTCATTGACGCGCTGACCGCCGATGCGCAGGCCAAATTGCTGGCCGAGATGTCGTGACCCTGCGCGAGGCCTTGCTGGAGGCGGCGCGGCGGTTGGAGGCGTCGGGCATCGAGGCGGCGGCCGGGGATGCGCGCGCGCTCTTGGCTGAGGCCGTGGGGATTGCGCGTGACCGGCTGACCCTGCATCTGGGTGATGATCTGGAGCCGGGGGCGGCTGAGCGGTTCGCGGCGCTGATCGCGCGGCGGGAGGCGCGGGAACCTGTGGCCAAGATCCTTGGGCGGCGGGAGTTCTGGGGTCGGGACTTTGCCGTGACGGCGGATGTGCTTGATCCGCGCCCCGAGACGGAATGCCTGATCGCCGAAGCCTTGGCAGGGCCCAAGCCCTTGGCTTTGCTCGATCTTGGCACCGGAAGTGGCATTCTGGCGGTGACGCTCTTGGCGGAGTGGCCGGGGGCGCGGGGCGTGGCCACGGATATTTCGGAGGCGGCGATCAAGGTGGCGGCGCGCAATGCCGCGCGGAACGGGGTCGCGGCGCGGCTGGAGTTGATCCGGGCGGATTGGTTCGATGGCGTCACGGGGGTGTTTGACCTGATCGTGTCGAACCCGCCCTATATCGCGGCGACGGAAATGGATGGGCTGATGCCCGAGGTGTGGGCGCACGATCCGCGCGGGGCGTTGACCGATGAGGCGGATGGGCTGAGCGCCTATCGCGCGATTGCGGGCGGGGCGGGCGTGCATCTGCACCCCGGTGGGCGGTTGATGGTCGAAATCGGCTGGACGCAGGGGCCAGAGGTGGCCGACATCCTGCGAGCGGCGGGATTCGAGGCGGTGGCTGTCCTGCCTGATCTGGAAGGGCGCGACCGGGTTGTCTGCGGGGTCTGGCCTGTGCGTTCACGCAGAAATGAGCCATAATCGGCTAGATTTGCGGAAATTTTCCGCTTTGCTCTTGTGCGACCGGGCGACGCGTGCTTATTGGTGTCCAGTCACGACGGAGGATGCCCATTCGGGCGGTCCCGCTTGACACCAAGCCAGAACATGTCCGATCCGGTTTTATTCGGCGCAAGGGGCGCCCATCGGGTCAAGCGAACATTTTGAGCATCAGGGCTGGACAGCACCATATGAGATCATCGAAGTCACGTCAGCGGAACAAGCCGAACCGCAACCGCACCGTCGGGAATGTCGTCAACCGTGTGTTTGACAGTTCCGGACCCGAAGGCAAGGTACGCGGCACGCCGCAGCAGATCATTGAGAAATACAACCAATTGGCGCGCGATGCGCAATTGGCGGGCGACCGGGTCGCAACCGAGAATTTCCAACAGCATGCGGAGCACTATCTGCGCCTGCTGAGCGAGGCGCAGAAAGAGCAGGATGCGCGCCGCGAGGAGCAGGAACGGTTCAACCGCGACCGCCAACAGGAGCGCGACCGCGACCGGCCAGAGCGGTCCGGTGGCCGCGAGAGCGACGAGGCTGAGCAGCCGGTGTCGCAGGATCCTGCCGCACAGACGCAGCCCGATGTGATCGGCGGCTATGACGACCGGGACATCGGTCTGGTCGAGACGCCCGAGAGCAAGCCGCAGCCCGAGCCGTCGCGCCGCCGGGCGCATGCGCCCGAAAGGGGACCGCGCCGTGGACAGGACCGCGCGGGCGATGCGGGCTCTACGCCGGAGCAGGGGGCTGAACCGGAGGCACAGGTGACGGCAGAGGCGAACCCCGCCTCCAACGCCGAGGCCGAGGCCCCCAAGCGCCCCCGCAAGCCACGCGCCAAGCGTCCGCCCAAGGCTGAGAGTGGCAACGCTGACGAGACGGGTGGCGAGGTCGCAACCAAGGCGGCCGAGTGATCCGATCCGACAGCGCCTTGCGGGGCTGGTCGATATGAGTATCTGAATACCGATGAAGGGGGGGCTTGCCAGTGGCGGGCCCCCTTGCATGACACCGAAGCGAGATTGCCGATGCCGAGTGACCGACCCCAGCCAGCCTTTGTGCTCGTGCGTCCGCAGATGGGCGAGAATATCGGGGCGGCGGCGCGGGCGATGTGGAACTTTGGCCTCGACCGGATGCGGATCGTGGCGCCGCGCGATGGCTGGCCCAATCCCAAGGCAGATGCCATGGCAAGCGGGGCGGGGCGGCTTCTTGATGAGGCGCTGTTGGTTGCGGATACCGCGGGCGCGGTGGAAGATTGTACGTTTGTTCTGGCCACGACCGCGCGGGCGCGCGGGCTGACCAAGCCGGTCCTGAGCCCCGAGCGCGCCATGGTTCTGGCCGCCGAGAAGATCGCGGCTGGCGAGAAGGTGGCGGTGCTGTTCGGTCCAGAGCGCGCGGGGCTGGAAAATGATGACATCGCCCGTGCCAATGCCATCATCAACGTGCCGGTCAATCCGGCATTTGCCAGCCTCAATCTGGGGCAATGCGTGCTCTTGGTGGCCTATGAATGGCAACGCGCGGCGGGGCATGTCGTGCCCGAGCGGGTTGATCTGGCCAAGACCGACTGGGCCGCGCAGGTCGAGGTCGAGGCCTTGGCCGCGCATTACGAGGAGCGGCTGGAGGAGGCCGGGTTTTTCTTTCCCGAGCACAAGGCCGAGAGCATGAAGACCAACCTGCGCAATATGTGGAGCCGGATGCCGATGACGCGTGCCGATGTGCAGACCCTGCACGGGGTGATGCGTCAGATGGTCCGCTGGAAGGCGCGCGGTTGAAGCGGACAGGGACGCGCCCTAGTGTTGCCGGGTGCGAACAGAAAGAGGCGTGAGCATGAGCGGAAAACGCAGCATTTTCGAAGAGGTGGGACAGCCAGGGGCCGTGAAGCCCGTGCCGCAGGGCGGCATGATCGACGCGGGCCGCCGGGGCGCGCGGGGGGCGATCCGGGTCTGGCTGATGGTCCTTTTCGCCTTGGTCGTGGTGATGATCGCGGTGGGGGGCCTGACACGCCTCACCGACAGCGGCCTCAGCATCACCGAATGGAAGCCGGTGACGGGGGCGCTGCCGCCGATGTCCGAGGCGCATTGGATGGAGGAATTCGACAAATACCGCGCCATTCCGCAGTACGAGCTGATCAACAAGGGCATGACCCTAGCGGAGTTTCAATTCATCTATTGGTGGGAATGGGGGCACCGGCAATTGGGCCGGGTGATCGGGCTGGTCTGGGCCTTGGGCTTTTTCGGGTTTCTCGTCGCGCGGCAGATCCCCAAGGGCTGGAGCGGGCGGTTGCTGCTCTTGGGCGCTTTGGGCGGCACGCAAGGCGCTATCGGTTGGTGGATGGTGTCCTCGGGTCTGACGGGCGAGATGGTGGCGGTGGCCTCTTACCGCCTGGCGACGCATCTGGGGCTGGCCTTTGTGATCCTTGGGGTGATCGCGTGGTTCGTGTTCCTGCTCGGGCGCGAAGAGCGCGAGCTGATGCAGGCGCGGCGCGGGCGCGAGGCGAAGCTCTATAGTCTCTCGACGGGGCTCATGCATTTTGCGTTCTTGCAGATCCTGCTGGGGGCGCTGGTGGCGGGGATTGATGCGGGGCGCAGCTATACCGACTGGCCGCTGATGGCGGGGGGCTTTTTGCCGCCCGATATGATGGACTTGCAGCCCCTGTGGCGGAACTTCTTTGAGAACCCCGGCACGGTGCAGTTCATTCACCGGATGAGCGGCTATCTCTTGCTGGTCTTTGCCGTGGTGGTCTGGCTGCGTGGGCGCAAGAGCGCGCATGAGCGCACGCGGGGGGCCTTTACCGCCGCCTTTGCCGTGCTGCTGTTGCAGATCGTGTTGGGCATCATGACGGTGCTCTATATCGCGCCCTGGCAGTTGGCGATTGCGCATCAATTCGTGGCGGTGGTCCTCTGGGTGTTGATCCTGCGGGCGCGGTTCCTTAGCCAGTATCCGCGCGCCACCTCAATTCGGGGCACCTGAGCATGAGCGCCTATGACGATCTGATGGCGCGCGAGCGCGAGACGCAGGCCCTGGCGCAGGTGGCCGGGCGGCTGGGTTGGGATCAGGAAACCATGATGCCGCGCGGGGCCGCCGATCAGCGGGCCGAGGAATCGGGCGCGATTCAGGCGGTGCTGCATGCGCGGCGTGTGGACCCGGCGCGGGGCGATGTGCTGGCGCAGGCCGAGGCGGAGGCAACCGAGCCTGTGGCGCGGGCGCAATTGCGCCATATCCGGCGCGATTATGAGCGGGCGGTCAAGATGCCGGGAGATCTGGCGGTTGCGCTGGCCCGCCTCACGAGCCGGGCGCAGGGGCAGTGGGCCGAGGCGCGGGCGGCGGATGATTATGACGCCTTTGCGCCTGTTCTGGCCGAGGTGGTGCGGCTCAAGCGCGAGGAAGCGGCGGCGCTGTCGACGGGCAGCGCGCTCTATGATGCGCTGCTCGAGGATTACGAGCCGGGGATGGGCGCGGCCAAGCTTGATGCGATGTTCGCCGAGATGCGGCCGCGGCTGGTGGCGCTGCGTGGGGCGGCGCTGGATATGGAGTGGCCCAAGCTGGAGGGCACATTCGATCGCACCGCGCAATTGGCGCTGTCGCGAGAACTGGCGCAGGTCTTTGGCTATGACCTGAACCGGGGGCGGCTTGATCTGGCGGTGCATCCGTTCAGTTCCGGCAGCGGGGATGATGTGCGCATCACGACGCGGGTGAGCGAGGTGGACCCGTTCAACTGTTTCTATTCCACCATCCACGAGGTCGGGCATGCCTGCTATGAGCAGGGGATTGACCCGGACTATCGCCTGAGCCCTCTCGGTCAGGGGGTGTCGATGGGCGTGCATGAGAGCCAGAGCCGGATTTACGAAAACCAGTTGGGGCGCAGCCGGGCGTTTTGCGGCTGGCTCTATGGGCGGATGCGGGACGGGTTCGGCGATTTTGGCATTGCCGACGAAAAGACATTCTATCGCGCCGTGAACCGGGTGCATCGCGGCCATATCCGGACAGAAGCCGATGAGGTGCAATACAACCTGCATGTCATGCTGCGCTATGATCTGGAGCGGGCCTTGATCGCGGGGGATCTGGGCGTGGCCGATCTTGAGGCGGCGTGGAACGACCGTTTTGCCGCCGATTTCGGATATGCCGTAGATCGCGCCTCGCAGGGTGTGTTGCAGGATGTGCATTGGTCCGTGGGGCTGTTTGGCTATTTCCCGACCTATAGTCTGGGCAATCTCTATGCCGGATGCCTCTTTGCCGCCTTGCAGGAGGCGGTGCCGGAGCTTGAGTCGCAGTTGGCGCGGGGCGATCTGACCGCCGCGACGGCGTGGCTGCGCGCGTCTGTGCAGCGGCATGGCGGGCTATTCGAGCCGGCAGAGGTGATTGAGGGCGCCTGTGGTGCCGCCCCGACGGCCGGGCCGCTTCTGGATTATCTCGACCGGAAGTTCGGCGACCTCGCGGTCTGAGGCCTATTGATTGACGGTGGCGTCGGGCTGGTCTTCGATCTGTTCGATCCACTGGGCCAGCACGCTGCGCAGGAGGGCCACATCGCGTGTCTCAATCGCCTCGGAGAGGGATTTCAGCGCCTTGGCGAGTTCGATTTCAGACAGATGCCCCTCTTGCGCACGCAGAATCTTGGGGTGCGGCGTGGTCAGCATGTCAGAGCCGATCAGCAGTTCCTCATAGAGCTTTTCGCCAGGGCGCAGGCCGGTGATCTGGATTTCAATGTCGCCATGGGGGTTCTGTTTATCGCGCACTGTCAGCCCTGAGCCTTCGATCATCTTGCGCGCCACGTCGCGCACGGCGATGGGTTTGCCCATGTCGAGCACAAAGACATCGCCGCCACGGGCAAAGGAGCCGGCCAAGAGCACGAGGCGCGCAGCCTCGGGGATGGTCATGAAGTAGCGGGTGACATCGGCATGGGTCAGCGTGACCGGTCCGCCGCGGGCAATCTGCTCGGCAAAGAGCGGGATAACCGAGCCGGACGATCCCAGCACATTGCCGAACCGCACCATGGAAAAGCGCGTGGTGCTGGTGCGGGTGGCGAGGTCCTGCACGATCATTTCGGCAAAGCGTTTGGAGGCGCCCATTACGCTGACGGGGCGCACGGCCTTGTCGGTGGAGACGAGGATGAAGCGTTCGACGCCCGCGTCCCGCGCCGCCTGTGCCACGGTGCGGGTGCCGATGACATTGTTGCGCATCCCCTCGATGGCGTTGGATTCGACCATGGGCACATGTTTGTAGGCGGCGGCGTGCAGCACGATTTCCACCTTGCGCGAGCGCATGAGCACGTTGACGAGGGATTTTTCGCAGACCGAGCCCAGAACGGGGGAAATCCGCATCTCGGGTGCAAGGCTGCGCAATTCGCGCTCGATCTCGAACAGGGCATGTTCGGCATGATCAAGCAGGATCAGGTGTCCGGGATCATAGGCGATCAGCTGGCGGCACAGTTCTGAGCCGATGGAGCCACCGGCGCCGGTGACAAGGATGCAGCGCCCCTTGTAGCTGTCGCGGGAGCCGGGCAATTTGTCCTCAAGCCCGTCGCGGCCCAAAAGCTCGTTCAGATCGACGGGGCGGCTTTGATAGAGGCTATGGGCGTCGTTGGAAATCAGATCTGCAAAAGAGGGCAGGGCGTGCACCTCGACCCCGTGTTCGGCGATGCGCCGCGTGAGCAGGGTGCGTTTGGCGGGGGGCGCGCTGGGCATGGCGAGGATCACGCGCTGAATGTCATAACGCTTTACAAGGTCCGGCAGATCGTCGGACTTGTAGACCTTGAGCCCGGCGATGGTCAGGGATTGCAGGCGCGGTTCGTCATCGACAAAGGCCATGGGCAATACGGCATCGTCGGTTGCCAGCGCCGTCGCGAGCTGTTGGCCGGTCTGACCGGCCCCGTAGATCAGCACCCGCAGGCGGCGATTGCCGTTGCGGTAGATGCGCAAGAGGGCGGTGCGCAGCACCAATCGCGAGGTTGCGGACAGGATGAGGAACATCATCCCACACACGATATAGACCGTGGCGGGGGCCGCGACGCTGGTGTCCAAGAGCGAGAAGGCAATCCCGCTGCCGGTGATGGCGAGCGCGACCCAGCCAGAGCTGAGCATGCCCTGCATCTCGTAGGATTTCAGCTTGACCTTGTGCAGGCCGAAATAGGTGGCGAGCGCCGCCGCGACGCACATCATCGCGAAGAGATCGTTGGAGGCAGCGACGAGATTGCTCGAAAGGGCTGTGGGCCCCATGAAGAGAATCACGGAAAAGACGTAGGACACGACGACGATCAGCATATCCAGCGTCAGGAAAAACGCTTGTTTCTGGCCCTGCTTCAGTGAGGTGACGGTTTTGTACAGCACGGCACTAACCCCTGAGATCAAGTACGTCGAAATCAAATCTTTTGTATGCGTTCATGGCGTCTTAAGGAATGCCGATTAACAGCGTTTTGAAAAGCCGAGAGACGATTCTGAGCAATTTTTAGCCGATTGGTCTAAAATATATGCGATAGCGGTCGTCAGCCATTCGGATCAGCTGCGGTTGGCCCGGACTGTGCGCCGCCGGGAAAAGACGCGAATCACCGTTTGACAGATCAGGCGGATGTCGTAGCAGAGGCTCTGATGACGTGCCCAGATCAGGTCGAGCCGCGCCTTGCGCGGGATGCAGCGGGTGACATAGGTGGTCTCGCCGGTCTCGTGGTTGGTGCAGGCCGAGAGCAGTTTTTCTTCAGTGCGGTGGTAGACGAGCGTGGCCAGTCCCGTCACGCCGGGGCGTTTTTCCAGCACGCGGGCGTAGATGTCCGGGCAGCTTTCGACATAGCAGCGCAGCGGTGGGCGGGGGCCGACAAAGCTCATGTCACCGCGCAAAACGTTGAGCAGTTGCGGCAGTTCATCAAGGCGGGTGGCGCGCAGGCGGCGGCCAAGCGGCGTGACGCGATGCTGCTTGTATCCGGTGGAGACGCCAGAATCGTTGGCCACCACGCGCATGGTGCGGAACTTCCACAGGCAAAACGGGGTATCGGGCGTCTTCATCCGTTCCGAGAGGTAGAACACGGGCCGCCCGTCGCAGATCGCGATCAAAAGCGCGATCACGACGATGAACGGTGACAAAAGCACGATCAGCAGCAGCGCGAATGCCACGTCAAAGGCCCTTTTGGCCGGGGTCATGCTGCCATCTCCAAACTGTGCCAGTCGTCGATCATCTGCTGTGCTGTCTGTTTCAGATACAGAAATGGAAGCAGAGCGGCAAGAGATGTGCCATCAAGGGTGACGGCCTGCACCGCATTTTCCGGGGCTTTTCGCCAGATCAGGGGGCGTCCGGCGGCGCGCGCGAGGCTTTCCATCGTCACGGGGACGGGGGCGGTCACGTTGAGCACGTCCGGCAGGCGGTCTGGGGAAAGCTCTGACAGCGCGCAGAGCACCTGCGCGAGGTCGCCCGGGGCGATATAGCTGCGCAAGGGGCCGGTGCCATCGGCGAAGCGGTCGAGCGACACCGCGCCATCAGCGGCGCGCAGGGCCGAGGCGAGGCTATCGGCCCCTACGACATTGGCCAATCGCAGGCAGCAATGGCGCGTCTCGCCGGGGGGCAGGGCGCGCACCGCCGCCTCCATCGCCAGCTTGGCCTGGCCATAGGCATTGGCGGGCTGGGGTGGGTCGGCTTCTGTCAGGGTGGTGCCGGGGCCGTAGACGGCGGCAGAGGAGAGGTGAAGCATGCGCCGTGCACCGCAGGCCCGCGCCAGTTCCGCCCCGTGTTGCACGAGCGCGACATTGGCCGAGAGATCCTCTGGCGTGCCTGTGACCTGTCCCCAAAGGGCGATCACCGTGTCGCAACGGGGCAGATTGGGCGGCAGCGCCCCGCTCGGAGACCACAGGATATCCGCCGG
>SWCD01024528.1_pt1 | contig 10839 bp, 10 predicted proteins | sample 4693011 | NCBI WGS metagenome assembly SWCD01 (sample SAMN10267278, study PRJNA491770) | bioreactor metagenome | isolation source: DHS bioreactor inoculated with marine | place: Japan: Omine Ridge, Nankai Trough | reverse complement strand
CGAGCGTTCAAGCCTCGCCGAAGAGGTGGGTGTAGCGATCACGAGTGAATGGGCGGCCCTTCTGACCGACTAAAATGGTATCTCCCGTCGAGCGTTCCTTCCAGGCGTCGAGAGTACACTGGAGCGGCGCAGCAACAGGTATCTCGACTCGTGCGCCGGTCTTGACCTGTGTGGCCACGGAGATGATGTCGTTCCGTATGTGGCTCCACTTCATGCGTACAACGTCAGAGGCTCTCTGGGCGGTCCATAACTGGAGGTCGAACATCGTTCGTTGCAAAGTGCCGACCCCCCAATACTCCTGGAACCTTTCGATCTCGTCCTCCTCCCACGGGCTGTAACCGCCTTGCGTCGGCAGGAGTTCGACATCCGAGATGGGGTTGCTCGTGATATACCCTCTCTTTCTTGCCCAGTTGACCTGCCCCCGGTTATGCAGCCACCTGCAATGTAACCTCTAAGGGCCCTTTTTCGGAAGGTGGGCGTGCTCGGAGCCCCCGATTGCAGTCAGGTTCGTCATGAGGAGGTCGATGACTCCGGCGCTGTGGGGCCCGCGGTCCACATAGTCGCCGAGTGTAACCAGCCAAGCGGGGCGGTCGCCGGCGTTGGTTGCGTGCCACTCGGTGGCCCGTAGTAGAACTGACGCCAAGAGCTCGAGTTCGCCGTGGATGTCGCCTACGGCATAGATGATGGGTGAGGGCATCTGGAATACCTATCACTCAAAGGCGCCGAAAATGCGATCGCCAACATGCCCAATTGAGATTGTTTTGTGGAAGACGGATTGGCGGCCAACGGTCTGTCTAGTGAAAGTTCCGGCCTTTGGGTAGCACCTGCACGTCGCGCGGATGACGGCCCGCGGGGTGCGAGGGTACGCGCGGGCGGGTGAGTGCAGCCGCGGCTTCCGGTTCCAGTGAGGTCATAAGCGCATCGGTTTCATCCGTGATGTGCCGGGCGATCACATGGATCACGCCGTCTTCCTTTTGCAAGGTGCCGCGTACTGCGATTACCCGTGCGCCGATGACGATGCGGCGATAGGTTTCGAAGACCTTGGGCCAGACGATCACATTGGCGGTGCCGGTTTCATCTTCCAGCGTCATAAAGACAACGCCACTGGCCGTGCCCGGGCGTTGGCGCAGGAGGACCAGCCCGGCGATCTCCACAGTGTGGTCAGCGGGATGGGCTTCAAGCTTGCGCGCGGGCAGGATGCGGCGGTGATCGAGCGCAGGCCGCAGAAACGAAACCGGATGCCCTTTAAGAGAAAGCCGCAAGGCTTCGTAATCCTCGCGCACATGTTCGCCCGCACCAAGGGCGGGAAGGTCCACCGCGGCCTCGTCTTTCAAAAGTGCGGCGGGGCCCGCTTCATCCTGCGCAAAGAGCGGCAGTTCCAGTTCCATCTGCCCCTTGCCGAGCGTGCCTTGCAGTCCCTGAATTGCCCAAAGCGCCGCGCGCCGGTCGAGCCCCACGGAACGGAAGGCATCGGCATGGGCAAGCCGCCGCAACATGCCGGGCAAAAGCCCCGCGCGTGTGTGAAGTGCGCGCAGGCTGTCATAGCCCGCACCCCGATGGGCGACGATGGCCTCGCCCGCGTCCCGTTGCAGCCCATCGATCTGGCGCAGGCCGAGTCGCAAGGCGAAACAATCGGGCGTCTTGCCCGGCTCCAGCGTGTAGTCCCACTTGCTCAGGTTCACGTCCGCCGGGCGCACCGCGCCGCCATGGGCCTGAAAGTCCTGCACGATAGAGGAGGCTGAATAAAACCCCATGGGTTGGGAGTTCAAAAGCGCGCAGGCAAAAACGTCCGGGTAATGACATTTCAGCCAGGCCGAGGCATAGGCAAGGAGCGCGAAGCTGGCCGAATGGCTTTCGGGAAAGCCGTAATCGCTGAAGCCTTCGATTTGTTTGAAGCAGCGTTCGGCGAAGTCCATGTCATAGCCGTTCGCCATCATGCCGCTGATGAACTTGTTCCGGAATTGGCCGATATCGCCCGTATGGCGGAAGGTCGCCATGGCGCGACGCAATTGATCAGACTCCGCAGGCGTAAAGCCCGCGCCCACAATCGCAATCTTCATGGCCTGTTCCTGAAACAGCGGCACGCCCAGCGTTTTCTTCAGAACCTGCTCAAGCTCCGCTGAGGGATAATCCACCGTGTCGAGCCCCATGCGGCGGCGCAAATAGGGGTGCACCATGTCACCCTGAATAGGGCCGGGGCGGACGATGGCGATTTCGATCACAAGGTCATAGAAGTTTGCGGGCTTCAGCCGGGGTAGCATGGACATCTGCGCGCGGCTTTCGATCTGGAAAACGCCCACGGTGTCGGCGGCCTGCATCATTTTGTAGGTGACCGGGTCATCGCGCGGCACGGTGGCGAGATTAAGCTTGCGATGGTGATGGCGTGCCAGTAGTTCGAACGATTTTTGCAGGCAGGTCAGCATGCCAAGTGCCAGCACGTCGATTTTCAGAATGCCGAGCGCGTCGAGATCGTCCTTGTCCCATTCCACATTAGTGCGGTCTTCCATGGCCGCGTTAATGATGGGCACGACTTCGTCCAGCGCGCCGCGCGTGATGACAAAACCGCCCACATGCTGAGACAGGTGGCGGGGAAAGCCGCGCAACTGGTCGGCAAGGTTTAGAGCTTGGGCAAGGCGCGGGTCATCGGTGTCGAGCCCCGCCGGGCCGATCTGATCCACCGGCGGGCCGTCGGCGGAATGCCCCCACACGAGGCCAGCAAGTGCGCTGACCACATCGGGGCTGAGCCCCATGGCCTTGCCCACGTCACGTAAAGAGCTGCGCGTGCGATAGCGAATCACGGTCGCGGCCAGCCCTGCGCGATGACGGCCGTATTTGTTGTAGATGTACTGGATCACCTCTTCGCGGCGTTCATGCTCGAAATCCACGTCGATGTCGGGCGGCTCGTCTCGTTCGGCGGAAACGAAACGCTCGAACAGAAGATCGACCTCCGCCGGGTTCACCGAAGTGATGCCGATGCAGAAACAGACCACGGAATTGGCGGCGGACCCGCGCCCCTGGCACAGAATGGGCGGGGTCTGCGCGCGGGCGAAACGCACGATGTCATAAACGGTAAGGAAGTAAGATGCGTAGTTCAGCTCGCCGATCAGGGTCAGCTCATGCTCGATCATGCCTTTGATCTTGTCACTTACGCCGCCCGGAAAACGCTTTGCCGCGCCAAGCCAGGCAAGGCGTTCAAGTTCTTCCTGCGGAGTGGCGCTCTCGCCCGCGGGCTCATCGGGGTACTCATATGAAAGCTCATCGAGGGAGAAGGGGCAGGCCGCTACGATTTCCATGGTGCGGGCAAGTGCATCTTCATAGCCCGCAAGCAGCCGCGCCATTTCCACCGGCGTTTTCAGATGGCGCTCTGCGTTGCGCTCAAGGCGAAAGCCCGCCTCGTCGATGGTGCAATGTTCGCGAATGCAGGTGAGCACGTCCTGCAGCGGGCGCCGTGCGGGGGCATGATAGAGCACGTCATTGGTGGCGACCAACGGTGCAGCGTACGCCTCGGCCAGCGCGGCAAGGGCTTCAATCCGTGCGCGATCATTGCTGCGGAAGGCAGGGCTGAGCGCAAGATAGATTTTACCCGGGAACAGCAGAGCGAGCCGCTTCAGGTTCTCGGCAAAAAGCTCATCAAGGTCGTGCGACGGCATGACGATGAACCGATGCCCTCTGACAAGATCGGCGAGGTCCTCGAACCACAAATGACACTCGCCCTTGATTGCACGGCGGTTGCCCCGCGTCAGAAGCCGGGTCAGGCGGCCATAGGCGGCGCGGGTTTCGGGAAAGCATAGCGTCTCAAACCCGTCCATGAGGCAAAGCCGCGTGCCGACGAGAAGCCGCAGCCCATACTGTTTCGCCGCCACATGAGCGCGCACAACACCGGCCATGGTGTTGCGGTCGGCAATGCCGATGGCGGCAAGGCCCAGGGCGGCGGCCTGGGCCACAAGTTCCGCCCCATGGGATGCGCCGCGCAAGAAACTGAAGTTGCTAGTGATGGCAAGCTCCGCGTATTGGCACGCCGTCATGGAAATACTCCGTGGACGAACCATCGGGGCGTGTTGGTCTGGCGATCATAAAGCCCCTCGCGGAAAATCCAGAAACGCTGTCCCGCTTCATCTTCGATGCGGTAGTAATCACGGGTTGCGGGCCGCGTATCGCCACCCGTGCGCCACCATTCGGGGCCCAGCCGTTCGGGGCCTTCGGCGCGCGCAACGCGGTGGGGGATACGCCGCCACTCGAACCGTTCGGGCGGGTTGTCGGGCATTTCCACAATCACGTCGATGGGTTCAGGATGGACGAACAGCAAAAGTGGGCGGCCAAAGGGCGTGCCATCGTAAAGCGCGCGGGCATGCGTGTGCCAGTCGGCGGCTTTGGTGGGCCCGCGCTCGCGCATGACCGAGACGGGCCCCGCCGCGCGTTCGGGAATATAGCTTGCGCGCGGGACAAAGCGGGCAACGCTATGTGGGCCGAAGCGGTTCACCAGGCGATCGATGAGGGGCGTCAGCGCGGCTTCGTCGACCTCAGCGCGGTCTTCATGCAGGCAATGCTGTGTATGATCTGCGCGTTCGGTTTCAAAGGCGCAGAGGAGTGCGAACTCAAAGCCAAAGCCCGCGTGATCGCTGAACCGATCCAACCGTCCGCAGAACAGGCGGGAGAAATGCGCACCGTCTTGGCTCCCCCGGCTTGTGCGAATGGGCAACGTGTTGCTCCACCCATCGACACGGAAAAGGGTGAGTTCCACATGCCGCGCGCTTTTGCCAAGCCGCTGCAGGGCCGCGCCCAGCTCCCGTGTCAGGAGATGGGTAACGTGCTCAAGGTCCTGGAGCGTTAATAGAGGATCGGCGAAATGCTGCGCTACGCGGGTCAGTGGCGCGGGGGTGAGGGCGTGAAAGGTCTCGCTGTCTTCGCCCAGCGCCTGATGCAGTCGGAGCAGAAGTTCTTTGCCGAACCGCGTGGCAAGTGGTGCGCGCGGTTTTTCCAGAAGATCGCCGATGTATTTCAGCCCCACTTTCTGAAGTCCCTGTCGCGCGTCCGCATCAATGCGCAAGGCGGCAATGGGCAAGGGCGCTAGCGCGCGGCGCAAGCAGTTCTCGTGAACGATGACACGCGGCTTGGCGCTGAAATGTGCGAAGGCCCAGGCCGCGCCGATGCTGGGGGCAAGGGCGACCTGTGCGGTCAGGCCGAAACGGTCGAGGTGCCGGGCAAGGTCGTCGATCAGTCCGTCTTCGCCGCCGAACAAATGGGCGCAGCCGGTAATGTCGATGGTAAAGCCGTCCGGTTGTTCGGCGCGGGTCAGCGGGCTGAAGCGCCGCGCCCAGAGCGCAAGCTTGATCAGTGCCGCTTCATCACCCGGCGCATCGGCGGCGGCGATTTCCAGTGGCGGGTGAATGGCGCGCGCGTCAGCCAGCGGCATGCCGGGGTGAAGGCCAAGGGCCTCGGCAGCACTATTTACGGCCGTCAGACGCATACCACTGTCGGCCATAGTCGATAGCGCAAAGGCGTTAGAGGGTGGCGGCGCGGGCGTCCCTGTTTCTTCCGGCCTCGCGAAGCGGTGCTCGATCGGCCAGCGGGGAAGCCATACGGAAAGAAAGCGTTTCATGGTCCCATTCGATCTGCCAGAGACCTGTCGGTCCCCGTTTTGATTTGACGAGTTCGACGTCCCAGCGCGGTGGTCCCAGTCCGGGCTTGGACAATCCATGGCGAGGCACGCGCGCGCTTGGCGCCGCGGCGATGCGCCAGCGCAGGTCTGCGGCGCTGGCCGCACTGCCGGCGGAGCGTGTTCTGATCAGCAAGACCGACCCGCCACTTTCAGCCGCACGCAATGAAAGGCGGCGGCTGGCGGTGAAATCGTAAGCGGGCGCATCGTCGGGCAAGAGCCCGACCACGGAGGCGGGCGCGGCGCTGACAAGCGCTTCTTCCAGCGTCCAAAGCACGTCGCGCGTTTTGGGCACGACGACCTGAAGCACGCGGGCGGGGTCGAGCCCCAGCGCCGTAAGCCCGAGGGGATAGAGCCGTCCTTCACGTAGCCCCGCGTGCCGGGGCAGAACCCAAAGGATCAGTCCGGGCCGCACGCGGGCGAGCCGCGTCAGTAGCCCCGCGCCAAAGCCCAGCGTGGCGGCGAAATCCGTGTACGCGGCGGGCACAAGCTCCTGCACCATACCAGCGGGAATGCCGCCGCCGGGCAGCGCCTCGTCCAGCGCCCCAAGGCCCGAAGAGGCGACCGGCCACGGGGTGGCAGCAGGATTATGCCGCGCGAGCCGTTGGCGCAGGGCTTCAAGAACCGGCTTATGGGGCGTTCCCGTGATCATACAGGAAGCTAAGAACAAAACAAGAACATATGCAAGATGAATCTAGCCCCTTCGGAACAAGGGCAGAGCTATCTCTTAGTTTCCCGAGCTCCTTTAGAACTCATAATCAGTACGCTAGGGGGGCAAGGTTCTCCGATAAAAAATAGAGTGGCGTGAGACCCAAGCGGGATTCGGACACCTCACTGAAGTTGTGACATACTCAATCGCGATTGGTGCAACATGAGTTTCAGACTTTCTTTGTGGTTGAAGGTGCCTCCCTGCTAAGGGAGTAGGCTGGTCTGTTCGTCAGACACTTTCACGCATCTCCCTGCATCTCAGCGCCGGAAACGGGCATCTAAAGTGTCTAACGCCGTTGATTTCATTGAGTTCTCTGAGAACTCTTAATCAGCGGGTCCGGGGTTCGAGTCCCCGTGGGCCCTCCAATTTTCCCCGATTCTTGGAATATGAGCGTTTGACGGCCCAAAAAGAGTAGGACCCGCCTGCACCGTGGCTGTCGCGCTATCCGCCCGCTACCCCTTTCATGCGAAACCAATGGAGGGGAATATGTTCCACACCAAACAAAATCTGATGACCGGCCTTGTGGCCATTTTGGCCGTTGCAAATGGCAGCGCCTTGGCGCAAGACCAGCGCGGCTTTGATTATACCTATGTCGAGGCCCAATTCCTGCACACCAACTTTGATACCGATGAGTTCACGGTCACGGCCGCGGGCACAACGGGTGTCTTCACTGACGCTACGTCCAACGGCTTTGGCTTTGAGGCGGCGTTCGGCGGGCATATGTTCGGCGAGACCTTTGCCTTCTACGGCATTGCTGACTACATGGCGTTTGAAACCGACCTTGGCGTCGCCATGACCGGTGCCGTAACGGGCAATGGCATGGCGCCGATTGAATTTTCGGAACTGCGCGTCGGGGCGGGGATGTCCTATGAAGTCGATCCACGCGCGGCCTTGTTCGTCGAAGCAGGTTACCTGCGCACCGAAACAGAATTCAGCGGCGTCAACGGACTGCCTGGCGGAGCGATCGGCCTTCAAGGACTGGACCTTTCTGGTTCCGGCATCGACCTTCGCGCCGGTGTTCGGGTCATGCCTATAAACAATGTGGAACTGTTCGGTCACATCCGTCACAACCCCAATGGCGAGGTAGTCAATGCAGGGCCCGCGACGTTGGAGTATGACAGCGAGCTTCGCTACACCCTTGGTGGTCGTTACCGGCTTACCGATCAATTCAGTGCCGGTGCTGAATACGAGTTCGGTAAACCCGGCACCGCCCGGCTCAGCGTGCGCTACAGCTTCTAAATCCCTAGCCGCGCCCGAAGGTCCGCAACGCGGGTTCTTCCAATCGGTACAAGCTCGCCGGTGTCCAGCAAGGCGTCATACTTGCTGCCTGGCGAGCTTTCTATGCGCTTCACGCGGGCAATGGGCACGATATAGCTTTTGTGAATGCGAAAAAATGAATCGGGCAGTAACCCTTCAAAATCGGACAAGCGCTTATCGTGAAGTTTTACTGATCCATCTTTCAATGTGATTTCGGAATATTTGTCGGCGCCTTTGATCAGGCAGATGTCGCGCAAAGGCACAACATCTGTGCGCCGTCCCGACCGGAACGTCAAAAACCGAAGTTTGCTTGCCGCGGAGGTCGGCACGGTGCGGAGCGCGCGATCAAATGCCACGGACAATCGACCCCTGGAAAAAGGCTTGGGGACAAAATCTACAACGCCGTATTCAAAAGCGTCGACGGCGCGGTCGCCGTAGGCCGATACGATTATGGTTTGAGTGGAATAGCTCATGAAACGACTCAGCAACTCAAAGCCGTCTTCGCCATCCAGATTGAGATCCAAAAGAAGAATGTCCGCCGGATTTGATTCCAATTCATCGAATGCGGCCTCAAGGGTCTGAGCGGACGTGAACGTGGTCAGCTGCTCCCCCAGAATTTCCCGGGACAGCCGTTCCAGTCGGCGAGAGATGATCGGTTCGCCCTCGATGGACAGGATACAAAGGGGGCGGGGTTTGGCGTTTGACGTCATCCGATAGTAATAACGGTTCGCCATCCCGACTGGCAATTCCCATCTGAAAGATGCCAGGCGCTGCCGAAAGCCTCATGCAATCGCGCCTTGATGTAGCTTAGCCCAGTGCCGGATGACAGAGCGGAAGCCGCGCGTGTTTGGCTCGTCGGGCAAATGAGTTCGAGGGTGGTTGCCGAACCGGCTACTTTGGTACGCAGTTTGAACACGGCCGCCCTACTCGTGGGAGCTCCATGACTGAAGCAGTTTTCGATCAGTGTATGCAATATGCCGGGCGGGATGTTCACATCATCTGTGGGCCCGGAGACCTCCAATGTGTAGTTCGCTTCGAGTCGCAGGCTCATCAATTCAAGATAGCGTATGCAAAGCTGAACCTCTTCGTCCAGGGGGATCAGGTCGCGACCCGTGACGTTCAGAAGCGCGCTGAACTCCTGCGCTAGGGCTTCCACAAATAGCGAGGCGCGGGAGGACGAGGTCTCGATCAACTCTTGCACGGCGGCAAGCGTGTTCATCAGGAAATGTGGCTGGATGCTGCGTTTCAGAAGTTCCAGTTCCAGGCGGCTTACCTGCGCTTCTTTCCGAAGGGCTCTTGTGTTCGCGCGTTGAAAGGTGATCGCCGCTTCAATGGCAGCCACCAAGGTTAAGGCAAACAGCAGTAAGAACAGGTTTTGGGGGTCAAACAGGATTGCGACGCCCACAAGCCCCGCGGCGACCCCGATTGCTCCGGCCTGCCACCCGATTGCGCGTCGCCATACGGCAAGCGCGATAGTCACGATGGCAAGGGCAAAGAAAATTCGCGCGTCGTGTTCCATCTGTCCCGCGGGCCAGGGGAGCAACGTGAGCACAGGCAATCCCACTAGCACGGCCCAGACACCGGGATACGACACTAGATTCAGGAACCGTAGATTGACGAAAGACAGTGTGCCGTAGAACGCAAGTGACATGATGGCCAAGGCCACCTGTCGTTCAAACAAAAAGTGATAGGGAAGGGCGAAAGCGGTTGGCCATACGGCAAGCAGCATGATCCCCACCGACAGGAAGGCCAGCGCGGCAAAGGGCGCGCGGGGTCCGAACGCGCGGGCGCCTTGACAGGGCCAAAGAAAGAAGAGGCCGATCAGACTTCCGGTAAAACCGATTGCACCCGCCAGCACCAGGGCATAGCCCCGTGATCTGGATGATGTCGCCTGATCCTCGATGGCGATCACCATGCGGCCATCGTTAGGTGACGTCAGGCGGTGATTGGAAACCCGCAAGACAATCATGTGCTCACCCGGCGTCAAATCGCGAGCGCGTAGGTCGAATGAACGGGTCAGGGCACCGGCAACTTCATCGCCGGGTGCCACACTCGGCACGCCTTCGCCCCCTAACAAAGTGCCGTCCCAGTAAACTTCGAAGGCGCCGGTCAATGTAATGGTCAATACTTGAGGCGCGGGAAAAGGGCGTTCGATCATCACAGGCAAGCGAACCCAATAAAGACCCTGCGGGGCCTCACTGCGAACAGCTTCGGCAGGGATTGCAGTATCGATCAATCTAAACGCGGGATTATCGCCTGCAACATACTGTGGCGATACTTCACTTGCCCAAACCGCCCCGCCGCCGAGGACGGTCAGAATTACCAGGACCATGATTAATCCTGCTTGCGCGTGGCGCTTCATCAATCTCTCCCTCGCCGCCGATGCGAACCCCTGACCCTGACCATACACGGATTTGAAAGATCTCATGCGCTGTTCGCGCCGCGAAAAGAGCATTTCGCAACCGGGCAATCCCTAGGGGTCGCCAGCGGCTGTTAGACGGGAGTTCACCTGATCGTATTGAAAGGACAAGATCATGAACGGGAATCCATTCGTTGTAATTTCAGTTGCGCTACTGCTTTCGGCCTGTGCGACGCCCACGGTTGTATCGCCGACGCGGACGTCCGATGTGCGTATGTCGTGTCACGAAATTGCAGGCGCGATTGAGGAGGCTGAGCGTTTTGAGCAGGAAGCTCGTGAAGATCGTGGTGTCACCGGATTAAACGTGGCGGCGGCAGTCTTCTTCTGGCCGGCGCTGGCGGGCACTTACTACAATACGGAAGAGGCAATTGAGGCCGCCGAGGCGCGACAGCGCTACCTCATCGCGATGTATGAATATCGAGAATGCAACGCCTGATCGTGCTGCAAAGGTGAAACGATTGAGCGGGAATAGTACGGCATGGCGTTAGACACTTTCAGTCTTTTGCGACTTGCGTCGACCTGTTCTAGAACATCGAACGCGAAGCGCGTTTCGCGACGGCGGTAGGCGTAGTGCTGGACCATTTGGGAGGTGCGGTGACCTGTGATCATCGCAATGGCATCCATGTGGACACCAACGTCCAGCAGACGCCGCGCTGCGGTGAACCGCAGCCCATGTCCCTTCTTGTCGTCAGCAATACCTGCGAGCGTTCAAGCCTCGCCGAAGAGGTGGGTGTAGCGATCACGAGTGAATGGGCGGCCCTTCTGACCGACTAAAATGGTATCTCCCGTCGAGCGTTC
>SWCD01020718.1_pt1 | contig 10857 bp, 7 predicted proteins | sample 4693011 | NCBI WGS metagenome assembly SWCD01 (sample SAMN10267278, study PRJNA491770) | bioreactor metagenome | isolation source: DHS bioreactor inoculated with marine | place: Japan: Omine Ridge, Nankai Trough | reverse complement strand
TTTCGATCATTTCGAGGAGCATCGGAACCGTTTGGGCGGTGATGTCGTCGATCGAACCAAGTTGTTCGGTCAGAGATTCGATCTCTTCTTCCTGGCTTTTCACAACGAGCGCCTGTTGCTTGGCGTACAGGTCAGCTGCGTCACGGCGCTGAAGCAGGGAGCGGTATTCACGCACCATGTCCGTACGCTCATCGTCCAGCTGGTTGATCTGATCCTGAACTTGCTCGGCGCGCCGGGTGGCCTGCTCGCCGGTATTGAGCGCTTCGCGCAATTGGGCCTGGGCCGGCATGGCCAAGCCCGCAATCAGCGCAGCGGCGAGAACGCCGCGAGCTGGTGACAGAAGTTTCTTCATGAGGTTTGCCTCTCACTCTCCAAACGGTCGCGCAGGTATTGCGCGTAAAAATCGACAGTCAGGCGCCCTGCTCATGAGGACGTCCCGGTTTCAATGCCATGGCCACACACACAATTGGCCTGGTAGTCTAGTGGAAGCCGAAAGGCGTAGAGACGCCCGACCTCTCCCCTGAGCTTTGGAGCGTGGGCCGCTCTCTGTTTATACCCTTTGCCACTCAGACGCCGGGTACGCAACGCCCTTACTTTTGATCCTCAAGGCTAACAACCCTGAATTCGGGGATCAATAAGATGCTTTACGATTCAGTAAGGAAAATATCGGGCGCGCGCCTATTGGCAACCGGCGTGATACAGTAACGATCAAATTTGTCTCGCGTTGTCTTCCCGCATGGTCGGCGATCTGGAAGACGATGGCTGGGGTGCCAGGATTCGAACCTGGGAATGCCGATACCAAAAACCGGTGCCTTACCACTTGGCGACACCCCAATGAAGGCGCCGAGATAGCCACTCTTGCCGTTGCTGGCAACACCCGATCTCATCCTTAGCAGCGGATTTGTGCAGGGAACGCGATGATCGGCGATAATTTCACAGGTGCTGAAATGCTCGCCTTTACTTTTTATCGATAATCGGCAATATCGTTTTACAGAAAGACACGACTCCCAGACCGTGTGCATGGAGACCGTTCATACATGAAGACCTTTTTCCTTTCCATGGCAGGCGCTCTTGCCGCCATGTTCATTTTCATCTTCCTGATGTTTTCTTTTCTTATGTTGCTCATTGTTGGGGCATCAAGCTCAAAACCTGAGCGCCCGGACGCAGTTGTCCTGTCCCTCGACCTGAACTCGGAAATTTCCGACCAGGCGCCAACAGGCGGTTTTGCTGCCTTGTCCGGTACGCCCGGTTTCATCGATCTGCTGACCAAGTTGAAAGCGGCCGAAACCGATGACCATGTAAAAGGTCTGTTCATCCGAGGTGCATTCATCGGGACTGGCAGCGCACGCGCCGAAGAGTTGCGCCAGGCGATCCAGAGTTTCCGCGATCAGGGCAAGTTCGTCATCGCCCACTCACAGGGCACCCTGGGCGTCAGCGGTCCGTCGGCCTATTGGTCGATCTCCGCAGCCGATGAAATCTGGATGCAACCGGGTTCCGACCTGGTCGTCCCTGGGCTGACGTTCGAAACGGAGTTCTTCAAGGGGCTGTTCGACAAGATCGGCGTGACACCTGAAATCTATCCGTTCTACGAATACAAGAACGCCCCGAACTCCTACAACAAGACCGAGTATACCGAGCCGCACAAGCTTGCGCTGGCCACTCTGGCTGAGTCGGTCTGGACCGTCGCCTTGGGCGACATCGCAGCAGACCGCGCACTGAATGCTGCCAGTGTCCGAACGGCTCTTGAGAGCGGACCAATCCCAGCGGAGAAAGCCATCGAACTGAAGCTGCTGGATAAGACAGGCTATCCGGAACAAGCCTCCGAAGCCGCCCTGGAAAAAGCGGGCGATGATGCTGAACTCGTCGACCTTGCCTATTATGCAGCACCCGCCCCGAGCTTGCGGGCACCACAAATCGCCATCGTTGGTGGTGAAGGCGCTGTTGTCACAGGCGGCGGAGATGGCAACTCGCCCTTCTCCTCCCCGCCCGGTTTTGCTTCGGACAATATCGCTCGAGCCATCCTCGACGCTGGCAAGAATGAAAAGATCAAAGCCATCGTCTTCCGTGTCGACAGCCCAGGGGGATCCCCCGTCGCAGCGGACCAGATCTGGAATGCCATTGAGCGGGTTCAGGCTGATGGGAAGCCTGTGATCGTATCAATGGGCTCGCTTGCTGCTTCCGGCGGATACTATGTGTCCGCAGGGGCCGACTACATCATTGCCAATCGTGCAACCATCACCGGCTCGATCGGCATTTATGGTGGCAAGTTCGCAATCGAGGGCGGACTGAACAAACTTGGAATCACCTTTGACCGCGTGAGTGTCGGAGGTGAGTTTGCGGATGCCTACGGAGCTGACACGTTCACCGAAACTCAGGAAGCCGCCGTCAAGGACATGCTGAAACGCGGCTATGATCGGTTCCTCGGCATCGTCGCCGACGGTCGTGGCATGACGTATGATGAAGTGCACGAAGTTGCCCGTGGTCGAATTTGGAGCGGCGAAGATGCGCTTGAAGTGGGCCTGGTTGATGAGTTGGGCACGTTCATCGACGCCATCGAAAAAGCCAAAGAGCTCGCTGGCATCGAAGCTGACGTCACACCGCGCCTCGTCTATTACCCTCATCGTCCGACAGGGCTTGAAGCCCTTGAAAGCCTGTTCGGCGTGTCGGCTGAAGGTGCCGAAGCCGCGATCATGCTGAACCGCCTTGCCGACGACAAGAACGTTCAGTCCTTGCTAGAGCAGCTCGCCGCAGCAGAAGCGGTGAACTCCGGTCAGACGCAGGCTGTTATACCGCGCTTCCGCGAGAGGTAACGCGACGACCATTTAAAATGAGCAAGGCCCTTCGGAAACGGAGGGCCTTTTTCGTGGCCAGCTAATCAGGAAGACTCAGTCCTATCTGCATCGCCATTTTCACGAAACTTTCGGGCGGCGGCGCAGAGAATAATTTTCTTGTTCCATCCGGAAGCCCAATCTCGAGCGACTGCGCATGCAGCATCAGACGCTCCGCTGACTGCGCGCCTGTTCCGTACAAGTGGTCGCCAAGGATCGGACATCCCGCGCCCAGCAAGTGTGCACGGATCTGGTGCATCCGGCCCGTTTCAGGTTTCAATTCGAATAGCGCGTAATCGCCGTGGCGAGCCCGGATGCGCCAGCCCGTCAGCGCCTTTTGAGCACCCTTTCGCTCAGCTTTAGCAATCAGCATGCGAGGACGCCCCCCCTCCTCGACCTTCACCAAAGGCTGGTCAAACACCCCTTCGACATCAACGGGCAGTATCCCAGATACAATGGCCAGATACGTTTTCGTGGCTTGGCGAGCGGCAAACTCTTCAGAAAGAAATGCAGCAGCCGGCTTGGTTCGCGCAACAATGACCACGCCCGAAGTTCCCCGATCAAGACGGTGCACGAGCCGCGGCTTCTTCCCATTCGATTTGGCAAACGCGATGAGCAGGTCATCAAGTGATCGGGAGATGCCACCCCCGCCCTGAACTGCCAGACCCGATGGCTTGTCGAACACAATTACCTGACTGTCCTCGAATATGACGAGGCTCTCAGCATATGCTCGATCTTCAACGCTGATATTGGGGAGCGACCGGTTCTTCATGGGCTATCGACGATTTCGATCCCTGATTTCTGCAACAAACCTCATGCGTTCCATCACGGCTCGTTCGCGCCCATGGCCTTTTGGTTCATAGAAAACCGGCCGGGGCATTTCATCCGGGAAGTAATTCTGTCCGGAGACACCCTCTTCCGTATCATGATCATAAATATAGCCATCGCCATATCCCTGATCCTTCATCATGCTAGTCGGCGCATTCAAAATGGCCTTGGGTGGCATGAGGCTTCCGGTCTCTCTGGCGGCGGCGCGCGCCTTCTTCAGCGCCATATAGGCTGCATTAGACTTCGGCGCTGTGGCGAGGTGCACCACGCAATGCGCCAAGGGGATTAATCCCTCCGGCTCACCCAGACGCTCGAATGCACGCGCCGCCTCACCAGCCACCATCATGGCAGTCGGATCAGCAAGTCCGATATCCTCGCTGGCCATCACGACTAGACGGCGCGCAAGGAAACGCGGATCTTCGCCACCTTCCAGCATGCGTGCAAACCAGTACATCGCGGCATCTGGATCTGATCCGCGCACAGATTTGTGAAGCGCAGAGATAAGATTGTAGTGTCCCTCGCCGGACTTGTCATAGGCCGGCGCACGCTTCTGAAGCGCGGCCGACATTGCCGCGACCGTCAGCGGCTCGCCCTTACCGACAAAAGTATAGACTTGTTCCACGAGGTTCAGCAGGTATCGCCCGTCGCCATCGGCCATATCGATTAGCGCGTCGCGCGCTGCAGGCTCCACCGGAAGCTTCTGCTCCTCCATGGCCTCGGCGCGATCAATCAAGAGACTGAGACCTTTCTCGTCCAGGCGTTTGAGCACCATGACCTGACAGCGCGACAGGAGCGCACCATTGATTTCAAAGCTCGGATTCTCGGTGGTCGCCCCGACCAATGTCACGACGCCCCCTTCGACAAAAGGTAGGAAGCCGTCCTGCTGGGCTTTGTTGAACCTGTGAATTTCGTCAACGAACAGCAAGGTTCCCTTCCCGGTCGAACGCCGTGCTTCCGCGCGCTCAAAGGCGGCCCGCAGATCTTTCACGCCGGAAAAAATGGCGCTGATTGCCTCGAATTCCAAATCAGTTTCGCTGGCGAGCAACCGCGCAATGGTCGTCTTGCCGACGCCAGGTGGCCCCCAGAATATGATGGACGATAACCGGCCAGCTTCCAGCATGCGCCGCAAGGGTCCGTCAGGCCCAAGCAGGTGATCCTGCCCGACCACGTTGGACAAGGTTCGCGGACGCAATCTGTCAGCCAGCGGCTGAGGCGTACCTTCCGAAAGGCCCGAAGCAGAGAATAGGTCGTTCATGAGCCCGTTCTAGGCGCGATTGCAGAGCGTGATAAGGTGCCAAGTGGAGGAGACACAAAATGACACTCGAGATCACACCATCCGGGCAGGCATGCGGCGCTGAGATTCGCGGCGTTGACCTGTCTGCGCCGCTGCCCGCCGAGATCGTTGCAGGTATTCGCGCGGCGTGGCTTGAACATCAGGTTCTCTCCTTTCCGGACCAATCAATGAGCGACGAGGACCTGGAGCGCTTCACATTATATTTTGGTCCCTTTGGAGAGGACCCATTCATTGCATCGATCCCCGGTCATCAGCACATAATCGCGGTTCAGCGCGCGGCCGACGAAACGGCACCGATCTTCGCAGAAAGCTGGCACACTGATTGGAGCTTTCAGGCCGCTCCTCCAAGCGGCACCTGTTTGTTCGGTATTACCATTCCGCCGCGGGGTGGCGACACGCTATTCGCCAATCAATATCTGGCGCTGGAGCAGATGCCCACGGAACTGCGTGAAAGGCTGGACTGCAAGAAAGCCATTCATTCCGCCAAGAACGCTTACGCCCCAGACGGCATGTATGGAGAGGCAGACAAAGCGAGCGGGCGCAGCATGACCATCATTGCATCCACTGAAGCCCAAGCGACTCAAATGCACGATATTATTAGAGTGCATCCTGAAACAGGTCGCGAGAGCGTCTTTGGCACGGCGGGCTATATTACAGGGTTCGAGGGCATGGCGCCCGACGAAGGTTGGGAATTGCTCGCTGAACTGTATCGCTGGCAAACCCGACCGGAATTTCAGTATCGGCATGTCTGGCAGGAAAACATGCTGGTGATGTGGGACAATCGCTGCCTGTTGCATATGGCAACCGGGGGCTATCCAGGACATGCGCGTCTGTTGCACCGCACAACAATTGGCGCGGCCTGATAGCTAGCCCACTGCCGGTTTCGCACGTACTGTGAAAAGAAAAACCGGGAGGAAAGCATGGCCGATACAGAGTATGAGGCGGAAGGCACAATTCCAGATCCCTGGAGCCTGCCGCTCGAAACCTTTGATGTCTCAAAGGCAGAGATATTCCTGAACAATAAGCAGGGGGAGTATTTCCGGCGACTGCGCAAGGAAGCGCCAGTCCATTATTGCCCGGAAAGCTCTGTCGGCGCGTATTGGTCCGTCACGAAGTATCATGACATCATCGCGGTCGATTCAAATCACAAGACGTTTTCGTCTGAACCCAGCATCGTGATTGGCGATCCGAGCGATAATTTCCAGCCGCCCATGTTTATCGCTATGGACCCGCCAATTCATGACATCCAGCGCAAGGTAGCCCAGCCAGCTGTCGCACCGACCCAGCTCTCAGAACTCGAAGACCTGATCCGCCAACGTGTGTGCACGATCCTGGATAGCCTTCCTGTTGGCAAGGAATTCGACTGGGTAGAAAAAGTGTCAATCGAACTGACCACCCAAATGCTGGCGACATTGTTCGACTTTCCCTTCGAGGACCGCCACAAGCTGCCATTCTGGTCGGATGTCGCCACAACAAGCGATGCGGTCGGCATTGTCGGCACCGACATGGAGTGGCGCATGAAGCATTTGAATGAATGCGTAGCCTATTTCACCGAGCTCTGGCGCGAACGGGCGGCACAGCCGCGCAAATTCGATTTCATATCGCTGCTCGCCCATAGCGAAGACACAAAGAACATGGTCGACAATCCGATTGAGCTGCTCGGCAATTTGATGTTGCTCATCGTCGGTGGAAACGACACGACCCGGAATTCCATTTCTGGCGGCGTCTATTTCCTGAACCAGTTTCCTGACGAGTACGACAAGCTTCGAGCCGATCCGTCCTTGATCCCGAATATGGTTTCGGAAATCATCCGGTACCAGACGCCGTTGGCACACATGCGACGCATTGCAACCGAAGACACCGAACTTGGCGGCCAGAAGATACGCAAGGGCGACAAGGTCGTCATGTGGTATGCGTCAGGCAATCGCGATGAAGATGTCATTAATGATCCCGATGATTTCCGCATCGACCGAGACAATGCGCGGCGACACCTGTCTTTTGGTTTCGGCATCCATCGCTGCATGGGGAATCGAGTTGCGGAGATGCAATTGCGCATTCTGTGGGAAGAAATCATGAACCGGTTCGAGCGGGTCGAAGTAACGGGCGAACCCACGCGGGTCCTCTCCAATTTTGTGCTCGGCTATGAGAAACTTCCGGTTATTCTTCACGCGAGAAAAGACAGCTAAACGCTCAGGTTTTGGCCGGAATGCCCTACAAACATGCCTTGCGCCCCGGAGTTCAAATACCGTCGGTACGGGTAATCGACTCGTGGCGCAATTCATGCATTAAGATCGGCAAAGGCGCAGAATGCGTGGGTTTCCAAGGGTATATTTGTCATGTTTTCAAATACGAAAAACGGACCGGTTCTGGTTCTGGAACTGAATGAGCTCTGCCCTCCCATCATCGATCGCATGATGGATGAGGGCGAGCTTCCGAACTTCCGCAAGCTCCACAAGAGTTCAGACGTCTATGTTACCCATACCGACGACCCGACTTTGGAGCCTTGGGTACAATGGCCTACTTTCCACACGGGGCAGACGGAACACGTACACGGCGCTACAGAACTCGACGAAGGGCACCTGATCAAGACGCCCCGCATCTGGGACGCGCTGGCAGAAGACGGCATCGACAGCATCGTTTTCGGGTCGATGAATGCCGACACGGCCCACAAGGACACAGTGTTCCTCGTTCCTGACCCCTGGTCTGCGGGCGTGCGCCCAAGCGATCCGGCCTATGAAGCCTTTCACAAATTCATCAGCTTCCATGTGGCTGAACACACCAATCCGAATGCCAAACCCACCCGTGCTGACGCGCTCAATTTTGTAAAATTCATGCTGGGCCACGGCCTTTCACTCCAGACGATCACGAAGGCGATGAACCAGATCGCTGGTGAGAAGACATCTTCCGCCGACCGCAAATGGCGACGCGCGCTCGTGCTCGATCTGCTGATGTGGGACGTGTTTGCAAACACATGGTCGAAGCGCCGACCGCAATTCGCGACATATTTCGCCAATTCCACCGCCTATCTCCAGCACCGGTATTGGCGGCATATGCAACCGGACGTCTACCAGGTGAAACCTTCTGACGAGGAAATGCTCAATTACGGCAACGCGATCGAGGATTCGTATCGTCACATGGATGCGATTATCGGCAAGGCGTTCGACATGGTCGGGCCGACTGGCCGGATCGTCCTAGCCACTGCGCTCAGCCAGGAAGCAAACACACGCTACGAACATATTGGTGGGAAATTTGTCTATCGCCCCCACAATTTCAAAGACCTGTTTGCTTGGGCGGGTGGCCCGCAACCGGTCAGCTTCGAACCGGTCATGACCCATCAGGCTTGGGCAACGTTCGCCTCCGAGGAAGAGGCAGCTGAAGCAGAAGCAACGCTCGACGCCCTACAGTCGAATGGCAAAACGATCATGGAATGGCGGCGAGCAGCCAACCGGATCATGTTCTGGTCTGGGCTGATTTCAAAGACTGACCCAGGTTTCGAGATAACCAACGCCAAAACCGGTGAGCGTAAAGCCTTTGACGAACTCTTCATGCTGGTTGGTCAGGTCAACAATTCCCAGCACAGCCGCAATGGGGCTTTCTGGGTGCAAACCGCCGATGGAAGCGCCATCCGTCATGCCGACAGGCTACCGCTTGAGGATGCCTATGGCATCATGATGGACATGTTCGAGGGGTCCGCGAGCGCTGCATCGCAAGTTGCCGCGGAATAGCCAGGCCGCCTAGAGCCGGACCGTTCCTCGCACCACACGACCATTCCGTTCGATCTCAATATCCCAGCTGCTCGCATCCTTTGCGAGCGCAGATTTGAGCTCGTCTACGGTCTTTGTTTGCGCACCATTCACCGAGCGGACGATATCCCCTGGTCGGAAGAAATTCCGGGCAATCGAACGCCGCATCACTGAATGCACATAGATTCCGGATCCCTTCTGGAACGGGTCGAGCCCGTTCTCCTCGGCGAGCCGGGGAGACAGCTCTACAACTCGCGCACCCGAAAAAGCCGTTCGTCCATCTAGAAGTACAATATCCGCTTCGCGAGCGCCGGGTGGCGGCTCGACCGTGACTCCGATGTTCTGCGTCTTCCCCCCCCCGCAGCACGGTCAGTATCGCTTCGTCGCCGGGGCTACGAACAGCGGCCAGAAACTTCAGGCCCTTTTCGTCAAACACTTCCCGCCCATCGATGGCGGTCACGAGATCGCCTCGACGCAGACCGGAATTGTCCGCTGGGCCATCATCGTAAACTTCCGTCACCATGACTCCGACAGGGCGATCCAGTCCTTGCGCCTTGGCGATGTCGTAGCTGACAGACTGCGCGGCGAGCCCCAGCCATGGACGGACGAAAGTGCCCTCATTCATGCCGGCGTCGACAACGCGCTTCACCATCTCAGCCGGGATGGCAAAACCGATACCATTGGACCCACCGGATCGGGAGAAGATTGCAGTGTTCACACCGACCAACTCCCCCTTCGTGTTCACAAGCGCCCCGCCGGAATTGCCAGGGTTCACCGCAGCATCCGTCTGAAGGAAGAAGGCGTAGTCGGAGATGCCCACATCCGTGCGGGCCGTTGCTGAGATGATGCCGCTGGTCACCGTTTGACCAACCCCGAATGGGTTGCCGATCGCCAGCACAAGGTCGCCGACTTGGGCTGCCCGGGTATCCGCGTATGGTAGAGTGGGCAGCACAGCGCCTTCAGTGTCGATTTTGAGGACAGCCAGATCTGTCCGCTCGTCCGCAAGCACAAGTTCGGCCGGATACTCCCGGCGATCACTCAAGACGACCCGAAACGTGTCCGCACCATCTATGACGTGATTGTTGGTTACGATCACACCATCTGAACCCACGATCACGCCGGATCCCAACGAATTCTGACGGCGCTGTTTCGGGATCGCATCACCGAAGAACAATTGTTCCATGGGTGAGACCCGGTTGGCGACCATGCGCTCGGTGAAAACGTTCACCACAGCGGGCGAAGCTTCCCTGACCAGCGGCGCAAAGCTGAGATCAATCTCGGTTTGCGATTGGGGTAACCGTTGGGCGTGTGCAAAAAGTGGCAAGACCGCCACGACAAGCAGAGCCAGAACCGAAAGCCCGGCAATCGCCAGGAACTTCGAAACGTGTTTTGTCATGCGAATTGTATGGACCATGAGTATGGCTCTATTGCGGCGCGAAGCGGGACGCAATTCCTTCAATCATGACAAATCAGTGAGTTTTTTCAGGGGGTTGGGTCTGTGTCGTCTCTCGCAGCGAGCGCCGCAAGATTGGCTTCATGACTTTCCCGGCTGATTCGATAGAAGCTGATGCACAGGATCATGAGCATCCAGATCACGAGCAACGAGGCTGCATACCCCCATCCGAGTTTATTCAGCGAAGTCTCGGCTACTTCCCCAGGCTGCATACCGGGACGCAGATCTGCCATCGACAACACGACCGCCGCAGTCAGTATCCCCGCACCTTGCGACAGCTTCCGAATGAAGCTGATACCTGCGAAGAATATCCCTTCCGAACGACGCCCCGTGGACAGTTCGCTTTCCTCGACAATGTCAGCAACCATCGCCGCCATGAGCATTTGCGTTGCAATGATCAGCGCCAGATCGAAAACTGTGATGAACAGTACGAGATAGTAAAGCGTATCGGAGCCATTCGGCGGCATGAAGCCAAGCAAGCGCGCGAGAACTGGCGCGGGTGCGATGGTGAATGCCAGAAGGCCGATAATGATTGAGCCGCGCTTCTTGCCCAGCGTCTTGCCAATGATGGGCGCGACCACCAACGCGATCGCTGCTGACACGAACACTCCAGCAGTAAGCCCGGCAATCTGATCAGTATCGAATTCCCAAAAGAAGCCGTTAATGTATTGGTTCAAGGCTGCAGAGATGCCGCTGGCGAACAAGCCAAAT
>SWCD01015784.1_pt2 | contig 10858 bp, 8 predicted proteins | sample 4693011 | NCBI WGS metagenome assembly SWCD01 (sample SAMN10267278, study PRJNA491770) | bioreactor metagenome | isolation source: DHS bioreactor inoculated with marine | place: Japan: Omine Ridge, Nankai Trough | reverse complement strand
ACGGGTATGGAACCCCTGGAGCCCCAGCACGTGATGTCCATGGTCAGGCCTTACCCCGCATGTCAGTAGATGCACCGTAGAAGGTGTGCCAGATGCCGTCTTGATCCCATCGGCGAAGTATCTTCACCGGAAGATCGGCCAATGCCGATTCAATGCGTGCCGCTTCACTACGCATCAGCCCGGACAGGATGAAGCGCTTTTTCTTCAGAAAACCCGTGGTGCGAATCAGGTTTTTCATGACGTCGTAATGAATATTCGATACCACAAGGTCGCTCGTAAAGTCCATAAATTTCTCGGCATCCCCTTGCGCCACGAGTATCCGATCCGCCAGGCCATTCAGTTTCACATTCCGCCCGGCGGTCCGGGCGGCCAGCAGGGTCAGGTCGGTGGCCAGGATTTTCGGGCAGCCCAGTCGGGCCGCGGCCAGCGCCAATAGGCCGGTACCCGTGCCCAGGTCCAACGCGGTGCGCAGGGTCCGGTCTTCAAAGGCCAGTTGGAGCGCTTCCAGGCAATCCCGGGTGGTCGGGTGGGTGCCGGTGCCGAAAACGACGCCCGGGTCAAGGATGATCGTGTTGTCGGCGAACTTCTCATCCACAGCAAACCATGGCGGGGAGATGGTGAATCGACCGATGCGGCAGGGCACAATGTCGCCGCCCTGCCACTGGTCGTAGGTCATGTGGTAGTCGTCCAGCAGCTCCAGGCCCGCCAGGCGGTTGATGGTCGCTTCGACCAAAGGCTTGTTGGGCCTGGTGAAAAACAGAAAGGAGAAATCTCCTTCTTCCCAGCTGCCGATGTAGTCCTCCGGTTTGAAACCCCGACCCGGCCGGAAACGCCCTGACAGATAGTAGATGTAGAGATCCCGGTAGGGATTGGCGGCAACTGGGGCAGATGGCATCGTCACGATTCGGCTATTTTTTTTCAGGCAGTTTGTCCAGATACCAGTCCATGGGATCGATCAGCTTGTACCCCATGCCGGTGAGTTTTTTCTTCACCTTGGCCACATTGTTGGTGAGCAGATAGGTAAACACCGCTCGTTTGCCCGTTTCCCAGGTCCGGGCCACGAGAACGCTGCCAAAGGAAATGTTTTCCTCGGTGATGGCGTCCACGATCTTCTTCAGCTGACCGATCTTCTCTTCCACCTCGATGCCCACCAGGGTGCCTGGCTGGCCGATGCCCAGGACATTGACGAAGGCCCGCAACAGGTCCCGGACGGAAAGGATCCCCTTAAGCTTGCCGTCGTCGTCCACCACGGGGAAGGCGCCTACTTTTGCCTTTTGTATCATCAGCAGGGCGTCCTGAATGGTGTACATGGGGGAGATGGTCTTGGGGTCGCGGGTCATGATATCTTCGACTTTCAGATGGGCCAGCCGTTCCCGCTCCTGTGCGACGCCCGTTTCCTTGATCAGGCTATAGGGCATGGCGCTGCGAATGTCCCGATCGGTAACGATTCCGAGCAGGCGGTTGTCGTCGTCCACGATGGGCAGGTGCCGGATGCCGTTGGCCGCCATTTTTTCCTGAGCCTCAAAAACGGACGCATCCTTTTCAATGGTAATGACTTGTGAAACCATGGATCGGCTGACAAACATAATATCCTCCAAACAATCAGTGGTGAATCCCCATCCATAAATGACCTCTCGCGGCCCATATCTGCGTTCTCGGGTAATTGAAATCCTCGACGCAGCGCTGCTGCGCCTGTGGTTGCAATCACCCTGCGGCCTTGATCTGAAAGACAATCTACCATTTCTGAATGGACATTCGTTAAAGTAATCCTTTTAAAATCGGCCAACCGTTTTCAACTGTCGAGCAGAATCCTGACGTGATTGGCGGCCAGTTCTCCCAGTCGCTCCAGGCAATAGCCACCTTCCAGTACCGAAATTACCCGGCCGGCAGCATGTTGGTTGCCCAGTTTCATGATCGTTTCCATGATCCACGAATACCCCTCGGTGGAGAGGGTGACGTCGGACATGTCATCGTCGCGGTGACCGTCGAAGCCGGTGGAGACGATAATCACTTCCGGTTTAAAACGGTCGAAGGCCGGCAGCAGATCCTCCTGGATCGTCTTTTCGTATATGTCGTCCCCCTGTCCGGGCAGCACCGGTGAATTTTTGGTGAAACCCTGGCCCTTCTCGGCGCCCTCTTCGAATTCGCGGCCGGTGCCCGGAAAGGCGAAAGAGGGGTGCTGATGAATGGAGTAGTAATAGACGGTGGGGTCATCTTCGAATATATGCTGGGTCCCGTTGCCGTGGTGGACGTCGAAATCGATGATTCCCACCCGCCCGATGCCGTGTTCATGCTGAAGGTAGCGGGCGGCAATGGCGACGTTGTTGAAGTAGCAGAAACCCATGGCCTGGTCCCGCTCCGCATGGTGGCCGGGCGGGCGCACGGCGCAAAAAGCGTTGTCGAGTTCCCCCGCCATGACCCGCCGGGCGATGTCCAGGATGCCCCCCACCGCCAGAAATGCGGTTTCGTAGGTATCCACGCACATCTGATTGTCAGGGTAGTCGAAGGTCCGGTTGCCGGACAGGCAGACTTCTTCAAAGCGACGGATGTAACCCTTGTCGTGGACCGTTTCGATCCATTTGAGGTCGGCACGAACCGCCGGAACGAGGGTTAGCTGGTCCAGCAACCCGGCGCCCTTGATGCCGTTGTAGATCGCGGTGAGACGATCGGCTGTCTCCGGGTGATAGGGTCCCGTGTCGTGTAGCAGATACCTGAGGTCATGCAAATAGCCGGTTCGTTTCATAGGCGTCCTCGTCCGGTTTTAGGGTTTGCAGGCGGTTGCAACTGCCGTGGTGGTCCGATACGGGTGCCGGGTAAGATTGACAGTCCCGTAAAAAGTCCGATATCTGTGTTACGCTTCATCCCTCGTCACTGCGGAGTACCGTCAGTACACTTCATTCCTCGGGATTCGTAAGCCTTGATCTCGGGCTTTTTACGAAACCGTCTGAAATGCGACTTTTTACGGGGCAATCAAGATTGCTGCTCCCGTTCAGGGGATGATTTTGTCGAAAATGGAATAGGCTGCCATCAGGGCCGGGTTGTCTTCATCGATCTCGACGGTCGGACGGCCGTCCAGGTCGAATTCGTACACCTGTTCATCATCCGGGATCACACCGGCCAGTTCCAGGCCGTTGCTGTCGATCAATTTCATGACTTCTTCGGATGGATCGCTCTTGGCCTGGTTGATGATGATGTAAGATTTCCCCATACCGATCTTAAGGTCATTGGCCAGTTTATGGATCCTCAGTCCGGCCTGCAGCCCGCGGCGGGAGGTGTCGGTGACGATCAGCAGCACGTCCATGTTCTTGGTGGTGAGTCGGCTCAGGTGTTCCATGCCCGCCTCGTTGTCCATCACCAGGTAGGGATAGTTCCCGGAAAGCCGTTCCAGAAAGCCGGTCAGAAGGGTGTTTGCGGCGCAGTAGCAGCCGGCTCCTTCGGGCTGGCCCATGACCACCAGGTCGAAGTTCTTATGCTCCATGATGGCCTGCTCCAGTTTCATGGAGATGAACACATCCTTGGTCATGCCGCTTGGCACGATTCCCTTTTTCATCTCCTCCCGGGCGTTGCCTAATGTTTCGGTCACCTCCAGGCCCAGGATTTCGTTCAGGTTGGCGTTGGCATCGGCATCAACGGCCAGCACCGGAGACTTGCCCCGGCTGACCAGGTATTTGATCAACATGCCGGAGACGGTGGTCTTTCCGGTCCCCCCTTTTCCGGCCATGGCAATGGATACGGGCATAATCGTGCGCTCCTTTTCGGTCCCCACCCCAAAATGTCATCTTGCGTTCCAGTTCGGCGTTCTCGCGATTTGGATCACAATCTACCATTTACGGGCGGCTCCTTTTAATTATGGCAACTTGGTTCATGGCGGCCCATCGCCGCCGGACAACCCACAAATGATTAGGACAGTTGGGTAAAACAGTCAAGCAGATTGTCCCGCTTCTCTTTCACCGCAACGTGTCCATCCGGACACCGGCCGGCAGCCGGCGTCTACCGTCAAAAGCGGCGCCGCTGCCCCGCCTGATTGCCTGAATTTGGTGTAAAGCATATACCTTGCTATGGTCGGGGCCTTGTGGTAATTTATGCCCACCGTTTCCCCGGTCAGATGACCGGCCAAACTGACGGGCTTTCCCATCGGTCCATACCCGTCATGATTCAAGGCCCAGCATCTCACAGCCGGTGCACCGTGAATTCCCCGGTTGCCGGTTTGATTACAATCTTTTCCTATCGTTTTTTAAAAAAGGAGACACCGATGTTTGATCTGGTCAGAAAGAGCATGCTTGCCGGCGTCGGCCTTGCCCTCAAAGCCTGGGACGAGGTGGAGGACCTGGCCAAGGAAGTGGCCGAGCAGAGCAAGATGACGGAAAAAGAAGGCCGCAAATTTATTGATGAAATTCAGGACCGCTACGATGACGCCCAAAAAAAACTGGAAGAGCGAGTAGAGAAGAGCGTCAAAAACCTGCTGAAGAAGGCGGACGTGGTGACCCAGGATGAGCTCAAGGGGCTGAAAAAAGAGATTCGTGACCTGAAGACGCTTATCAGCAGCCAGGGCGGCGAGGAAAAGCCCTTGCCTGGGGATGGTGATCAGCATACGTAAAATTGGTGTGATCGGTCGCACCTATCGAAACCTGAACCGTTACCGGCAGATTCTGGCGGTGCTGTTCAAATACGGTTTCGATGATATCGTCGAACTTCTCAGGATCGATCAGTACATCGAAATCGGGCTTCAGGTGATTTCCCGTAACCGCGGTGACCGCGTGGAGCGGCTGTCCCGCGCGGTGCGTGTTCGACTGGCCATCGAAGAATTGGGCCCCACCTACATCAAGATGGGCCAGATTCTATCCACCCGGCCGGACTTGGTGCCCGTGGATTTTGTCCGCGAACTGGCCAAACTTCAGGACAAGGTTCCCGCCTTCCCCTTTTCCGATGTCACCCGCATTATCAGCCAGGAGACCGGCCGGCCGGCCGATGCCCTCTTCGATCAGTTGGATCCCGAGCCCCTGGCATCGGCATCCATCGGGCAAGTTCACCGGGCCCGCCTCAAAGACGGCGAAAATGTCGCCGTTAAGGTCCAGCGACCGGGGATCCGCAAGCTGGTGGAGGTGGATCTGGAGATCATGCTTCATCTGGCCACCCTGGCCGAACGGCATATCGAAGAGTTGGCCCACCACCGTCCGGTGAAGATCGTCGAGGAGTTTGCCCGCTCCATCGAAAAGGAGATGGACTATACCCTGGAAGCCACCAGCATGGAACGGGTGTCCAGAGCCTTTCTGAACGACGCGTCCGTTTATATTCCTAAGGTTTACCGGGAGGCCACCACCGAGCGTGTACTGACCAGCGAATTCGTGGATGGCATCAAGGTTTCCCTGCTGAATCGACTGGACGAGAATGGATACGATCGCCAGCTGATCACCTGTCGTGGCGCGGATATCCTGCTGACCCAGATTTTCGAACACGGCTTCTTCCACGCCGACCCCCACCCCGGCAATCTCTTCGTTTTGCCCAACAACGTGATCTGCCTGCTGGATTTCGGCATGATGGGTACGGTGGACCGCAATACCCGCGAGGCTTTCGTTGAACTGGTGGATGCCGTGGTGCGTCGCGACGAACCGCGTACCACCCAGGTGATGCTCAAGCTGACCCTCTGGGAAGAAGAGCCAGACCTGCGCCGGCTGGGCAAGGATGTGGCCGACTTCATGGGAGAGCATCTCTACAAACCGCTCAAGGACATCCAGATCGGCAAGCTGCTCCACCACCTGCTCGAACTGGCCGCCCATCACCGGCTGCGCATCCCGCCGGAAATTTTTTTGATGATGAAGGCGCTCAGCACGGTCGAAGGGGTGGGCCTGATGCTGGACCCCGATTTCGATATGATTGCCCACGCCGAGCCCTTTATCCGGCAGGTCAAACTCTCTCGTTTCTCCGCTGAGCGCCTTGGCAGCGATGCCGTGAGCATCTTTGCCCAGTACATGGATTTCGTCCAGGAGTTCCCCAAGGACCTCCTGGAGATCACCCGTACCATCCGCCAGAAGAAGTTCACCTTCATGCTGGAGCTCAAAAGCATGGAGAGCATGCTCCACACCCACGACCAGATCAGCAACCGCATCTCCTTTTCCATCATCATCGCCGCCCTGATTATCGGTTCGGCCCTGATCGTCATTTCCAAGACCCCGCCGCTGTTCTACGGCATCTCCCTCATTGGTATCATCGGATTTCTGGCCGCCGCCGTCATGGGCATCTGGCTGCTGGTGGCGATTGTCAAGAAGGGTCGTCTCTAAACGGCGGTAAACGACCGGGTTCAAGATCCCGGTCTTTTTTTCTCTGCCACACGCTTTTCTCCTGCGATGGCCACTCCCATCCTGTATGGTCTGACTGGATACTTGATCAACTGACGCGTCTGTTGTCTGACTGCCTTGGTCCGTGGCGCATCGTCGGGGCGTTGGTCGATGGAGCGGCAGATTCAGGGTTTATGAAAACGAAATATCTGCTTGACAATTATAACGCACTGCATCATATTGGCGATTATAACGCAACGCGTTATCAAGGGCGACGGCCCGGTGGCGCCAGCGACAAAATGATCAGTAACCCACGGCCCGAAAAAAAAGGAGAATTACCATGGCGCAGGCAAAGACGAAAAAAGGCAGCAAGAAAAAGAGCACGGCCAAGACCCGCTTTTATGTGGTCAATACGGTTCAGCGCACCCGCCGCCGGGTGAGTGACAAACTGGAAGATTACAGCGACACCTATATCACCGGTCCGATCAAAAGTGGCAAGGCGCGGGTGACGGACTTGAGACAGGCGCCGCGCAAAACGTTGTCCGGATGGTTTGATGAGGGCAAGGAGATGATCACGGATCTGAACCAGGAGACCCGTTCGACGGTGGACGACATGATCAAAGAGGGCAAGTCGTTTTTGACCAAAGCCGGCAAAGCCCCCCGGAAAACCCTCAACGGCGTGTTTGATGACGGCAAGGCCCGGATTGAAGATCTTCTCGAAGACGCCCGCAGCCGCATGGCGGATTTGAAGGCGGACGCCCGGTCGTTGGCCAAGGGGATCGAAAAGGATGCGCGCCTGGTCGTGGATGAGGTGGTGACCGGCAGCCGGGAGGTGCTGGACAAGGTTCCGGGCAAGCAGAAGCTTGAGAAAGCGGTCCGCATCCGGATCCGGAGGCTTCCGGCCCAGTTCAACCTGCCCAGCAAGAAGGATGTCGATGGACTGGCCCGTCGGGTCGGTACCCTCAACAAAAAGGTCGACGCGCTCCATCGCGCTGTCGCCGCCTGAAACCACCATCTGGTTTGCCGGTCGATCGGTGCCAAGGGCTTTCTAAATGTTGTCCGTCCAGAAATAGGCAAATTGGGTCGAGATTAAGGCGTGCGAAAAAATTTATCGCAGGCTTATGGCCGATATTCCGAGGATAAAAATTTTCGCAGAACGCAGATATCGGGCAAACTGGTTATTTATGGATGGGCACTGATATGGGTTGGGCTCCAGCCGTTAGCCCACGCCGGGCAAATCTGAACCGGCGTGGGCGTCATTGCAGCCGGTCTCATTCACCATCCACCGATCGTATCGGACCCATTCGCTGAACCGTCAAATCGGGGCGTTGACTGCTGTCTGCGGAGAGTCCTGCGAGTTCAGCGAAATGGATCGTGTCCATACGGCGACGGCTTTTTTGCGGCCCACCCCGGTAAGGCGCCAGTCAATTGGGGTTGCATATTTTCCAACATAATATAATCTAAATTATAAGGTTTTCATTGTTTGCCCCTGAAGTGACCGCCACCCGATCCGAATGCACCACGATTAGCCGGAAACAGAGCCTGGCAAAGGCATTTCGTTAGAACCAACGAGGAGAAACGCAATGGCTGAACGCATGTCCAATGCCGACAATTTTTGGCTCAGCATGGATGAGCCCACCAATCTGATGGTGATCACCGGTTTCATGGAGTTTAAAAAGCCGCTCGATTTTAATCGGCTCTACGCCACGATTGACAGCCGCCTGGCATCGTTTCCGCGGTTTCAACGTAAAATCGTTCAGCCAAAATCAGGCATCGGGGTTCCTAATTGGGAAGCGGATAAACACTTTGACCTCAGATCCCATCTGCAGCGCATCGCCCTTCCGGCGCCGGGCGATAAATCTGAGCTGCAGGCGATGATTGCCAATTTGTCGGTTGCTCCCCTGGATCCTTACAAACCGCTGTGGCAGGTTCATTTGATCGAAAATTACGCCGGCGGCTGCGTCCTTTTTTTCAGAATTCACCATTGCATTACGGACGGCATTGCCGGAATATACCTGCTGCTCTCGATGGCCGATCAGGACCCCGATGCGCCCTGGCCGAAAAGCCGGCCCGAAAAAAAAGCGAAACGCTTCTCTCTGGGCACGTTGCTCCCCATTGAATCGATCGTCAACACGGCCACGAAGACCTTCAATAGTGCCGAAAATTTTGGCCGGAAGGCGATCAAAGAATTGGAAAAAGCGTTTTCCGATCCCGCATATGTAAAGCATCTGGGCAAGCAATACAGTTGTATACCCACCGATTTCGCCTCCGTGCTTTCCAAATACATGATCATGAGTACCGATCCCAACAGCGCGTTTAAAGGCAAGCTGGGGGTGCGCAAAGCCGGTACCTGGGCCGCGGCCATGTCCCTGGATAAAATCAAAACGGTGGGGCGCGCCATCAGCACGGCCACCCTCAACGATGTGCTCATCGCCACGGTCACCGGCGCCATGCGCCGCTACCTGAAAAGCCGCAATACGCGGGTCAACGAGCTTGATTTAAGGGTCACCGTACCCGTCAATATTCGCAAACCGGGTACCGAATTCGAGCTGGGCAACAAGTTCAGCCTCGTTTTTCTGCCCCTGCCGGTACATTTAAAAGATCCGATCCTGCGCCTCAAAGAGGTGAAAAGACGAATGGATCGACTCAAAACCTCACCGGATCCCCTGATCAACTTTGCGCTGCTCAGCGTCATGGGATATCTGCCGCCGGTTTTGGCCAAGCGGGCATCAGCCTTTTTTGGCAATAAGGCCTCGGGCGTCTTGACCAACGTTCCGGGGCCGCGCCAGCCGCTCTATTTTGCCGGTCAGAAGATCGAGAATTTTATGTTTTGGGTGCCCCGATCGGGAAAGATCGGGCTCGGGATCAGCATTTTCAGCTATGATGGAAAAGTGACCGTTGGAATTGCTTCGGATGAGGGCCTGATGCCCGATCCGGAGATCCTGCTGGAAGGATTTGAAGAGGAGTTCAACAGCCTCCTTGCGCTGGTCCAATCCGGAAAGGTCTACGATGAACCCCTGGTGCTGCATGACCGCTACAAGGAGGCCCGTTCCGCTGCCGAAACGGTAACGATGGCCAAAATCGGAAAGCACAGTTCTCAGGCTTTATGTCACGCCCTGACCAAAAACGGCCACCCATGTAAAAACCGAGCCCTTGCCGATTCGGAGTACTGCGGTGTCCACCAGGAGAAGGGGGCCGAAGAGACGCAGCTCCAGGACGTGGCCAAGATTATGCGAGAGTTGACGCGTTAACTCCGAAAGCAGGAAAGGAACCGACATGTTACCCGACTATTTTGAATTTTCGCTTCCGACAAAATTGGTTTTCGGCATTGGTATCCTGGAGAATCTCGGCGAGACGGTCAAACCGTTCGGAAAGCGCAAAGCGATCCTGGTGACCGATGAAATTCTGGTCAAAACCGGTCTGGTCGAAAAAGTCAAAAGCGGATTCAAAGGGACGTCAATCAAGATTGCGGCAACTTTTGATCAGGTGCCGCCCAATTCCACCATCGATACGGTTGAAAATTGTGCCGCCCTATCCACCAAGAAGGGGTGCGATATGTTCATCGCCGTCGGTGGAGGAAGCGTCATCGATACCGCCAAGGTGGCTAATCTTTTGGCAGTCAAAGGGGGCAGCCTTCAAGATCATATGGGCGCCTATCTTCTCGGAAGCGATGAAACCCTCCTCCCGGCCATCGTCATCCCGACAACCGCCGGAACCGGATCAGAGGTTACTAAAGTGGCTGTGATTGCCGATCCGGACAACGATGTAAAACTACCGTTTGCCGAAGAACAATTTCTTCCACATCTGGCAATTTTAGATCCCACCATGACGGTTTCAATGCCGGGCAAACTGACGGCTACCACCGGTATGGACGCGCTTACCCATGCTATCGAGGCCTATGTCGATAAGGAGTGGTCGCCGGCATCAGATGCCCTGGCGCTGCACGCGATCACCCTCATTTCGGGAAACATCCTGCAAGCCTGCGCCAAACCTGACGATCTGCAAGCGCGGGGCGCCATGCAGGTGGGTAGTTTTTTGGCAGGCGTCGCTTTTTCACACTCCATGGTAGGAATGGTTCACGGCATCGCCCATGCGCTCGGCGGCGTCTATCACATCCCCCATGGGCTGGCCAACGCCCTGATTCTGCCGGAAGTCATGGCGTACAACCTTGAGGCCAGGACCGACCGGTACGCGGATATCGCCCTTGCCATGGGGATCTCCTTTCCGCAGGTGGTGGGTCAGAGCCGAAGCCTGTTGCGTTCGTCACGACTGGACGTCTTCTCCAAACTTGCCAATCTGTCCGCTGTCGATTCCCTTAAGGAGCTGGTCTCGACGAGTTCTCACCAGGCCCGTTACAAGCTCGCCACGGCGATCGGCAATTTCGGGTTCATCGACACATGGGTCCGCGGACAGGCAGCCCAGGCTGCCGTGGAGAAGATCCGCTGCCTCAATCAGCAGCTGGGCTATTTAACCAAAATGCCCTTGAATTTGAAAGATGCCGGCATCTCCGATAAATTGGCCAGGCTCGAACAGGTCGCCACGATCGCCATGGAGGACGGCGCCATGCTCTATAACCCGATCGA
>SWCD01013195.1_pt2 | contig 10863 bp, 8 predicted proteins | sample 4693011 | NCBI WGS metagenome assembly SWCD01 (sample SAMN10267278, study PRJNA491770) | bioreactor metagenome | isolation source: DHS bioreactor inoculated with marine | place: Japan: Omine Ridge, Nankai Trough | reverse complement strand
CCGGCAGTCGGCTGTCGTTGGCCCTCTTGGCCGGGCACGCGTCCAGAAGTTACTGGACGTCACGGGGGCGGTTGCCAGTGGCAGTGCGGACGAGCAGCAACTGAAGAGCTACCTTGACGATCATGATCCAGCGGTACGCTGGTGGGGAGCAATGGCACTGGGCAACGACCCGAAGGTTGCCCAAGCAGCGGTCGCTGAGCTGCAACACGCGCTCGACGACGAGTCGACGGCCGTGCGTGTGGCGGCGGCTCGCGCTTTGGATCGAGCCGGCAATACAGACCAGGCACTGCCAGTCCTCACCGCCGCACTGACCGACGACCATGGATCAAATCGACTGTGGGCCATCACGGTGCTGGACGAAATGAACGAACGGGCGCGACCCGCAATTGACGCGATCCGTGCAGCCACCGAGAAGCAACAAATTCGTCGATGGCCATACAACTACATTCAACGCGTAGCTATGACCGCCATCAAGGAACTGGAGCAATAGGCACTCCGCCGTCGCCAGATTTCCTGTTTCATTGCAGCACCTTACCGTGTCAAGGAACGCGTATCATGAGCCACCTCCACGCGCCGTACGTTCAACGCTTCTTACTTTCCTTGCCCTGCGCGCTGCTGGCACTGACCGTTGCGGCGATAGCGCCAGAGGCTACAGCTGCCGACCGCCCCAATGTACTGTTCATTGCCGTCGATGATTTGCGTCCCGACTTTGACTGTTATGGCGTGGGGCAGATGGTCACGCCCAACCTCAACCGACTGGCTCAACGGGGCATACGCTTTGATCATGCCTATTGCAACATCGCCGTATGCGGCGCGTCGCGCGCCAGCATCATGAAGGGACTGCGTCCCACCCCCCACTCGCTTCCCGTCGTACTTGACCCGAGCCGACAAAGATGCACCTGACGTCCCCTCGCTCCCCAGAGTATTCAAGAGCCACGGGTATCATACGGTGAGTAACGGCAAGGTGTATCACCACCGCAACGACGACGCGCAGGCATGGAGCGAGCCGGCGTGGCGTCCGAAGAAGTCGAGCATATGGTGGGCGTTGCCGGAAAACCGCCCTCCGTCACAAGCGGCTGGCACTCGAGGGCCAGCATACGAATGGGCGGACCTGCCCGATAGCGAGTATCCCGACCATCAGATCTGCGACAAGTCCCTGGCCGACCTGCAAGAGTTGGCTCACGGAAACCAACCCTTCTTCCTCGCCTGTGGATTCTATCGCCCTCACTTGCCATTTGTAGCACCAAAGAAATATTGGGACCTTTACCCTCTGCAACAAGTGACATTGCCTGACAACATGTTCTTCCCCCACGAACTCCCGCAAGCATTTAATTACACTTGGGGCGAGATGCGCGCCTACCGAGGCATCCCGCAGAAGGGCCCGGTATCGGACGACACGGCTCGCCAATTGATTCGTGGTTACCGCGCCTGCGTCAGCTTCGTTGATGTGCAAGTGGGTCGATTGATCGACGAATTGGATCGACTTGAGATCGCCGACAACACGATTATCGTCCTTTGGGGCGATCATGGCTGGCAGTTGGGCGAACACGGATTCTGGTGCAAACATACGAACTTCGAGGTGGCGACACGAACTCCGCTGCTAATCGTAGCGCCCGGCATTGCAGGCGAGCGAGTATGCGAGCAATTAGTCGAGTACATCGACATCTACCCCACACTTTGCGACCTGGCGAGTGTGCCGCTACCGCAACACCTCCAGGGCCGAAGCATGCGAGCCTTACTGCAGAACGTGGAGGCTGATTTTAAGGACGCGGTGATCACGCGGCACGGCGGAGGGGACTCGGTTCGGACCGCGGATTATCGCTACATGGAGATGCGAGCTAACGGCGGCCGAGGGAAGCTGCGTGGTGTGGGGCTCTTTGATTTACAAAAAGACCCTGCGGAGAATCACAACGTTGCCGAGGTCCCCGACTACGCCCTGGTGCGCCAGCAACTCAAGATGAAACTCGACGCATCGCGTTAGATTGACCTGCGGCTACTTCACGCACTTCAGAGCCAAGCGGTCGTGTTCTCCCGAATGACACGGCCAACCCCACGGCCTGACCGTCCAACTTCATTTCTCAGCTCCCCAGTTGTTCACTGCACAACCGGAGTCGCCTCGAACACAGCCGTCTCGAACGGTCGCAGCGAGATCGTCAGTGGTTGGCCCGCGTCGGCTGCGATCACCTGTCTGCTCGCATCCTCCTCCCAGGGGCTCTTTAACGCAAAGGCCTGCGTGGCACCTGGCGGCAATTCGAAAGCAACCTGCACATCGAGCTGATACGATTGCGCCTCCTGGCTCGGATTGCGCAACATCACGATGCCCTTGCGTGGCGACCAGGACGCATAGCCGTAGACTTCCAGCTTGGACGGATCGCCACCAATCCAATGCGTATCTACCAACACATCGGCTTGGGCGCGAGACCACTTCGCCGCCTCGGCCAGCACCCGCCAGTCACTCTTGGTCAACTTGTCTGGCTGGATATAAAGTTCCTGCAAGCTGGTCCCACTCCCAAAAAACGCTCGCACATCGTCCTTAAAACCGGCCGAATCGAACGATGGATCGCCGGCGTATCCTTGGCGCGAGTAGGCAACCCCCTGCGTCATCAGCGCATTAAGCGGATAGAGTGGACCTCGGCGAACGATATTGCGATACACTTCCTGATCACGATAGGTGAGCCATTGCTGTTGCTTTGGGCCTGGCCCGGCGAACCCCATATCATGTCCTTGTCGCCACAACGAATCGGCATACCGCAACCAGAATGGTGAGGGCCAGGAACCGGTGGTCAGATTGATATAAAGGTCCGATCTTTCCTGACGCAGCTCAAGCATTAAGCGCCGCATGGCTTCGGTGTCTCGCACATATTGACCGCCACCCTGAGCTTGCATTCCTTTGGCAATACCGTCGAACTTAAAATGATTCACGCCATACTCTTGAATCATCTTCACGCACGCTCGCTTGAAGGCCTCGTAGTACTTGGGACCGGCTAACGAGAATCCTGCTTCGTTGATCTCATACCCCTGAGCACGCCCGAACTCCAATCGCTGGCGACGCGGTTCTCCGTACCCGCCAAAGGGAGACAACCACACACCAAGCTGCGTGCCGCAGTCACGACACGCCTCGGCCAACGGCGTGAAACCATGGGGAAACCGACTGTGAAACTCCCACAGTGTCTGCGGGTCATCCCAACCATCGTCAAAGACCATGGAATCGACGACCACATCATGCGGTCCCATCAACCGCTCACCGAATATTCGAATAGCCTGCAGGCAATTCTCTTCGTTCAACGCAAACGGCTTCCAGGCAATGTCGTACCACGAGTTATAGTGCAGGTGCGTGCGATAGGGGTGAGCACGTTCGCGTTCAAGGTAGCAAAGAAACGCGCGTCTTAGTTGTCCCTTGGGAGCAACCCCAACAACAAAGCTCTGCGTCAATACTTCACCAGGGTTCAGCGACGCGTTGCGAGGCAACCGACAGACCGCAGTTGCCTCACCCCCTCTGCAAACCACTTTTCCATACGAGCTGACTGTCTGATCGGCAGGCAACTCAAAACCGGGGTCCGTATCCAGTTCCGCCACTACCTCGTAACTGGCATTCGCCTTCCATTCGGGTGCCTTCAGATGAAACACGTTGTCGACCTGCGACCCGCCAGCATACCCATGATGCTGGTCGCTCGAGACCGCTTGTCCATTCTCGATCAAAGTGACACCGTGAATATCGACGCGGTGGGGGCCGCGCTCGTATTGAAAAGCGACATCGAACGTCGCGGCTGTCGCTATCACTGGATCAAGCGGGAACCGCTTCTGCTGCCGCCGGCCTGTCTGAAAATCCGTTGGCGACCACGCACCAAGCTCGACTTGAGCCCGTTGGACACGGTTCACTGCCATCGGATCTTCACAGCCCAGAAAGAAGGGGCCGGCAATCACCAGCGAACCGTCGACACTTCCAGCCCCCATTGCGTTTGAGATGTGCTCGTCCAACCACACGATTTCCCGAATCTCAACCGACTCTGTGGCGACACTCAAATCAATTTCTTGTCTCACATAGCTCGTTCCATCCAACAGGATTGCGCGCCAGATAATGTGCAGACGACCATCTGACGACACCAAAGGCACTTCAATTTGCTGGCCGGCAGTCTGATCGGCAACCCGCGGACTCTGCAGCTGTACCGACCGCTTGGAAACGGTCACCGGCCCCGCCTTTTCCATTGTCGAAGCTCGATAGACAGTCCCATTCCCCAAAACGACCCGAAACACTTCACTGCCAAGCGATTGGACTTCTTGGCTCTGAACCGCTTTCAGCCTCTCGAACTTCAAACCCGTTTCCGAAATGGTCCAGGAGGCTTCGAGAGCTTTGTTACTAACACTGATCTCATGTCCACGACTCAGCGCATTGGCCGGCCCGGGAGCGACTCCTGGATACTCCACCGCTCGCGTATTCCTTCGTAAGGCAAACACGACCATCGTCATCCACAGGATGTTGCCAACCATGATCGCTCTCATGACGTCTCTCCAAAGTGGGGAAGTGCCTACTAGCTAGAATTCTTCCGTGGGCATGGAGTCGGTCCTTCGTAATTGAGACGAACAGACTACATAGGTCCCACGTCAAGACTGCGAACACGATTATAACCAAATTGACAGGCCCAAACGCTTGCCCAAGCACTGGTTTTAGGGAAGCTGGTTTTTGGGAAGCAGTGGCACGGCATGAAACGTCAAGGACGTTGCTCATCGTCTCGCAGCATTCCTAGCCCGCGCTGCAACGAGGCCGATCCGAATTTCCCGCGAATCGTATCGGCCACTTCGTCCAGCCGACTCTGCCGTTGATGGTCTTCGTCCTCGAACAAACTTCGCTGTACGTCCGCACCGCGAGTCAAGCCACTTACGCCCACACCCAGCAGACGCACCGAGAGTTGCCGGGCGGGCAATCGCTGGTCCAACATCGTGGCAACCGTCTGCCAGATTTCCTGAGTGACATTCGTTGGGTTGGAAAGCGTTTGCGCGCGTGTGATCGTCTTAAAGTCGTCGAAACGCAATTTGAGATGGACGGTGCGACCCTTGAGTCCATGACGTCGCAAGCGACATGCAACCTGCTCACTCAGTTCCAGCAACCAGGCGCGCATGACTTCCAGTTCCTGCAAGTCACGCGCGAAAGTTGTCTCGTGCGAAATCGACTTCGCCTCATGTTCGGGTATCACGCGGCGGCCATCGATGCCGTGTGCCAATTGCAGCAAGTGCTCACCATTGTTTCCGAAATAGTGACGCAACGACTCCACAGGCATCTGCCGCAGTTGACCGATCGTACGTACGCCCAGCCGCTGAAAGACCTTGCCGGTCACACGTCCCACACCCCAGATGCGTCCCACGGGAAGCCCGTCGAGAAACTCCTGAATGCAATCGGGATCGACCACCACCAAGCCATCCGGTTTCTCCAGATCACTGGCAATCTTGGCCAAAAATTTATTGGGAGCTACACCTACCGATGCAATCAATCCAAGCTGCGTACCAATCGCCTGCTTGATTTTCTGAGCGATTTCGATTGCGGAGCCATGTAGTGCTTCGCTACCCGTCACATCGAGAAAGGCCTCATCCAGTGACAACGGTTCGACCAACGGAGTGTACTGTTCAAACACCGCCCGAATCTGTTCCGAAATCGCCGCGTAGTGGCTTATTCGCGGCGGTAGGAATACGGCGTGCGGACAGAGTCGCCGGGCAGTGGCAGCGGGCATAGCGCTGTGAACACCAAACTCTCGTGCCACATAGCTGGCGGCTGCCACCACACCACGACCATCAGGCGTCCCACCCACAATGACTGGCTGACCCACCAATTCTGGCCGATCCCGCTGTTCGACCGAAGCATAAAACGCATCCATGTCGACATGCAGAATCATGGGGAGATAACCTGAGCGGGAGAGCAAGGGTATTCGGAGCAAGGCGTTATTTGGCGCGGCAGTGCCAACCAGCCATGCCATTATAGCGAACCCAGAAGAAGCGGGGCGGCCGCGACCTATCTTGCCTTTCTCGTTGCCTTACGGCCACTGCAGTAGCCGAAGCTGCCAAGCTTCAGAGGAAGTGGGTATGGCGGCCTGAGAACTGCCGAGCCCTGGCGGGCCCAGCTACGACTGTGGTAGCTGAAGCTGCCAAGCTTCAGATGATCTGCTCGATCGGCTGCGCGCCTTCCACGCCGACCAGTTTTTGATCCAAGCCGCCATAGAAGTAGGAGAGGGCGTTGGGGTTCAACCCCAGTTGCTGCAGCACCGTCGCATGCAACCGTTTGACGTGGCAACGATCCTCAACCGCCTCGCTCCCCAACTCGTCGGTCGCCCCTAAACTCACGCCACCTTTGATACCTCCACCAGCCAGCCACATGGTAAAGCCATAAGAATTGTGGTCGCGCCCCGTCCCCTTGGCGTACTCCGCAACTGGCTGACGCCCGAACTCACCACCCCAGATAATCAGCGTATCGTCCAACATACCGCGCTGTTTCAGATCTTGAATCAATCCGGCGATCGGTTGATCGGTCGCTCCGGCATGCTTGTTGTGGTTCAACACCAGGTCTCCGTGCGCATCCCAATTGTGATCATTGTGATTGCCCCCGGAATAGATCTGAATAAATCGAACTCCTCGCTCCACTAGCCGACGCGCCAGCAGGCATTTGCGACCAAAATCGTCGGTCTTTTTTTCTCCCACGCCGTATAGCTTGAGCGTATCCGCCGTCTCCTGCGTAAAGTCAACCGCTTCCGGCGCGTGTTGCTGCATCTTGAACGCGAGCTCATAACTGGCGATGCGAGCCGCCAATTCAGAGTTGTCCGAACGCTGGTCATGATGAGCTTGGTTCTTGGCGCGCAACCGGTCGAGCAACCGTCGCTGGACCCGCCGATCCATGCCGACCGGCGGTTGCAGGTTGTGAATCGGCGTCTTGCTAGCTCGAATAACGGTACCTTGATAGGCTGCAGGCATATAACCACTTGACCAGTTCTTCGCGCCACTGATCGGCCCTCCCGACTCGTCTAACATCACTACAAAGCCGGGCAGGTTTTCATTCTCACTTCCCAAACCATACGTGACCCACGACCCCATACAGGGATGCCCGCTCAGGATCCGTCCGGAGTTCATCATGAGCATCGCTGATCCGTGAATCGGCGACTCGGCGTGCATCGAATGCACGAAGGCCATATCGTCAACGCACTGACCCAAACGAGGAAACAGGTCGCTAACCCACTTGCCACATTCACCATATTGTTTGAACTTCCATTTCGGTCCCACGACGCGACCTTCGTTTTTCTTGCCACCTCGCCCGAACGTTTTGATCGGAACGGTCTTCCCATCGAGCTTATAGAGATTCGGTTTATAGTCGAACGTGTCAACATGTGAGGGGCCGCCATACATAAACAGGAAGATGACTGATTTCGCTTTCGGGGCGAATTGAGGCGCTCGGGCAGCCATCGGACTGACCCACGCCGATTGACCGTCGGCGGCTCGTGCCTGTCGAGCAAGAAATCCGTCCTGCGCCAGCATTCCCGAAAGCGCCAGACCAGTGAAACCGGCACCCGCCTCCCACAAGAACTCGCGTCGCGTGCGGTGACAGAAATTTTGTTGCTGACTCATGGTTACCTCGGGACTCTATCGTACGCGTTCGGCAGATCATTCCGGTTTGCGTGCTGTCTACACGATTGCGTTACTATGCGTTCCAGCCACACACATTTCTGCTGCCAGCCATTCTCTCTCTCCAGGGGCAGCACTTGTGCATCGCGACATTCAATCCAAATAAGCGAATTCATTCGTGTTAAGGACCAGCAGGCAATAGGCTTGCAACGCTTCGATGTCGCCCATCTGGTGCTCTTGCTTGAGCGACGCCATTAACTGCAGGTCTTCTTCCACTTCGCGCAGCGGTGGCGTACGGCCAGAGGTCAATCGAATCGCAATCCGCACCTGCTGTGCTCGGTCGCCGGGGGCTTCACGTTCCAACCGCTCAGCCAACCTTTTGGCTCTGGCGTTTGTGAATTCCCCGTTGAGCATTCCAAGCGACTGGGTCGGGACAGTGGTTACATAACGCACGGGACAACTGGAATCGGTATCTGCCTGGTCGTGCATTTCCAAAATCGGCACCAGCAGCGATCGCTTCACATGAACGTAGATACTGCGCCGCGCCGCTTGCTCAGCAGGCGAGTTGCCCCATCCCGCTCCGGGCCGCGACTGGCCCTGCAATACCGCTTGAGCGATCGGAGCATAAACACTGGCTCCCCCTGGCTGCAAGTTGAGTTCCCCGGTCACAGCGAGCATCGAGTCTCGGACCTCTTCGGATCCAAGACGCCGCATATTAAACCGCCACCACCAACGATTCTCGGGATCGGCAGCGTACTTCTGCGCATCAACTTGAGAACTCATCTGCCACGCGGCGCTCGACAGAACGAGCTTGTGAATGCGTTTCAGCTTCCAACCTCCGTCGCGAATTTCACATGCCAACCAATCGAGCAACTCCGGGTGTGTCGGCAATTGCCCCAGTTTGCCAAAGTCATTGGGCGTCGACACAATGCCGCGGCCAAAGTGGTACTGCCAGATCCGGTTCGCAATCACGCGCGCGGTAAGCGGATTGTCTGGCTGAAACATCCATCGAGCCAGGGCCAACCGCTTGCCTGAACTGACACCCAGGTTGGTGGTACATTCATGGACAACCGGCGCGGTCGTACCAAGAACGGACGGCACGGACGGCTCGACACGATCCCCTTTGGCGTGCGGGTTGCCGCGAATCAAAACGTGGACCGGCCCTCGCCGCTGCTCCGAAACCGACATGATGGGCGTGCCCACGGCTGGCAATTTGTTCTTCCTGAGCTGCGTCAACTGCTTACGCAGTCCGGCCAATTGCTTCATGCCCTGCGTGTCCAACACCTCCACGCCATGCTCTTTCAAAGCGGTGGTCATATCCAACTGCCGTGTGACATGCAGGAGGGCACAGTCAATGTACTGGCCCCCCGCGCGCTGTCGACAATGTAACGCAATCACGTTGCGGCCGACCTTGAGCGCCTCGACCGCACGTTGATCGAGCACCACCCGTTCGTATTTTGTGGTGTGGCCTTTCGCAGCATGAATCAGCTGTCCGTTCAGGTAAATCTCGCAGTCGTTATCGTGATGCAACTCAATCGCTAACCGGGCGGAGGCATCATCGATTTCAAACCACTTGCGAAGCCAGATATCGGTGGTCATCCAGGAAGTCCGTACCACGGCCCCCGGTGTCCCGTCGCGACCAAAACCGGCTGGCCCACGATCCCAGGAAGTCGTGCTGTAGTCCGGCTGCATCCAGTCGTCGGACGGCGGCTGGAAAGTGTATTCCCACTGCTGCGGTTGCTCCCGCGAGTCGGGGAATACAAATCGGTCACCAGCCGCCGAGCCATCGGCTGTGACCTGGATCCCCCGCTTTGCCAGCAACTGACGAGAGAACTCAGCCTCCAACGCTCCAATCTTTTCGACCAACGACGATTCTTGCTGAGCCCTTTCGCGCACTCGCTGCTCGTGCGCCAGCCGATCTTCATCCGTCACCCAACGACGCACGTTCTCGCGGTTGGCATCGGCAACATCGTGGAAGTAGGCCAGGAACTGATAATACTCTTGATGGTCGATCGGATCGGCCTTGTGCGAATGGCACCGCACGCATCCCATCGCGGTGCCCAGCACCACTTCGGACGTCGTTTTCACGATATCATCCAAGCCATCATAACGAGCCAGTTCGCGATCCACTGGCTCGTCATCCCACAACCCGAGTCGATAATAGCCGGTTGCCGTGAGCGTTTCGCGAGTGACTTCCGATAACTCGTCACCGGCCAACTGTTCCGTGACGAACTGGTCGTACGGCTTATCCTTATTCAGCGACTCGATGACGTAATCGCGATAGCGCCACGCTTCCGGTTTGGGTGAATCGCGTTCGTAGCCGTGCGTCTCCGCATAGCGAACCAGGTCGAGCCAATGGCGGCCCCAGCGTTCACCATACTGAGGCGACTCCAGCAATTGATCCACAAGCTGCTCAAAGGCGTTAGGGGAATCATCTGCGGTGAATCGATCCACTTGCGCGGGGGTCGGGGGCAGGCCGGTTAAATCGTAATAGGCACGGCGGACCAGTGCGATCTTGTCAGCCTTGGGGTTCGGCTCCAGCCCAGCAGCTTGCAAGCGAGCGCCAACGAACGCATCGATGGCGTTGTTACCCCAACTCTTGTTAACGGGTACGGGAAGAGCAGGGCGGGTAATCGGTTGGTACGCCCAATAATCTCGACCGTCGCCGCGCGTGTCGGCCTGGGAGTGAGGCACAACACCATACTCTTCGCGATTCGACCACGGCGCGCCGGTCTTTACCCATCGAGTCAGTACTGCGATCTCTTCATCCGGCAATTTTCCAGAAGGGGGGCATCTCCACACTCTCGTAGTTGATGGCCGCCAGCAATTCGCTCGCCTCAGGCTCTTTCAGATCCACGGCCGGCCCAAGCTCACCCCCTTTGAGGACCCCCGCTCGACTGGTGATCCGAAACGAACCTTCCACCTCCGCCGTGCCACCATGGCAGGAAAAACAATTCCGCTGGAGGATCGGTAAGACATCGTTCTCAAAGAACGCCGATTGCTCGGCAGAGAACCGAGCGTCTTCCATTTGCCCGCCTGCGACCAGCGGGAAACTGGCGGAAGACACGAGCACCGCACCGAGCAGCAGAAAAGGCAATCTCATTGGTCAACCTGTCGCTGAAACTTGTCGCTGAAGCCGCCAGGCCCGTAGCTGAAGCCGCCAGGCTTCAGATGCTCCAGCCCACCACGTACTCGCGCGCGTCTGAGCCCTGGCGGGCCCCGCTACGGCAAGGCCCCGCTACGGGGCCGGAGAGTTATAGCGGA
>SWCD01012566.1_pt1 | contig 10873 bp, 7 predicted proteins | sample 4693011 | NCBI WGS metagenome assembly SWCD01 (sample SAMN10267278, study PRJNA491770) | bioreactor metagenome | isolation source: DHS bioreactor inoculated with marine | place: Japan: Omine Ridge, Nankai Trough | reverse complement strand
TCCCCTGGATGACGCACGAGCAGTTATTGAACGTGTCAGATCTACAAGTGGTCTTGGTCGAGACGCGCGTGCGAGATCTACTGAATGTGGCCGAATCGTGTGTGGCGGCTGGCAAGCACATGCACCTGGACAAACCGGCGGGCGAGTCGTTACCTCAGTTTCAGCGGATCCTGCGGAGCGCCGCCGCCCAGAAACTGCTGGTGCAGATGGGCTACATGTACCGATACAACCCGGCCGTCATGATGCTCCGCGAATTCCTCAAGCAAGGCTGGCTGGGCGACGTGTTCGAAGTGCATGCCGTAATGAGCAAGGTCGTCAACACCACCAATCGTCGCAAGTTGGCTGAGTATCGAGGCGGCATCATGTTCGAGTTGGGGTGCCACATCCTCGACCTGGTAATCGGCGTGCTGGGCGCACCCCAAGAAGTCACTTCATTCAATCAACATGCCTCATCGCACGACGACACACTGCTCGACAATATGCTGGCCGTACTCAGTTACCCGCGCGCCACTGCGACGGTCAAGAGCAGCGCGGAGGAAGTCGAGGGTTTCGCGCGACGGCACCTGGTCGTCTGCGGCAGCGAGGGGACGTTCCATATTCAACCGCTCGACAACCCGTCCGCTCGCGTCGCCTTGACGCAACCGCGTGGCAAGTACAAGGTGGGCTACCAGGACATCACGTTTCCCAAGTACACGCGATATATCGCCGATGCCGCTGATATGGCTCGCATTATCCGTGGCGAGAAGGAGGCAGATTTCCCCTACAAACATGACCTGACCGTCCAGCGGACGCTACTCACGGCCTGTCAAATGCCGCTGGACGAATAGTGGCCATAGAATTGATCGTTTGTCGCATCAGCATCACGCGCATGACTCGACATTCGCGTACAATGCACTACTCACACCGCTCACACCACACCGCTATCCGCCATAGGAGTTTTCCATGCAACCTCGAACAACACGGCGCAGGTTTCTCGAGCAATCCGCGATCGGTGCGACTGCGGTGGCCGCCGCCACAGCACTGGGCCCCGTCCACGCATTTGCCGACGAGAAGCCGAGAACAGTGCGACTGGGGATCATTGGCTGCGGCGGGATCATGACGCTCCATGTCCAGGGCTTGGTAAGTCGCGGTGAAGCGGTGTCAATCGCCTGGCTGTGCGACGTCGACCCACGTCAGATTGACCGCATGGACGGCCATATCACGCGCTCGTTCCAACCGTCCGCACCTAAACGGACGTCTCGCTACGAAGATATTCTCGCCGACAAAGATGTCGACGCGGTGATTATCGCCACACCCCATCACTGGCATGCGCCGATCGCCTTGAAGGCGATGGAGCAAGGCAAAGACGTCTACATTGAGAAGCCGATTTCACACGTCTTTGACGAAGGGCCGATGATCATCGCTGCCGCAAAGAAGTACGGTCGCGTGGTGCAGCAGGGAAGTCAGATGCGGAACAGCCCGGTAACGGCCAAGGCCCGCAAGCTGCTGGATGACGGGATTATTGGCGATATCAAAATCGCCCGCGCGTGGACAGCCGAAGTACGTTCGGTGGTCAAGCCGGTGCCGGATGGCCAGCCACCCGAGGGCGTCGACTACGATCGTTGGCTCGGTCCCGCGCCACAACGGCCGTTCAACCCGCACCGTTTCCACCAAACCTGGCGGATGTTTCGCGACTATGCCAATGGCGAGATCGGAGACGATGGCATCCATGACCTCGATATGGCGGCATGGGGATTAGGTGTCGACACGCTTCCCAAACAGATCACGGCGCGGGGCGGACGGATGCTGCTGCATGGCCATGCCAGTGAATATCCGGACAACATGAATGTGACTTATGAGTACCCGGACGACCGGCTCTTGATCTACGAGAACTACCCATTCACGGCCTACGGCCTGCACGGTTTCGATAACGGCAACGCCTTTTATGGGACTGAGGGATACATGATCTTTTCGCGCCGCGGTGCGTTCAGTGTCTTCTTAGGACCGAAGAACCGCCCCGGCCCGACGGAAGGCAAGGAGTTGCGAGGCCAGCGCGGTTATGCCGAGCACATGGCTGAGTTCTTGACCGCCATTCGCACTCGCAATCGCACCACGGCCGCCCGGCCAGAGCTAGCGCACCTGAGTTGTGCGCTGGTCCACCTGGGCGAGATTGCCTATCGCACGCAAGGGCGACTTGATTTTGATCCGCAGACGGCACAGTTTGTCGATTGCGACCAGGCCAATCAGATGCTCACCAAAGAGTATCGAGCGCCGTATACGCTGCCGTCCGCCTGAAAAATTAATGGACGACATTTAGCGTACCCAGGGCTGCGTGCGTGGCTTCGCCACTGCACTTACCCTGGGCTATGGACTGACGCCTCTTACGAGGCTTAAGAAACGCGGACGGATTCAGCCTTGATAGAATGGCGCAGGTCACGACTGGGCGCAAGGCCCTGATGATATTGGAACGAGTAAAGGCACACCGTCTCGGAGGAGAGCTTTCATGCGATATTGGTTTCTGGTTGCCACGTTGATCATCGCTTCTGCTGCTTACGCCCAGCCACCTAATCGCCAAGAGGCCATCGCCCAGATGCAGCCTTATGCCGGAACGTCTGTTGCAGGCGTCGATCGGTCGACGTTGACCGGCAAGGTAATGTGCGGCTACCAAGGTTGGTTCGACGCTCCCGGCGATGGAGCCGGCCGCGGCTGGGCGCACTATCAACGCCGCGGAAAATTCCAGCCCGGTCAGTGCACCATCGATCTCTGGCCCGACGTCTCCGAATTGGATGAGGACGAGAAGTTCCCCACCGATTTCCGACATGCAGATGGTTCGGTCGCCTATGTCTTCAGCCCCCACATCCGCAAGACTGTGGTACGGCACTTCCGCTGGATGCAAGAGTACGGTATCGACGGCGTCTTCGTGCAACGGTTCGCCGTGGAAACGCGCGGCACCAGCAGCTTTCACCATTGCAATACCGTTCTTGCCAACTGTCGCGCGGGGGCGAACGCTCATGGTCGCGCTTATGCCGTGATGTATGACCTGTCGGGCTTACGAGCTGGCCAGATGCAGCAGGTCAAAGAGGATTGGAAACTGCTGGTAGATCGGATGCGGATTGGCCGGGACGATAAAGACCAAGCCTATTTGCAGCATAACGGCAAGCCGGTGGTCGCTGTGTGGGGGATCGGTTTTAATGATGGCCGCAGATACACCTTGGCGGAATGCCGAGACCTGGTCAAGTTCCTCACCAGCGACGAGCAGTACGGCGGCTTTACCGTGATGCTGGGTGTGCCAACCGGTTGGCGCACCTTGGATCGGGACTGCGTGTCGGACAAGGAACTGCACGACATCATCCTCGAAGCGGACATCGTCAGCCCCTGGACGATCGGTCGTTACGTCTCTCCGGAATCGGTAGTGCGTCACGCCGAGCGGCGCTGGCAGCCCGATATCGTCTGGTGTCAGGAACACGGCAAGGAATACCTGCCGGTCGTGTTTCCCGGTTTCAGTTGGCACAATATGAATCCGCGGTCTCCGCTGGACCAGATCCCCCGGCTGCAAGGACGGTTTTTGTGGACGCAGTACCAGCAAGCCAAAAAGGCGGGGGCGACAATGATCTACCAGGCGATGTTCGATGAAGTCGACGAAGGGACCGCCATTTTCAAATGCACGAACTCGCCGCCGGTCGGAGAGAGTCCTTTCGTGACCTACGAGGGCTTGCCAAGTGATCATTATCTCTGGCTGACCGGCATGGGCGTACGGTTACTCAACAATGAGATTGAACCGACCGAAGCGGTGCCGCAGCGTCGGTAGCTGACTGGAATTCGGAGTCCGCTGTCCGGTCTCGACCGCAGAACTTGCGGTAAAGCACTACTGATCGGTGGTTGTGGCGGCGGCATCTTGCCGCCGTCTCTTGTGACTGCACAATCGACTTCGCCAACACCACGCAAATTAGTTGGCCAGGAGTTCGCGTCATTGTTAAGATGAGAACAATCCCATTCAGTTCGTTCGACCTGAGTAATCACATCACAGCGTATTCCCCTCAGCCCAAACTCACGGCATTTTAAGACACGAACGCCTGCGATGCTGGAGCGAGCAGGCGGCCGGGAGATATCAAACGGGAGTTAGAATGAACCACCGACGACTCATCGTGCTGGCCGCGGCGGCAGCGTTGCCATTCTCCCTAAGCGTGCAGGCCGGCAACGCGACCGACACGGCGCAACGGCGCGCACCGGGCCCCAACCTCATCGTGATCATGGCTGACGACCTTGGTTACGCTGACGTTGGCTTCAATGGTTGCCGAGACATCCCCACGCCACACATCGATTCGATCGCCACTGAGGGTGTGAAGTTCACGAATGCCTACGTCTGTTATTCCGTGTGTGGACCGAGCCGAGCCGGGTTCATCACGGGGCGCTATGGACAGCGATTTGGGTACGAGCGTAATCCGCAGTACCGACCGAAAGATCGCAACATGGGGCTGCCCACCAGTGAAACGACCATCGCCGACGCGTTAGGGCGAGTCGGTTATCGCTGTGGCGTGGTTGGCAAGTGGCATCTTGGTGCCAGTGACGTCCACCATCCCTTACAACGCGGGTTCCACGAGTTCTTCGGTCATCTTGGCGGCGGCCACCGTTACCTGCCGGCAGAGTTGACGATCCGAGATAGTGCCGACGCGGCGGACGAGAATCAGAGCTATCGCACCTGGATTCTGCAAAACCATACGCCGGTCAAAACGAAGGAGTATCTGACTGACGAGTTCTCGGATGCTGCCGTTCGATTCGTGCAAGGCAACCAGGATCAGCCCTTCTTTCTCTTTCTTTCGTACAACGCCCCGCACCTTCCACTACAGGCTACGCAACAGTACCTCGACCGTTTTCCCGACATCACGAACAAGAAACGGAAATTGTATGCGGCGATGGTCAGTGCGGTGGACGACGGAGTGGGCCGGTTGCTGGGAACGTTGCGCGAGCTAGATCTGGAAGACGATACGCTTGTCTTTTTTCTTTCGGACAACGGCGGTCCTTACCTGAAAAACGCTTCCCAAAATACCCCGCTACGCGGCGGCAAGGGCGATGTCTGGGAAGGCGGGTTCCGAGTTCCATTTGCTGCGAAGTGGCCGACGGGATGGCACCAGGGAAGGCCTACGACCAGCCCGTCAGTTCGCTGGATATCTTCGCCACGATTGCGGCCTTGAGCAACGCGCCGATTGCCCCGCAGCGGCCGTTGGACGGGGTCAACCTGGTGCCATACGTTACCGGAGCAAAAGAGGGTGTGCCGCACGAGGCCATCTACTTGCGCAAGTTCGACCAGCAGTGTTATGCGGTTCGCAGCGGAGACCACAAACTAGTGATTTTGGGCGCACGCGCGACACCGCAACTGTATAACCTGCGAAATGACATTGGCGAAACCACGAACCTTGCTGACACTGATAAACCCCAGGTCAACGCCTTGGACAAACTCCGCAAGACCTGGGACGCCGAACTGATCGACCCGGTCTTTCTCGGCCTGATTCACACTCCCGCTTACATGAAGAAACGGAAAAAGGCCAAGACGCCCTGATGGTACCACCTGGACAATGATCCAGCGTACCGGTCCCAGAACAGGTTTGGCGCCAGCAATTGGAAATGATGGCGCCAAAGCCTGTTGGATGGTAGACAGGGCGGGAAGCACATCGGGCAGGGAACCCCCGCGTGACACTCCGCCGGTCAAGCCGGCGGCAGCTTGGGCTTGCCGTCAAATCTACTGCAGCTTGGCAAGCTGCTTCTTCGCCTCTTCGTGAATAGTGCTGTCGGCGGGCGATCGCTGAGCAATTTGTTGGTAGAGCTCTCGCGCGCGATCAGGTTCTGCCTTGGCCAACCTTTCCGCTGTTGGGTATTTTTGGTGACACCATTTCAAGTCCCGACAGACCTTCGCATCCTCAACATTGCGTGGATCGGATTTGAGTTGTTCGAGGCGTTCCTGCGCCAGCACGGCGGAAGGAGCCGGCAACTCGGCCTCCGCTTCCTCATAGATCAACAGCGCACAGCAGATATGCCCTTGTGCCTCAAGTTCCTGGCCGTCCTTCCAAAGTTGATTAGCATCGGGTTCACAGAGTACGAATCGAACGTCGGGTTTCTTCAGGTGCGTCGATAAGGTCGATTTGATCTTACGCCCGACCTCTGGAACATCTCCGTATCGCTCTGCCAATTCGTTGAACTCAAGCATGTTCTCGATCAGACTGCGAGCATCGGCATCGGCTAATGGGGCGTCGGACGCGGCATTCAATAGGGCGGTCACGCGGTACAAGATGGCGGAGTGTTTCTCTTGTGCTTCAGTTTTGAGTTCCGCTAATCGTCGCCGAGCAGCTTGCACCGACGCGTCTCGAGAGCGATCGGTTGCTACTCGCAAATAGACGCGGCTGGCCAAAGCAATATCGTTGTCAGCTCGGGCTTCGTCAGCCGCCTTTAGGCGGGCTGCGTTAGTCTTGGCGTTCTTGACAATGCGCCGGTGCCGCACCGCCGCAGCACGCTGTGCCATTTGCTGCTGCACATATTGCTGGTTCGCGTAGAGACGCGCATAGTGGGCCGCAAACGGACTGTTGATGTACGGATTGGTACCATAGGAACCATAGCGATAGCCACCGGAGTTGTACGAACCGGAACGGTACGCACTGCCAGCAGAACGGTAGGAACTGCTTCCGAGCGAGGCGCCCAGACCGGGCGCGGAACTCACAGATCCTCAGGCGCCATGCAAATCGCCTGCCAACAAACCTAACGCTCCACCACAAACAACAAAACTTGCCAGCCAGCGTAGGTTCATATCATGTTTCCTTTGATCATCGGCAAGGGAGGACACCATAGAGCCTGGGTCTTGGCGCTCTTGCTACGCCCTCAATCCTACTGCTTCTTGGGGGCTCGAAGCAAGGGAATCCGGGGCAAAAAAGCCCCCCGTTTGTCTTTGATCCGTTGATTTTTCCCGCAGGTGTACACGAAGCCAAAGTCGAAATATCGGACGAGCAAGGCCGTATTCGCGCCAGCCGATCTCTGCGTTTCCAGCGCTGCGGTTCCTGAGCTGCGGCAGGCTCAGTGCCTGGAAACCACAGAAGAGAATTGGGAACACTGATCTGCGCTCATTGTCACTAATCGGATGAGCGGAGATACGTGCAGATGAGTGTTCCCGTGTTCTTCAGCATCCCTTCGTGCTCGCAGCACGGGCAGAGTATCTCAAGCTGACGCCAGAGAATCAGCGCAGAGAATCAATTCCAGGCGGTGTTTTTCTAATTGAGTACAACAGTCCCGCGAGTGTCGTTATAATCCTGTGGCCGTTGTCGGTTCGATACGGCACCCAGCATCCGAAACATGAGCGACTATCTTTGGGAGTGACGATATGGTCCGTGCGAGTTGCGTAGTCAGCTGTCTGATGGCATTTTCCATAGGCGTGTTGGTCACACAGTCAGCGGTCGCAGCCGAGGGTCAGTGGTCGCAATTTCGTGGTCAGGACGGGTCGGGGCACACGCAGCAGACGGGGATACCGGTACGTTGGACTGCCAGCGACGTGACATGGCGTACGGAACTTGAGGGACAGGGCCATTCGTCGGTCTGCCTTTGGGACGAGCAGATCTTTCTGACGTCGGCGCAGTCAACCGACAATGGTCAGGTGGAGCGGCACGTTGTGTGCCTCAACCGCAACGACGGTCAAGTTGTCTGGCAACAAACGGCATCGCTTGGCGCAGCGGAACAGCTCCACAAGATGAACAGCTTTGCCACGCCGACGTGCGCTTGCGACGGTCAACGTGTTGTAGCGTTTTTCGGTCGCGGCGGGATCCACTGCTACGACATGCAGGGCACGCTGCTCTGGTCCCGTGACCTGGGTACCTTCCCTGGTCCGTGGGGTAGCGCCGCATCACCGATCATCCTGGGCGACATGGTGATTCAGAATTGCGACGCCGCCGGCCCTTCGTTCCTAGTCGCTTTGAACAAACGGACCGGACAAACCATCTGGAAGACCGACCGGGGATCGCAACCGCGCGGCGGTTGGAACACGCCACTGCTGATCGATACCGGCTCACGCAAAGAACTGATCGTCAACGGCGAACATGGTGTTCGCGGCTACGACCCTGCCACTGGCCGAGAACTCTGGTTCTGTAAGAGCTTCAGTGGCCGTGGCACACCGGTCCCCGCGTACGCCGACAAGAATTTGTACGTCATCAGTGGCCTGCCTGGCGACATCTATGCCGTGCGTGCCGGCGGAACAGGTGACGTGACCGAAACTCGCATGGTCTGGCACACGCCTCGTCGCAGCGGGCGAGACGTCCCATCACCGATCCTGGTCGACCGCTTCCTGCTGGCTACCAACATGACCGGCATTGGCACTTGTTACGATCCAACCGATGGTAAGACACTTTGGCAAGAACGACTCGTCGGTAACTTCACCGCTTCGCCGATCGCAGTCAACGGATTAGTCTATCTCCAAGACGAGGTGGGGGAAACGCTGGTGATCAAGCCTGACGACAAGCTGGACATTATCGCTCGGAACAGCCTGGGCGATCGGCCGCACGAGATTTTCCGCAGTACCATGGTTCCCTCCCAAGGCCAGCTCTTCTTTCGCTCCGACAAGGCCGTCTACTGTGTCGGCAAGCGAACGAAGTGAGGACCATGGTTCCGAATGCGGCGCGCGGCTACGAGATCACCAGTACCTCAGCAGGCGTCACGTGCGTCCTACTTTGCACTCGGTTTAGGGCTGTTGGAGTATTCCCACGGCGGTATGTACTTTTCCCCCGACCCCGGTGCGCCAAACCTGTTGAAATAGTCTCGCGAGATCTGAACGGCTTTGCGGCGATCCTCTTGGGAGTAATCCCAATACTCATCAATCACCACATTACTGGCTGCGATGGTCGACCGCGTTGCTGCGTCAATCCCGACACTAGGGTCATCCGCACGAACGCGATGGCGCAGGGCCAGGAATCGGGTTTTCAAATCGCGCACCACGTCGGCGTAAGCGGGCTCGTCAACCAGGTTGTCCATTTCATGGGGGTCTTTTTCCAGGTCATACAGTTCCCAGGCGGGTGGCGTAGCGTACTTGGAGCGTTGACTGCCAAACCCTTTCGCGCCGGAGGTCCCGTAAAACTGAATCAACTTATAACGTTTGGTTCGCATAGCAATGTGACTTGGAACGTCGTGGTGAGCCATGTGCATCCAGTATTGATAGTATGATTCTTTCCGCCACGACTCGGGCTCGATTCCGGTGTCTAAAATGGTTCGGAACGATCGACCTTGCATATATTCAGGCTGCCCCACGGAGGCATAATCGAGCAAGGTAACCGGATAGTCGACGTTTTCCACCAACGCTTGACTGCGGCCGCCCGCCGCAATCGTTTTCGGATAGCGCACAATCAGTGGCATGCGATAGCTCGGCTCGTAGGCCCAGCGTTTGTCCTGCATATCGTGTTCGCCCAGGAAAAAGCCCTGGTCGCCGGTGTACATAATCACGGTGTTATCCATCAACCCTTCGGCTTGCAAGTAGTCAAACACGCGTTTCAGATTATCGTCGACACCTTTGACACACCGCAGGTACTTCTTCAGGTAGATATTGTAGGCCTCGCGTTTCGCCTGTTCGTCACTCACCGAATCGCTCATCCCCCAATCAACCACGTAGTTACGGCGGAAGTTCCGGCGTCCAATCGAGGTTGCAATCACGCGTTGCAATTCGCCATCGTGGCCGCGTGTCGCCAACGAACCTTCGCCGCGCTGCCACAGGCTCGCTGGCTCCGGCATATCGACGTCGTCCAGATAGTTTTCGTATCGCGGTGCGTACTCGAAGTAATCATGAGGCGCTTTGAATTGTAATTTGAGGAAGAAAGGCTGGTCTGCCACGCGTTTTTCGCGAAACCAAGTCAAGGCGGAATCAGCGATGCAGTCGCTGGAATGCCCTTCCATCTGAACCTTACCTTGCTTGCCGGCTTCAAAAAATACGGGATCGAAGTACTTCCCCTGGCCGGGTAGCACCTTGTAGTAATCGAACGCGTCAGGCCGATTCTTGAGGTGCCACTTCCCCACAATTGCGGTCTGATACCCCGCCTTCTTCATCTCGATCGCCAAGTACTGGCGCTTGGCCGGCAGCCTGCCGTTGAGTGTCAGTACGCCGTTCACATGCGAGTACTGGCCGGTCATGATGCAAGCGCGGCTGGGCGTGCAGATCGAATTCGTGCAGAACGCGTTATCAAACACCATGCCTTCCGCAGCGAGTTTATCAAGCGTCGGAGTTGGGTTCAGTGATTGAAATCGGGAGTTGTAACAGCCGAGCGCCTGCCAGGTATGATCGTCCGACATGATGAATAGAATGTTTGGCTTGCTCGCCGCAGAATCGGCCGCCTGCAATGGCCGGACACCTACGAGGCAGAGTAAGCCGACAATCAGAGAGATCTGTTTTCGTCGATTCATGACAAAGTACCTTTCCAGGCTATCTTGTCGCCAACCCCAGGGACCGTAAGCCGGTGTTGTGCGAGAGTATAGCTTGATTCCCTATTTCCTTTACCGACTGCCACGCCATCGCCTGCAAACGTGTTGCTTGTTCTTGTGGGATACGAACCAGGACTCGACCATCCTTCTTGATTTCACCCGGCAAACCGATCGGACTCTGCTCGAGTAAAGTGGCGTAGAACACACAAGCGGCCAAATATGTGCCTATCGAATTAGGATGGCTCTTGTCGGCGCTATGCAGCACAAAAGGAGGGTCGGCCGCTAAAGCTCTCTGCCAAGCTAACCCCACCGGTGCCACTTTGGCTCCCAGTTGCTCTGCGATTGCGAAATACGCACCGTTGAGCCCACCCTTCAATCCGGGCTGGTGCTGCTGCGCCCACGACTCAAAGTCAGCCACTTTGGCTGCGCCACTGAGCTGAAACATCGCTCGCGCATACTT
>SWCD01023906.1_pt1 | contig 10894 bp, 8 predicted proteins | sample 4693011 | NCBI WGS metagenome assembly SWCD01 (sample SAMN10267278, study PRJNA491770) | bioreactor metagenome | isolation source: DHS bioreactor inoculated with marine | place: Japan: Omine Ridge, Nankai Trough | reverse complement strand
GTGACACGCTCGGGCGAACCTGTGACGTTGACCAAGGATGATATGGGGTTTGCTTACAGATCAACACAATTACCCGAGGGTATGATTGTCACGTCTGTCACCTTACAAGGTGCGGTGGGAGAACCGGAGGCAATTGAAGCCAAGATGGCGGATGCGTTGAAAAAACGTGCTGAAACCCAGCCAGTGAAGGAACGTTCGTGTGGATCAACATTTCGCAATCCCGCCGGGTTCAGTTCTACGGGACGTGCAGATGATGTGCATGATTTAAAGGCTTGGAAAGTGATTGAAGATGCCGGAATGCGGGGGGTAACATTGGGCGGGGCGCAGATGTCGACCATGCATTCCAACTTTATGATCAACAAAGGTGGCGCAACTGCCGCAGATTTGGAAAATTTAGGCGAAAAAGTGCGAAAAAAGGTTTTCGAAAACTCCGGCATTCAGTTAGAGTGGGAAATAATGCGGGTCGGAGAACGATCCTAAAGTAATTATCAACCCGAAGAGCCATAAAAATGGCCGCGGGTGAAAGAGGCGGTTATGTCGAGCAGGACAATATCGCGTGTGTGTGTCCTTATGGGCGGCCCATCGGTGGAACGGGAAGTTTCGCTGGTATCAGGCCGCGAAGTTGCGGCCGCATTACGTGATGAGGGATTTCAAGTTATTGAATTGGATGCCGGGCCAAGCTTGGCGGCTGATCTGGTCGCAGCCAAGCCGGATGTTGTGTTCAATGCTCTGCACGGCCGTTGGGGTGAAGATGGTTGTGTGCAAGGTCTGCTGGAATGGCTGCAAATTCCCTATACCCATTCGGGCGTTATGGCGTCGGCGATGGCGATGGATAAAGAACAGACAAAGCGGCTGTATAAATCCGTTGGATTGCCGATAGCCGAAAGTCTTCTGGCTACAAAAGAAGACGTGCAAGCAGGCCATCCGATGGAAGCGCCATATGTGGTGAAACCCTATAATGAGGGATCATCAATCGGTGTTTATATTGTCAATGCAGGTGAAGGGCCCGCGCGGTTGAACGCAGAAATGCCGGACACGGTGATGGTCGAGAAGTTCATCCCCGGACGCGAGCTGACAACAACGGTTATGGGCGATAAGGCAATGTCCGTCACTGATATTCAAACCGACGGCTGGTACGATTATTCCGCAAAATACGAAACAGGCGGGTCGCGTCACGTGATCCCTGCGGATATTCCCGCTGAAATTTTCGACGCTTGCTTGGACTATGCATTGCGCGCGCATCAGGTTTTATCTTGTAGCGGTGTATCACGCACAGATTTTCGCTGGGATGAAGCAAAGGGCCTGGATGGGTTGATCCTGTTGGAAACCAATACTCAACCCGGCATGACACCGACTTCGCTGGCACCGGAACAGGCTGCTGTTTGTGGTGTGACATTCGGCAAGCTTGTGCGTTGGATGGTAGAGGACGCATCATGCAACAGGTGAATGTACCAATGCGGCACGATCCGGCCCCAAGTCGGGTAAAATATAAACTGCATCGGCTTTGGCTGACGCCGTTTTACCGCGCGTTGATCCGCACAGGATTGCCTATTGCATTTATCTTGATCGGTGCGTTTGCGTATCTGCGGGATCCCGCAGTGCAGCAAAAACTTGTGATGTCGTTCAATAACGCTCGTACGACAATCGAGCAACGCCCTGAATTTATGATACAGCAAATGCATATACAGGGAGTGCCTGAATCTTTTGATAAACTGGTACGCGATACTTTAAATGTAAATCTGCCGATCAGTTCTTTTCATCTTGATTTAGAAGCGATGAAAGCCAGAGTTGATAATATCGATGCGGTTGAAACGGCTAATCTTTTGATCGGATCAAAGGGTATATTGGAAGTCGGAGTTATCATGCGTGTGCCTGTATTGGTTTGGCGCAGTGATGAAGGCTTGATTTTGCTGGATGCAAATGGACAAAAATCGGGACAGCTTGTGTCCCGTTTGCAGCGCACGGATTTACCGTTGATAACAGGGGCCGGTGTGCAGGACCATTCCAAACAGGCGTTGGATATCTTCAAAAAACTATCGCCGATATCAGGCCGCGTTCGCGGATTGATGCGTGTGGGTGAGCGGCGTTGGGATGTGGTATTGGACCGTAATCAGGTTTTGAAATTGCCCGAAGACCAGCCGATAGCTGCACTTGGCCGCATTCTGGCATTGCACAGGGCGCAAGATATTTTGAACCGCGACATTACTGTTGTGGACGTAAGGGACGGTCGAAAGCCGATATTAAGGCTGTCAGAACTGGCATTAGATGGATTGAAAAAGTTGCGTGTTGTCGCAAGTGAAGAGGGAAATTAGAATATGTCATATTTGTACGAGACACAACGTGCTATGCGCCAAAAGCGGCAAGCTGCTTTGCAACGTGGTTTGGTGGCTATTTTGGACGTTGGTACGACAAAAATGGCCTGCATGGTTTTGCAATTTGACGCTCAGACCGGTAACGCGCCACGTCTTGGTGCTGGCGGGTTGGCCAGTCACGGCTCGTTTCGGGTTATCGGTGTCGCGACAACACGGTCACGCGGTGTACGTTTTGGTGAAGTAACCGCGATGGTTGAAACAGAGCGGGCCATTCGTACTGTTGTACAAGGCGCGCAGAAAATGGCCAATGTGCGTGTGGATCATGTTATTGCCTGCTTGGCGGGCGCAGAGCCCAGATCATACGGCGTTGCCGGTGCAATCTCGTTGGAGAACGGGAATGTTTCAGATCAGGATATTGGCAGGGTATTGGCAGGTTGCGATATTCCCGACTATGGTACGGGTCGAGAAACGGTTCATGCGATGCCGGTTAATTTTACATTGGATCACCGCAGCGGCTTGACTGATCCGCGTGGTCAGATTGGAAATCGCTTATCCGTAGATATGCATCTTTTGACAATCGATACACAAGCAATCGAAAACCTGCTGAAATGTGTGAAACGTTGCGATATGGAACTGGCCGGTGTGGCTTCGGCCGCTTACACAAGTGGTATGTCGGCCCTGGTCGAAGATGAACAGGAACTTGGTGCTGCTTGTATTGATCTTGGCGGCGGGACAACAAGTGTTTCGGTGTTTTTGAAAAAACATATGATTTATGGTGATAACGTCCGGATGGGCGGCGCATCTGTCACATCGGATATCTCAAAAGGTCTGCAGGTGACGTATCAAACAGCCGAGCGGATCAAGACATTGCATGGTGGCGTGATCGCGACATCTATTGATGACCGTGAAATGATCGAAGTTGGCGGCGACACGGGTGATTACGATCACGACCGCCGCCGTATTAGTCGCGCCGAGTTGATCGGGGTAATGCGCCCAAGGCTGGAAGAAATTTTGGAAAATGCCCGCAAGTGCCTTGATGCATCCGGCTTTGACCACTTGCCAAGCCAGCGGATTGTTTTAACCGGTGGTGCCAGTCAAGTGCCGGGGTTGGAAAGCCTTGCCAGCAAAATTCTGGGTCAGAATGTGCGTCTTGGTCGCCCGATACGGATACAGGGTTTGCCGCAAGCAGCAACTGGCCCTGCATTCGCGTCAACAATAGGTCTTGCGATGCATGCAGCACATCCACAAGATGAATGTTGGGATTTTGATTTACCGATCGAACGGATGGGCGGGCGCCCTTTGAAAAAGGCGATGCGGTGGTTCAAAGACAACTGGTGATTAACCGGTTGTTGTATATTGAACGGCATTGAAACATTTGCACCAACCATGTCTTGTGCATTTTTTATCTATCATTGGTAAAATATACATGTGATGGCGCGGTTTGTTACAATAGCACCGCCAGAATGCTATAAATTGATCCGAAAGATACGAAAATTGCTATATTTTGTGTGCTAACGCACGATTTTTCGTGACGTGATGGAATCGCTACGTTACGATACGAATCAGTAAAATGACCGAAAAATTCGGCAAAGCAGACAACACAGGCGGACATTTATCATGACCTTGAATTTACGTATGCCAGAAATGGCGGATCTAAAACCACACATTACAGTTTTTGGCGTTGGTGGTGCTGGCGGCAATGCTGTGAACAACATGATTGAAAAAAGTCTGGAGGGTGTCGATTTCGTCGTGGCGAATACAGACGCACAGGCATTGCAATCATCAAAAGCAACCAACAAAATTCAAATCGGTGAAAAAGTAACCGAAGGTTTGGGCGCCGGAGCGCGACCATCCGTTGGGGCATCTTCCGCAGAAGAAAGCATCGAAACAATCGTCGATCAACTGGTCGGCAGCCATATGTGCTTTATTACAGCAGGTATGGGTGGCGGTACCGGTACAGGTGCAGCGCCGATTATTGCACAAGCAGCACGCGAATTGGGTGTGTTGACTGTCGGTGTTGTGACAAAGCCATTCCAGTTCGAAGGCTCCAAGCGGATGCGTCAGGCCGAAGAAGGCGTAGATGCCTTGCAAAAGGTTGTTGATACGCTGATTGTTATTCCAAACCAAAATCTGTTCCGCATTGCCAATGAGAAAACCACCTTTACGGAAGCGTTTCAAATGGCTGATGACGTTTTGTACCAAGGTGTTAAAGGTGTTACCGACTTGATGGTACGCCCCGGTATTATCAATCTGGATTTTGCCGACATTCGCGCCATTATGGACGAAATGGGCAAAGCAATGATGGGTACAGGCGAGGCTTCCGGTGAAGATCGCGCAATTCAGGCTGCTGAAAAAGCCATTGCAAACCCACTGCTGGACGAAATTTCCCTGAAAGGGGCACATGGTGTTTTGATCAACATCACAGGTGGCCACGACTTGACCTTGTTTGAAATGGACGAAGCTGCCAACCGTATCCGTGAAGAAGTGGATGAAGATGCAAACATCATCGTCGGCTCTACGCTTGATACAGGAATAGAAGGTGTAATGCGCGTATCTGTAGTTGCAACCGGTATTGATGCTGCATTTAATGTCATGGATATCCCTGTTCCGCGCCGCTCTATGAAAGCGCCTTTGGCGCAGACAGTCTCATTTGAGCAGTCTGAAGAAGCGCATGAAGCGCCCGTTGAAACAGCAGAAGTTGAAATTGAAAGTGTCACGGATGCAGATTTGCATGCGGCTGAACCGGATATCTTCGACGTAGAGTCGGAAATAGGTGGTTCATTGTTTGCTGACGATACAAAAGATGATTTGCCCCCACCGGCATATCAACCGCAAGCAAGTCACGAAGACACAGCGGATGATTTTTTCCATATGGAAGATGATGATCGTTCAGCCTATGTCGCTCCACGCCCGCAACCGACGGGCCAGCCAAGTGCAGAAACAATGGCACGTCTACATGCGGCGGCTACAAAAGCAGCAAACCGTGATGCACCGGAACCGACAGCGACAAGTGATCGTGTGGAAAAGGCACGTGGATTTGGGTTGAATAGCCTGATCTCTAAGATGACAGGCCATAGTGAAGAACGTGACGTTACGGCACGTGATCACACAAATCAGCCAAGCTTTACTACAGTTCAAGACGAACCTGTAATGAATGAAGAACAAGAGCGGATCGAAATTCCAGCGTTCTTACGTCGGCAAGCCAACTAAGGCTCTCTAAATAAACAAAAAAACGCAGGTTAAAGCCTGCGTTTTTTTTGTTTCATATTTCGAAAATATTGAAGTAATCGGACATAATCTGTGAGTTGGGAAATGGCCCTAAGTTTGCTATTAATACGCAGCGAAACAAAAATGTGGGTCAACCGTGCAAAAAACAGTTGCGAAAAAAGTGGTTTTATCAGGTAACGGCCTTCATTCTGGCAAGCCTGCCCGTTTGTCTATATGCCCCGCATCTGCCGAATACGGTATTTGGTTCAGGCGTGTGGATATAACCGACAAGAATAACTTAATACCCGCACTGTACGATTCAGTTAGCGACACCCGCATGTGTACAAGACTTGCAAATGCCGAGGGCGTTGAAGTGTCTACGGTAGAGCATGTTATGGCCGCTTTGGCTGGTACAGGGGTGCAAAACGCACTTATTGAAATTGATGGCCCCGAAGTGCCGATAATGGACGGTAGTTCTGATCTGTTTGTACGGGCTATTCTGGACGCGGGTGTACAAGAGCAGGATGCACCGGTACGTGCGATCCGTATCTTGAAAGAAGTATCGATCCAGTTTGATGATACGACTGCAATCCTGAAATCATCCGACACTTTAAAAATTGATTTTTCCATTGATTTTGCGGATAAGGCAATTGGCCGTCAGCAAAAGCAACTGGAAATGGCCAACGGTGCATTCGTGCGTGAGCTTAGCGATTGCAGAACATTTTGCATGCACAGTGACGTTGAGGCTTTAAAAGCAGTTGGTTTGGCACTGGGTGGCGGATTGGACAATGCTATCGTTGTTGACAATGGCACTGTTTTGAACCCGGACGGTTTTCGCCGTTTCGATGAATGTGTTCGCCATAAAATGCTGGATGCTTTAGGCGATCTGGCTTTGGCAGGGGCGCCAATACTGGGCAAATATATCGGTGTCAGAGCGGGACATCGTGCAACAAATATGTTGTTGCATGAACTGTTTTCTACACCCAATGCATGGGAAATGGTCGTATGCAATTCAGCACAGACCGAGATGTTACCCGGGGCACATATTCAAGCTGAAGATATTGCCCTATCTGCCTAATAGACCTTCACAAAGTACCACCGGCATCACGCTTTGCGTTACGCAATTACTGACGGCAGTACATATTTTAAATCTTAGAAATAAATTCGAGAATGTACTGGCAGGCTTGCAAACTGTGTTATATGTTCGCTCCAATATCATTGGGTGAAATTGAATGAGCTGCTTTGTAAAAAAAACGTCGTTGATCCTGACCGTTGCAATGGCTTTAGCCGTAGCAGGTTGCTCAGGCAGAGGCAGCGAACGTGGTGAAGTTTCGCTTGAAGGAAAATCACCCGAAGCAATTTTCCAATCTGCAGAGGCACTTCTTAGCAAACGAAAAGCCGATAAAGCCGCCGTACGCTTTTCAGAAGTAGAACGCCTGTACCCGTATTCCGAATGGGCCAAACGTTCGGTTATCATGTCTGCATTCGCATACCATGAGGCTGATCTTTATGATGAAAGCCGCTCTGCTGCGCAACGTTATCTGGATTTTTACCCAGCCGATGATGATGCCCCTTATGCGCAATATTTGATTGCACTTAGCTTTTATGACCAGATTGATGATGTAAGCCGTGACCAAGGTGTCACATTTCAGGCATTACAAGCATTACGCACAACTGTAGAGCGGTATCCGGACAGCGAATACTCATCATCTGCATTGCTGAAGTTTGATTTGGCACTTGACCATTTGGCAGGCAAAGAAATGGAAATAGGCCGGTACTATTTGAAACGCGGTCATTATACGGCTGCTATCAACCGTTTCCGAATTGTCGTTGAAGATTTCCAGACCACAACCCATACGCCGGAAGCCTTGCATAGATTGGTTGAAGCCTATCTTTCATTGGGATTGGATGCAGATGCACAAACCGCAGGTGCAATTCTTGGGTATAATTTCCAAGGCACCGAGTGGTATCATGATACGCATGTGCTGTTGACCGGTAAAGGCATTGCAACAAACGAGCCAAGTAGGCGTAGCGAAAGATGGTTAAGCCGTACTTGGCGTCAAGCGGTCAAAGGCGAATGGCTCTGATCTCACGCGTCAAGGAGGCGACATGCTGCGCGGCCTGAACATCCGTAATATGTTGCTGATTGACAGGCTGGATTTGGATTTTCAGCCTGGGCTAAACGTTTTGACAGGTGAAACCGGTGCTGGAAAATCCATATTATTAGACAGTTTGGGGTTTGTTCTGGGGTGGCGTGGGCGCGCAGACATGGTACGCCAAGGTTCTGATATTGCTGAAGTTTCTGCAAGTTTTGATCTGTCCAAGGACCATCCCGCGCGTGTGATATTACAAGAAATCGACCTGCCCTGCGACGATGAATTACTGCTGCGTCGTACCAATACGCCTGATGGACGTAAAACCGCTTATGTAAATGACCGACGCTGTACGGGTGAGGTTTTGCGTAGGCTTTCTGACTGTCTTGTCGAGCTTCACGGGCAGCATGATGATCGCGGATTATTGAATTCCGCAGGTCACCGTGCATTGTTGGATGCGTTTGCCGGCCATGATTTGGGCCCTATCAGAGCTGCATGGCGGCTTATGTCGAAACTGGGTAAAGAAATTCAACAGAACCGCGCGGCTTTAGAAGCGGCTGAACGTGATGCTGATTATCTGCGCCATTCTGTGTATGAGTTGGAAGAACTGGCACCAGAGGTCGGTGAGGACGGGCAGCTGGATGCACGCCGCAGGTTCATGCAAGCAGGCGAACGCATACGTGAAGATATCGCCAAGGCAGCGGTGGCTATGGGGACTGATGGCGCAGAGGGTATGATGCTGGATGCCAACCGTTGGTTGCAAGAGGCCGCGGATCAAGCTGAAGGCAAGCTGGACGCACCACTTGAAAATTTGTCTCGCGCAATGAACGATTTGGCGGATGCTCAGCGCGGAGTAGAGGATTGTCTGTCGCAGCTTGAATATGACCCGCTGGAACTGGAACAGGCTGAAGAGCGATTGTTTGCAATCCGTGCATTGGCACGCAAGCACAAGGTACAACCTGATGAACTGCCTGCATTGTCAGGTGATTTGGCGGTGCGGTTGAAGGCCATTGATACAGGTGCAATGCATATCGCGGATTTGGAAGGTGAATTGGCTCAAGCCAAAGCAACTTACGAAACACTTGCTACAAAATTACTAAAAAGCCGCCGTAAGGCAGGTGCAGAACTTGATACCAGAATGCAGCAGGAACTGGCTCCGTTAAAGATGGAGGCCGCTGTTTTTAATACAGATATTCAATATGCAGATGCTGGCCCTGACGGCGCGGATGCGGTTTTATTTACTGTATCGACTAACCCGGGCGCGCCAGCAGGCCCGATTAACAAAATTGCCTCTGGCGGGGAATTGTCGCGGTTTTTGTTGGCGCTTAAAGTTTGTCTTACATCCCGATCCGATGGGCTGACGTTGATCTTTGATGAAATAGATCGCGGCGTTGGCGGAGCTACTGCAGATGCGGTGGGACGCAGATTGTCATCACTTGCAAAAGGTGGGCAGGTTCTGGTTGTAACCCACTCACCACAAGTGGCTGCATTGGGGGATCATCATTGGGTGGTGTCAAAAGCAACTGACGGGCAAGAAACCCTTAGTTCGGTTATAAAGCTTGATGACATGGAACGCACAGACGAAATTGCCCGCATGCTGGCAGGCGACAGTGTTACAGATCAGGCGCGTGCGGCAGCCCGGGCATTGTTGGGTTAGAAGCAAGATAAAGATTATGTCGACGGGGTGTTAGCGGGCATGTCGGTTTTGAAAACCAAATCACATACTGACACCATTCAAATCTGCCGCTGATTTCACCGTTAATTGATCTGCACGACCTTACCGGGGTTCATGATATTTTGCGGGTCAAGCGTGCGTTTAATATCGGCCATAACTGACCACGCGGCGCCATGTTCTTCGGCCATATATTTCATTTTCCCCATGCCAATCCCGTGCTCTCCTGTAACTGTTCCACCCATTTCAATAGCGCGGGTATTCATGCGGTGCGCCAGTTTTTGCGCCATCGCCAGTTCTTCGGGCTTATTGGGGTCGGTTAGAAACAAGGTGTGATAATTGCCGTCGCCCACATGGCCTAAGATAGGTGCAAACATACCATTGTCGGCGGCGTCTTTTGCGGTTTCTGTAATCGCTTCTGCCAGTTTCGAGATCGGGACGCACACATCGGTCGACATACCGTCAAAGCCCGGTTTCAACGCCTTCGTTGCAAAGAATGCCGTGTGGCGGGCATGCCATAGCTTGTTGCGATCTTCGGTTTTTGTTGACCATTGAAAGTCTCCACCTCCCATATCGGCGGCGAGCTCTTTCATAATCTCTGATTGTTCGGCGACACTTGCTGTTGAACCGTGAAACTCCATAAACAAATGCGGTTTTTCCGGTAAACCCAAATGGCTATACTGGTTCAAGGCTTGCATTGAAAGCGTATCCAAAAGTTCCATGCGCGCCATAGGAACACCCATTTGAACGGCAGTAATCACGGTGTTAACGGCGGATTCAATATCTTCAAAATCACAAACGGCAGCAGCTATCGCTTCGGGTTGACCTTGCAGGCGCAGTGTTACTTCTGTGATGATGCCAAGTGTCCCTTCAGACCCCACCATGAGGTGAGTCAAATCATAGCCGGCCGATGATTTTTTGGCGCGCGTACCTGTATGAATGATGCGACCATCGGCCAGAACCACTTCCAGTGCCAGCACATTTTCTTTCATCGTGCCGTAACGCACCGCAGTTGTGCCGGACGCGCGGGTTGCTGTCATGCCGCCAATAGTTGCGTTCGCACCGGGATCTACTGGAAAGAACAAGCCAGTGGCGCGCAACTCTTCATTCAGGACCTCGCGGGTGATACCCGGTTGTACAACAGCCAGTAAATCTTCCTGATAAATCTGAACGATCTTATCCATCTCGCTTAAATTGATAGTAACACCACCTTTAACCGCCAAAGCGTGACCCTCTAGTGAAGTGCCAACACCCCAAGGCACTATCGGACAATTGTATTTGGCGCAAACTTTGACGATGTCAGACACTTCTTGTGTATTTTTGGCAAAAGCCACGGCATCTGGTGGGGTCAGGGGGAAATAGGCTTCATTCGCACCGTGTAAATCCAGAACTGCGCGGCTTGTGTTCAAGCGCTCACCAAGTAGGTTTTTCAGGTCTGCGATTGTTGCTGCAATGTCCGACATTCTTTTCTCCGATCAATTGCGCTTAGAGTAGAAAATAACTAACACTTGGGAAAGAGTAAATTGGAACCAAAGCTATTATGCATCCAAGCCAAATACTAAAAACCCTTCGCGATCATATGCTGACAAGCATACGCGAAACCATTTATG
>SWCD01005628.1_pt1 | contig 10915 bp, 7 predicted proteins | sample 4693011 | NCBI WGS metagenome assembly SWCD01 (sample SAMN10267278, study PRJNA491770) | bioreactor metagenome | isolation source: DHS bioreactor inoculated with marine | place: Japan: Omine Ridge, Nankai Trough | reverse complement strand
GAATGGTGTCTTTCCGTTGGCGGCTTCGGCATTCGCCGGTGAGTCGGGATGGGGTCCACCGGTCGTGCCGGCGGGTGCGGTCTCCTGCCTGCGGTCTTGATCCAGAATGAAGAGCGTCCCCTCCGACAGGGCCATTCCATAAATTCGCATGCCCTGCATCCTGCCGTGGTCGTCCTCGAGACGGATCGGGCAACTGTCGATGGGACCTGGCGCTTCCCGGCCGGGGATGGCTTTCTCAACCGGTTCCTTTTCTTCCAGGTTCAGTGAAACCGTCGGTGCCAGGCGGTTGAATGTGTCCGGCGATGTGGTCGCCTGCAAGAACTGGTAGGTAAAGGAAAACAGCGGCTGCCAGTTGAAAACCAGTTCTTTCAGACTTGCGCGCAGCATGATGTCAAAAACGGTTCCGGATGGATCATCGCTTAATTCGTTCCTGATGGCCCTGGACAGGCGATCGCCCTGATCGACTTTGATCCACCCGATGCGAAGGTCATGATCCACCAGAAATGCAGGGGCCGTGATGGTGTCCGCGGGCAGGTGAAGGTGCGGTGAGGTGGTTTCCTCCGCTTGTTTGTCGGTTGACGGCGCGGCCGGCTGCCGGTTCGGCAAGGGAGGGTCCTGGGGGGGCGGGGCGTCTTCCGGCGTTTCGCGCAATTCCGTTGCAATGGTATCCACGGAATGCCCCTCGTCCCTGAGCAGCTTCAGCATGGCCACGTGCCCCAGCACGGACCTTGAAAAATAGCTTTTTTTCCGGGAACCGTCACGGCTGACGGGTGCGACCCGCATCATTGATTTGGGCAACACCTTCAGCTGAATAAACCGGATCAGATCCCTTTTGGAGATGCCGGTCTGCTCGATCACCTCTTCTCCGGACAACCAGTTCCCGCCGGATGGAGCGATCATCTTTTTTTCGGAAACCAATGGTTTGACGTTCGGGGCCATGTTCATGTCTGTCCAGGCTGGTGCCTTTTTCTCACTTTCCGTCTCAATTCCATGCGAATGGGCAGCATTCGTCATGGTGCAACGGTTAAACAACATACAATATCCATGCCGGTTGTTTGCGATTGACGGTTTTTCGAAGAACCGCCATCCTTTTTTTTCTCACCATGCCCATGGACGATGCTCACAGATGCCTGCCGTATCCCTTTGGACGGTAATGTCCGCGCCGGTCGTCCATGGGCAGGCGTGATGATGCGGCCATGGGTTTTCCCGGCATTGCTGGCCCGTAGGGCGCACAAAACGGGCCGGAAGATTCAGTGACAGGAATAACTGTTTCATTATTTTCCTATCCGTTTCTCAGGATTGTGAATTTTATTACACATGTTGTGGTCTGCCTGCGCGCTGGTGTCATTCATGGACAGCGGGTGGGCCGCTGCGATAGAAGGGAAGCAGCGGAATTTTGATTTTCCCGATGGTCTGGCGTTTCTCGAAATCGATCAGGTAGTCCCGGCTGAGGGTATCGGTTTTGGGGACCAGCAGCAGGGGGTAAAAAAATCGGCAGCGCCGGTTGAAAAATCGTTTCCGCTGGATTTCGTCCCGTTGAACGATGCCCATGATACTGAACTCGCCGGCTGCCGTGGCCATGATATGCAACAGCCGCTGGTCCAGGCGAACGGCTCTGATGAAACGGTCCATGTCATTGAAGGAGAATCTGAAAATCAACCGGCTGAGCCGCTCCCGGAACCCGCCGAGAAAGAAGCGTTCCATGCGCAGGTTGTTGAACAGCACCACCAGGGACAAGGTGGTGGTCACATCCCCGTCAGCATGGACCTGCCGGTTGAAGGGAAGGTAACGAATTGACTGGGTCACCTCCGGCGCACCCGCACGCATCACGGTTTCATGGAAAAGTGCGGCATCGGGCGGAATTATCCGTTCAATTTCCCGAATCAACCGCCCGGCGAGGTTGGATACCTTGAGCCGGTCAAGGGTCTTGATGTAAGAAGATTGTTTTTTCATGGGCGTTTGACGATCCATCCATCAAGGGTCGCCGATTAAACAGCGTCGACGCCGTCCATCTGGGCCTGGACCACGGTGATGGCAATCAGGTCCACCACGCTCTCCACTTCCGAATTTCGCTGCAGCACGTTGAACGGCCGGTCGATGCCCATCAGCAGTGGCCCCACCACCTTGGCACCGCCTAACCGGTCCATCAATTTATAGGCGATGTTGCCTGACGCCAGGTCCGGGAATATCAGGATATTGGCGGCTTGCCCCATTTTATGGAAAGCGAATTCCCCGTCCAGGATGCTTGCCGTCACGGCGGTATCGGCCTGCATTTCTCCGTCGACCACCAGGTCGGGCTTTTTCTCCCGCACCAGGTCAACGGCCTGGGCCATCCGCCTTGTATCCTGGTTGCGGACGCTGCCGAAATTGGAGTAGGAGAGCATGGCCACACGGGGCACCATGTCAAAAAATGATGCCATCTCACCGGCCAGCACGGCGGTCTCCGCCAGGTCCGAGGCATCCGGGTGGACGTTGACCGTCGCATCGGCGAAGAGCAGGGTGCGGTTTTTCTGGATCACCAGGTAGAGCCCGGAGACACGGTTGACCCCTGCACGGCGGGGGATCACCTGGAGCACCGGCCGGATGGCATTGGGATAGGACTGGGCAATGCCGTGAACCTGACCGTCCACCAGCCCTTCCCTTACCAGCATGGCGCCAAACACATAGGGGCTGTTTAATTGCGACCGCGTTTTGTCCAGGGACCAGCCCTTGCGTTGCCGCAGTCGATACAGGCTGTCGGTGAAGGCCGCCACATGGGGGTTGCGGCGGTGGTCCATGATGTCGATGCCGTCGAGGGCAATGTGCAGGGACGCGGCCTTCGAACGAATGGCTTCCGGGTCTCCCAACAGCAGCGGCCGCGCAATTCCTTCTTTAACCACGTGGTGGGCGGCCCGGATGATCACCGGGTGGGTTCCCTCGGGCAGTACGATATGCTGCGGGTTCCGCTGCGCACGGAAAATGATTTTACGCATGATTTCCCGTTCCGGCCCCAGGCTGGCTTCCAGGCGCTGGAGGTAGGCCGACCGCTCGGGCAGTGCTGCGCGTGCGACGCCGCTTCCGACTGCCGCCTCCGCCACGGCTGGTACCACCTTGAGCAGAACGCGGGTATCCAGCGGCTTGGGGACGATGTAGTCGGGGCCGAACCGGATGGGCTTGCCGCCATAGGCGCGGATCACGGCATCCGGCACATCCTCCCGGGCCAGATCGGCGAGGGCATGGACGGCGGCCACTTTCATGGCTTCGTTGATTTCGGTGGCCCGCACATCCAGCGCACCGCGAAAAATATAGGGAAACCCCAGCACGTTGTTGACCTGGTTGGGATAATCCGAACGGCCGGTGGCAACGATGGCGTCCGGCCGTGCCGCCTTGGCCTCATGGTAGTCGATCTCCGAATCCGGGTTGGCCAGGGCAAAGACGATGGGCTTCGGGTTCATCCGCTGGAGGAGCTGTGGGGTGAATGCGCCCTTGACCGACAATCCCACGAGCATGTCCGCGCCGGCCACCGCATCCGTCAGGGTGCGTGCGGCCGTGTCGCAGGCCAGCGATAGTTTGTAGGGGTTCATGCCGGTCTCTCGTCCACGGTAGATCACCCCCCCGGAATCCAGTAGCATCAGGTTGTCCGGTGCGACCCCCAGCTGGACGTACAGTTTGCCGCAGGCGACACCTGCCGCCCCGGCGCCGTTGACCACCACCCGCAGATCTTCTATGCGCCGATCGGTAAGGGCCACCGCATTCAACATGGCTGCCGCGGAAATGATGGCCGTACCATGCTGGTCGTCGTGAAACACCGGGATGGACATCTGCGTTTTCAACTGTTCCTCGATGTAAAAACAGTCCGGTGCCTTGATGTCTTCCAGGTTGATGCCGCCGAAGGTGGGTTCCATCAGCCTGACGGTACGGATGAATTCTTCCGGATCGGTGGTAGCCACTTCGATGTCGAACACATCGATGTTGGCAAAGCGCTTGAACAGGACGGCCTTGCCCTCCATGACCGGTTTGCCGGCCAGGGCGCCGATATTGCCCAGGCCCAGTACCGCTGTGCCGTTGGTGATCACCGCAATCAGGTTTCCCCGGTTGGTATAATCGTAAGACGTATCCGGGTCGTCTTTGATTTTCCTGCAGGGCGCTGCCACGCCGGGGGTATAGGCCAGGCTGAGATCGGTCTGGCTGAAAAAAGGCTTGGTGGGAACCACTTCGGTTTTTCCCGGACGCGGTTCGCGGTGATAGCGCAGCGCCTCTTCATCGTAGGACATAACATCCTCCTTCGGGCGGACCGGTCTATCGGCTAGGGTTTAACTTTTTATCAGGAATGCGGATTCAGCGGGTTGTATTGCGCTTCAAACCGGCTGATATCCGCCTCGTACCCGACGGTCAGGTCAATATCGTCCAACCCGCCGATCAGCTGTTCCTTGGACCCGGCATCAATTTCAAAATCAAACCTCCGGGGTGACGGCGTGTGAAAGACAATGTGCTGGGCGGGCAGGTCGACAGTCGCCGTCAACCCGCTGTGGTCGGCCACCATGTTGAATATTTCATCCACATCCGCATCCGAGAGCTCGATGGCGAGCATGCCGTTTTTCGTGGTGTTGTTCCTGAAAATGTCGGCAAAGCCGGGCAGCTGTTTCCCGTCTACCGTTTTAAAGGGCGCGATGACGACCCGGTAGCCGTCCTGTACCAGGGCCCAGACGGCATGCTCCCGGCTGGATCCGCAGCCAAAGTTGTTGCGCGCCACCAGGATGGAACGGCCATCAAAACGGGGCTGATTGAGCTCGAAATTCTTGTCGAGTCCGCCATCGGGCAGGTAGCGCCAGTCAAAAAAGGCATTGGGGCCGTAGCCGGTTCGTTTGATCGATTTGAGAAACTGTTTGGGGATAATGGCGTCGGTATCCACATTGGCCCGGTTCAGTGTGGCGACGATGCCGGTATGTTTGGTAAAGGGTTCCATGGTTTTTCCTTAATTATGATGTGATTTTCGATAATAGTATTGAAAAAAGGGTTCACGGGGTCGAGGATTCACGGGGTCAAGTGTCTGTTTCCTGAAAATCATATTGTGGATTTGGCTATCCAAACTGAGCACAATGGAACCTCGCCAGACATACAGCGCTTCGCTATCCTGACCTTTTCCCTTGAATCCTTGAACTCTCGGCCCCTCGAACCCTTCAAATCTCAGCCACGCCTTGGGTGGCGATCGTTGAGTGAAAAATCATTCGGGCCCTTCCTTACAGCCATTGGCGGATGTCCACAAATTTTCCGGCAACCGCCGCGGCCGCCGCCATTTCCGGGCTGACCAGGTGGGTGCGCCCCCCTTTGCCCTGGCGTCCCTCAAAATTGCGATTGGAGGTGGAGGCACAGCGCTGCCGGGGTTGCAGCTGGTCCGGGTTCATGCCCAGGCACATGCTGCATCCGGCATAGCGCCACTGACCCCCGGCGGCTTTAAAGATCTGATCCAGCCCTTCGGCCTCCGCCTGCAGGCGGACCTGATGGGACCCGGGAACCACCAGCAGTTCCACGTGATCGGCCTTTTTGCGTCCATCCAGGATGGCGGCTGCCTGTCGCAGGTCCTCGATCCGGGAATTGGTGCAGCTGCCGATAAAAACCACATCCAGGGGTACATCGGTGAGTCGGGTCCCGGGTGTAAGGCCCATGTAGTCCAGGGCATTTTTCACATCCGAGGGACTGTATCCCCTGGCGTTTTCCGGAAAAGGGACCGGCTGGTCCACGTCCACGACCATCCCGGGATTGGTTCCCCAGGTGACCTGTGGTTTGATGCGGGTCGTGTCGATGGTCAGGGTCTGGTCGAATGCTGCATCCCCATCACTGGGCAGGCTGCGCCAGTAGGCCAGGGCGGTGTCCAGGGCTTCGCCGGCGGGTGCGTAGGCCCGCTCCCGGCCGGTGATATAGTCGAAGGTGGTGTCATCGGGGGCGATCATGCCGGCCCGTGCGCCGGCTTCGATGCTCATGTTGCAGATTGTCATGCGCCCCTCCATGGAGAGGGCGCGCACCGCTTCGCCACAATATTCCAGCACGTGTCCGGAACCGCCGGCGGTGCCCATGGTGCCGATCATCTTCAACACCATATCCTTGGACGACACGTGCGGTCCGGGGCGGCCGGTGAATTCCACCCGATACGAACGGGGTTTTTTCTGGACCAGCGTCTGGGTCACCAGAACGTGCTCCACCTCGGAGGTGCCGATGCCGAAGGCCAGGGCGCCGAAGGCACCATGGGTGGACGTGTGGGAATCGCCGCATACGATGGTCAATCCCGGAAGGGTAATCCCCAGCTCCGGACCGATGACATGCACGATGCCCTGGCGATCGTCTCCCAGGCCGAACAGGTTGACACCGAAGGCATCGCAGTTGCTCTGAAGCGCCTCCACCTGGGCCCTGGAGGTGGCATCCTTGATGTTCATGCGGTCTTCGGTAGTGGGCACGTTGTGATCCATGGTGGAAAAGGTCAGTTCCGGCCGACGAATTTTTCGTCCCGCCAGCCGCAACCCGTCAAAAGCCTGCGGGCTGGTCACCTCGTGTACCAGGTGGCGATCGATGTACAGCAGGCTGGCATTATCCGGCAGTTCACGCACCACGTGGGTTTCCCAGATTTTTTCGAACAATGTTTTTCCCATGGGCTCATCTTTCTTCTCGGGGTTGGATTTTGGGGGCTGATCGACATCCAACAGATGATATCGATGTCTATAAAATGACTGCATGACCCTTGAAAGTCAAGGCAAGGAACCGCCGGATGGCTTGCCTTTTTTCAATAACGGGTTACATTGGCTAAATACGGCGGGTGGTCCGTGCCCGCCAAGATGGGACGGGTGGTGCTGCAGGCACATCGCCTTAACCCCTCTCATCATGGAATCCACGCCAGATGCCTCCACCTGGCAGCGCCGGCAGCGCTGTTGTTGAATGAATGCACACAGAAGGGAAAATCGGATATGAAAGGAACGGAGCTGGTCCTCAAAGCACTGATCGACAACGGCGTTAAATATATTTTCGGCTACACCGGTGGTGCCATCATGCCCATTTTCGACGAAATGGAGAAACAGAAGGCCTTGCAATTCATCATGTCGCGGCACGAGCAGGGGGCGGTTTTCATGGCCCAGGGGATATCCCGCGCCTCCCTGTCCACATCCCACCCCCGGACCGGTGTGTGCATGGCCACGTCGGGACCCGGCGCCATGAACCTGGTCACCGGTATTGCCGATGCCAACATGGACTCGGTGCCGGTGCTGGCCGTCACCGGGCAGGTCGCCACCGCTGTTATCGCAACGGATGCGTTTCAGGAGAGTGATGTGGTCGGGGTGATGATGCCGCTGACCAAACAGACCTATATGCCGCTTTCCGTGGATGAAATTGAAACCACGATTCACGAGGCCATGTATGTGGCCTCAACCGGGCGCGGCGGGCCGGTGGTCGTCGATATCCCCAAGGATGTCCAGCTGCAGGAGACGGACAGCGTGTGCGAATTTGACCCGCGCTCCTGTGAGCCTCAGCTGCCGGGCTTTTTCTACTCACCCTCGGTGGACAGGGATGCGCTGAAACAGGCCGTCGATTTGATCAACCGCAGCGAGCGCCCCATCGTTCTCTGCGGGCACGGCGTTATTTCCCGCAACGCCGGCCAGAAACTGCAGGCCTTTGCGGAGAAGGCCCATGTCCCGGTGGCCTTTACGCTGCACGGGCTGTCGGCGCTGCCGGTGGATCACCCGGTGAGCCTTGGCATGGTTGGCATGCACGGGACCGTGGAAGCCAATCGTGCGCTGATGAATGCCGATCTGATTATTTCCCTGGGCATGCGCTTCGATGACCGGGTCACCGGCAACCTGAGCGATTTCGCCCGTGATGCCAAGGTGATCCACGTCGAGATCGATCCTTCCGAAATCGATAAGAACGTGAAAACGTCCGTGTTCCTCAATGCGGATGTGGCCCAGGTGCTCAACCTTCTGGGACGCGATCCTGCCCTTGTCTCCAGGCCGCGCGGACGGTGGTTCGATCAAATCGATGGTTTTCGTCTGGAAATTGCCGACCAGATCAAAAAGGAGGTCGATGCGGGCATCGGCCGCGAGGGGCAATTGCTGGTCAAGACCATCGTCAGCCGGCTGTCCGATCTGACCGGGGGAAAGGACCTTATCGTTGGCGACGTGGGGCAGCACCAGATGATTCTGGCCCGCTTTTACAATTTCCAGACCGTCAACAGCTGGTTTACATCGGGCGGCGCCGGAACCATGGGCTGCAGCCTGCCCATGGCCATCGGCGTCAAGCTGGCCCGGCCTGACGAGCGGGTGTGGTCGGTCAGCGGCGATGGCGGCTTCCAGATGAACATCCAGGAGCTGGGAACGATCATGGAACACGAGATCGATGTTAAAATCATCCTCATGAACAACGGTTACCTGGGCATGGTCCGCCAGTGGCAGACCCTGTTTTACAACGGTCGCTATGCCGGGACACCCATGAAAAACCCCGATTACGGCGCCATCGCCGGCGCCTATGGCATCCCTTACCTGAAGGTTTCCAGCCTGGACCAGGTGGACGATGCCATCCAAAGGGCAGCCGACCACAAAGGGGCTTTTATGCTTGAATTCCTGTGCGACCCCAGTGAAATCATCCTGCCCATGGTGCCTGCCGGCGGCGGGTATAAAGAGATGATCGTTTCCGTAGACTGAATAAGCCACTTTTCTTAACGCGTCATATTTTCGGGAGGACTTGATGACAACCACTGCCCCCATGAAGCGGCGGGCCATCCTGGCATTTATGCTGGACCGGCCGGGCGTACTCAACAAAATTGCCATGCTGATTCGACGCAAGATGTACAATGTGGAAACCCTGACCGTATGCAAGACCACCCAGCCCGGCACCAGCCGAATGACCATCACCCTGCGTGAAGACAGCGATGACAAAATGCGCCAGGTGATCAAGCAGATCGAAAAAAGCACGGAGGTGATTTCCGCCAGGGAACTGGACATGAATGAAAGCTTCTGGCGAGAAGTGGCCATCGTCAAATTTGAAGCGGATCAGGGGCGGATGGAGACCCTTGGAAGGACGTACCAATTTGAAATCCTCGACAGCCAGAATAATGCGTGTTTCATCGTCCAGGTGACCGGCACATCTCAATTGATAGATGATTTTCTGCAGGATGTCGGCACCGACAGAATCGTCGAGGTCGCCCGGTCGGGGTTTACGGCGATGGAAAGGTAAAAAAGGATTCAAGGCGTCGAGGGTTCAAGGATCCAGGAGTATTGCCTGAATTGGAGGCCTTGAAGTCGGATGGGGCAGGAGTTGAATGGATACGTGGGCCTAAAAGGAGCACATATGACTGTTAAAATTAACAAGTACAGTTCGCGAATCACCGAACCCAAGTCCCAGGGTGCCTCCCAGGCCATGCTTTATGGCATCGGGATGAGCGATGCCGACATGCAAAAAGCCCAGGTGGGGATCAGCAGTGTCTGGTACGAAGGCAACACCTGCAATATGCATTTGAACGACCTGGCAGCCCGGGTGAAGGCGGGGGTGGAGGCGGCCGGCCTCGTCGGTCTGCGCTTCAACACCATCGGGGTGAGCGACGGGATCTCCATGGGCACCGAGGGGATGAGTTATTCGCTGCCGTCCCGGGATCTGATTGCCGACTCCATCGAAACCGTGATGCGTGCCCAGTGGTATGACGCCAATATTTCCCTGCCGGGGTGTGACAAGAACATGCCCGGCTGCCTGATTGCCATGGCCCGGGTCAATCGTCCTGCCCTGATGGTTTATGGCGGCACCATCCGGGCCGGGGAGTTGGATGGTGCCAAACTGGACATCGTCTCCGCTTTTCAAAGCTACGGTGAGTATATGGCCGGCACCATCGATGAGCAGCAGCGGCAGGCCATCGTCAAAAAGAGCTGCCCGGGGGCGGGTGCCTGCGGCGGCATGTACACCGCCAACACCATGGCGTCTGCCATTGAAGCCATGGGCATGTCCCTGCCTTTCAGCGCCAGCCGGCCGGCCGAGTCGGACCACAAAAGGGACGAGTGCCGCCGGGCGGGTGAGGCCATCCTGCGCCTGCTGCAGGCGGACATCAAACCACGGGACATCATGACCCGGGAGGCCTTTGAAAATGCCCTGGTCGTCTTAACGGTCCTGGGCGGGTCGACCAACGCGGTGCTGCACCTGATTGCCATGGCCCGGGCCGTTAATGTGCCCCTGTCCATTGACGATTTCCAGCGGGTGAGCGACCGTGTGCCCTTGCTGGCGGACATGAAGCCCAGTGGCACCTACGTTCAGGAGGATCTGGACCGCATCGGCGGTATACCGGCGTTGATGACGTACCTGCTGGACGAGGGGCTGCTGGACGGCCGCTGCCTGACCGTTACCGGTCGGACCGTTGCAGAGAATTTAGCGGATGTGGAAGGATTCAAACCGGGCCAGCGAATCGTCCGGCCACTGGAAGACCCCATCCATCCCACCGGTCACATCCAGATCCTGCGGGGCAACCTGGCACCGGACGGTGCGGTGGCCAAGATTACCGGAAAGGAAGGGGTTGCCTTCAGCGGCAGGGCCAACGCGTTTGACGCCGAAGAGGATATGCTCAAGGCCTTGGAGGAAGGGCGCATTCTTAAAGGAGATGTGGTGGTGATTCGCTATGAAGGTCCCAAGGGCGGCCCCGGCATGCCGGAGATGCTGACCCCCACCTCGGCGATCATGGGGGCCGGCCTGGGAAAAGATGTCGCCCTGATCACCGACGGTCGTTTTTCAGGCGGCTCCCACGGTTTCATTGTGGGGCATATCACCCCGGAAGCCCCAGGAAGGCGGTCCCCTGGCGCTGGTTCAAACCGGGGACACCATCACCATTGACGCGTCGGCCCACTCCATCGACGTTCAGGTCGATCCGGCGGAGATGGCCCGCAGGAGAAAGGCCTGGACCCCGCCGCCTTACAAGGCG
>SWCD01000282.1_pt1 | contig 10915 bp, 12 predicted proteins | sample 4693011 | NCBI WGS metagenome assembly SWCD01 (sample SAMN10267278, study PRJNA491770) | bioreactor metagenome | isolation source: DHS bioreactor inoculated with marine | place: Japan: Omine Ridge, Nankai Trough | reverse complement strand
CGCGCCATCACGGTCAGGACCTCGTCCTCCTCCAGGGCATCCGGCCCCAGCGTCAGCGTCAGGCGCGGAAGTTCGGACCGGGGGCCGAGCCCGGCGGCGGTCCCCCGCACCTCCAGGAAGGCGCTCGCGAGTTGCAGCGACGTTCCGGCGAAGCGCCCGTAGGTTTCCTCCAGGGGATTCCCGTCCGGTCCCCTGGCTTTCCGCGAACTAAGCAGCGGGGGCGGGGCGAGGCCGAGGTCGATTTCCAGTCCGGGAATGCCCGCCATCTCCGCGAGCACGTGCCAGGCCTCCTCCCTGAGGTCGACCTTCGAACGACCGGAAAGCAACGGAGCCATCAGCACATTCAGGCGACTCAGCGCGAGCCCATCCGTGACGTGCGGCGCCACGCCGCGCACGCCGCGCCCGAGGTGGGCCACGAACCGTCGAGGGTCCGCGACCGCCTCCGGACGGAACCGGCCCTTCAGCCACGGAATTCCATAGGCGCGAAGCGAATCCGCGGAGATGGACGCCGCGAACAACGCCGAGGGGTTGCCGAGGCCGCAAATCAGGATTCGCCCGGTCAGGTGCGCCTCGGCACAGGAGGCCGGCAGGTGTTCCTCCAGCGAGAACTGCCGAAGGACGCGCTCGGCGATCCGCTCCACGGGCGTGCCGGACCGCGTGGCCGCCTTCGGGAACAGCGCCGACTCCACGCGGGCGCGAGAGACGCTCAGGGCGGCCCGATTGCAGAGCGCCTTCAGAAACCCCCGGGAGAGAAGTTCCGCGTCGACGAGCCTCGAAAGAAGAGACGCGCTCAGCGTGGAGAGCCCCAGGGCATAGGCCCGATCCTCGACGGCCGCGGCGACTTCACGGGCGGTCTCCGGGGACAGACGCGCCTGGGCCACGAGCTTTCGGGAGAGCACCTCGGCGCTCAGCGGGCCGGCCCGCTCACCGGAGGAGTCCAGCACCACGACCGGCCCGGGCTCGAAGAGCCGACCCTGCATCGGAGCGCGGGTGGGCGCTTCGGCCTCCCGCATCCGGCCATGTTCCTCGCGGTAGAGGATGTAGGCCTTGGCGGTGCTGGCGTGCCCGGTTTCGATGAGCACCCTCTCCACCATGTCCTGCACGTCTTCGATGGTGGGAATGGCGCTCTGGAAGGACTTCTCGAGGAAGAGGTTGACCACCCCGGCCAGTTCCTCGGCCAGGAATCGATCCTCCCCGCCCACGGACAGCGCGGCCTTGTAGATCGCGTCGGCGATCTTGCTCTCGTCGAACTCGACGAGCGCACCGTCACGTTTGCGGATTCGAGGAACCGGCCTCATTCGGCTACCCCGCAACTCAGTTACGGCCGCCGGCGCGGCTCTTCTTCGCGCTGCCCCGGGCCTTCTCGACCTCCTCTACGAAGTCGTCGAGGTCCTTGAACTCGCGGTAGACGGAGGCGAACCGGACATAGGCAACCTTGTCGAGCTTCTTCAACTCGCGCATGACCTGTTGACCGATGTACTTCGTGGTCACCTCCTTGTCGAACTTCTCGTGGATCCGCTCCTCGATCCGACGGGTGACCTCATCCAGGACCTCGATGGAAATCGGGAGCTTCTCACAGGCCTTCAGCATCCCGGCCATGATCTGGCGACGCTCGAAACCCTCGCGGCTGCCGTCCTTCTTGATCACGCGGATCGGCGTTTCCTCGATGCGTTCGTAGGTGGTGAAGCGCTTCCCGCACTCGAGACACTCACGCCTTCGCCGGATCACGAACGCGTCCGTGGAGGACCGCGAATCGATCACCTTGTCGTCGTCCGCCTTGCAGTAGGGGCAACGCATATGGACTCTCTCCGAGGGGTGCGCCAGATGACCGTTCGATACCGTCTATGGAGGCCACGAAAGCACCTTATATAGACGCTACGAGAGGATACGCGTCTATATGTAGTGTGTCAAACGATAAGGGCTCGTCCCCGGACCGGGAGAGAAGAGGAGCGGTGCGCGCTGCTCGAGCCGCTCCCTCCCGGTCACTTCCCCTTCCTGAACCCCGCGGCCACCACCCCCGCCGGCTCGTCCGGCTTCAGGAAGACCTTGCGAACCACCTTCATTTCGAAGATCGACCACGTGGAGGAGACCACCATGTAGAGCGCCAGGCCGGCGGCGTAGTTGTAGAGCATGATCGAGAAGATGATCGGCATCCACTTCATCATCTTCATCTGCTGGGCCTGCTGCGGATCGACCGGCTTCGGCGCCATGGCGCTGGAGAGGTACCAGGTGATGCCCATCAGGATGGGCAGGACGTTCAGGTAGAGCGGATCCCAGAGCAGCGGGATCCCGTGGTTCGCCCACGGTCCGGCCAGGCGGTCGGGAGCCGTCAGGTCCGTCGCCCAGAGGAACGCGGAGTGGCGAAGGCCGATGGTGTAGCGGAGCGCCTGGAACAGGCCGATGAAGATCGGAAGCTGCAGGAACATGACCAGGCAGCCGGCGGGGAACATCTGCATGCCCTCCTCCCGCATCAGCTTCATCTGCTCTTCCTGCTGCTTCTTCTTGTTGTTGACGTTCCGCTTCTTGATCTCGTCGATCTTCGGCTTCAGCCGCGCCATCTGGCGCTGGTACTTCTGCATGGAAACCTGGGACTTGCGCGAGAGCGGGAAGAGGGACGCGCGAACGATCAGGGTCAGCATGATGATGGCCAGGCCCCAGTTGCCCACCACGGAGTGGATCGCGTTGAGCAGGAACACCAGGAGCTTGACGATCGGCTCGAACAACCCGTAGTCGATGACCGACTTGAAGTCGACGTACGGCGCCGCGGAGAGAATATCCGGATCCATCGGCCCCACGTAGAACAGGAAGTCCCGGCTGGCGCTGTCGACCTTCTCGAGCGGCAGGATGAAGTTCAGAGCCGGAGCCACGTTGACGAAGTCTTTCCCGCCCACGAGGTGGTCCGGCACCGCTTCGAAGGTGCTCGTACGGGCATCGGTCTCCTTGGGGCGGACAGTCTTCAGCACCGAGACGAAGAACCGGCTGTGCATGCCGGTCCACTCGACCCAGCGGCTCTCGCCCTGCTCATCCGACTCCGGGAAGACGTTCGCGGCATCCGTGACCTTGCGCGGAGGGGAGACCTCCTCCGGGTCCGCCATGTCGCTGACCTGCACCACCCCCACCACCGGAGGACCGGAGTTGAACTCCTCGACGGGCATCCCGCCCGGACCCCGGAGGGAAAGCCGCAGGCCGCCCGTGATGTAGGGCTCCGCCAGGGTGCGGTCGAGAACCTTCACCACGAGGTTCACGTCCACGTGGTAGGCGCCGTCCAGACCCTCGACCGCGTCCGGGAAGATGTACGTCTTCCTGAATTCCAGCCCGGCTTCCGGCACCGACAGGCGGTATACGACCCGGCCATCCCGTTCCACGAGTTCCCACAACACCCGATCGAGCGCCAGGACCCGCTTGCCCTCCGCATCCATCACGCGGAGGGTCATGGATCGGTTGGTGTTCGGCGTCTCCCCGTCGGAGTGGATGTCTGCCAGGGCGCGGTACCAGTGCTCGTCCGAGGTCAGGTCCTGGTCGGCCTGCTTCGCGTATCGCTTCAGGGCCACCGACCGGACGCTGCCCCCGAAGGAGTCGAACACCCAGCGCGCGAGCGGCTGCTCCACGACCAGTTTCTCGCCCGCACCCGCGGCCACGACCTCGAGACCGGCCCCGGAAGGCTCGGCTACGGGAGGCTTCTCCTCGGGGTCGACCGGATCGGACCCGTCCGGCGGCTCGACGGGAGGCTCGGTGCCGGGTTCAACGGGATCTTCCGTTCCCGGGCCGGCGGGATCCTCGGTCCCCGGCTTGCCCGGCTTCCCGGGCTCCTCCGCCGGTGGCGAGAGCAGCTGGGTGTAGACGAACATCAAGCCGAAGGACAGCAGCAGGAACAGGAGGAGGCGCTTCTCCATGGTGATCTTTCCAGGGACTTACGGCTCTACGCCGGCCGAGGCCTTTTCATTCACACTTCAGCGGCCGACGCGCAACCGGTCCGCGAGGTAGTTCGGGAGCCCGGGCGTGGCATAGATCCGCTGCACCGTATCCTCGACATCGTACTCGAGCCGGTGGAAACGGATGGTGGTCCCGTCGGTGGTCACGTAGGAAGCGCGGGGGTCCCCGTCCCGCGGCTGTCCCACCGAGCCCACGTTGATCAACGCCTTCCCCTGGGTGTGCGTATAGCTGTTCTTGATACGCTCCGGAGTGATGAATTTGCCCGTATCGGTGTAGACGCCGGGGATGTGGGAGTGCCCCACGAAACAAAGGCGCTGAATGAGCGAGAAGACCTCCGTCATCTTCTCCTTGTTCCGACTGTCCGCCGGGACCATGTACTCCTTCGTCGGCACCCGCGGAGAACCGTGCACGTACATCTGGTCTCCGTCCTCGTGCTTCTCGAGCAGGGATCCGAGGAAGTTCCACAGTTCGTAGTTGGCCGTCCGGTCGTGCTTCGTGGAGTTGAGCTGTTCCTTCGTCCACTCCAACGCCTGGCGGGCCTTCTCGTTGAAGTCCTCGCCGTAGAACATGACCGCCTCTTCGTGGTTTCCCATCAGGACGAATCGGCAGTCGCGGCAGAGGTCCAGGACCTCACGGGGGTTCGGGCCGTAGCCGATCATGTCCCCCAGGCAGACCACGTCGCGGATCATCCGCCGTCTGATATCGGCGAAAACGACCTCCGCGGCGGCCTGGTTGGCGTGCAGGTCAGAGACTATGGCGGTCCACATCTACTTTTCTTCTCCGGGTGGTGTCTCTTTCACCGCTTTGGTGCCGCCGGGCACCTCCGCCTCATCGATCAGCATGACGGGGATCCCGTCGCGAATCGGATACCGTCGTCCACATTTGCGACAGACGATCCGGTCCTCTTCAAGGAACACTTCCTCCTTGCAGAGAGGACACGCGAGGATGTCCAGAAGCTCTTTGCTGATCAAGGCTTCCCACCTCCGGCAAACAATCGAAGGGCAATTCCGTACCAAAGCCCCCCATGTGGGTCAACAATTGGCAGTCGCACCGACCGGGTTCATTGCCTTGGGAACCGCTCGCCATCCCGCTGCCGAACGCCCCCGACCCCTCGCCTGGCGAGCTTGACGCGGAGCGCCCGGTGGAATCGCGCCGCGCCGGAGTAGGAAAGCTCGCCGATCGCGAATCGCTCCCCACTCGATCGGTCGTGGATTCTCCCGAACCCCACTTCCAGATCGGCGAGGGGGATCCACCGGTCCGGACCGAAGAGGCGGTCCATCTCCACCCCTTCCGCGTGCAGGGTAACCCGCAGGGGCTTCCCGATCTCCCGGGAGAGCCAGGCTCCGAGGGCCACGATCGGCAGCGAGAGGAGAAAGAGGACGCGCACCTTGACTCCAATCCAGACGGGGTCGGCAAAAAGCAAGCATAGAGCCGGGACCAGGAGCACGAGCAGGACCACCGCGGCGGCGATCGGCACTCCGCGTCCCCGCAGGAGCGTGATTTCCGTTCTGGCGAGGGCGGCGCATTCCGCGCACACCCCGCCTCCTCCTGCGCCACAACCCGGACACGCTCCCATGGTGCTTTCGAGCTTACGGCAGCGCCCCCTCCAGGGCGAGCATGGTTTGCTTCAGCTCGACGCCGCCTTCCGCGGTGAAGCCACCCATGCCTCCGTCGGATCGGATGACCCGATGACAGGGCACGAAGATCGGAAGCGGATTTCTCGAAAGCGCGGTCCCCACCGATCGATGGGCCCCCGGTCTCCCGATCCTCCGGGCGAGCTCGGCGTACGTCACCGTGGAGCCGGCCGGTATCCGGCAGAGTTCTTCGTACACCGTCCGCCGAAATTCCCCCACTCCCTCGAGGTCGAGCCGCGGCGTCTTCGCGGGGAGTCGTCCCGTCTCGAAGTACCGGGCCACGACCCGGGCGGCGGTCAGAAGCCCGCGCTCACCGGAAACGGCCTTGGGCAGACGCCGGGTCACCTCCTCGGCGAGGGCCTTCCTGGCGAGTCCGGGCAGGATCAGCACTTTGAGCCCGGCCGCCCCCCCCGCCACGGCCGCCGGGCCGTGGCACGTGTCGAAGATCAGAGTGCGCACGTCGTCAGTCCCCATGGATGAGCCCCCTCTCGTGAAACGATGTGTAGCTGCCGTCCCCGATCACGATGTGATCGAGCACGCGGATCCCCACCAACCGGCTGACTTCCACCAACCGATTGGTAATATCGATGTCCTCCAGGGACGGCGTGGGGTCTCCGGAGGGATGATTGTGCACGAAAACCACGGCGTCCGCCGATTCCCGGATGGCCGTCACGAAGACCTCCCGCGGATGGACGATCGAGGAGGTGAGCGATCCGACCGACACCCGATCCTCCTTCAGAATCCGGTTCTTCCCATCGAGGAGCAGGCTGAAGAAGACCTCCCGCTTGCGATCACGAAGTTCGGGATGAAATCGCTCGAAGATCTCCCGGCTCGAATGGACCGATTTTCCGCGGGGCAGGGACTCCTCGGTGAAGGCGAGGGCGAGCGCGAAGACCGCTTTCACGCGTGCGGCGCGGGCCGGGCCGATGCCGGGAACCGCCATGAGCTCGGGTATCGTCCGGCTCGCGGTGCGCCGCAGGCCTCCGAACCTGTCGAGCGTGCGCCGGGCCAATTCCATGGCGTGGTCGTCGCCCAGACGCTCGCCGAGAAGCAGGCCGAGCAGTTCGCAAGGGGCCAGGGCTTTCGTCCCGATCCTGAGGAGCCGCTCCCGAACCAGGCTTCCGCCGTGCCCCCTCCCGTTCGAACCACCCCTGCCCGGAACGTCGCGCATGACCACCTCCCGATGAACGTCCATTGGTTCACCCGGGATAGAAGTCGCTTGAGACGGCCCGCGGTCGCGGAGAAATCTCAGAGCCCGTCTTTCCAGCTCTCGTAGATGTCGTCGACCGAGCGATGGAAGGCCCGATCCGCGGCCTCCTGTTCGGACTTGCCCTCCCCGAGATCTCGGAGGAAGCGGCCGATCCGCTCGGGACCGTGCTCGTCCATGATGAAGAGCGTCAGCGAGAGAGATTGCGCGTACGCCAACCGAGCCTTCTCCACATCGGAGATGCGCGTGAAGGAAGCCCGAAGGTTGAGCAGGGGGATCAGACTTCCCGCGGCCGCGGCCCTGGCAACCCGGGAGTCGGCCTCGCGCCGATCCCGCTTCTCGTAGACCTGGGCCAGGCCCTCGTTCAGCCAGGTCGGGCAGTTCTTGGTGATCCTCCCGACCGCCACATGCGTGTACTCGTGGTAGAGCGTCGGCAGGATCTGGCGCTCCGCGGTGGAGAAGTCCTTCACCGGGATCCGGATCCGCCCGTCGTACAGCCCGGTGACCCAGCCGTGCATGCCGGTGACCTGACGGAACTCCTTCTCCCCGTAGAGAATGACCCGGATCCGCTTCTTCGGATAGATGTTCAGGTCCACGCCGACGCGCTCCCACGCATCCTCGAGAATCCGGAGTATGCGGGCGCCCACGGCGATGTCCCGCGAACCGTCCCAGGAGAGTTCGAAGTGCGCGCTCTCCTCGTGGGTGTGGCTCTTCTCCGCAGCGTACTCGCGGGTGGCGCGATCGCGGGCCGCGATGTAGTCCTTGTTGGTGCGATCGAGCGTGGCCGCCCGCGTGAGCGAGGTCACGGCCCGAGCCAGATTGCCGGCCCGATAGTAGGCGTTGCCCAGTTCGTAGTGCGCCGCCGGGCTCGTGCTGTCCGCCTGCACCGCCTTCTGAAACGAGCGCAGCGCTTCCTCGTCCTTGCCGCTTCTGACCAGCGCGATCCCGAGGTTGATGTGGTAGAGCGCCTGGGTGGGCTCCAACGTGGTCGCGGCGCGAAGCTCCTTCACCGCCTCGACCAGCTTCCCCTCGGCCACGCGCTTTACACCCAGGTGGGAGTGAGCGGCGGCGAGGTTTTTCCGAAGGGTGGCATCCGAGGGCACCAGCGCACGGGCTCGTTTGAACACCTCGATGGCCTTCTCGAACTGCCCCAGCCTGACCAGGGAGATCCCCTCCTCGTTCAGGCGCCCCGCGGCCACGCCCGGTTCCTCCGCCAGAACTGGGGCCGAGAGCACGAAGACGAGCAGCAGGATCGGGAGCAGGCGGTTCATGTCCCTATTCTATCGACAAGCGCGGGAAGAAAGAGAAGCGCGCCGAGGGGCCGGGCCCTAAAAGACCTCGGCGGTGAAGACCTCGATCCGGATTCCCGGCTTCTTCCAGTCGTCTCCCGGGAGACCCGCCTTCAGACAGCAGTGCGTGAGGAACGTGTCGCGATCCCAGCCCTGCTCCATGGCGACCTGGGGCAGAAGGAGTCCCCCCCGGCCGCCTCGCGAGAGGTAGAGACCGTGCCGCCCCACCTCCACCTCTTCGGCCTTCGAGACCTCGTGAAACGGCGACAGGATGGAGACCTCGATCGTCAGGTCCGGCAATTCGGCACTCTCGATCGCGCTGAACCGTGGATCCGAAAGGGCGCGTTCCCCCGCTTCCCGGACAATCCGGACGAGCGGCCCGGAGTGTCCGATCAGGCCGATGCACCCCCGCAGGCGCCCCTCGTTCCGGAGAGTCACGAACGCGGAGCCGGGCTCGGTCAGTGGGCCCTTCTCCGGGAGCTCGAGGGCGAACGGTTCCCCCTCAAGGCGGGAGCGAACGGCCTCCCGGGCGACCGCACCAAGAAAGTCACGTTCGTCAGGCGACAGCACGTCGTCCTCCCGGCTCAGGCCCACTCCTCGCGACCGCACCATACGAAATCGCCCCGGCAAGCCGGGGCGATGGAAAATCGTGCGTGTCGAAGCGGTCGAGCTACTTCCCGAGGGTGTGCTTGATCGCCTCGTAGTCCTTGCTGTCGAACGTCTTCACGAAGAAGCCGTTCCAGTTGTTCACGCCCTTGTCGTTGGAGATGCTCCAAACGGACATTCCGGCAAGGAAAAGAACGATGAGGGAGACGATCAGCAGCGCACACCAGCCCATGTCCCCACCGGACGGAGCCGCATCGTACTTGCCACGGGTCGCCGGGCGCGGACGGGCACGGGCAGAGGCTCCGCCCACCGCCGCGACCTCTTCGGTCATGTCCTCGATTTCCTCGTCCTCGAACCCCTCATCAGAGAAGTCCAGAGGCTCCGTGGACATGCCGACCGGCTCTCCACCCTCGTCCACGAACGTGTCCTGGGAGGAAATCTCAGCCGTCGCCATCCCGGCGTCGTCCGAGGAGAGGTCCAACTCGTCGCCCTCGTCGAAGATGAGGTCGTCGGTGAGCGTCTCCGACGCATCCCCGCCGCCGGCGGACAGGTCGACCTCGCGGGTCTCGCCATCCTCGGTCGCATCCATGTCGAGGGTGTCGATGTCAGACTTCTTGAACTTCATCTCGTCGCCTTCACGGAAGGCGCGGATTTCCCCCTCGCTGACGAGCCGCTTCAGCTTCTGCTCGCCGATATCGAGTTGGTGAAGTACCTCGTCGAACGTGTAGAACTCACCGCTCTTCGGCACGACGTTCCTCCCGCGGGCATCGTCTTCGCCCGCCCTGTCCCGGATTGCCCAATCGCGGACCGGACTCTCGTCCTCTCGGCCCGTCCCTTTAGTTGTCTTCTCCCGGCTGTTCCGGCGCCTCGGTGCTCTCAGGCCTCCGCGGCACCACCTCCGGGTCCTCGATCATCCCAGGATCCGCCCTTCCGGCTCCGCCCAGGTACAGCTTCTTCAGCTGGTCGGGGCTCATAAGGGACTCGTCGTGGAACTGACTGATCTTGAGATCCCATTCTATATTTCGCGCTGCCACCAATTCAATCGTTTTCCCGCCCTGACACCGGTAGCAGGCCATTTGTCGGTCTACAGTGTCGATAATCCAGAGAACGCTCACCCCGGAACCGATGGTTCCCGTCACGGAAATCATCCGGTTGTTCGAATCGGTCGTCCCCCCGGGCGTGGCCTGTCCGAGCGCCCTGCTGTCACCGGAGGATCGGCCGATGAAGAAGGCCATCGCCCCCACCAGGACGAGGATGATCAGGTTCCTTGGGTCCTTCATGGTCTTGCTCCTCGATCGAGATCCGCCATTCCGGACCACGACCGTCACGCCTCTGTCAGCGCCATAGGGTACCGCGCGGTCAGAAGACCGGCAACTCTCCCGACACCTCCTCCACAAGGTCCTTCATGGTGACCACCCCGACCACCTCCCCGTCGACCCCGGCAACGAAGGCCATTGTGCGGCGCTCGCTCCTCAAGGCGCGCAACGCGTGATCCACGGTTCGGTCTTCCCTGAGGGAAGGCACCGGATGCACGTGTTCCGTGAGTTTCCGGTCCGGATGGAACACGAGGTCCAGCACACTGACGACCCCCGAAAGCCGCCCATCAGGTCTGCGGACGGGGATTCGGGTGCGTCCGTGACGGGCCGAAACGGCCAGCAGTTCCTCCCGCGAGAACCCCTCCTCGACACAATCCACGTGGGCGAGTTCGATCATCGCGTGCCGCACGGGGAGGGAGGAGACCCTCAGGATGTTGCGCACCATCCGGCTCTGGCCCTCGTCCAGGATCCCGTCCTCCGCGACCTCCCGGGCCAGAGTTTCGATCCGCCCGCGGGACACGTTGACCTCTCCGGCCGAGGTTTCCTCGGGCAGAGCCCGGGTGGCGCGCCCCAGCCAGGTCAACGGCAGGGCCACCGGCTTCAGAAACAGCACCGCGAAGCGGAGCACACCGGCGACGCGGTAGACGAGGTCGTCGGCCCGGATTCGGAACGTGTTCTTCGGCGTGATCTCCCCGAAGACGAAGAGCACCGGTGTCAGGCACAGGGTGGTTACGAGCTCCGGATCCAGTCGCTCCCCCAGGCCACCCACCAGGCCCTGGAAGAAGAAGGTGGCCCCGAAGTTCGCCACGTGGTTTCCGACCAGAATCGTCGAGATCAGAAGCTGGGGCCGGGAAAGGAGTTCCGAGACCTGGAGCGCGCGAGGATCCCCCCTCGCCCCACCGGACCCTCAGCCGAAGGCGCCCCGGGCGT
>SWCD01011911.1_pt1 | contig 10917 bp, 10 predicted proteins | sample 4693011 | NCBI WGS metagenome assembly SWCD01 (sample SAMN10267278, study PRJNA491770) | bioreactor metagenome | isolation source: DHS bioreactor inoculated with marine | place: Japan: Omine Ridge, Nankai Trough | reverse complement strand
TTTTTAGCTGACAAGCGGTGGTTACCTTACCAGCACATATCCGCATTGGTCTTCATGGCAAGCAGCAAGCAGGCTGAGTACAAAATGGCGAAACGAGATTACTACGAGGTACTGGGCGTCGGCAAAACCGCCGATGACAAGGAACTGAAAAGCGCCTTTCGCAAAATGGCGAAGCAGTATCATCCCGACGCCAATCCGGATGACAGCTCAGCAGAGCACAAGTTCAAGGAAATCAGCGAGGCCTACGAGGTTCTGAAGGAGCCGCAGAAACGCGCGGCCTATGACCGCTTCGGCCACGCCGCTTTCGAGGATGGTCGCGGGGGCGCAGGCTTCGGCCCTGAATTCTCATCCTCCATGTCCGATATCTTCGAAGACCTGTTCGGCGAGTTCATGGGTGGCGGTGGCCGACGCCCGGGCGGGCGCGGCAACGGCGCTGCGCGCGGCTCGGACCTGCGCTATGACATGGAAATCACGCTGACCGATGCCTATGCGGGCAAGTCGGCACAGATACGGGTGCCAACGTCTGTCTCCTGCGAGACCTGTTCCGGCAGCGGCGCAAAACCCGGCACCAGTCCAAGTACCTGTTCGACCTGTAACGGTCAGGGCGCGGTACGATCATCATCCGGTTTCTTCACGGTTGAACGCGCCTGTCCGACATGCCAGGGCCGCGGCACCGTGATAGCCGATCCATGTACCGAGTGTTCCGGCCAGGGCCGGGTCCAGAAAGAACGCACGCTGTCGGTCAACATTCCGGCCGGCGTGGAAGACGGCACGCGTATTCGCCTTGCCAATGAAGGCGAAAGCGGTGTGCGCGGCGGACCTGCGGGCGACCTCTACATTTTCCTGGCGATCAAGCAGCATGAGTTCTTCCAGCGCGATGGTGCCGACCTGTTCTCGCGCGTGCCGATTTCCATGACATCCGCAGCGCTTGGCGGAGAAATCGAAGTGCCGACCATTGATGGCAAGAAGGCGCGCGTCACGGTTCCCGAAGGCACCCAGGGCGGCAAGCAATTCCGCCTCAAGGGCAAGGGCATGCCGGTGTTGCGCTCCAGCCAGCGCGGGGACATGTATATCCAGGTCAGCGTCGAAACGCCGGTCAACCTGACCCGCAAGCAGAAAGAACTGCTGCGTGATTTTGAAGGCCAGGCCAAGGACAACTCTCCGCAGTCTGCGGGCTTTTTTACCAAGGCGCGCTCATTCTGGGACAGTTTTGGCAGTTGAAGAACTGCCGCATTGCAATGCATACAACAGCTTAGGAGACGCCTGAATGGCCAAGGGATACTGGATTGCACATGTTACCGTCAGCGACCCTGACCAGTACAAGCACTATGCAGATGCAGCGCCTGAGGCCTTTGCGAAGTATAAGGCCCGCATGCTTGCCCGTGGCGGTCAGCACGCCCAGATGGAAGGCACCGGCAAGGCCCGCAACGTGGTGATTGAATTCGACAGCTACCAGGATGCAGTGGACTGCTTCAACAGCGACGAATACCAGGCCGCCCGCGCCAAGCGCATAGGCGCCGGTGAAGCCGATATTGTTATCGTCGAAGGTGTCTAGAAATACCGGTTACTGGCAAAAGCAGTACCCGGTGATCACACCTCGCCAAACCGCTTTCTGAGAGCTGACAGGCCCGCAGTATAAATACCCGAAATGATCTTTGAGGCGGCGGCATCGTCTGCGCCGTTGGCCTTGAAACTGCCCGTCCAGTCAACCGTGCAGGTGTCCTCATCACGTGCCGTGACCTTCAAGGTCGAGTGATAGTCCGCCACCGGCAAGGGTCCGTCAACAATGGTGTAGGTTTGCGACATGGCCTCATCGTCCTGGGCCTCCAGCATTTCAGTCAACACGCCGCCGCCGGCTATGTTGACGACGCGAACCGTGTCCGCGCCGCGGGTTTCAAGAGTTGAGGTTGTTGCCGCCGGGTGCCAGTCGGCCAGGTTTCCGAACTCGCCAATGGCCTGCCAGACCTCGCCAGCGCTGGTATTCAACACAGCAGATTCCTCTATATTCAACATAACAAACAATTTCCCCTAGCTATCACAAGACCCAAGTCTGCCCGTTGGCAGCCCCATTGTCCATCGGGCAAGATATATCCCCGCTCGAAAATTTCAATCTGCGCTGACGGGTGGGCAGTATTTCCAGCTATCTGACCCTAGGCACCCGGCCGGTTCGCTGTTATCACAGTCTGCACAGTCCAATTTCAATGAACGGGCCTTTTTGAAAATGCTCAAGCTTGTTGTTGCAGGCGCCGGCGGGCGCATGGGTCAGACGCTGACCCGGCTTATTCACGCTCATGCTTCGTGTGAGGTTGCCGGCGGCCTTGAGCCGAAGGGCTCGCCGCTTGTCGGCAAGGACCAGGGTGCCGTGGCCGGGCTCGGCGAAATCGGCACAGTGATTTCCGACGATCCGCTGTCGGTGCTGGTGAAGGCTGATGCGATCATCGACTTCACCGTGCCCGCAGCCAGCACCGCGCTGGCCGGCATTGCAGCCCAGGCGCGTATTGTCCATGTCATCGGCACAACCGGGTTCAGCCCGACCGACGAAGCCGCCATAAAAGCCGCCTCGCATCACGCGCGCATCGTCAAGTCCGGCAATATGAGCCTCGGCGTCAACCTGCTGGCAGCGATCGTCAGGCAGGTTGCAGCCTCGCTTGACGAGAGCTTTGATATCGAAGTGCTGGAGATGCACCATCGCCACAAGGTCGATGCACCGTCGGGCACCGCCCTGCTTCTGGGACATGCCGCGGCAGACGGCCGCGATATTGATCTTGAAAAGCATTCCGTGCGCAGCCGGGACGGCCATACCGGTGCCCGCAAGGACGGCGACATCGGGTTTGCAACCCTGCGCGGCGGCAGTGTTGTCGGCGATCACACGGTGATGTTTGCCGGTCAGTCGGAGCGCATTGAATTGTCGCACAAGGCAGAGTCGCGCGACATCTTCGCCACGGGCGCCATCAAGGCGGCACTGTGGGCATACGACCAGAAACCAGGCCTCTATTCCATGACGGATGTTCTTGGTATCAATCCGACCAGTTAATTCAATGAGGGCGCGCCCTGGGGTCAGAACCCCAAGTCATACCCCAAACCAGAAAGCGATATGTCACATGAGCGGAACTCTTGTGCTTGTCCGGCACGGACAAAGTGAATGGAACCTCAAGAACCTGTTCACCGGCTGGGAAAACCCCGGCCTGACGGAAAAGGGTGTAGAAGAAGCCCACGCGGCAGGCCGCAATCTCAAGGCGCAGGGCCTGGTGTTCGACATGGCCTTCACCAGCGTGCTCGACCGCGCCCAGCGCACACTGTCCATCATGCTGGAAGAACTGGGCCAGCCTGATCTGCCGACCACCCGTGACCAGGCTCTCAACGAGCGCGACTATGGCGACCTGACAGGCCTCAACAAGGATGATGCGCGCGCAAAATGGGGTGAGGACCAGGTGCATATCTGGCGCCGGTCCTATGACATCGCACCGCCTGGCGGCGAAAGCCTGCGCGATACGCTGGCGCGCTCCCTGCCCTATTACATGAAGGCCATCCAGCCGCATGTGCTCGATGGCAAGACGGTCATCGTGGCAGCGCACGGCAATTCGCTGCGGGCGCTGGTCATGGCGCTGGAGGGCCTCAGCCCGGATGAAATACTGAAGCGTGAGATCGCCACGGGTGTGCCGATCATCTACAAGCTGAATGCCAACGGCACCATTGCCAGCTCACAGATCCTGGAAGACTGACCAGAGCGTCGGGTGACAAGCGTGAATCTCTGAGAATTCCGTTTGGTGCGGACAGCCTATCCGCGTTCGGCGGTCCGTTCTGTCTATTCTGGTCGAACAGCTTTCTTCGCTTCGCTCAGGCCGTTCTCCATTCCTGAATGACTTTCGTTCCTTGTTATTTCCCTTTCCTCGTCTTTCCCGCGAAAGCGGGAATCCATCCTTCAACGGGCACATTGTGGGTGCCGGGTACCTTGCAGATTAAACGGCCGTAAGGGTGGATCAGGCGCTGCCGAGCGCGCCTGCCTCCCAGCCGAGTATGGCCTTCTTGCGGGTCAGGCCCCAGTGATAGCCACACAGGCCACCGGATTTTCCCAGCACCCGATGGCACGGCACCACGAATGATATCGGGTTCTTGCCAACTGCCGTGCCGACGGCGCGAACTGCCTTGGGTTTGCCGATGGTATCAGCAACATCCGAATAGGTGGTCGCCGCGCCCAGCGGAATGCGCAACAGCGTTTCCCAGACACGCACCTCGAAATCGGTCCCAATCATGACGATGCGCAAGGGTTGATCGGGACGCCATTCATCGCGGTCGAAAATGCGCTTGGCCATGGCTGCGGTCGCTGCGTCATCGCGCACATACCCGGCATTCGGCCAGCGCCTCGCCATGTCTTCAAACGCCGCTGTTTCACCGCCCTCATCGGCAAATGCCAGGCCTGCCAGCCCGTGTGCTGTGGTCAACACCACGGCGCTTCCGAACGGCGATGCATGGCAACCCCAGGTGATCGTCAGACCGGCGCCCCTGGCCCGGTATATGCCCGGTGGCATGCCTTCATGGGTCACGAACAGGTCATGCAGGCGTCCCGCACCCGACAGGCCAACCTCGTAGGCCGTGTCCAGCACGGTTGCCGAGTTCTGCAACAACTGCCGCGCGCGATCGATGGTAATGGCCTGCATGAAGGATTTCGGGGTCAGCCCTGCCCAGCGACTGAAACTGCGCTGGACAGAGTCCGGGCTGGCGCCGACATTGCCGGCTATCTCATCAAGCGAGGGATGGTCGATCCAGTGCTCCGACACGAACTCGATGGTGCGCCGGACAAGCTCATAATCATTGGTCGGGACGGTCTGTAGCATGGCGAGCGATCCTGGAATTGTTCCTTAACTATCCAGGATCATAGGAGGTAGTACCGCTCACAGCCACCCGTTTTACGGGCGTGCAGGATCAGATACGCGGCCGCACCAGTATCTGGTTGAGGGCCGACGCCAGGGACTTGCGGTCATCGGGCGCCAGGAAGCTGCCGACCTCGGTCACCATTCCGCGCGAAGTGAGAAACAGGCGGCCGATCAGTTCGCGCTCTACATCTTCCTCCAGTCGTACCTTCGCCCACGCCCGGACAAGCGTCTGGGTCTGATCAGGTTTTCGCGCCTTCATCCTGGTGATGGTCACTTCCTCATCACTGATGCAGATATTTTCCTGGCACTCCGCATCACGGTAATTGCGTCTGATCGCCCACCAGATCAGCGCCACGTCAAGCCCGAAGAATCCGAACACCGGCCACGCCCCCATCAACAGGAACGCCATGCCGGCAATGAAACTCACCGCAGCAATGCACGACATCAAAATGATGAACCCTTTCCGCGACAGGGATCGATACGGGTATAGTTCAATGGTAACAGGAGGTGACTTCACTTGGATTTTCCGGTTGAGTTGGTTAGAGCCTGGAGGCACATGAGTTCACGCGAACCCGCACACCTGATGCAGGGAAAACCAAGGAGAACATTTTTCGATGGCACGGCGCAAGAAACTCAATGCCGCAGAAATACTGCAGGTGTTCCAGCGGTTTTCCGAACACAATCCCAACCCGCAAGGCGAGCTGGAATCAGTCAACACCTTCACATTCCTCGTCGCCGTGGTGCTGTCGGCGCAGGCCACAGACGAGGGCGTCAACAAGGCAACCCGCGCGCTGTTTGCAGCTGCCGACACGCCGGAAAAAATGCTGGCGCTTGGTGAAGACAGGGTGCGCGAACACATTCGAACCATCGGGCTGTATCGCAACAAGGCGAAGAACGTGATCGCCCTGTCACGCGACCTGGTGGAAAAGCACGCGAGCCAGGTTCCCGACACTCGCGAGGCCCTGGAAGCCCTGCCGGGCGTCGGCCGGAAAACCGCCAACGTGGTGTTGAACATCTGTTTCGGGCAACCCACCATCGCCGTCGACACCCACCTGTTCAGGCTGGCCAACCGGATTGGCCTGGCACCCGGCAAGACGGTTCTGGCAGTCGAGCAGGGCCTGCTGAAAGCCGTTCCCAAGGCCTACCTCCTGCATGCCCATCACTGGCTGATCCTGCATGGCCGCTATGTCTGCAAGGCGCGCAAGCCGCAATGTGAAAAGTGCCTGATTTCAGACCTTTGCCTGTTTGCCGGCAAGAGCATCTAGAGTCTCTCAGACAATCCGCTGATCCATGCTTATCCGCTTGAAAATATGGACAAAATAGGATGTGGAGAACAGCGGCACCAGGATGCTTACAAACGGAATCAGGGCGAGGCCTGCCGGCACCAGCCCGGCAGCCCAGACCCGGCCCGAATTGGCTTTTCTCAGTTGTGCGGCCTGCCGTGCCGGCATGTGCCGCATGGCAACCATGGTGAAATATTCCCGGCCGAGCAGATAGGCGTTGGCGATCAGCATGATGGCGATACCAATGCCGAAGAACACCGTCGGCAGAATGAGAATGTTCACCACCAGCACCAGCAATCCGAATTGCAGCCCCATCAGCGCTGACGACCAGGCAGACGGCGGATTGCCCCTGCGATCGTGTGGATAGTGACTGTCTTCAACAATATCAGCCGCCGTATCCAGGAACAAGCCGGCAAAGATCGCCGTTACCGGTGCCATCAGGAAGAAAAACAGCACCAGCAGGACAAGACTGGCGGCACCGGCAATAACCTCGTCCAGCCAGGGCCAGGGCAATACCAGCAGGGCTTCCACACCGACCCACAACGCAACGATGACGCCGACGAACACCAGCAGCGTCAGTCCTATGGCTTTCCACAGGATCGACCGGAATGCGGGCGAGAGCACATCACGCATGGCACGGAATGTTGAGGCAATCATGTATCGGCTTCCAAAATCAGGTGTATCGCAGCCTCACTGAGGCGCAGTCTCGCAGATAAGAAGATCGCAGGTGCGATGCAAGTGTCGATTGCCACGCGGCCCGGTATTTGTGTATGCACAGGCTCAAAGCTTCAGGAACCCGCATCAGGAAAACACTCATGTCCGGCAAGAAAATCGACGTCCTTGGAATCGGCAATGCGATCGTGGATGTCATCGCGCGCCATGATGATGCATTTCTCGATCGCCATGGGCTGGTGAAGGGCTCCATGCAACTGGTCGACGAGGCAGGTGCGCTGTCGCTCTATGACAAGATCGGGCCGGGTATCGAGATTTCCGGCGGGTCTGCCGCCAATACGATTGCCGGCATCACCTCGCTGGGAGGCTCGGCGGGCTATATCGGCAAGGTCGCCACGGACCAGATCGGTGATGTGTTCGCCCATGATATTCGCGCAGCCGGCGTCGCCTACAATACACTCGCGCTGGATGGCGGGCCGAAAACCGCGCGCTGTATCGTCATTGTCTCGCCCGATGGCCAGCGCACCATGTCGACCTTCCTGGGGGCCAGCGCACTGCTTGGCCCGGACGACATTTCCGAAGCTGATATATCGGGCGCCGCCATCACCTATCTAGAAGGCTATCTGTGGGACCGGCCGGATGCAAAGGATGCATTCCGCAAGGCCGCCCAACTGGCCACGAAGAACCAGGCGCAGGTGGCGCTTACCCTGTCGGATTCATTCTGTGTCGACCGGCACCGCGACAGTTTCCTGGCGCTTATCCGCGATGGCGTGGATGTTCTGTTCGCCAATGAAGCCGAACTGCTGTCGCTTTACGAGACCACCAGCTTTGCAGACGCCATGGCAGCGGTTGCAAAAGACTGCACGCTCGCCGCCGTCACCCGCTCTGAAAAGGGAAGTGCCATCGTGGCCGGCGGCACGGTCACCGAAGTGCCTGCAGAAGCCGTGGACGAGGTAGTCGATACCACCGGGGCCGGTGATCTGTACGCCGCCGGATTCCTGTTCGGACTGGCCCGCAACAAGCCGGTCGCCGAGTGCGCCAGGCTCGGGCATGTGGCAGCAGCAGAAATCATCTCGCACATCGGCGCGCGGCCACAGGTGGAGCTGAAAACACTGATCTAGGGTCAGGACGCATTAATCCCAGTGTTGAGAAACGGTAACAATCACCGGACTGTTCAGACTTTCGGCGACATACTTGGTGCTGACGCGAACGGCCCAAAGCGGCCATTGGACTTTCTTATAGTGAATGGCAGCTTTCGCACGCAAAGCGGACGTCTTCTGGCCCAAGTCACATGTCGGCCATGTGCCACTTCCAGACATCGGCTCCATTTGATGATACCGGCAACTACACCGCAAACTTGGCACATCGCGACACCGGTCGGGGAGCCGTTCACAGCATCATTAACCGCCGCGCCTGGCAACTAGCCTGAACAATCAATGATCCAGTTTTGAGATCATCTGAACAGATATCTTCTGTACGCCTGTTGATTGAACGCAACCAAACTGCTTTCCTTTGATAAGGCTTGGGCATTCAGAATGCTTGGTACGCCCCACTCAAGAGTGACATGGAGATGACAAGGACGATGCGCGAGAAATATGGCTGCGCCTGCTGCAGCGGGGCATTCGGAGAGCTTTTCACCAACAATCGCAGCGTCAAGAACCTCAAGGCGCAAGTAGAGCAGCGCACGTCAAGCAGCGCCGGATGGCCCTGCGGGTTTGGCATATTGGGCCGCCGCGATGTTCTGAAAGGTGGTGTTGCCATGGCTGGGCTTGCCTGCTTGACGACAGTGCCTGCTTCAGCACAGCCAGAAACCACTACTGTTTTCGCAGGTGGAACAGTACTCACAGTGGATGCAGACTTCAGCGAAGCGCAAGCGATTGCCATTCGTGGCAATAAGATACTTGCGGTTGGGTCAGAAGCGGAAGTTCGCGCGGCAGCTGGCGACAATGCGACGGTCGTTGATCTATCTGGAAGAACGCTGCTTCCGGGTTTCATTGATGCGCACACTCATGTGGTGGCAGGGTCGGTCGTTGACGCCACCATGGAATATGTGGGCATGGCAAAATACGGCACCATTGCAGAAGTGCTCGAACACATCCGGGCCAAGGCTGCGAGTACACCAGCGGGGGAATGGCTCGTGTTCCGCAACTTCGATCCTGCCGTCCAAGAGGGACCAGATGCGCTGACTTTCGCGGAACTCGATCCGATTTCGACCGAACATCCGATCTTTGTCTTCAACGCCTCCGGACACCTTGCTTATGCAAATTCAAAGGCATTTGAAGTTGCGGGTATTCCGGCAGACATTGCGGACCCACCAGGTGCGGAGTTTGTTCGCGATGCGCAGGGCAAACTCACCGGCACCATGAAGAATAATGTGGCCTTCTTGAAAGTGCTAGGCGCATACCCTGCACTGGCAAAAGTAGATCCGATCGAAACGCTTATCGGCCTTTTGGCCAAGTGGAGTGAGCACGGCCTTACAACTGTTAGTGAACTTTCCCTAGGAGGCTTGTCTCAAACTCCTGCAGATACGGACGTGATGCTGGCTGCCTCCAAGACCGGTCGTCTCAAAGCGCGTATCCGAGCTTATCCGTTCTACACGGTTGGCGCCGAGGCATGGGACAAGGCAGGTATCAAACCGGGCACTGGTAATGCGCTCGCCAGAGTCGCAGGCTACAAACTCGTGGCCGACGGCTCGAACCAGGGCTTCACCGGCCTGCAGCGAGAACCGTATCTTGGAAGTGAGGACGACCGCGGCCTCGCCTATATGTCGCCTGAGGAACTTAAGGCCACCGCGCTGGATCGAGCTGAAAAAGGTTGGCATCTTGCCATTCACGGCAACGGTGATGCCGCCATCGACAACATCCTGGACACCTGTCAGGCGCTTCGCGATGCCGGGGTCGATATGGACAAGGTGCGGGCCCGCATCGAGCACTGTTCGATCCTGCATGATGATCAGATTGCGCGCATGAAGGACCTCGGCGTCTCCGCCAGCTTTTTGATTGGCCACGTGCATTATTGGGGCGTCGCTATGCGCGACGAGGTCTTCGGCGAGGAAAAGGCACAATTGCTTGATCGTTGCCGCGCTGTTGAAGAAGCTGGTGTTGGCTTTACTCTGCACTCAGACTTCATGGTAACCGACCCGGAGCCGCTCCATATGATCGAGATGGCAGTAACCCGAAAGACATGGAAGGAACCGGATTATGTCCTGGCGCCGCAGGAGACGATCTCAGTCGAGTCCGCCATCCGCGCCATCACGTCTGAGGCGGCCTGGCAGCTCTTCTCCGACCACGAAGTTGGCAGCCTTGAGCCGGGCAAATTCGCCGATATGGTGATCATCGACAAGGACCCACGCACCGTTGATCCGGATACAATCAAGGATATCAAGGTGCTTGAGACATGGATGGATGGCAGGCAGACCTACGTCGCCTGACAACGCGTCTCAAGTAGTGTCCTTGCTTTGGATTTAAGGGAAATAGGTCCATGTGCGGGGATTGCTTTCGAAAGACAGCCGGCTACCCGAGATATGAAGCCAAAAACAAATGCCTAATGTCGCCGTTTGAGCCAGCTGAGTAAGAGAGAATGACGACGAATCGAAGCCAGTTGATGAAGTTCTCAAGTGCTGCCGCGACGGTCGTCGCCGTTCCCTCTGATGGTCGCATCGTGCGAAGCCGTGTAATGCGGTCAATTGTCTTCACGCTTGCTTTCCTGTCGGGCTTTACCATCGGGGTTGCAGCATCCATGCAATCGGCTTTGGCTCAAGAGGAGCGAGATGGGTCGGCCGATGAAACGTTCTTGACCCAAGATAACCTGTTTGGCGATTGGGGCGGTCTACGAACCACGCTCAGCGACTATGGTATTTCGACCGAACTCACCTTCACCACTGTGTTCGCTGGCGTTTTTCAAGGCGACACAAGAGATAAGGGCCCCGATTTTGGGCATCGCGTTGATGCATTCGTCGGAACTGACACTGAAAAGATGGGTTTGTGGCCCGGCGGGAGCTTTCAGGTGCACCTTGAGTCACGTTTCGGCGATGCCGCAGATCGCCAGTTCTCTCGCACTGGTGGGCTTTTTCCCGCGAACTCGCTGAT